>Ga0105105_10000659_pt1 | contig 15304 bp, 15 predicted proteins | sample PPLLaktember2015_4_FD_79108 | JGI IMG/M metagenome (GOLD analysis project Ga0105105, IMG submission 79108) | Freshwater sediment microbial communities from Prairie Pothole Lake near Jamestown, North Dakota, USA - PPLs Lake P8 Core (1) Depth... | ecosystem: Environmental > Aquatic > Freshwater >... | reverse complement strand
GTATGGCTTGTGTTCAATATGAGTCTGCGGAGGTATTTTTCAAGAGCCATTGGTTGCCGGCTTCAGGGTGAAACGAATTCGGAGCACTCCGCCTCTCTACAAAGTTCCTCTTAGCGCGTTGATATTGAAACCGTTCAAAAAGCGTTCCGTCAGGTTCGGTTCAACCCGATGTTCATATAACTGGCCTTCCGGCGTGAGACCGCGTATGCGGCCGTCCGATAGAAACCAGGCCAGCAGTTCGCGACCGGCCCGGATGCGGTCACTGCGATCCAAGGCGGCGGCTCGCGGCCGCCGAGGCTGAGGAACGGCAAGGCCGCGGTCGCGAAGAAATTTCATGAAATCCAAAATTCGCCCCAGCCGCAGCAAGGTGGCGGACTCGACCCTTTGGGTGGTGTGCTCGATGGGCAGGGCGCTCGACCGCATGCGGCCGAGGCTGGCTGGCAGCAGATCGAGCTGGCGGCAGAGGTCGAAATCAGCGCTGCCCGGTGCTGGATAGAACACGGAGACTCCTGCCAGCACCCGGCGTTCAGCTATGTACAACAAATCATCCACAGACCCTTCCGGCGACTGATGGGGTGCACCGACGATGATGTACCCAACTGCGGTGAGCGCATGGTGCTCGGCGAGCTCGAGGCATCGGTCGAAGGCTGCGCGGACGTCCGGCCGGCGAAACCGCTGCAGCTGTCCGGCCTGCGTCGAGCCGAGGGATAGGTTGAGCGTTTTAAAACCGGCCGCGGCCATCGCGGCCACGACGGTCTCGTCCAGGGTCGGCGGAAAAAGGCCGTTCATGGCACGCAGTTCCAGAGCCGCTCCGGCGAAGCGTTGGCGGATTCCGTGCAGAAGCTCCAGGAACCAGGTGCGGTTCAGGGACAGGTTTTCGTCTTCGAAATCGATGAATCCGGCGCCGTGCGCTTGAACGGCCGTTTCGATTTCTGCTAAAATATGGGACACCGGCCGTCGCCGGTAGGGCAGCCAGGCGGCGCCTCCCACGCTGCAATACGAGCAGCGCAGAGGGCAACCTCGGCTGGCGACGACCACGGTGCTTCCCCGGCCGTGGCGCCGATAGCGGCGGCGGTTGATCAGCTCAAGCGCCGGCTGGGGGAACCCATAGGGGGATGTCACGGTGGCCGGCGGGTTGACATGCAGCCCGCCTTCCGGGCGCCGGAAGGCGATGCCGGGGATGCTCGCCAGCGGCCGGCGGCTCCGCAGGCCTTCGGCTAGAAGCGGCAGCGACGCCTCGCCCTCCCCGCGCAGCACGAAATCCACCGACGGCGAGGCCAGAACCTGCTCCGGCATTGCCGTCGGGTGGTGGCCGCCCATGACGATCGTGGCGTCCGGGCGCCAAGCCTTGACGGCGGCGGCGGTCGCCAGCGCCTCGTCCGCATAGGCAGTGAACAGCGCGGAGATGCCCACTAGCCAGGCCCCCGACTTCCGGGCGCTGCGGCCGATATGGTCGAAGCTTGAACCGAAATGGCGGAAACGGTTGAAGAGCGCAAACGGCGAAACGTCCGGGCGGCCGTAGAATTGCTCCAGATCCGCCATTTCCGGCGGCAGGGCCGCCGACCGGCTCTTGGTGACGGCCAGCGCGTCAAGGATTTCAACCGAGAAGCCGTTCGACTTCAGGGCGGCCGCGATGCTGGCCAGGCCGTAAGGGATGGTGCGCTTGGCCGTCAGGTAAAAATCGCGGATGGGGGGCTGCACGAGAAGCACGTCGATCATGCGGATCGCCCCCTTCCACGGGTCGTTCTGACGTCCGCCGTGCGTTGCTTCAGCAGCGGAATGAACCGGTGGTTGGCCTTGGGAAAGGCGAAGCGGTCGATCTCGGCGATGCGGATCCAACGGTGATCCACCGGTCCGTTCAGGCGCACGCGGCCCGCTGCGAACCGGCAAGCGAACACGTGCAGCTGGACGCGCAGATGCGAGTAGGCGTGTCGGACTTGCGCGAGGGGCTCCTCGACCACCACCTCGAGGTTGACCTCCTCCTTGATTTCCCGCACGCAGGCCGCCTCCGGATGCTCGCCCTTGCGAAGCTTTCCGCCGGGGAACTCCCACAGGCCCCCCAGCAGCCCCTGCGGCGCTCGCCGGGTGATCAGCACGCGGCCGTTCTTGGACACGACGCCCACGGCAATTTGCACCTCGGGGACCGCCCGGGAGGCGACCCGCCGCGGGTAACTTCCGGCCGCCCCGTTGCGATATGCGGCGCAGTATCCGATCAACGGGCAGACGGCGCAGTCCGGCGAAGCAGGCGTGCAGACCAGCGCTCCGAGCTCCATGAGGGCTTGGTTGAAATCCCCTGATCGGCGATGGTCCAGAAGCCGATCGGCTTCGGCCTGAAAGATCTTCCGGGAAGCGCTTTCGTTGACCGGAGCGGCAATCGTCAACAGGCGTGCCAGCACGCGCATGACGTTGCCGTCCACCACGGCATGCGGGCGGTCGAAGGCTATGCTCAATACGGCCGCCGCAATGTAATCCCCGACCCCGGGAAGGGCGCGGAACTCCTCCCAGCGGTCGGGGACACGGCCGCTGTGGGTGGCCACCAGCATCCCCGCCGCCCGGTGCAGGTTGCGCGCCCGCGCATAATAGCCCAGGCCTTCCCAAAGTTTAAGCACCGTTTCCAGGTCGGCGGCGGCGAGTTTGCGGAGGGTGGGCAGCTGCCTGAGAAACCGCCGATAATAGGGCCGGACCGTTTGGACCTGGGTCTGTTGCAGCATGACCTCCGACACCCAGATGCGGTAGGGATCGCGCGTCTCGCGCCACGGCAACCGGCGGCAGTTGCTCTCGTACCATGCGAGCAGGCGGCGGCGCAGGCTGCGGATGTCGGCAGGCATGTGGAGTCTACAGCGAGGGTCCTGTGCGCCGGCCATGGGTCCAGTCATTTCGAACCTGTAAATCCTGTCTGACTTATCTTATCCCCTCATTTCTTCCCCAGAATGCGGTCGACCATCCCCTGCACGTCCGTGACGGATTCCCGGCAGGCGGATCCCACGCACAGGTGCGCGGCGGTCTGGCCCTGCACGAGCTGCAAGCCGTCCGTATACCCGGCGAAGCGCGCGAGCCGGGTGGCATTCTCGCCGGATTTGAGCTGGGCTACCTGGTTCGGCGTGAACGTCAGGTTGAGGGCCGCCAGCAGCCGGTCGGCATCGGGCGAGCCGCTCTCGCCCGCGATGACGATGTCCTGGCCGGGGCGCAGGGCGAAATCCAGGCCGCACAGGAAAAAGGTGAAGGCCGACGGCTGCCGGCCGACCGTGCCGGCGAAGGCGCGCACCAGCTGGTCGGCCTTTTCCGCCCAGCGCGGTTCGCCGGTGAGCCGGGACAGCCACAGCAGGTTCAGCAGCGCGACCGAATTGGCCGACGGGATGGCGCCGTCGTAAATTTCCTTCGGACGCACGGGAAGCTCCCGGCTCTGCGGGCCGACCAGGAAAAAGCCGCCGGCGGCCTCGTCCCACAGGTCCTTCAGCATGAGTTCCTGGAGGATGGCCGCCTGCTCGGCCCAGGCGACATTGAAGGTGCAGCGGTAAAGGTGCAGCAAGCCGAAAATGAAGAAGGCGTAGTCGTTGGCCTGACCGGGGACGGCGCGCTCCCCCTCCCGGAATCGGTGGAAGAGACGGCCATCGCCCCCGCGCAGCGTGTCGAGGATAAACTGCGCCGCTGTCTCGGCGGCTGCGGCGCAGCGGCCCTGCCCGAGCACCCGGGTGCCCTGAGCCAGCGCGGCAATCATCAACCCGTTCCAGTCGGTCAGCATCTTGTCGTCCTTGAGCGGGTGAATGCGGGCCTTGCGCGCATCGAACAGCCGGCCCCGTGCTTGCTCCCAGCGCCGCCCGAGTTCGGCGTCGTTCAGCCCCAGCTGTTTTGCCCAATGGCCGAAGGGCCGAGTGAGGTGCAGGATGTTGGCGCCGGTCGATTGCCCGCTGGCCTCGTCTTGGAAATTGCCCTCGGGCGTCAGGTTGAAGATCGGTTCCCAGAAAGCGGCTTCGGCCGGGCCGAGCGCCTGGCGGAACTCAGCCAGGCGCCACACATAGAATTTCCCCTCGATGCCCTCGCTGTCAGCATCCTCAGCGGAGAAGAAGGCTCCCTCCGGGGACGTCATATCCCGCAGGACATAGGTGAAAATTTCGCCGGCCGTTTGCGCCAGAAGGGGCGTCCGAGCGACTTGGAAAGCCTCCAGGCAGGCCAGGGCTGTCAGCGCCTGATCGTAGAGCATTTTTTCAAAGTGGGGCAGCAGCCATCGGCCGTCGGTGGAGTAGCGGTGGAAACCGGAGCCCACGTGGTCCCAGATGCCGCCGAGCCGCATGGCGGTCAGTGTGCGCGTCACCATTTCCAGCGCGCGCGGTTCGGCCGTGCGGTCATGGCAGCGCAGCAGAAACAACAGCCGGTGCGGGGTGGGGAACTTGGGAGCGGACTCGAAACCGCCGTGCCGGCCGTCGAAGCTGAAGGCGATGTCGTCGTAGGCGCGGTCCAGCAGCCGAATGCCGGGCGCTTCGTCCGACGCGAACTCGAAGGCCTTGCCGAGCGAGTCGGTCACTCCGGACGCCGTGGCACGGATCTTGTGCGGCGCCTGAACCCAAAGGTCCTTAACCCGTTCGCAGAGCTCGATCAACCCGGCACGGCCGAAGCGGCTGCGTTTGGGCAGATAGGTGGCCGCGAAGAAGGGTTTCTTGTCCGGGGTCATGAAGAGGGTCAGCGGCCAGCCGCCGCTTCCGCTCAGCATATGGCAGGCGGCCATGTAGACGGCGTCGATGTCCGGACGCTCCTCGCGGTCGACTTTGATGCATACAAACGTATCGTTTAAAAACCGCGCCGCCTCCTCGTCCTCGAAGGATTCCTTTTCCATCACGTGGCACCAGTGGCAGGTGGCGTAGCCGATGGACAAAAATATGGGCTTGTTCTCGGAGGCGGCTCGGGCGAAGGCTTCGTCGCTCCAGGCGTACCATTCCACCGGGTTATAGGCGTGCTGCAGGAGGTAGGGGCTTTTCTGGTGGATCAGTCGATTGGGGTTCACGAAATCAACATAGGCATGAAGGCCGGTGCTGGCAATGCGGGCGACTTCATCCGGCGGAGAGATGGAAATAGGGCGGGCGGGTGGTAATCCGGGAATCTTCCAGGGGGAGGCCAACCGTGAAATGGTACAGGCTCTGAAACCGATCGGATGCCAGGCCCAGGACCTCGTGCACGGCATCGTCAAAGAAGCAGCCGATGCCAGTGCCGCGCACGCCACGGGCCTCGGCTTCAAGATAGAGGATTTGGCCGATCATGCCGCTTTCCCAGAACAGCTGCCGATAGCGGAATGGCCTGCGGCGGAGGTCTTCGCCGAACCGGGCGATCATGCCGAGCGAGAAGGCGCCGGCGCCCGCGATGTCCTGGTGGCAGCTCAGCATGGCGGCGGTTTGTCGGAAATTGCCGCGCGCCAGGCAATAGAGCGGAAATCCGTACTCAACGGCTTCCCAGAGAAAATCGGGCCGGGTATGCGCGCGAACGTCCGGCACGTCCCGGTCGTCACGGCCAAAAAAATAAAGGCCGGGGTCGAGGCCGGCCACGCGATGGACAAAGAGCAGCAAATGCAGGGCCGGCTCGCCCAGGCCGACGTCGAAAGGGGCGGCGCCGTCGCGCGGAAGCGTCCGGTCGAGCATTGCCAGAAAATGGCGGCGCGGCAGGCCTCCCTGGGGGTCGAAGGCAGTGGCGCTGCGTCGCCGGCGAATGATCTGCGCGGCGGAAAGTTCGGATTCCTCGACGGGCAACCATGCCCGGCGCGTCCAGCGAAAGACGGGGTTTTGGGTAACCGGCTTACGGCTTTGTTCGGACACTTGGCCGATGATCTCCCAGTCGACATGCTCCCGGCTGAGCGCATTGGGGGCGCCCTGGAACGAAACCGCCGCAAACGCGGCCAGGACATCCTCCGGAAGCGTCCGGGGAAGTTCTCCGGCTGTGTTCGGATGAAAGTAGCCCAGAAGATCGGGGTGTTCGGCATCCAGCGAAGGAAAGCGGGTCTGCTTCAAGCCCAGCACGGTTTCGATCCCGCCATCGGAAAGGTCGCTGAGGCAGGTCAACCTCCACCCGAAGAGATTGGCGGCGAAGCGCAGGGCGGCGAGTGCGTGGCCGACGTCATGGTTGCAATAGCGGAAGGCGCGCTCGCCGTATTTCCAGGACTCTCTCCAGAAAATGGTGGTCAGCCCGATCAAGCAACCCTCGACTCCGAGATGTGTATGGATTCTTGCCCACAGGCCCGATGGAATCTCGGCGCGGCGCTCCAGGCAGTGGTGCAACGGAGAATAGTGGAATATTCCGCCGGAGCATCCTTGCATGGCGGGTAGAACCAAGTGGGCTTCGGTCGGGTGCAAGTTGCCGCTGGAGGGATTCATGCGCAGCGCCCAGCGCGAGCCGCCCGCCTCTTTCCAGGCGGATAGCCCCATGGAAAGCTCCAAGACGCCGGCAACCGCTTCAAGGCTGAATGGGACCGCCGGGCGGCAGGCTTCGAACAGGCCGTGGTGGCCGGCCGGCGGGTCTTCGCCCAGCAGGGGCAGCGAGATCCGCGGGACGCCTCCATACGAGCGAAAGGGATCGGGCTGGTTCTCCCAATCCATGTAGCCCAGCGACCGTGCGTAGCGTTGCTCATGGTGTTTGGTCTGCTCGTGATAACGCAGGACTTCCGCAGCGGAGGGGTCTGTCATGGCCGCTCTCGGGCTTCGATGGCCTTGGTCAAAATGTGTCCGGGTGGGTGAATTCTGCAATCTCTCGCCGGTTGGGGGCCGAGGAGATCTTGGCGGGAAAGCCCAGGGGAATCATGGCGACCAGTTCGACTCCCGGCGGCACCTTCAACACGGTCTTGGCCTGGTCGTGGTCGAAGAGGCCCACGACCACCGTGCCCAGCCCGAGCGCGTGGGCCGTCAAGCAGATGGTCTGGCAGAGGATGCCCAGGTCGAACATGAACCAGTCCCCGAGCTTGGTGGTGACCTGATCCTTGTAGTAGCCCGACTGCTTGAGCCTGCCGCAAAGGGCCAGGACCACCGGCGCCTGCACCATCGCCCCGGCGGCCGGATTGCCCTTGGGCGGAAGGGTGGCTTGCAGTTTCTCCTTGACGGCCCGGTCGCGGACGACCACGATTTCCCAGCACTGCGTGTTGGCCCAGGAAGGCGCCCAGCGGACGGCCTCCAGGAGGGTGGTCAGCACCTCCGACGGCACATTGCGGTCTTCATATTTGCGGATGCTCCGGCGGGTTTTTACGATGTCCACGAATTCAGGCATGTCGCTTTCCTCCCCACTTTTCTTGTCGTCGTTTTCTTTTTTCGACTGGTCGGAATGCCTCGAGCGCTGGATGGGGTCGCTCGAAGCAGAAGCGTGTGTGTGACCTAAAAAAAAGGGCGACGTCTTGCGGACGCCGCCCTTGATCGCATGCCGATCACATTATTTCTCAGTGCTGCACGATCCGTGGCAGCCACCGCACCCCTCGCCAGAGCTCAAATTGATGCTCGAATTGATCCTGAAGCCATATCCCATGAAGTCGACGGTCACGGGTTTGGCCTTCTCGTAGAATTCCTTGTCGATGATGAATTGAAACCCATTCACGCTGAAAACGCTGTCGGTGTCGCGCGGCTCATCCAGAGCCATGGCCAGCGAAGGCCCGCCTCAACCGCCTTCGTTCAGAAAAATGCGAATGGGTGTAATTTCCTTGTTCTTGAAATATTCAGCAATCTGTTGATGAGCTGCCGGGGTAACCTCTACCATGATGATCCTCCTCGAATACGCCTGAGTGGTTCAGGCCGTTGATGCAATAATTTAGATATACATAATAGGAGTGAGCCTGCGGCTTGTCAATTAAAAAACGGAGGGGCTGCGGCCCGCCCCTTTTTCAGCTTAATTCAGCGAGATAGCCTTGGTAGGTTTTCAGATCCCCGGCCGAAAACAGCACGAAGACGACCTTCTGAAGCGAGGGGTGGGTCTCCAGGAACTGCACTGTCGTGTCAATGGCGATCCGACACGCCTCTTGGATCGGGTATCCATAGATCCCGCAGCTGACGGCCGGAAAGGCAATGGAAGCCAGATGGTGCTGAACCGCCAGTTCCAGGCTGTTGCGGTAGCAGGCGGATAGAAGTTGCTTGTCGCGCGGTGTGCCCCGATATACCGGCCCGACGGTGTGGATGACGTGGCGTGCCGGCAAGCGGTAGCCCTTCGTGATCCGGGCCTCGCCGGTGGGGCAGCCGCCGATGGCCCGGCATTCGGCCAGCAGCTGAGGGCCGGCGGCCCGGTGGATGGCACCGTCCACGCCGCCCCCGCCCAGAAGGGATGGGTTGGCGGCGTTGACGATGGCATCCACTTCGACACGCGTGATGTCACCCTGTCGAACATCCAATCTTTCGATGATTTCGTTCTGCATGGTTCTCTGGGCCTTCGGCAACTTGGCTTCCGGAGGGCTCGCAGCCGGCAGCCGGGGCTCCTCCCGTCCGTTATAGGTCGTAGAGGGTTTCGTCCCGTTGCGGCGCCGGCCGCTTAGCGGCCTTCTTGGCCCCCTTTTTTCCGGGCAGCAAAAAAGGATCCTCGCCTTCGAGAAGATCGCCCATTTCCGCCTCAATCTGGTCCGGGTCCTCCCCCTGCTCCATGCGGCGGAGCGCCTCCGTCATGCCGGGGCCGAGTTCCAGGCCGGTCATATCCGTGAGCTTGCGCATCAGGTTGGCCGCCTGCCGAGGGTTCTCTTCATCGATGGACTCCGCCTCGCCCGCCAGCGTCTGCATCGCCCTTTCCATCCGGCTTTCATCAAACGGCAAATCTTCCGAACCCCCGTCGTCTTTGGCCCGTCCGGTGAAAGCGAAGGCGGACATCATTCGGGACAGCGGCCGGCGCTTGCACCTGGGACACTTGGGTTTTTTGGACGTGTTCGTGGACCGGGAAAAGAAATTGAAAATGGTATTGCAGTCGCTGCAATAGAACTCATAGATCGGCATCCGGGCATCCCCCCTAATCGCTGCGATGGAAAGGTTGTGATGGAAAATTATAAAAAGCAAAGCGCCGACTTGTCAACTGCATGGCCGGATGACTGCACCGCAAGTTGACTTGTCCCGCTGCCATCTGCTATGCCTCCGTGCAAAACGCATGGAAAGGAACGATCATTTATGGAGCAGACACTGTCCATCATCAAGCCCGACGGGGTCGCCCGCGGTCTGGTCGGCAAGGTGATCCAGCGCATCGAAGCCATGGGCTTAAAGATTGCCGCCATGAAAATGGTGTGCCTGAGCCAGGCCCAGGCCGAGGGGTTTTATGCCGTGCACCGCGCGCGGCCCTTTTTTGAAAGCCTGACCGCTTTCATGAGTTCGGGTCCCGCCGTGGTCATGGTGCTGCAGGGGGATAACGCCATCGCACGTTGGCGCGACCTCATGGGCGCTACCGATTACCGCAAGGCGGCCGAGGGGACCCTGCGCCGGGAGTTTGCAACCGACATCGAAAAAAACGTGGTCCACGGCTCCGACGCGCCCGAAACCGCGGCCTTCGAGATCGGCTATTTCTTCAACCGCTTCGAGATCCTCGCCTGATGGCGGTTAAGATCAACCTGGCGAACATCGCCATCGTCCTGGTTCAGCCGAATATCTCCGAAAACATCGGCGCGGCCGCCCGCGCCATGTGCAACATGGGCCTCCGGCGGCTGATCGTGGTGGACCCGCCCCGCTGCGACCTGACGCGGGTGTGCAAGATGGCTACCCAGGCGGCCCTCGATGTGGTCGAGGCCATGGAGGTCTATGCCGCATTGCCCGAGGCGCTGCGGGAATTTGCCTATGTCGTGGGAACCACCGCTCGCCTGGGCGGCCAGCGCCAGGTCCTGCGCAGCCCCGCCCGCTTGGCGGAAATGCTGGTCCCGATCTCGGCCGACAACCCGGTGGCCGTCCTCTTCGGACCCGAAGATCGCGGGCTGACCAACGAGGACCTGCGCTTCTGTCACCAGGTGGCGACCATCCCCACGGCGGATTTCTCCTCCCTCAACCTCGCGCAGGCGGTCATGATCGTCTGCTACGAGTTGTCCCGCTGCAACCTGGAAACTCCCAGAGACTTTGCCCCTCGCCTGGCCAACCGCTTCGAGCTCGACGCCATGTATGCGCAGCTCAAGGACGTGCTCCTGCGCATCTGCTTCATCAACCCGGCCAACCCGGACTACTTCATGAACAACCTGCGCCATTTCGGTACGCGCATGCAGCTGCGCGCGAAGGAGGTGCAGATCGTGCGAGGCATCTGCCGCCAGATCGACTGGTATGGGAAGCACTGCTTCGAGCAGGGCAAGAAGTCCAAAGCCGCCGGCGAATGAAGCCGCTGCCGGTTCAATAGGTGGCGTCCGCGTATTCCAGCCAACCTCCGGCTTCGACCAAGGCCCGATCGAACTCAGCCAGCGCGAACGGTATCTCCTGGGCCTGGTCGTCCGCGCGGATTTCGATGACGGAGCGTGCGACGTCCGCCGCGGCAAAGACTGCGCGGTGAGCGAATTCCCGCAAGAGGCGATCGATGGTTGCGGCCGGCAGCTCCACGGCCAGCAGACCGCAGTTGAACATATTCTGGCGGAAGATGCGCGCAAAGCTTTCCGCGATGACCAGACGGATGCCGTTGGCTTCCAGCGCCCAAGGGGCGTGCTCGCGGGACGAGCCGCAACCGAAGTTGGCGCGACTCACAATGACCTGGCGCCCCGGCAGGTCGCGGTGCGGGGCAAAGCCCTCCAGCGCCAGGTCCTCGAAAAGGAAGGGTTTCAAGGCCTCCCGCTCGATCTCCGTCAGATATTTCGCCGGAATGATCTCATCGGTGTTGATATCCGGCCGGTTCAGAAACAACACCCTGCCGCCAAACGTTTTCATGTTCGATCGTCCTATCTTTTAAACAGTTCGGAGTTTTGAATATGACCGGCCAGAGCCGACGCCGCTGCGGTGGCCGGGCTCATGAGGTGCACCATGCCGCCGCGGCCCATGCGGCCGTTGAAGTTGCGGTTGGAGGTGGACGCGCAGACCTCGCCCTCGGCCAGGACCCCGGTGCTCATCCCCAGGCAGGGCCCGCAGGTGGGGTTGGTGACGCAGAACCCCGCATCCAGAAAAATGTGAATGAGGCCCTCCGCCAGCGCTTGAGCGTAGATTTTGTTAGTCGTCGGGCAGACGATGGCGCGCACGCGGGGGTGGATCTTTTTGCCGCGGAGTACGCTGGCTGCACTGCGCAGGTCATCCAGGCGGCCGTTGGTGCAGGAGCCGATGAAGACCTGGTCGATGGGGGTGCCTTGCATCTCGCGGACCGGCTTGACGTTGTCCGGTTTCCATCCAAAGGTGGTGACGGGCTCCAGCTTGGAAACGTCGTGCACGACCACCTCCTCGTAGACCGCATCCGGATCGGGCCACCATTGGCGAAAGGCCGCTACGGCGGCAGCCTTGTTCGGGTAGCCATCCCGAACGAACTCCCAGAGATAATCGACGGTTATCTCGTCGGGGTAGCAGATCCCGCAGGTGCCGCCGGCTTCAACCGTCATGTTGCAGAGCGTCATCCGGGCGTCCATGGTCATGGCCGCCACCACGGGACCGTCGAACTCGACGATGCGATGGGTGGCGCCGTTCATTCCGATGCGGCCGATGATGGACAGGATGACGTCCTTGGCGAACACGCCCGGCCGCAGCTGGCCGACGAGGGTGATCTTCATCGTGCGCGGGGTGCGGAAGGCACCGACGCCTTTCAGGATGCCCACCGCCAGGTCGGTGGTGCCCACGCCCGGGGTGAAGGCGCCGAAGGCGCCATCCGTGCAGGTGTGGGAATCTCCCATGATCACGGTGGTACCGGGGCGGACAAAACCCTGCTCTGGGAACAGTACGTGGCAGACCCCGTTGCGGCCGACATCGAAGAAGTCCGCGATCTGGTGGCGGCGAACCCAGTCCCGCAGAATCTTGCCCTGCAGGGCGGTATTGGAATCCTTGGCGGGGGTCACGTGGTCGATGACCGCTTTGATTTTGGCGGAGTCGAAGACCCGGTCCCGGCCGGTGCGCATCAGATCCAGGATGGCGGTGGGGGTGGTGATCTCGTGACAGAACACCGCATCCAGGCGCAGGACCCAGACATCTGCCGCCGGCCGATCCACCACGTGAGTCTCGAATATTTTCTCCGCTACCGTCTTGCCCATGTTTTTTCTCTCCGTCTGAATAGGATTCCTAGTCGGTGTCGGTCTTCAGCACCGCCAGAAACGCGGACTGCGGTATCATGACCTTGCCGACCATCTTCATGCGTTTCTTGCCGCGTTTCTGCTTTTCAAGCAGCTTGCGCTTGCGGGTGACGTCGCCGCCGTAGCACTTGGCCAGTACGTCCTTGCGCAGCGGAGAGACCGTCTCGCGGGAGATAATGGTGCCGCCGATCGCGCCCTGAATGGCGATCTTGAACATCTGCCGCGGCATTTCTTCCTTGATCTTCTCACAGGCGGTGCGCGCCCGCGCTACGGCGCTGTCGCGATGCACCAACTGCGACAGGGCGTCGACGCGTTCACCGTTGATGAGGATATCGAGCTTGACCAGGTCGGTCTCGCGGTAGTCGAGCAGGTCGTAGTCGAAGGATCCATACCCCTGGGTGATCGACTTGAGCTTGTCGTAGAAGTCGTAGACTACCTCGGCCAGGGGGATTTCGAAGATCATCTCCAGCCGGTCGCTGGTGAGATACTGGTAGTTCGTGTTGGTACCGCGGCGCTCCAGGCAAAGCTTCATGACCGCTCCCATGTAGCGCTCCGGAACGATAATGGTGGCACGGATGAAGGGCTCCAGCGTGGAGTTGATCAGGGTGGGGTCCGGGTAGAGCGCCGGGTTGTCGATGGTGGTCTCCGAACCGTCGTGCATGCGGATCCGGTAACGAACCGATGGGGCGGTTAGGATTAGCGAGAGCCCGTATTCGCGCTCGAGCCGCTCCTGCACCACCTCCAGGTGCAGCAGACCCAGGAAGCCGCAGCGAAACCCGAAGCCCAGCGCGACGGACGTGTCCTTCTCATATATGATGGCGGCATCGTTCAGCTTCAGCTTCTCAAGCGCTGTCGCCAGTTCCTCGTAGTCGTCGGCGGCTACGGGGTAGATGGACGAGAACACGACGGGCTTGGCTTCCTTGAAGCCCGGTAGGGGCTCGGCGCAGGGTCGCTCCTTGAGCGTAATGGTATCGCCGCAGCGCGTGTCGCTGACGGTTTTGATCCCGGCCGTGAGGTAGCCGACCTGGCCGGCGGAAAGCTCGGGCGCCGGGATCTGACGCAGCTGGAAGATACCGACTTCTTCCACCTTGTAGGTGGCGTTATTTGACATGAAGCGGATCACGTCGCCGGCGCGTACTCGCCCTTCGAAGACGCGGAAATACACCACCGTTCCGCGGTAGGGGTCGTAGTGCGAGTCGAAGATCAAGGCCCGAAGAGGCGCCTCCGCATCCCCGGTCGGCGGAGGCAGGCGCTGGACGATGGCCTCGAACAGGGCGTCGATGCCGATCCCCTCCTTGGCAGAAACCAGCAGGGCTCCCGCGGGATCCAGGCCCAGGTCGGACTGGATCTGGCTTTTCACCCGCTCCGGGTCGGCGGAGGGCAGGTCGATCTTGTTGATGACCGGTATGATTTCTAAATTATGCTCGAGGGCCAGGTACATGTTGGCCAGGGTCTGGGCCTCCACGCCTTGGCTGGCATCGATCAGCAGCAGCGCCCCTTCACAGGCGGCCAGTGCCCGGGAGACTTCGTAGGTGAAATCGACATGTCCCGGGGTGTCGATCAGGTTCAGGACGTGCGCTTGCCCGTCGCGCGCCTGGTAGGGCAGACAGACCGTTTGGCTCTTGATGGTGATGCCGCGCTCGCGTTCGATGTCCATGCTGTCGAGGATCTGATCCTGGAACTCCCTTTCCGATACGATATGGGTAGCCTGGATCAGGCGATCGGACAGGGTGGACTTCCCGTGATCGATATGGGCGATGATGCTGAAGTTGCGTAACGAGCGCATGTCTGCGGGGGTCGGAGAAAACAGGCGCGTAGCGTCGAGTTTCATCGAATGAACCCACGCCGCGGGTGGTTGCGAGCAAGTTGACTCCGAATGCCTTTCCGGATATATTAAATCCATTACAAAGGTTGGTAAGTTAGCAGCGAACCTTTGCTGCTGTCAAGGCGCTGATTCCTTAACGCCCTGCAGCGGAGCGGCGGGGTTCGCCCGCAACTGGCCGAGGGGAGCATCGATCGTGGGGCAACGCATCCTGATCGTCGATGATAAGCCTGATATCCGCAGCTCCATTTGCGAGTACCTGCGGTTGGCAGGGTTCGAGGCTGAATCGGCTGCCAGCGCCGAGGCGGCGCTCGATCTGATTGGGCAGACGTCCTTTGATGTCCTGATTGCGGACATCGCCATGCCGGGGCTGGGCGGGCTCGAACTGACGCGTCTCGTCAAGCGGGACCACTGCGTGGATGTGATCGTTATGACTGGTTACACCCAAAATTACTCGTATGAAGATGCCATCAATATCGGCGCGAGCGACTTCGTGATCAAACCGGTGCGCTACGAGGAACTATTGCTGCGCGTGCGGCGGGTCCTGCGGGAACGGGAGCTTACCGACGAGCGCAACCGCATGTTGGAGAAACTCCAGAGACTGGCCATCACCGACGGGTTGACCACGCTTTTCAATTCACGTCACTTTTACACCCAGCTCGAGCTCGAGGCGGATCGGTCCATCCGCTACAAACACCCGCTGGCCCTGCTGCTGATCGATATCGACCGCTTCAAGGAGTTCAATGATGCCTTCGGTCATCTCGAAGGGGACAAGGTGCTGGTGCGGTTCAGCCAAATTTTGAAGTCCTGCCTGCGCGCCAACGACTCGGCCTATCGATATGGCGGCGAAGAGTTCACCGTGATCCTGCCGGAGACCGCCGCCGAGGAAGCTCGGACCGTGGCCCAGCGCATCCGTGCGGCGCTCGAAGCCGAGCGGTTCGCCCCGCCGCCAGGACGGCCCGTGTCCAAGACCATCAGCATCGGCGTGACCGAGTATGCCCCCATGGAAGACATGACTACTTTCATCCGGCGCGCGGACGAGGCCATGTACCTCTCCAAGCTGAACGGTCGCAACTGCGTTTCCGTGCTCGCTCCGCCGGTTGCCCGGATTTCCAACTCCACGGTATAAAAATCACCCTAGACCCGGAAGCCCGTCAGACGGCCGGACCGGTAATCGCGACCCGCAGGAAGAGGTCGCCGCGTCGACCGTCCCGTGTCAGGCGGCCCAGTCCCTTGAGGCGCACCAGCGAGCCATCGTTGACGCCCGGCGGTATCAACACTCGCAGCAAGCGCTTGGGAAAGCCGGTTGCGATGCTGACCATCTT
>Ga0105105_10000658_pt1 | contig 15306 bp, 12 predicted proteins | sample PPLLaktember2015_4_FD_79108 | JGI IMG/M metagenome (GOLD analysis project Ga0105105, IMG submission 79108) | Freshwater sediment microbial communities from Prairie Pothole Lake near Jamestown, North Dakota, USA - PPLs Lake P8 Core (1) Depth... | ecosystem: Environmental > Aquatic > Freshwater >... | reverse complement strand
TGAACGATTTCGCTGCCCCGGAACTCGCGGTTGAAGTAAAGCGCGATGAGAAGACCCAGGCCGATCTCAAGGACCAGGCTCAGGCCGCTGAAGTAGACCATCACCTGGACCCCGTTCCAGACGCGCTCATCCGCGACCAGATCGATGAAGTTGTCGAAGCCGACAAAGACCGGCTGACCCAAACCGACGGTCCACTTGGTGAAGGCCAGATAAATATTGAAGACGATGGGGAGGACCACGATCAAAAAAAGCACGATCACCGCCGGGGCCGGGTATAGAAGGGCCTGGCGGCGGTCCATGAACTGGCTGATGGCGTTGACGGTCCTCGACATGGCAGGGAGATTCGAAGGATTCGACCGCGCCGTCCGGCGCGGTCGAATCCGATGCTCATCGGGATTAACGCTCCATTTTCTTGTCCATCAACTCGGCCGCTTTTTTGGCTGAAGCCTGCACGTCCTTGCCCTGGATGGCGTCCACGATGACTTGGCCGGTGATGTCCCGGATCTCGGGCACGTTGATGACCGGCGGGTTCCACTGCGGCTGGCCCATCTCAAAGGACTTGAGCGAATTGGCGGTCCAGTCCGGCTGAGCGTCCTTGGACTTGTATTCCGCAGAGTTCCAGGCGGAGGCGCGGCCCGCCGGGACGCCCGCCAGCATCGCTCCCAGAGAGTTTTGCTTGCTGGTCGCCCACTGGATAAACAGCCAGGCTGCTTTCTGGCGATCGGGCGGGCTGTTTTTGTTGATGGACAGGCTCCAGTTCGACACGTGGGGCACGCTGCCCGCCGGACCGGCCGGGATGACGGCATAGCCGACCTTGCCAGCCACCTTGGATTCCTTGGGGTTCTCGTAAAGCGACTTGAACACGTTGGCGTCGTAGATCATGGCGGCCTTGCCTTCCATGAAGGCCGAGGTGCTCTCGGCCCAGTGCAGCATACTGCCGCCCTCGGGGCCGAAGTTTTTCAGCAGGTCGCCGTAGAATTTGAAGGCGGCAATGCTGCCGGGTGCAGCCAGGTTCGATTTGCCCTGGGCGTTCGTCCAGGAGCCGCCGAAGCTGTAAAGGAAGTCGACCCATTGCGAGGTGGCTGCGGCGCCCTTGCCCCGCAGCGTAATGCCGACCATCTTTTTGCCGTCGACCTCCTTGCCGTGGAAGAACTTGGCGGTTTCCTCCAGCTCCTTCATAGTCGTCGGGACCTTGACCTTGAACTGTGCGAACAGATCCTTGCGATAGGCCAGCAACGACGTTTCGGAATTGATGACCACGCCGATCTGCTTGCCTTCGACGGTGGCGGCCTTGGTGAAGCTCGCGAAGAAGTCCTTGGGCTCCCAGGCCGCTTCGGTCAGCTTGGGATCCTTGATGAAATCGTCCAGCGGCTGCAGCCAACCCGCTTTCCAGAAATAGAGCTCGTCCTGGCCCGGCATGATCATGTAGCCGTCCAACTTGCCGCCGGCGTTGAGCTCGATCGTGCGCTTGTTGCGGAACTGGTCCTCCGGAAAAACCTCCATCATCAACTTGATGCCGGTCAGCTTTTCGAACTCGGGGACTTTGGGCTCGATAAACGTCGTAAACGGGTGCTTGTTCATCAGCAGACGGATCTCGGTGCCCTGGAACTGCTTCCAGTTGACCTGGGCCGAAGCGCTGGCCGCGAGCGTTGCGGCGCCCAGCAGGGCTATCAATCCAGCGGATACGATTTTTCTCATGGTACGGTTCCCTCCTTTTTAGTTGTACTGGAAGACCCTCACCCGGACAGGCCGGGACCCAATTCGCAATCCGAAGCACGGAACGCGAACCAAATTCGAATGTCCAAAAGCACGCTAAGCCCTCATAGGATGGTTTGCGACGTCTCCGGGTCGAACAGATGCGTGCGGGTCATCTTCAGCTCCACCTCCACCATCTGCCCCACCGTGAGCGGCCGTTCCGGCGTCTCCATCCGGGCGACGATGGAATGCGGCCCGCAGCTGAGGTAGACGAAGGTTTCAGCCCCTAAAGTCTCCACCACTTCGGCGCGCGCCGCGAGCCGGCTCGAGCCTTCACCCGCCGCGGCGTCGCACGCTGCCATGTCCTCGGGCCGCACTCCGAAGACGACCGGACGGCCGGCGTAAGCTTCGAGCCTGGCATGGAACGCTTCGGGCAGCTGCACGTTGAAGCCGGCGGCGGCGACCCAGTAGGCGGACGCTTTGCGGGTCAAGGTGGCATCGATGAAATTCATGGCCGGCGAACCGATGAAGCCGGCGACGAAGCGGTTGGCGGGATGCTGGTAGACCTCAAGCGGCGCGCCGGACTGCTGCAGCGCGCCCTGGTTCATGATGAAGATCCGGGTGGCCATGGTCATGGCCTCCACCTGGTCGTGGGTGACGTAGATGATGGTGGCCTCCAGGCGGCGGTGGAGTTTGCTGATTTCGGCCCGCATGGCGACCCGCAGCTTGGCATCCAGGTTGGAGAGCGGTTCGTCGAACAGAAACACCTTGGGTTTGCGCACGATGGCCCGGCCCACCGCCACGCGCTGGCGCTGCCCGCCCGAAAGCTGCTTGGGCCGGCGGTCCAGCAGGTCGTGGATCCCGAGGATGTCCGCCGCCTCCTGGACCCTCCGGTCGATCTCGCTCTTAGCGAACTTACGCATTTTCAGCCCGAAACCCAGGTTCTCGCGCACGCTCATGTGGGGGTAGAGCGCGTAGTTCTGAAAGACCATGGCGATGTCCCGGTCCTTGGGCCCTACATCGTTGACGAGCCGGCCGCCGATGTAGATCTCTCCGGAGCTCACCGCCTCGAGCCCGGCAATCATCCGCAAGGCCGTGGTTTTTCCGCATCCGGAGGGCCCGACCAGAACGGCGAATTCCTTGTCCTGGATTTCGATGTTCAAACGGTCGACGGCGGTCGTGTTCTTGAACGTCTTGACCACGTTCTTAAGAAGAACCCCTGCCAATCCCAATCCTCCCCCAGTTTCGGCCGATGGCGCCGTTTTTCAGCATCCGGCTAGATGGTGTATGATGAGAACCCCCCGTCGATGGGCACGACCACGCCGGTCACAAAGGCCGCGGCGTCCGAAAGCAGCCAGATCACGGTTCCCAGCAATTCCTCGGGCGTCCCGTAACGGCCCATGGGGGTGTGGGCCAGCACCTTGCGGGCGCGCGCCGTGAGCTCCCCGGTGTGCGGATCGATGTGCAGAAACTTGAGCTGCTCCGTCAGCAGGAAACCGGGGGCGATGGCATTGACCCGAATGCCCGTGTGCGCGAAGTGAACGGCCAGCCAGCGCGTGAAGTTGGAAACCGCGGCCTTGGCCGCCGAATAAGCCGCCACCTGGGTCAGCGGGGTTAGGGCGCTCATGGAGGAAATGTTCAGCACCGCGCCGCGGCCGCGGTGGAGCATGCCTCGGGCGAAGGCCCGCGTGGCCAGAAAAGTTCCGAGAAAGTTCAGGTCGAAGACGCTGCGGAACCCTTCGTAGTCCAGGTCGAAAAACGTCTTAACGTCCGGAGTGCCGACGTCGCCGGGCTCCAGGAACTCGCGGCTCGTGCTGCCGCGGGGGTCGTTGCCGCCCGCACCGTTGATCAGGATGTCGGGCGGCTCCCACAGGGCGGCGATCTCCTCAAAACAGGTCTGAAGCTCGGCCGGGCGGAGCACATCGCACGGGAAGAACCGGGCGACGCCTCCGCGTTCGGTGATCGCCGCTTCGCGCGCTTCGGCCTTCTCCGCATGGATATCCAAAAGGGCAACCTTCACGCCCAGGGCGGCCAACGCCTCAGCCATCATGCCGCACAATTCTCCACCGGCGCCGGTGATGGCTGCGGTACGTCCATTAAGGTCGAATAATTTCGTAAGATCCGGCAGCATAATCTCTGCAAGTGCGGCGGCATGACGGTTGGCAAAGCGTTTCAGGCGTCGATCCAGTGCGGGTTTTTCTATCGCGTTTGCCTTCTGAAAGTCAACGGTCGCCAGCGGCGCATCTCCTCACGTCTTCCCAGATCCGAGGCGGGCTTGCCACTGGGTGTGGAAAAACGTCCCGCGCGGTTGATCCACACGCTCGTAGGTGTGGGCCCCGAAATAATCCCGCTGGGCCTGGATCAGGTTGGCGGGCAGCCGTTCGCTGCGATACCCGTCGTAGAACGCCAGCGACGCCGAGAAAGCCGGGACGGGGATTCCCGCCCGGACCGCCTCCGCCACCACACGCCGCCACGACGCCTGGCACATCCGGAGGATGCCATGGAAATACTCGTCCAGCAGAAGATTGGCCAGGTTCGGATTCCGGTCATAGGCCGCCTTGATCCGATCCAGGAAAGCGCTGCGAATAATGCATCCGCTGCGCCACAGCAACGCGATGTTGCCGAAATCGAGCTGCCAGCGATATTCCCGGGACGCCTCGCGCATCAGCATGAATCCTTGGGCGTAGCACACGATCTTGGAGGCCAAAAGCGCCTTGCGGATATTTTCCACGGAAGGTTGCGCGCCCCTCTTGAATTTCCCCTTCGGCCCTTTAAGAATCTTGGCGGCATCGACGCGTTCATTTTTGAGCGCAGACAGCGCGCGAGCGTAAACGGCTTCGGTGATGAGCGTGACCGGGATGCCCAGATCCAGGGAGTTGATGCCGGTCCATTTCCCGGTGCCCTTCTGCCCGGCAGCGTCGAGGATCTTTTCCACCAACGGCCGCCCATCGGCATCCCGAACGGCCATGATGTCGCGAGTAATCTCGATCAGATAGCTCTCCAGCTCCCCCCGGTTCCAGGCGGCGAACGTGCGGTGCATGGCGGCATGGCTCAATCCCAGGCCGTCGCGCATCAGTTGATAGGCTTCAGCGATCAGTTGCATGTCCCCGTATTCGATGCCGTTGTGGATCATTTTCACATAGTGCCCGGCGCCGTTTTCCCCCACCCAGTCGCAGCAGGGCGAGCCATCTGAGGTCCTGGCCGCAATGCTCTGAAAGATGCCCTTGACCAGGGGCCAGGCCTCCGGCGCCCCGCCCGGCATGATGGACGGCCCGCGACGGGCGCCCTCCTCTCCGCCGGAGATGCCGGTGCCGATAAAAAGAAGCCCCTTGTCCCGCAGCCATTCGCCGCGCCGCAGGGTATCCAGAAAATGGGAGTTGCCGCCGTCGATGATCAGATCGCCCGGTTCCATGTGCGGCAGCAGGTGCTCGATGGACTCGTCCACCGCCTTCCCGGCTTTGACCATGAGCATGACTTTCCGAGGCGCTTTCAATCGCGCCGCCAGCTCCTCCAGGGACCGGGCGCCCACCACCCGCGTGCCTCTGGCCGGCCCGCTTAGGAATTCATCGATTTTTGAAACCGTGCGGTTGTAAACCGCCACCGTGTAGCCGTGGTCGTTCATGTTCAGGACCAGGTTCTGGCCCATCACCGCCAGGCCGATCAGGCCGATGTCCGCGTAGCGGTCAGACGTTTCACTCATAGCCGGCTCCTCATAAAAAGCGAAAATGGTCGTCCTCAGACATTGACAAACGGCGGAAGCCCATTGTGGCGGCGCAGGGATTCCAGCAGCCCGACGCAGCCGGTCATCATGTTGTCGCCCAGCGGCGCGCCGAAGATCATCGGGAGCCTGGACCCCTGCACCAGCCTGCGCTTGGGTCCGGTGGCGATAATGGTCTGCAGGGCCTCGGGACCGACAGGCTTGCGGATATAAGCGCCGTGGCCACCCTCATCGAGGACCCGGCGGTGTTCCAGCCGGCCCGCCACGAGGCCCTCGATCAGCGCGTCAAGCCGTTCCGGGGAGATGTCGACCGTGTGATATTCGACCAGCCCGGCCAAACCGCCCGCCTCAACCGCAGCGCAGACGGTGTGGGACGTGGCCACATCCAACACCACGAAGGAGCGATCCTTCGGGACTTGGGGGTCGAGCGAGGCCCCCACAATGGCGGCCATGCCGCTGTCCATCACAAAGACCTCGCGGGCCGGAAGCCGGCCGGCGCTCCGGGCCACGGACCGCAGACGGTTCAGAACGGCCGGGACCTCGCCGGCTGCAAAAAGCAGCTCATGCGGATAGGGCCGGGCATCCAGGCGCTCCCGGTAGATCCGATGGCGGAAATCCAGATGCGACATGCCTGTCGGCGGAACCCCGTGATCCTGCACGCAGACGGCCACCGCATCGAATTCGAAAGGCACGCCGAACCCTTCAACCAAGCGCTCCAGCCGGTCCGCTTCGATGTCCTGCAACACCAGATGGGCATGGCGTCCGCGCCTGCGCAGTTTCTCCGCTTCCTGGTCTTCCACCACCGCAATGCCCCAGCCACACACTTTTTCCGCATCGTGATGCAGGGTGGCAGCGGCTGAAAGCGATACGATGACGTCGTGGGTCTCGGCCCGCTGGCGCAGGACCGCCGTCACCGGGCCGCCGCCCATCTCGCACCCGGTCACCACCAGATCTCCCGGCAGCCGGGCGGCCCTCTCCGCGATCGTCCGCACTGGAGAGACCACCACGGCCTTGTAGTGGTGCACGGCCTCGGTGTCGAACCAGAGCACGTCCATGGTACCCGCGCCGATGTCCACGCATAAGAAACGGCTCATGGTTATAGACCTTCCAGGACTGCCTGCCGAGGGGGTTTCACTTTTTCGAGAATTCGAATAGCGACCGGTCCGGATCGCAACGCTGGCCTTTTTTCTCAGCCATCCATGCCGCGTGGGTGGCCTGCATCTGCTGAATATGATCGGGCACGTGGCTGGTGTAGACGCCCAGCCAGTCATCCATGGTCATGATCCCGTTTTCCGGATGATGAACTGTATTCGACCAGACCGCGTCGGGCAAATTCTTGATCATCCGATGGCTCATCCGCCGCAACAACCCGAATAATTCAAGAGCCTCTTCGGGATCCTGACCGTGGTAGCTTAATGATTCGGCCCACCGATTCTCGTCATAGGCCATGACCGCGGCACCCGGCTCGGCGATGAACCTCCGGCAACGGATATAGCTGTTGGCCTCGCTGTCGGCGAGGCGGACCATGATTTCATGAATGCTCCAGCGCTCCGGTCCGGGCTTGTATTGCCACATCTCCCTCGGAAATTGCTTCAAGGCGGCGCTGAGCAATTCGTAAGCCTGCCCGTACGCAATTATTTTCGAATGACGTTCTGAAGGTGCCATCGGAACCTCCTTCCTCATTTTATTGCTTAAACCCAACCATCGTTCTGCGGCCAATTTAACGCACCTCCGGTGCCGATGCAATTTCGGAATGCGGCAGCGGTTTGGGCTTTACCAGGCTCATCAGGACCACCGATGCGCACGCCATCACCGCACAGACGATGAAGGCATGATCGTAAACCCCCGTCGTGTCGCGCAGCCGGCCGGTGACCCAGTGCGTCAGAATAGCGCCGGCGCCGTAAAACGGCGTCCAGGAGCCGGCCACGGTGCCCATGGCTTCTTTGGGGAAGTAATCCCCGGCGCAGGCCCCATAGATGGGAAACGTCGAGCCGTAGAAGATCGCTAACACGCCGGTCATGATGTAGATCACCACCCAGTCCCCTTCGCCCAACAGGACGCCGGCGAGGGTCAAGGCGATGACCGTGTTCGATATTAATATAGTGGTCTTGCGGGTAATATAATCCGAGACCGGCAGGACCGTCAGCACTCCAAGAACCTGCGCGAGCCCGTGGATGGTCGCGACTCCGCTGGCCTCGGCTATCGGCATATTCAGCTGATGCTTGGCGTAGTCGACCATGAAGGTGGTAAATCCATAGAGGCCGTAGGCGATCGCAAAATAGGAGAGCCCGATCAGCCAGAAATTGCGGTCTGTCCAGATCTGCTTCAACCGAATGGGGGCAGGCCGGTTCGCGGCCGGAGGAAGCGGATGCGAATCCTGGCCCCACGCCGCAAGGCCTCTTTCGGCGGGATCGCTGACCAGTAGGAGCGCATTGGGAACCACCATGAGCACTCCCAGTGCGCCGAGCGCGAACCAGGCGAAGCGCCAGTCAAAATTCGAGAGGATCCAGGGGAAAGAGACCCCCATGGCCGCAAACCCCGCGCCAAAGCCGGTCGACAATATCCCCAACGCCAGCCCCTTGCGCGGGGGGGCGAACCAGCGCTGGGTGAGGGTGATGATCGGAACCCATATCCCGGTTGAGCCCAACCCGGCGATACCGAAAAACAAACAGGCCTGCAACAGGTTCTGAGCGGTCCCCATGCAACCGGCCCCCACGGCGACGACCAACAGGCATGCGCTGATCACCCGCCTGGCCCCCACCCGATCCGTGAGATAGCCGGTTAGCGGCGCGATACTGATATAGATCAGCAGGTAAGAATTATAGATCGATCCGCTTTCGGTGCGGCTGAATCCCAAGGCCTGGATCATCTCCGGCAGAACGACACCGTAGCCCAGCCGCACCGAATAGTTGATGAACAGATCGACGAAGCAAACCCCGAGAATAACCCAGGCCAGATGCAACGGGCGTTGTTCGTTCACGATGCGCTCCCAAGGCTCAACACTCTTCGCCGGCTGCTAAGCCGGACCAGTGGATGGCTATTGCTTCAGCACTTCAATATATCCAATGCGGTCATGTCAAGAAAAATGACGGAGAAGGACCGAGGTTTAGGGAAAAATGGGTTGCGCGCGGCGGCCGAAACCCCGCCCCGCCGATGGGTGACATGGCGGAATTTGACATATTTTGTTGTCGGGGTAATAAGATATGAAAAGTCGCCATGCAGACCATGAACAAGCCCAGCGTCCATATACACGTCGATGGCCAGGTCATCGATGTTCAGCAGGGCGTCAGTCTGATGGAAGCCCTGGTTTCCACCGGTCTCCTTTTGCGCTCCGATTGCGGCGGCAGGGGGCGTTGCGGAAAGTGCCGCGTGCGCACGACGTCGATCGCTCCGGCCGCCCTGAGTGAACCAGAGGGATCCGAGCTCGCTTCTCTCAGCGCGGAGTTTCTATCGAACGGGTATCGACTGGCCTGCTGCACCCGGGTGGGCGGCGATGTCACCGTCGAAATCCCCGAAGAAAGCCGGCTCGCGCCGGAGGTGGTTCAAAAAGGCCTGCCGATATTGGTCCGGAAATGGGAGGGTCTATCGGCCCCAAAATCCGAGAAGCGGACAACCCGCTACGGCTTCGCCGTCGATCTCGGCACCACTACGATCGCCGTCTACCTGTGCGATCTTCACACAGGGACCATCATCGCCTCGACCTCCGCGCGCAACCCACAGGCGATTTTCGGAGACGACGTCATCAGCCGGATCAGTGCAGTCAGGACGGACTTCCATACCCTGCCTCGCCTGCAACGCCTGGCCGTCAGCGCCATCGACTGGGCGGCATCCGCGCTGTGCCGGCGTGCCGGCATCGACTCGGCCGGCGTGGGGGAGATGGTCGCGGTCGGCAACAGCACCATGGTTCACTTGCTGTTGGGGGAAGACCCTTCGTCCCTTGGAGTCTTTCCATACGCCCCCAAGTTTTGCGAGGACCGGCGGCTCGATGCAGGCCGCGTCGGCCTGAGCTTCAACCCCGGTGCGTGCCTGCGCACCCTTCCGCTCATCAGCGGGTATCTGGGGGCGGACATCCTCGGCGCGGCCATCGCGGCAGGCCTGTCGGACGCAGCCGTCGGGACGTTTCTGGTCGACGTGGGAACCAACGGCGAGATCATCAGCCTCACGGAGCGCGGAATGGCGGCGACCTCCTGCGCCACGGGCCCCGCCTTCGAGGGCGCCGCCATACGGCACGGCATGCAGGCAACCTCCGGTGCGATCGATACCGTCCGATTCAATCGCGATACCCGCTGCCTCGACTATACCGTCATCCAACGCGACCCCGGCCGTGCCGTAACTCCGGCGGGAATCTGCGGCTCCGGAGTCATCACGGTGGTGGCCGAACTCCTGCGGGCCGGTATTTTATTGAAAAATGGAAGCTTCAATGCCGACTGCGGCTCGTCCTGCCTGCGGCCGGGGGGAGGCGGGATGCTCGAATTCGAAATCGTTCCGGCCGGCGCCCGACACAGCCGTATCGCCATCACGCTGACTCAGGCGGACGTGCGCGCCGTCCAACTGGCCAAGGGCGCCCTGCGCACGGGGATCGATCTGCTCTGCCGAGAGAACGGAATGCATCGCCCCCGCAGGATTCTTCTGGCGGGGGCTTTCGGAAGCTACATCAACCGGATGGATGCGCTCACCCTCGGCATGTTTCCGCAGATGGAAACCGACGAAATCGAAGTGGTCGGAAACGCCGCAGGAGCCGGGGCCGTTCTGGCCCTGCTGCAGGAGGACTATTTCCAGAAGGCCCGCCAACTGGCGGCCGCCACCTGCGTGCTTGACCTGGCCGCCCACCCCGACTTTCAAACCACGTTCGTCAAATCTCTCTCCTTCTGATGACGGTGCCGCCGGTTTATTCCCTCAAGCCGCCGGCTGCACGCGCCGAGTTACCCCACCGGTAACGTCTCGCCCCGGCGCGGCACCGTCACCGTGTAACCTTCGCGCTTCAGGCTGTCTGCAAAATGCATGGCCTGCGTTTCTTCGCCGTGCACCAGCGCAATTTTTTTGATGCGCAGGTTGCACTGTTTGAGGAACCGCAGCATCTCGTCCTTGTCGGCATGACCGCTGAAGCCGCCGATCTTGGCCACACGGGCCCGGAGAGGGTATTCCTTGTTGAAAAACTTGACGAGCGGCGCTTCGCCCCTTCGCCCGGACCGTTCGTATTCCAGGCCCAGCTCCTCGATCCGCCGCCCCAGAGTGTTCTGCGCCATGTAACCGACGATCAGAATGGTATTGCGCTCGTTGTGGATCTTGAACCGCAGGTGGTGCAGGATGCGCCCGGCTTCGCACATCCCTGAAGCGGCGATGATGATCTGCGGCTTGTCATCCCGGTTGAGGGCCATGGATTCTTCCACCGAGCGCACCAACCGGATCTGGTCGAATAAGAAGGGATTCTGCCCTTTCGACAGGAATGTGGTCTGGGTCTCCTGGTCATAGACCTCGGGGTGCTCGGCGAACACCTTGGTCAGATTGACCGCCAACGGACTGTCCACGTAAACGGGTACCCGGGGCAGACGCTTTTCGTTGTAAAGCTCATGCAGCACGTAAAGCAGCACCTGCGTGCGGCCGAACGCAAAGGCCGGGATCAAGACCGTGCCGCCCCGCCGCAGAGTTTCCTCCAGGACGCTTGCCAGCTGCCCCTTCATGTCGGTCACGGGTTCATGCAGCCGGTCGCCGTAAGTACTTTCCAAGATGAGGAGATCGACATCCCGATCCGCTTCGGCAAAAACGACCTCGGGGTCGTTGATGATGGGTTTGTTGAATCGCCCGAGGTCGCCTGAGAAACATAGCCTCAAGGCTTTCCCATTCTCCCGTGCCGTGATCATGCTGATGGCCGAGCCCAGGATGTGGCCGGCGTCGTAGAACGTACAATCCATCCCGTGTCCGATGGCAACCGTGGTCTTGTACGGATAGGGGTCGAAGTACGCCAGAGCCTTTTCAGCGTCCGGAAGCGTGTAAAGGGGCTTGACGGCATCAAGACGCAGTTTGGCCATGAGATCGCTGATGGTGTTGACATCCAGCTCGTGCCGGTTTTTTTTCAGCAGCTTCTTGATCTCATCGAGGTGGGGACCTGCTCCGTGCTGTTTCTGCGTAGCGTGGTTGGTTCGCGACAGGGCGGTGCGCAACGTCTTGTAATTGAGGTAATCCGCATCGGAGACCTGAATGCTGGCTGAATCCGGCAACAGGTACTCGCAGGCGGATTTCGTTGCCCGGGTGCAGAGGATTCGCCCGCCGAAACCGTTCTTCGTAACCACTGGAATCCGTCCGGAGTGGTCGATGTGGGCGTGCGAGAGTAGCACATTGGTGAGGATACCGGGATCAAAGGGCAACACCCGGTTCTTCTCGGCGGTTTCCCGCCGACGGCCCTGGAACAGTCCGCAATCGAGCAACACACGGTCACGCTCCGTTGAAATGAGATGCATGGAGCCGGTGACTTCACGCACCGCACCGTAAAAAGTTACGTGCATACCTTCTCTCCCGTTTCTGGTTGGAATTTTCAAATCGACGCGGAGTGCGCGGAGCGACTCCACGCGCGACGCCTCGAAGCCTAAGATACTGAGCTGCGGCATGTCAATGCTAAAACAGATGACGGGTGCGGATTGCCTTTCCCTGCCAGTTGCTATAAAAAAATCATGGGCATCAACGCTGCATGAAGAATGCAGGAGCATCGTGGACGGGTGGTATGTTCGGATCGGTTTTCAATCGAACGGTTAAAACCAGGATACGAAAAGGAAGCTGAAAATGGCCCGAGAAAAACAGGGCGGCGTACGAAATGTGATCGTGCTGGTCATGAGCAGTCTCATCGCCTGGGCAACCGATCCGGGGAGCAACGGAGCGGCACCGGTTGCGGCCGCCGCCCCGGTGATCCAGGCCGAGGGGGTGGTGGAGATGCTGCGTCCGGACGATTCGGTGGCCGCAATCCTGGCGGTGGAAATCGCCGAAACCCCAGAGGCGCGCGCCCGCGGACTCATGGGAAGAGCCCTCAATGATTTCATGACCGGGATGTTGTTCATCTTCGAATCGGCCCAACCTCAGACGTTCTGGATGCGCAATACACCCGGCTCGCTGGACATGATCTTTGTCGATGCCGGCGGACGGGTCCTCAATGTCGCCGCCCATACCACTCCCATGTCCGACCAGCTTTATTCTTCAGCGGGGCCTGCGAAATACGTGGTCGAAGCCAAAGCCGGTTTCGCGGACCGTTTCGGCATTCTGCCGGGATGGTCCATACGATGGAAGCGCCTGTGATACGCGTAGCCCGAATTGAGCTGCGGCAGCTCCTCTGCGCCGTCCTCGGCGTTTGGCTGCTGGGACTGAGCCCGGTATACGGTTGGGCCCACGGACCGGTCGCCGAGCCTTTCATCGGGGTGAACTACGGGCCGTTTCACCGGGATGGCCAGCGGCCAGACGATGCCTCCGAGATCCCGGAGCAGCAGATCGTGGCGGACCTCAAGGCCATCGCCGCCGCCGGTTTTCGGCAGATCCGCACCTATGGCATGGACAAAGGGCTCAGCCGCATCGTCCCGCTGGCGCAGCGCCATTTCCCGAGCCTCCGCATCTTCCTCGGTGTTTACGTTTGCGGCCTGAACCACAACAATCCCGCCGACCTCCGCAGCACGCGTGCCCAAATGGATGCAGCCCTGCGGTTGGCCAATACCCATCACAATGTGGCCGGCGTGGTGGTCGGCAACGAATGTCTTCCCGGAGAGCCCGAGGCTTGCCAGCAGCCGGTATCCGTTGAACAGCTGATCGAAGACCTCGTTTACGTTAAAAAGGGGCTTTGGCCGGACGCCCGCCAGCGGGTGCGCGTCACCTCGGCGATGTCGATGGTCGCTGCCGTAACAGGGCATGCAGCCCAGGGCCGGCGGATCGCCGAGCATTGCGACGTCGTCATGGTGAACATCCATCCGTTCTTCGCGCCGGCACCGGTCGAAGAGGCGGTTCATGCGAATTTGGACGGCTCGTACCGCCGGCTGACCGAGCTCTACGCGCACACCGGGAAACCGATCATCATCGGCGAGATCGGCTGGCCGAGCGCCGGCCCGCCCAACGGGCCAGCCGTGCCGAATGCCGAAAACCAGCGCCGGTTCATACATGAGCTGGTCGACTATGGGCGAACCCGGGCTCTTGGCGTTTTCCTTTTTGAAATGTTCGACGAACCCTGGAAGACCGAAGCCGGCGGTGTCGGCCCGCACTGGGGGCTATTCGACCGGAACGGCCGGCCGAAGTTCGCGCTGCCCTGGAATTGAAGCAAAGCAGGGTGGACTGGGTGGCGATGGCATTCATCGCCGAACCTCAGCTCAAGTTGCACCGGTTTGCCGGAGTAATAACGCGATTTCAGTGAACGTTCGATCGCATCTTCTTGCCGAAGACGGGATGGCGCTTGGCCGCCAGGCTGACCAGATAGGCGGCCATGTCGCCATGGGATAAACCCGCGTGCTCGGCGGCGCTCGCCATGCTGGCGTCTTCGCTGATATCGGGGTTGGGGTTGATGTCGAGCACATAGAACGCGCCGTCCCGCAGACGGATGTCAATGCGGCCGTAGTCGCGACAGCCGATGGCTTTGTAAGCGGCCATGCAAACCCGCTCCAGTTCGGCGAGCTCGGCGTCATTCAGCGTAGAGGGCAGGATGGTGCGGATGTTTTCGTAATGGACGGAGCCAGGGATGAATTTGGCGTCATAGGTGCACAAACGGTCGTGTACGTCGCTGAAAGCCGAGAAATCCATCTCGGCCGGCGGCAGCATTTCAACCCGTCCGTTTCCCCACAGCGATACATGGAATTCGCGGCCGTCGATGAAATCCTCGACCAATGCCGGCAGTCCGACTTCGTCCACCAGATAGGCAATCCGATCGTGCAGCTCCTTTTCATTCATGGCCACTGACTCGGAGGTCAACCACTCGCTGCAATGCCCGACAGCGGGTTTGACGATCGCCGGAAACTCATGCCAGCCGTTGGCTTTCGAAGACGTGTACAGCTTCCAGTGCGGGGTCGGCACCGCGTTTCGATCCAGGATTTGCTTGACGCGGTGTTTGTCATAGCTGAGTGCCAGGGTGGCGGAGCCTGAACCCGTGAAAACGAACCCAAGCTGCTCGAGGTGGCGAACCACCAGGAACTCGCTGTGATGAAGGCCGGGGATCCCGTCACACCAGTTGAATAAAACGCAATCCCGGGAATCGTATGAGCTCAGCCGCTGAGGGAAATGCTGGTCGACGACCGGAAGCAAATCAATGGAAAAGCCAGCTGACGAAAGTGCACCACTGAGACGGCAATGCGCCTGGGTCACTTCCTCTTTCTCGCTGGGCGTCCAATCCGGATTCAAATCGTAAAGGAGCAATACGTTCATTTCCGCCGGGGAAAAGCTAACAGCCACTAACAGCCTCCTCTCCGCACCTCCTCGATCCAGGCGATGCAAAGGAATGTCCACTCGGGCGATTCGATATTAACAAAGTTGCGCAAGCAACTTGCTATGGACACGGAGCGGAGCTCAGGCCATTTCCCGATACGGATACCCTCGATGCCGAGAATCCGTATCCTAAGTCCCCGGGTGTTTTCCTTCATGCTCCTTTGGCAGGGCGACGCTGTAGCAGTCGTCCACTTTTGTGTTCACCTGCCATTTTTAGCCTGAATGTCAGGCGGTTATCGCTACAGGTAATTATGTCGGAATTATAGACAAATGTATATAGTGTGTCAAGCATAATTATCACACCATATTTGGTGTCCCGAAAAAGCACTCCCATTATGGCAATATTTTTGTTCAGACGCTGAATCTGTATGCATTCAGAATGTTTTTACTATTATTTTAAATAAATAAAATGAAAAAATACGGCCAGCCGCCCGACTGGGTAATTTTCTCCC
>Ga0105105_10000657_pt1 | contig 15326 bp, 10 predicted proteins | sample PPLLaktember2015_4_FD_79108 | JGI IMG/M metagenome (GOLD analysis project Ga0105105, IMG submission 79108) | Freshwater sediment microbial communities from Prairie Pothole Lake near Jamestown, North Dakota, USA - PPLs Lake P8 Core (1) Depth... | ecosystem: Environmental > Aquatic > Freshwater >... | reverse complement strand
GCAAATAAGTCGGGATATTCTGTGATAGAGGCCAAGACGACATAACCGCCGTAACTGCCGCCGGTGATTCCCACCATTCCCCCGGCAGAGTAGTTTTTTGCGAGCAGAAAATCAACCCCGGCTTTAATATCTTTTATGGAATTAAGGCGGTCTTTGTAATTATCGAGGTTTAAGTAATCCTTTCCATATCCGGACGAGCCCCGGATATTGGGAGCCAAAATACCCAGCCCATTCTCAACAAAGTATTGAAAATTGCGGATAAATGCCGGTCGAAACTGGCTTTCCGGTCCGCCGTGAGCATAGACTATAAAAGGTATCGGGCCGCCTTCATAATTCGGCGGCAGGTATAAAAAGGCCGGGATTTCGAGACCGTCAAAGGAGGGGTATTTTACCAGTATCGGTTCGGAAAATCCGGCCGGGTCGATTCCGGCATAGGTGGCAAAGGTGAGTTGTTTTAAGCGCGCCCGGTTCGTATCCCAGGAATAAATATCCTGTGTTCGGGAGGGGCTGTCGCCGGTAAAGATCAGCGTTCCATTATTAAGCATTTCAATATTTTTAATTCTCCCTTTGAATTCCGGGGCGGGGAGTTTTTGGCGATTTAAATGGTCAAAAATAATCACCGAGGAATACCCTTCTTCATTGGCAACGCGCACCGGGTAGCGCCGCTCTGAAGACATGGTCAGCAAATCAATTTCCCAGGGAGTTTCCGGCTCTAAAATATCCAATTTCCCTGTGGCGATATCCAATAAGGCGGCCCGCCGGATTCCGTCGGGAGTATTGTTGGTTACGAGATATATCTGTTTATTGTCGGCGGTAAGGTAGGGGTAATCATATTCAAAATCCTCGCCCCCCTGCGTGATTTTACGCGAACGGCCATCGGCAAGGTCAAGCAGGAATAAATCATTGGAGATATTTGAGTAATAATGGCCAATTATCATATAACGGCCATCGGTGGATATATCGCTTATGGAATTGCTACCTTCCATGTCGAAAACCAGGGTATCTTCGCCGGACAGCAGGTCTCTGCAGTAAATTTTAAAATCCCGGGGCTTTTCGCTATTGCTACGGTAATAGAATCCGCGGCCGTCGGGTTTCCATGCCACCGAGCCGTATTGAACTTCCGGGTTAGCGGTTAATTGATTCGTCTGGCCGCCCGCTGTCTCCATAAGGTACATTTGCGACTGTTCAGAGCCGCCCCGGGAAACCCCCACGACCGCCTGGCGACCGTCGGGCGAAAGTTCGAACCAATCGACGCCATCTTCAAAAACGGTCAACTGGTATGGCCAGCCGGTGCTGTCGAGGCGATAAACCTGGTCGGTCCCGCTCATATTGCCGATAAAAAATAATAAAGAGTCCGACTCGCTGTAATCGGGGGACTGGTTAATTCCTATCTGCATGAAATTGGCGATGTCGGGAGGATGAACCAAGAGTGACTCCGCTTTGAGAGGTGTTTCTGTGGCGCCGACCGGGATGGTTACGATTCCCGCAAAAGCAAAGAACATAATTATTAGGTAGAAATATTTCCGATAAAGGGCCATTTGCTCCTCCAAGAGTGGTGAACCGCGATTGTAATCCAATCATTATACCCAATAAACGAAATAGGCCAGGAAAATTTTCATTTTTCCCGGCCTTTTTCAAGGAAACTGGTTTGGCAGGTCAAGGGGTTTTAATATCCTCGGATTCCACTGCGGGGCATTCGATTTCTCTTAAGACCCTGGCATAAAAGCGGCAGTTGACGCAAGATTGCCAGCGATTGCGGCAAATCAGATGCTGTTCCCGGGATAATTTGGGCATGACCTCCCAGCAGACTCTCCCGGCGCCGCGACCGCCGTTGGCGCCGTCATGACGCATCATTTGTGGAATAGGGCAGGGGCCGTGAATTTTTGAAAATATTCCACCCGGTTCCAGTCCGCAGTTGAGATATTCCCAGCAATTCAGTTTACTGCTCATCTTTATTCCTCATCCTTTATGAGGCGGCGGACCGGCTCGAACTGATTGGCCAATTGAAAGTCGTTCAATTCTGCGGGACTGGCCACTGTCTTGAATTCCGAGAAGGTCTTGCGGAGATTCTTGATATCATCATCGGCAACATAGTTGAGCATCATGTAATGATAGACAAAAGGATCGGAAGGATTAACCTTTTTGGCCTTTTTTAGATATTTGTCGGCGCTTTTATTTTTGCCCAGTTTATATTCGCATATCCCGGCGCCGAGTAAGGCCGGGTAGAAGTTCTCATCCATTTCCACTGCCGCCAGGTAATCAACGGCGGCGGCGCGATATTCGTTTCTATCCAACCGAGCCCCGGCCCGACCCACCAGGGCCAGTTTGTTGCCGGCATCGAGGTTCTCGGCGGTAGTGAAGTATTGAACAGCCTTATCCGGCTGGCCTTTCATCCTATAAATTTCGCCAAGGCGGATATTATCGGCCGCGGCCTTGCCTTTATCATTCAAACGTCCGTAACCGGCGGCTCTTTTTTCATAGGCCTCAATCAAATTGGGGGACATTTCCAGGGCCTTGGTATATGAAGCCACGGCGGCCTGATTCTGGCCCTTGGAGTAAGCCGCATTACCTTCGGCCAGGTAGTCCTCGGCCGTTTTCGCCTTTTCCGCGGTCGCCCTGGGCGAAAGAATGGCCTTGATGTTGGTGGTCTTATCGGCTTCCACCGAAACCACTTCCACATGATCGGAATAACCATCCTTGGAGATCTGGATTTTATGATTTCCCGGAGTGATACGGGCATAGGTATTGTTCCCGGCCCCAAGGACTTTGCCGTCCACCGAAAATTTGGCGTCCTCGATATTGGACTCCAGTTTAATTTTCCCGAAGGATGAAGTTGACGAACTTTTCGCGGATGGGGAACCGGCGGCAGGCTTCACCGGTGTGGGTGGGGTCTGGGCCTGATTTTCTCTTGTCGGCGTTGAGACGGTCTCGGTGGCACGCGCCGGTTGCCGTCCCTGCAGATTGCCGAAGGTCATCATGGATATCTGGCCGCCGACAATGGTGGCGTTTCCTTTACCTACCCGGCCGCTCATCTCATAGACAAATTCATAGGTTCCCGTGGGAACGTCTTCGAATCTGAAAAATCCCTGGGCGTTGGAACTGGTTCGTTTCCCCAATTCCGAAATGGTCACCTGGGCGCCGCCCACATATGGCTGGCCGTATTCGTTTAAAATGACGCCGATAATTTCGCCGTCGCCACCGGTGGTGGGACTTATGAAAAATGACGCCACCGTCGCCAATGCGATGACAAAGACCGCCGCCAGGGCTCCCATTTTAAACCGGTTGGAAAGTTTCATGGGCCGCAGCAGGTAGGGCTTTTCGTTAATTATGATTTCGTCGTTTTCATGAAGGTAAGGTTGGCCTACCACCTTGATATAATTATTATGAAAATAGGCCAGACCGCGCATCTTGGTCGATTTCTTGACCTCGGGCTGATGCAGGGAGGGATCATCGATAGGTGTTAATTGATTCGCCTCCGCCTCGGGCGGCAATTTGTCCGTCTCGGTTTTTTCTCTTTTTTCGCCGGGAAATTCCCGGACCGGTCGCGGGGTGTTGTCGGCTTGCCAGGCGGTAGATACTCGCGGGGTAACGACAGCCGCCAACTTTGGCGGGGTCGGTAATTGCACCCGATTGGCATCTTCCCCGGATTCGTTTCGAGAAATCGATTCTCCAGGGACATCTTCGACGGATCCTTGATTTTCATCATAAGCCGGGGGCGGGATGAAATTATTTTCCGTCTCCAGACTGGAATCGGAATCATCCGGCCGGGTCCCGGGAAAATCGGGCGGGATATCCGCTAATTTCAGAGGAGGCGTGGTTTCGTCACTCACGGCCGGGGCCATTAAATTGGCCGGACTTTTAATCTCGATACCCTCTTCTTTTTCGACCGATTTCTGGTCTTGTTTTTCGTTTCCGAACAGCTGGGGTGCCGAGGTGCCGGAGGCTTCCGTTATTACAAAATCGAGCCTTTCTTCGGGCTCGATATTTCTCTTGGGTGGGGCAATGCTATCCGGCGTCTCCAACTCCGCGCCGCAAACGGCACAAAATCGGGCCCCCTCAAGCAGATTTTCAGCCTTGCATTTGGGACATGTTTTCAAACCAGAAATCCTTTATTAAAAAGGGATTAACGATTAGTCAAATTATCGGTTATCAACGTCATTTCTTTATAATATGGAGATGACCCTTGAAAATTTTAAGGCGGGGGAAAAATGCAAAATTGGCTTGACAGCCGGAATTCTTTGGGGTATAATCGCTTAATAAATTCAGGCAAGGTAATTGAGGAGGACTTAAAAACTATGTTCCGGCGATATAAATGCTTCCTGATCGCCATCTTAGCCGCCGTGGTAATCGTTCAGTTTATCGGTTGTTCGCAACCCGACGATGTCGTGGCGCCGGTTTCCGCGACCAAACTGGTTCTTAAACCCGAAAGGCTTCCCACATTGCCGGCTGATTATGTCTACCATCTTTGGGTAATTGATTCCATGCTGGTGAATCCGCAGGCTTATTCTATCGGGAGTTTTATCTGGAATAACGAGTTATTCGGCTTTTATGATCTGGATTCCAATCGTGTCGATTCCATTTGGAATGTCAATTATGATGTTCTCGATCCCTTTTACCGTTATTTGGCCGTTTCCATAGAGCGTCGTGATGACCTCCCGACTCAAGCCACGTCCTCCCTCGATTCGGTGGGGCCGATAATGCTCCAGGATACGCTGGTTAATCCCGTGGAATCGCCGGTTAAATTGGTATTTCCTCTGGATTTATGGCTGGCGACGGGCTTTTTCTGCGTGGAAACGCCGAGTGATTCCAATTCTAATAGCCATGACGCCAGCGGAATCTGGTTTACGGAATATATTTATGATTCCATCCGCTACGCGGATACCTTCAACGTTCAGTTCCGCTTTGTCGCCGGCAGGGACACCATATCCCGGGATTTGATTCTTGATACAGTCGTCGGCGATACCAGCTATTGGGACTGCAATCAGTATCAATTCGGACGGTGCATCGATTCCACCGAAGTTCTGGATACGCTTTTGGGTTATGATTTCACCTATATCGACGTCATAGACGCCGATACTTTCTGGGTTTTTTATCCCGAGGGCCCGGAGGGTGTCGCGGATACCCTGGAAATCGCCCTTTTGGCGGAAACCATGGACACCCTTCAGATTACGCGTCGTCGCCTGATTATAGATTCCAGTTATCAATTGACGGATACCCTGATTCTGGATTCTTTTGTCCACAAATACTATCAATTCGACTTCGTGAGGTTTCCCGTAAATATCAGCGGCGCGGCCCACGATACCACCATCACCCTTTATCGGCCGGATACGCTGTATCGTGTCAACGGGGAATTTATCGATCCCACACCCGACGTTGATACCGCGTATGATTCGACCTTCAGAATCTTTCCCCTGGTCGATTACAACCATACCTTGATCTATACCGGTTTTATCACCAGCACTTTTCTGCGGGTAGATAAATTCCTGGAGTCCTATGAAGACGGTACCGACCTGAATTCTATAAAATGGCATTATAAGGGATGGGTGTTATCGCCGTATCTTCAGCCCCTTAATTCCTTCGGCTCCGTTCAAAAACCGGCGTGGCACTCCTTTTATATGAACCAGGAATTATCGCCCATAACCGGCGGTTTGATTACGACCGGAGGTTTCAAGAGTTTCCGGGATGCCGATGACGGCAATCCCTATTCGGATAATCACCGCGTTCCTTCCGTTCCGGGAGAAGATTTTCTCCTTAACCTCCCGGCCGGTGTCGATTCGATTTATTTCTGTGATGCCAGCAATCCCAGCGTGAGTGCAGGCACCGTTTTTATAACTTTGGAACCGGATAATTATAATGACGACGAACGGAATTTCCCCCTGGTTTACATGGTGGGTAAGATTCCTTCCTATGCCAATGTTTCCATAACCAGCCGGCACAATCAATTTGCCGTGGGTGATCCCACTTTTCAGATGTTCAATAAATTTTCGGCCGTCGATGGGAATACGGTGGGATTCCCGGCCATTCATGTGACTATTATTCGAGAATAGGTTTCGCTTAAGAAGGAAAACGCCCCGCCTTAAGAAATCGGCGGGGCGTTTTTATTTCGAACGCAACTTCTCCCGAAATAAGACGTTAACCTGAAATAAATTCGCCCGGGGAATCGAATATTGATTGTCTTGACCGGTATATAAAACGTAGATTGTGCAACCTTTAAAAACTTTTTCCGTCATATAAAAGGAGTTTAACTATGGAGCAGGAGAACCTCACCATGCCGCCCATAGAAGGGGCCGCGCGCCCGGGATTAGTCGCCCGGATACTAATGGTCTTCAGCAACCCCGGCCAGTTGTTTACGCATCTCACGGGTAAGTTGGATTGGTTGACGCCGCTTATAATTATTGCGATTTTGGGCGGTATTTTCGGACATCTGACCCAGCCTATCTATGTCCGGGATATGATACCCACGGTTTTGAAGCGCGTGGAACAATATCGCCAGTATATGACCGAGCAGCAATACAATGAGACCATCGCCCAGATTGAGGAAGGGCAGCGCGATGCCGGGAAATTTAAATGGTTTCATCCCCTTATTGCGCTTTTGCTTCCTTTCGTAATTATGGTAATCATAGCGGCCCTTGGCCTCATGTGCGGCAACTTTTTCTTCGGCGGCAGGTCCGGGTTCTGGACAATCATGAATGTTGTCGCCTTTGCCGCTCTTATCGGGATATTGGGAGATGTAGTCAGAAGCATTTTGATCCTGGTAAAAGACTCATCATATGTATATACAGGATTGGGGTTGTTGAAGCCTACCGATGACGGTTCTCTTTTGTTTTATCTGTTTCGCCAAATCGATATTTTTTCTGTCTGGCGAATAATAGTGACTGTCATCGGCCTGGGAGTCGTGTATAAAATGAAACCGGGTCGCTTTGCCGCGGTTTTAATTCCTGTTTGGTTAGTCTTTATCGTGGTTGTGGCCCTCTTAAATAAATATATGATGGCCGGTGGCCTGATTTATTAAGGATAATAAGGAGAATGAGAATGCGTCCGTTTCGCCTGATAGTATATGCAATAATTATCTTGGCCGGTGGCCTGTGCAATGGTGTCGCCGCTGAAGTCTATAATCTGGAACAATGCCTGGAAATGGCCTTGAAAAATCACCCCGATATTATTCGCGCTGAGGGGAGTGCCCGTGTCGCCGGAGCCGGTCTGTGGAGCGCGGCCGGCCAGTTTTTGCCGTCCCTGTCGGTGGGGGGGAGGGTATCCCAGGACAATGCCTTGACGGATCAAATGAGAATTACCCGGATCGATGATTTGACCTATGATACGAGTTATTATAGAATTTCCAAGAGTTATGGTCTTTCCTTGAATGCCGGTTTAACGGTTTTTGATGGCGGACAGGATATATTCAATTACCTTGGCGCCCGGGCCGATAAAGCTTACTATAATTACCTTAAAGAGCAATCCCGCCAAAATTTGGCCTTAACGGTCAAAACCTATTATTTCGCTTACCTGGCCGCTTTGAAAATCAACGAGATACAGGACGAGGCCGTCAAACGCGGCGAAGAACAACTAAAACTGGCGGAGTCGAAATTCGAGGTCGGTTCGGCGTCGAAATCGGATGTTCTCAAGGCCCGGGTTCAATACGGTAATGATCGTTTAAGTCTAATAGAGGCCGAGAATGGCGTCAAAAAGGCCTTAGCCGATCTGGCCTATATAATCGGGGTCGACGTGAATTCCGATATTCAGTTTTCGACCGACTATAAAGGTCGCGATTACAGCGGGACCGAGGATGAGGCCCTTAAATTCGGCATGTCCCATCATCCCGGATTCCTCGCCGCTGAAAAAAGCATGACGGCCGCTAAGTACGGCCGCTGGTCGGCCTACGGTGATTACTTGCCGCGGGTTGATGTCAGTTTCTCCAAAGGATACGGCAATGAATTCTGGCATGAAGTCAAATCCTTAAATAAAGAAGACGGCAGTTGGTCTATTTCGACTTCGGTGAGTTGGACCATATTCGATCACTTTGTCCGCGAACGAACGCTTTCTTCGGCCAAGGTTGGTCTTAATAATGCCCGGGCTGAATATTATTATCAAAAAAATGCGGTGGCCCTGGACATCAAGAAAAATTATCTGGATATGAAGAAGGCGGCCGAGCAATTGAATGTGGCCCTGGAGAATGAAGGGGCGGCCCGGGAAGATATGACCCTGGTTCAGGAAAAGTATAATCTGGGCGCGGCCACTATCCTGGAACTCCTGGATGCCCAGGTCAGTCTGATAACGGCGCAAAATAATAAGATTCAATCGGAGTTTGATTTCAATCTGGCCGTGGCGGCCCTGGAAAACGCCATGGGCGTGAGATAAGCTATAATTGAGATAGGGGAAAGTATGGCAATGACAAAAAAGAAAAAAGTCCTCCTGGTTGGGGGGATAGTCCTGGTGGTGGCAATAATCCTCATTGCCTTCTTTCAAACCGGGGGTGAACAGAAGACCAGCGTGACGGTGGAGCCGGTAAAAACCCAGGATCTAAACGAGGAGGTTTCCGCTTCGGGTTATGTTCAGCCCCGGACCAAGGTCAATATTACCGCCGAAGTCACCGCCAAGATAATCAATCTTCCGGTGGTGGAAGGGCAGACAGCCAGAAAGGGGCAACTCCTGGTGCTTCTGGATACGGTGCAATTGCAGAAAGACGTGGAGCAGGCCCGTTTCAGTCTCCAGGAAATGGAATCGCGCACCTCCGGGTCGGAGGCGATTTACCTTCAGGCCAAGGAGGAATTCGACCGTCAGAAGCAGTTGTTCGAGAGGCAGCTTACCTCGGAGACTTCGTATAAAAACGCCGAATATGCATTCTTGAATTACAAATATTCGCATGAGGCCATGTTGAGCCAGACCAGCCAGAGCCGGGCGTACTATGAAAAGGCCCTGGATAATCTGGAAAAGGCCAGTATTCGCGCCCCCATGGACGGCGTTATTACTTTCCTCGACGCCGAAGTGGGGGAGATCGCGCCGGCGCAGAACTCCTTTACGCAGGGAAAAACTCTGATGACCATTTCCAACCTGGCGGCTTTTGAGGTGCAGGTCGATGTCGATGAGACAGAAATAATAAAAATCCGTCAGGGTCAGGCGTCCAAAATTGAAGTTGATGCCTTCCCGGATACCGTTTTTGTAGGCGAGGTTATAGAAATCGGAAATACGGCGGTCATGTCGGGTGTCGGGACCCAGGATCAGACGACCAATTTCCGAGTCAAGGTGTTATTCGAAAAGGCTCACGAAAATATCCGGCCGGGGATGTCGGCCACGGTCGATATTGAAACCAATACCCGCAAGGGGGCGCTGACGGTTCCTTACGGGGCAATCGTCATGCGTAATCCCATGGCCGATTCCCTGACCGGCAAGTCCGATACTTCGGATACTTCCGGAGGGCTGGTGGCCTCGGTTCACGCCGCCTCCGACCAGGGTGATACTTCGACTTCAGTCGATGATTCCAAGAAAAAGGAAGTCAGAGGGGTCTTTGTCATCCGTGATGGGGCTGCCAAATTTCTGGAAGTGACGACCGGTATCGCCGACCAGAAGAATATCGAAATTGTCAGCGGACTAACTCAACAGGATACGGTGGTTACGGGACCGTTCCGGACGCTTCGAACCATCAAGAGCGGTGATCGTGTCCAGATAGAGGAAAAACCGAAAGCGGGTATGTAAAATGGCCCTGATTGAAACCCGGAATTTGTGGAAAACCTATAAGATGGGGACGGTTGAAGTCCATGCCTTAAGGGGGGTTACGCTGACCATCAACAAGGGCGACTATGTGGCCATTATGGGGCCGTCCGGTTCGGGAAAGTCAACCTTGATGAATCTGATAGGGTGTCTGGATACGCCCACCCAGGGCGAGTACCTCTTTAACGGGATTCGTGTCAGTAGTATGAACGATGACGAACTGGCCCGAATTCGCAATAAAGAAATTGGCTTTGTTTTTCAGACTTTTAATCTCATGCCCCGGGCCTCGGCCTTTCATAACGTGGAACTCCCCTTGATTTATAATGGGACACCCAAGGATATGCGCAAGGCTAAAGCGTCCCGGGCCCTGGAGGCAGTCGATCTGGCCGACCGCATGCACCATAAACCCAACGAGCTGTCAGGCGGCCAGCGACAGCGGGTGGCTGTGGCTCGCGCCCTGGTTAACGGCCCGTCGCTTCTACTGGCCGACGAGCCGACCGGGAATCTCGATACCAAGACGGGCGCTGAAATCATGCAATTGTTTTCCCGACTGCATAGGGAGGGGAACACGATTATAATCGTTACTCATGAGCGGGAAATCGCCACCTTTGCCGATCGCGTGATATTTATCCGCGACGGTGTCATCGCCAGCGACGAAAAGGTTACCGAGAAGGAAAAGGTCGCCAACGGTACCAAGTTATGATTATCTGGGAAATAATTAAGATGGCGGCCAACGCCCTGAAGGCAAACCGCATGCGAACCTTGCTGACGCTTCTGGGTGTAATAATCGGCGTGACCTCGGTCATAACGATTATTTCCGCTCTGGACGGGTTGGGGCAATCCATTGCGGCGGAGTTGGAGGTATTCGGGCCGACCGCCTTTCAGGTTTCCCGGTTCGGTCTTATCACCAGTGAAGAAGAATTCCTGGAGGCGTTAAAACGCCGTCCATTGAAATACGAATATGTGCAGGCCATCGATGAAGGCTGCGTTAATTGCGAAAAAACTTCGGTAGAGGTCGTGGCCCAGGCCGAGGTTAAATACCTGGATAAGAAATTGCGCCGGGTATATATCATCGGCACTTCTCCCTCTTATATAGAAATCATCGATATCCAGGTGGATCAGGGCCGGTATTTTTCCCTGGAAGAGGATCATTCGCGGCGGCGGGTGGTCTTTATCGGGACTACAATCCAGGAGGAATTATTTCCCGGGCTCGATCCCATCGGCAAGACCATAAAATTGAATAATATCAAATATGAAATCATCGGTATTGCCAAAAAACGCGGGTCGACCTTCAACTCCGACAGCGACCGTCTGGTTTTTATTCCATATCTGGCGTATGAAAGGGATTTCGCGTATTTCGACGAAAATATCGATATCGCCGTAAAGGCCAAATCGGTTGCCCTCCTGGAGCAGGCCATGGATGAAGTCCGGGTTATATTAAGGGCTCGTCGCCATGTTCCCTTTGACAAGAATGACGATTTCGGCATGGTCACCGCCGACGCCATCCTGGCGGCGCTTAACCAGATTACCAAGTTTCTTCGTTTCGGGCTGGTTGGGATATCCTCCATCGCTCTCATTGTGGGCGGGATAATAATCATGAATATCATGATGGTCTCGGTTACGGAACGAACCCGTGAAATCGGGATACGGAAATCGATCGGGGCGCGGCAAAAGGATATCCTTTCACAATTCCTGTATGAATCGCTGATATTATCGCTCGGCGGCGGAATTATCGGTATCGCCATCGGGGTCATTCTCGGGAAAATCCTGATCAGTCTGATGAATTTTAATATGACGCCTTCCGTTTCGGCCATCATTATCGGTCTGGCAATCTCGACCGGAGTCGGATTGTTTTTCGGAATCTATCCGGCCATGAAGGCGGCTCGCCTGCAACCCGTAAAAGCTTTAAGTTACGAATAGGGAATAAATATGACGGTGGTGGAGCTTCGCGAAGGGGTCCTGCTGGCATTCAGCTCCCTTACCGCCAATAAATTCCGCTCGGGCCTGACCATTTTGGGGGTCCTGATTGGGGTTTGGTCCGTCATTGCCATGACCTCGCTTATAGAGGGTCTCGATAACGCCGTCCAGGACAGCATCAATAATCTGGGCAGTAACGTTCTTTATGTCGATCGTTTCGGACCGGGGACTGATTGGGAGGATTTGACCGAAGAGGAGCGGAACCGGAAATTTATGACAGCCGTGGAAGCCGAGGCTATCCGCCTCAATTGTCCGTCGGTCAAGGCGGTCTCGCCGGAAAACCATTTTTGGGGATTCAGCGGCGGAGGAAATATCGTAAAATATAAGGGGCGCAAGGCCAATCGCCCGGCCGTGGTCGGGATTATACCCGACTATCAGAAAGTCCACAGCCTGTCGGTTTCCTATGGCCGCTTCCTTAGTGAGGTTGATAATGCCACGCGCGCCTATGTCTGCGTTCTGGGGCCGGATGTCAGCGAGGCTTTATTTCCGGACGAAGACCCAATCGACCGGGAAATCCGTATTAATAATGTTCGCTTTGCGGTAGTGGGCGTCAGGGAAAAGCAGGAATCCATGTTCGATGACGGCGAGAACAATAAACTATATATCCCTCTCGAGACCTTTGAAAAACTTTATCCCTGGGATGAAGCCCTGACTTTGGTAGTGAGCGCTTTATCCGCCGATCAATTGGAGCAGGCCAAAGAAGAAATAACTGTAACTTTGCGGCAGGTTCGTCGTGTACCATATGGTGAGGACAACGATTTCGCCATTTTCGGGCAGGAGAATATAAGAGAAATGGTCGGCAATATCACCCAATATATCTACCTGGCCATGATAGTCATTTCTTCGGTCGGTCTCATGGTGGGAGGTGTCGGCGTGATGAATATCATGCTGGTATCGGTAACGGAACGGACCCGCGAAATCGGTGTCCGTAAGGCGATCGGGGCCCGCCGCACTAATATACTCTGGCAATTTTTGATTGAGGCCATGACTCTTTCCGGGACAGGCGGGGTATTGGGAATAATGACCGGAATTGCCACGGCCCTTTTGATGGGCGCCCTGACGCCTCTGCCGTTCAATGTCTCCATATTTTTTATCTCCCTGGGATTCCTGGTGGCGGTTTCGGTGGGATTGGTCGCCGGAATATACCCGGCTTACCGCGCCGCCCGCGTGGATCCCATTGAATCGCTGCGCTACGAATAGGGGCCTCTGATGATGGGTCTGACAGAATTTCGCGAGGGTATTCTGATGGCCCTGGATTCCATCAGGGCCAATAAATTGCGGGCCTTCCTGACAATCCTGGGGGTTCTGATCGGAGTCTGGTCGGTTATCGCCATGACTTCGCTGGTCCAGGGGCTGGACAACGCCGTTCAGCAATCCATAAACGACCTGGGCAGTAATATTCTCTTCGTAACCACGCATGCGCCGAATACGGATTATGAAGATATGTCAGACGAGGAACGAAATCGCAAGGATATGACCACCGATGAGGCCATTGCCATCAGGGAGAATTGTTCCGCCGTCTCCGGGGTTTCACCGGAGAATTTTTATCATCGGACAGCCGGCGGTAATGTCATTAAGTATAAAGGGAATAAAGCCAATCGGCCCGCCATCGTGGGCGTCTGGCCGGATTATCAAAAGGTTCACAACACGCGGTTGGAGGCCGGGCGTTTTATCAGCCTGACCGACGAAGAAACGCGGGCCCAGGTGTGTATTATCGGCGCCGATGTCAAGGAGGCTCTCTTTCCGGGAGAATATCCGATTGATAAGGAAATCAGAATCAACAATTATCGTTTCGTTGTTATCGGAGTAACGGAGAAAAGAGAAACCCTGTTCGACGACAACGGCAACAACCTGGTCCTGATACCCCTGGCCACAAAGCAGAAAATGGTCCCCTGGGATAAGGCCCTCATGTTGACCGTCAGCGCCCGCTCCCCGGAACTGATAAAAACCGCCGAGGAACAAATAATCGTGGTTTTACGTCAGGTTCGCAAAGTGCCTTATGAAAAAGAAAATGACTTTGCCATTTTCGGTCAGGAAAATATAAGGGAAATGGTGGGTAACATCACCCAGTATATTTACCTGGCCATGATAGTCATATCTTCCGTGGGCCTTATGGTCGGCGGCGTGGGTGTGATGAATATCATGCTGGTATCGGTTACGGAACGAACGCGCGAAATCGGGGTCAGAAAAGCGATCGGGGCTCGAAAATCCAATATTCTATGGCAGTTTTTAATTGAAGCCATGACTCTATCGGGAACCGGGGGTGTGCTCGGGATAATATTTGGGGCCGGGACATCTTTTCTCATAGGTATGGTTAGCCCTTTGCCTTTCAGCATCTCGGCCTTTTTTATCATTCTGGGATTTGCGGTGGCGGTCTCGGTCGGTCTGGCCGCTGGTATGTATCCCGCCTATCGGGCAGCGCGGGTCGACCCCATAGAATCGCTGCGCTATGAATAATCGTTTTTGATTATTGCCCAAGCCCAAACGTCTATATAAATTAGAAGGTATAATATATAAAGAATATAGAGGTAAAATGCGCTTAATAACGGTTATCGGCTTTATTCTTATCCTGGGGGGAGGAGTTGTTTCCCAGGATATTTATACCTCGCGCCACAATTCCGCCCGGCCCAAATTCAATACCGACTTTGCCGAATTTAAGGCCGATTCGATCGCAAAGAACAATGTGGAGTTATATTATCGCGTTTATAACAGCGATATCCTGTTCGTTCGCGACGGTGATAATTTTCGAGGCGATTATGAACTGAATTTTACCGTCTACGACCGCAAGGATCGCCCCCTCGACAGCAAAACCATACGGAAACAGATCATTACGCCTGATTATTTCCGGACCCTTTCGGCACGCGACTACCGGATCGGGCAGATGGATTTCTCACTGCCGCCGGATAAGTATAAGGTGGTCGGGATACTCACGGATCTAAATGCCAAGCGCGATATCAGCCGGGAAATGAAATTGGATTTAACGCGATATGATAACCGCAATCCTCAATTATCCGGCATCCAGTTCCTGCATACTTTCGATTCGGCGGCGACGGACGCTGTTTTTTATAAAGACGGCATGACCCTGATTCCGGATGTCGCCCGCGTCTACGGCGGCGATACGACCTCGGTCCTTAAGGCCTATTTTGAAGTTTATCAGGGCAAGGACTCGCTCGATGAAATTCAAATGCATATCGAGATAAACGACAGTCGACTCAATCTTGCGTATCAATCGGATACCACGGTCTTTTTAAATTCCGGCGTCAGCCGTCACCTGAAAGTAGTCCCCCTTCGCGATCTCAAAGCCGGCGAATATAGCCTGTCCGTATATCTCCGCAGCCGGCGGGGGCGCGATGTCGATAAAGTCCAGGGCGATTTCCGTGTCTATTGGAGCCCGCAGGCCATGATTCTGAACGACCCGGAGAGCGCCGTGGAAATGCTCAAGTACATCGCCTCCAATAAGGAATTGGATAATATCCGGAAAGCGCCCGATGCCCAGGCGCGGCTTCGCCAATGGCAGGCCTTCTGGGAGGCAAAAGACCCCACCCCGGGGACTCCCGAAAATGAGGCCCGGGAGGATTACTATCGAAGAGTCGAATTCGCCACCGATAATGTTTCAATAATGAGGAAGGAAGGATGGCGGACGG
>Ga0105105_10000656_pt1 | contig 15329 bp, 16 predicted proteins | sample PPLLaktember2015_4_FD_79108 | JGI IMG/M metagenome (GOLD analysis project Ga0105105, IMG submission 79108) | Freshwater sediment microbial communities from Prairie Pothole Lake near Jamestown, North Dakota, USA - PPLs Lake P8 Core (1) Depth... | ecosystem: Environmental > Aquatic > Freshwater >... | reverse complement strand
TGGTCAGCAGCGGGAAGCGCCCCTGTTTTGTGTACGAAGCCGGTCCCTGTGGCTACCAGATCTACCGTCACCTGACCGCCAAAGGGTTTGACTGTGCGGTGGTGGCACCCTCGCTGGTACCCAGACAGAGCGGCAACCGGATCAAGAACGACCGCCGCGACTGCCTGATGCTCGCCCGCCTGCACCGGGCTGGGGAGCTGACGGCGGTTTGCGTTCCCCACGACGAGGATGAGGCGCTGCGCGATCTGACCCGCGCACGGGAACAACGGTCGCCTGACAGATAAACTCGTCATCGAACCTGAGCGGAATGATATGCTTGGAGGACACGCGTGTAACGGGGAAAATGATTTGCCGGTTCTTGAAATACTGGTAGAGGTCGACCCCCGCCTGCTTGAAGAGCCCGAACCGGGCGATATCAAAATATTACAAATAATTACAATGCCATACGATTTGCAATGGATCCAGATCATTAAATGGCACCCTCAACTTTATCTCGAAACTCATGTTCATTCGTTTTCCGGCTTCCTTACGATTCATATTTAGCATCTTTTAGGGCATCCATCGAAAATATCCCACGGCGCTCCCGTCAGGATCAAGAGAAATGGCAGAGCACGCTCGATATACAGGTTTTCGACGATCGCATAGCAGTGCCGCTTCCGAAAGACCGGAAGGCTTTTGGGCTTGCAAAGCAATCCTGCCTTCTAGTAGGTAGGATTCCATTCGAAGAAGCTTTGATCGACAGTCAACGCGGGGAATTTTAGGCTGGAATCTTTTCGGTTGATGAAGGGGGGCGTGGTCAAATGAAAAGGGCATGTTTCGTAATCAGTATATTGTTGGCGGCGTTAATCGGTAGCGGTTGTGCGGTTTTCGGGCGCGGCAAGGATTTCAAGCCATTTGACGAAAATTCACTGAAACAGGTGACGGCTGGAAGTACCACCGCTGCCGACGTGACGCGGCTGTTCGGACCGCCGAATAAAATCGTCAAATTGTCCAACGGCAATGCCTACCTTTACGAGCGATCCATCGACAAGGCCACAGGGCTATGGTTAGTCGTCCTCACCTTTGGCAACTGGGACAAGCAATATGATCGGATAGCGTTTTTTATCAACAACGAGAACACGGTAACGCATATCGGCAGCAGTTTCAACGCGGAGACGGCATCTTATGCGATGCCGTTTTGACACCATCATTCGGATAGCAGTTGTCCTCTTGATACCGTTAGCTATTTCAGGCTGTATCTCGCTGCGAATTGATAAAATCCAGGAAGGGGTCGAGATCTTTCCGCCAAAGGATGAATTTGCCAGGGGAAAGACGTCGCTGAAAGAAATCCTGTCCTGCTATGGTGCGCCCGATGATCTCGTTGACATGAACGGGGATTTCGCCCTGCATTTTAGAAAAGCTCTCTACAGAAGGATAAATATTTCGTTAGGGATTCCTTTAAAAAATATTGCGCTGCCCAATCCCAGCATCGGAACAACTGGCAATTTATTGCTTTATGACACGGTCGTATTTATTTTCACGGTCGACAACGTGCTGAAAGATATAAAATTCGAAAAAGGCACGAGCCGATCTTTGTGGGAGGATTACTGGTAATAATGAAGATCACCAGCACATAGCCCAATCAGATCGACTTCTCCCAGCCCTGCCCAAAATCCGCCAGCGGCCGGATCTCCTGCACCTCAAAGGTGAGCGCCGCATGAATCATCTTTGCGGCAGCCTCTCCGGCGTGTTCCGAAATCTTGGCCTTTATTTTATCGAGCTTTTCGCCGGCCGTCGAACTCTCGGTCATCTTGACGTAGATCCTCACGCCTTTCCACTCCGAGATCGACTTTCCAGGCTCCATGATCATAAAGACGGCGTTCGGATTATCATGCAGGTTGAATAAAGTGCGGTTCTTGGTCAGCCCCATGATGATCGTCTTTTCATCAACCATGTATGGCGACCCGAAATAGGCCGAGTTCACTTTCCCGTTTTTGCTGGCGGTGCTGAGCGTGCCCAGTCGCGGCTGCTTGTTGAAATAGTCCATGAGTTTGGATGACATCGGAATCTCCTTTCGTTAGGGGTCGGGTTGAAAAACGTTATCGATATGCTTCAAAGCATGTGATTTTGTCGAGGCTCTTTCTTGTTCGTGCTGAAGCTTCCACCGCGGGGTAGCCTAAAGGCGACAAGGCAACCACCCGCACATCTTTCGGAACACCGAGAACCGATTTTACCTCATCCTCTTTGAAGGCCCCTATCCAACAGGTCCCCAGGCCCAGCTCATAAGCCTGGAGCAGCATGTAAGCGAAGGCGATAGAGACGTCAACGGCATAGGTCGGATGACCACAGGTCATGACAGCCTTGGATTCGGTGGCACATGCAACGAGGACAACCGGCGCTTGACCAATGAAGGATTGATTCATCGCAGCGCGGGCAAGCTTCTTTTTCGTTTCAGCGTTTTTTACGACGATGAATTTCCATTCCTGCCGGTTATTAGCGGAAGGTGAAAGCCTGCCTGCTTCTAATATTTTTCCGATCTGGTCGTTCTCGATCTCCAGGTCCTTGTAAGACCTGACGCTCCTCCTACCCTTTATCGCGGCAGATACGTCCATGGACTCCCTCCCCAATACGCCCCAGTGGCTTCCAGCGGCCAGAACCTCGGAATAGATTTACCAGCGTGTGTTCACGTTATGAAAATTCCCGTTTTGATCCTGCAGAAGGCCAGTGCCGTCTTTATTGATATATCCGCGCATGGTCCCACCATTGAGATTTCGCATGACCGTGTAGCCGCTGCTGCTGTCGGTCGTGCCTTTGAACGTGTTCATCGAGTTGTGATCGAATTTTTTCTGCATCTCCATCGACCGGGTGCCTGAATTATAACCGTTCGAGGGGGCCTCTTGCTTGAATTTCCAGCGAGTATCCCAGGCGGACGCAGAGCCAGCGCAAAGAGTGATGATAGAGATTGCGATCAGTCGGAAGATCAGTTTAGGGGCTTTCATATCGACACCTGAGTCTGCATTTTCGTGCTACTGCATTCAAAGGATACGTCCGAATATGCTCAACATCAAGGCAATCCGGGAAATCCCGCCGGCCAGCATAAAAAAGGCCATCCCAGCTCGGCACTCTTGCCTTCCTTCCATAACTCGTTTATATCTTAATCAAACCCACCCTATCCACGAGCATTGCCATGGCAAATCCTGAGCGCCTCGATATTCTCAAACAAAGCAGGGAAGTTTGGAACAAGTGGCGGGCATAAAACAGAAAAACAGCCTGATTTTACTGTATGGACTCAGGACCTCAGAATCCTTGCTTGCGAAGCAGGTCCTTGAGCATGGGCACAAGAGGGGGCAAATCGTTTTGGAGGGTCTCCCAGACAATTTATTTTCTATGCGGCATGAACGGCTTCTTTCAAAATATCCTCCCGAAGCTCTTTGTGCAAGGAGTCGGGAGTCGCCAAGTCCACTGCACAACCCAGGATATTGCTCAACTCCCGGCGCAGCCTCACGAACTGAAACAGCCCCACATGGGCATCGGGTTCGTATTCCACCAGGATGTCGACATCGCTGTCTTTTTTACCCTCCCCGCGGGCAACCGACCCAAAGATATAAAGGCGTCTGACCGAGAATCGGCGCATAACACTCCGATTTTTTCGCAGCAACGCAATGACCTGTTCTCGCTCCATATTAAAAACTTAGCACAGCCGCCAATCGCTTTCAAGTTTTGGCTCCCCATCAGCGCATGTTCAGACAATGGGGCGTCCACAAATTTTATTCGCCCCTCGCCTGAAGAAAAAATTTCCCGGAAAGTGTGTGTGAACGGCTCCATGACTCTGTTTTGGACAGCGTTGTTCCGGTGCTTTCGTTTGAGCTTCGGTAGATAAATCGGAACCAAAATGAGCGGCAGGCCAAGCGCTTAATAGGGCGGTTGTAACCCTACCATAAAAATCGTCCAAAATTAAATTACGCCTAGCACACTTACCTGGCATCGAGGACGGAGTGTGTGCTGTTTCCACCCTCCGGTGACCATAACCAATAAGCCCTTTTTCATATCATTTGTTGTTTGCCCTTCATTCAACCATCAGAAACGAATATGCACCGATGCATCAAAGGGATGCGCCGGCGCCTTAAATGTCTTTGCGTTTGGCTCCGGCGATGGCCCTGGCAGCTATTGCACCAAGCACGATTGCGCCTCCCAACAAAGCGAGTGGAGCTGGGGACTCGCCGATGACAAGAAATACCCAAAGCGGGTTGAGAACAGGCTCCAGCATCAGAATCAAATTAGACTCAAGCGCCGGCACCTGTCGTATAGCGATGGAATAGAGCGCCGATGCCAAGCCGGTTTGGAAAATCCCCAAATATGCAATGATCGCGACGTCCGTCAGGCTCCAGGTTTCCTGGAGCACCGATGGCAAACCGATCAGCCCTCCAAGACAACTGCCGATGAGGAAGATCTGGGCCGGGTGGCTGTCCTTCTGGGCACGGGTGCAGACGATCATGGCCGCCAGGGCCACTCCGCCTAAAATGGCTGCCAGATTTCCGTAAAACCCCTCGAAGGTCAGGTCCTCCCCGAAGAATAGCATCATCCCGGCAAAGATGACGACCATCGTGATCCAATCGATCCGCCGGGGCCTTTCGCCCAAAAACCAGACACCGAAGATCAAAACATAGATGGGTGCGGTGTACTGAAGAAAGATGGCGTTAGCGGCCGTGGTCAAACGGGTGGAAAAAATGAAAAGGAACTGGGCGCCCATGTAGCCGGCGGCACCAGCGACCAGAAAGGGGGTGATCCGGAGGGGTACCCGGCGCAGCCAGATCAGGAACACCGCACTGGCGACGATGCCCCGAGCGCTGAAGATCGAAAGCGGATGCCATTGCAGAAGCTTGACGAACAAGCCACTGGTGCTCCAGAGCAGCGCCGTCAGCAGCAGAAGGGCAATGGCTCGCCGACGGGAAGCGTGCGCTGCAGACATTTCAATGCCGTGCATGGCTCACCGCGGGCTCTTGCACTCGCGGGGGTTGAATTTCTCATAGCCGTTTTCTCTTGGAATCTGGTCGCTTTTGCCACGGTCCATCAGATTTTCCCTCCACCAGGAGCCATTCATTTGCCCGAAATTTCGATCGGAGAACTTATCACGGTTTAAACCCGTCGGCCACTTCAGTCAACGTAGACCGATTTTCCCGCGCCCTGAAAAAGGACGCATCTATAATCCCAAACGAACGCTCAGGCCGTCCATTTGGCAAGCCTTTGGTAGCATGGTCGGCCTGGGCGGGAAGCCAGAATTTTTTGAGATTGTTAAGGTGATATGATAAAATTGAAATTTATGCTCGCCTGCTATGTATATAGAATAATCGGAGTTTAAAGGAATGGAAAATAAAATTAGCCAGTTGCGGCGGCAAATTGAAGACCTCAAGGCCGAAAACCTCTGGTTGCGGCGGAGTGAAGACGAGACGGTTTATCGAAGCCTGTTCGAGAATAATCATGCCGTCATGCTCCTCATCGATCCGGAGACTGCTGCAATCAAGGACGCCAATCTTGCTGCATGCGCTTACTACGGATGGAGCCGGAAGCAACTAAAAGCGCTCAGGATCGATGCAATCAATACCCTATCAAGAGAAGAAGTCTACGGTCAGATGCAATTAGCCCGAGCAGAAAAGCGCAGAAACTTCTTTTTTAAACACCGCCGAGCTGACGGATCAATCAGGGACGTTGAAGTTTACAGTGGACCGCTGACAGTGAAAGGCCAAACGCTGCTTTACTCCATTATCCATGATATCACTGATCGCAGACAGATCGAAGAAGCGCATCGTCGAAGCGAGGAGAAATTTCGGTTAGCATTCCACACAAGTCCCGACTCGATAAATTTAAACAGGCTTTCAGATGGAAAGTATATCGAAATCAATGAGGGTTTTACGAAATTAACCGGCTACACCCGAGAAGATGTCATCGGTAAAAGCTCCATCGATCTTAACATTTGGTATGACCCGAAAGATAGACAAAGATTGGTCAAAGCCCTGCAGAACGAGGGGTATGTCGAGAATTTAGAGGCCAGATTCCGGCGAAAAAATGGCGAGATTGGCGTCGGACTGATGTCCGCTCGTGTTCTGAAGTTAAATCAGGAAGACGTGATTCTTTCCATCACTCGCGATATTACAGAGCGCGAACAATTTGAGAATGCGCTGCGCGAGAGCGAGGATAAATACAGTCAACTGATTGAGTCTTTGACTGATGCGATACTTGTCTGGTCAGGTGTTGAAATAATTTATGCCAATCCGGCTGCACTCAAATTATTTCGGGTGAAACAGCCAGCAGATCTAATCGGGAAACGCTATTTGGATTTTGTTCATCCGGATGATCGACCTGAATCGGCTGAAAGGATCAAAAAGAGCAAAAATGAAAAATGGATAGCTCCCCGCCGCGAACACCGAATGATAGCCGCGGATGGGCAGATCATACATGTGGAATCTACCGGCGTGCCAATTCAGATTCAGGGACAAATTCAGCATTTAGGCATTTTCAGCGACATCAGCGCGCGCAAGCATGCCGAGGAGAAGCTACGGGAAAGCGAAGAGCGCATGCGCATCACGATTGAGGCAGCACAAATAGGCACCTATATGACAGACCTGGAGGCCAATAAAGTCCACTGGTCGCCCGAGTTGTGCGATATCTTGGGGGTTCAGCCGAGAATAGAGATAACCAACGAGGAGGCATATAAGGTCGTTCATAAAGATGATATCGAGCGTGTTTTAGAAATTGGCCGGCGCGGCTTGGATCCTAACGGGGACGGCTCTTTTTTCTCTGAACACCGAGTCGTTCGGCCAGACGGCCAGGTCCGATGGATACTGTGGCGGGGACGCACCATATTTCGTGAGACCGAGTCCGGGAGGATTCCATCAAAAAGAATCGGGGCCTGCGTGGATATCACCGACCGTGTGCAGGCTCAAGAGTTGCTGGCCGAGAGCGAACGTCGGCTTGCGACACTGATGGCGAACCTGCCTGGGATGGCCTACCGTTGCCTCAATGATGATTTTTGGACAATGAAATTCGTGAGCGACGGGTGCTTGGATTTGACCGGATTTTCAGCAGATCACCTGCTTGAAAACCGACTCAAAAACTACGTCGAATTGATCCATCCGGAAGATCTGAAGATGGTTCGGGAGCAGGTTGAAAGCAGCCTTGAAAGACGTTCGCAATTCAATCGGACCTATCGGATCTGCACGGCCGGCGGGGAAGAAAAATGGGTACTGGAGAAAGGGCAAGGTGTTTTTTCCGGTAGCGGGGAACTGTCGGCAATAGAGGGATTTATCACCGACATCACCGAGCACAAGCAGGCAGGGCAACAAAGGGAAAAACTGGAGGCCCAGCTGCGCCAAGCGCAGAAGATGGAAGCCATCGGCTCTTTAGCGGGAGGGATTGCTCACGATTTCAACAATATTCTGGGCGTAATTATTGGCAACGCCGAAATATTGAAGATGACCGACATATCTTTCTCCAGCAAAGATGAAGTAGACCAAATCCTTGCCGCATCCAAGCGTGCCAGGGATCTGGTGCGGCAGATTTTGGCTTTCAGCCGGCAGGGCGAGCAGCAGAAAATTCTCATGAGCTTAAAACCGGTGGTCAAAGAGACCATTGAATTCCTGCGCGCTTCAATCCCTTCTTCGATCCAACTTAAGCACTACATAAACCCGGATGCCGGAACCATCATGGCCGACCCCACCCAGATGCAGCAGGTTCTGATGAATCTTTGCACCAATGCCGCTCAAGCGATGGAAAAGGAAGGCGGAGTGCTCAGGGTCGAACTTGACAATATACAACTCTCCGAGAAGGATAAAGTTATAGACCCAGAAGCGGAACCTGGTACTTACCTGAGAATCACCGTATCCGATACCGGCCACGGTATCGCGCAAGAGGTGCTGCCACGAATTTTTGATCCCTATTTCACCACGAAGGGTCCGGATAAAGGAACCGGACTGGGGCTGGCGGTGGTCCATGGGATTGTCAGATCCCATGGAGGAATCGTCAAGGTTTACAGCGAAGTCGGCAAGGGAACCGCGTTTCATGTATTTTTCCAAAGATCTGACGGGGCTGTGAAAAAAGAGGAAAAAGCTGAACAGAAATTGCCCATAGGAACCGAACGGATATTAGTGGTTGACGATGAAATCCATCTCTTGGAGATGTATCAACGAATGCTGGGGATGCTCGGCTACCAGGTCGACACCCGATCAAGTCCAATTGAAGCAACCGAGGCGCTGCGTTCGAATCTGATGAAGTACGATCTGGTCTTGACTGACATGACCATGCCGCAGATGAACGGGTATAATTTGGCCAAGAAAATCATGGAGATTCGACCAGGCTTACCTGTAGTGCTCTGCACGGGATTCAGCGATCAGATAAATGAGGAGAAAGCTCGTTCGGCTGGTATATTGGGTTTTCTTTTGAAGCCGGTATTATTCCATGATCTGGCCAACACCTTGAGAAAGGCTCTTGATGACTCAAACAAGAAAAGATCAAGCTGAACATTTGCCGGCAATAGGAACCTGCTGGAATGCAGACCGGCTTGATATCGGAAGAGTCGGAATGCCGCCAAGCGCACAATACATGAGCACCGTCGCCGGCAAAGATATGGCTGCAAGGGTATAACCGTGTTGCTTTTAAATAAAGGTGGCCCGGCTTCTCGAATTTTTTTATTGGCATTTTTGGCCAGCTTTAAAAAGATGTTGTCATAGGAGCTTATGGTGACAGCCAAATTGATGTTTTTTTTTGCCATGATATCTATATTATCGGCGCAAGGATGTACTGCTTATAGAACATCGCATACAAAAGCCACCAAGAAGGTGGATGAAGTACAGATTACAGCTGGAGGCATTATGGATGCCGCCAGTCGAGGCGATGTAGACAAAGTTAAAAAAATTTTAAGCCAAAAACCTGATCTCGTAAACGCGAGAGATTCTAACGGAGCAACACCTTTGCACATGGCTGCCAATCCGTTGTCAAAAGGGCTCATTAGGGCATTTGGTAATTACCCGGAAACGGTTTTTTGCTTGCTACAAAGCGGAGCTGAAATTAATGCAAAAAATAAGGAAGGTGATACACCGCTTCACGATGCCGCTTATTTCCAAGGCTGGGATACTAACAGGGAGAGAATTACAACTAAGGGTCGCATTGTTTACCCTGGAGAATTAGCTGCCGAAATTATTAGACTGCTAATAAGTAGTGGGGCTGATCTTGAAGCGAAATCCGAGAGTAACGCACAAGCCACCCCGCTTCACCACGCCGTAGCCCATGGTTTGAAAGAAAGTGTGGTAGTATTAGTACAGAGCGGCGCCAATATTAACGCCAGATTATCAGCAGGAGGAGGGCGGCTCACCCCATTGGACATTGCGCGGGAAACTAACCGGTTGGATATTATGAAATTTTTAAAGAGCCATGGTGCAAAGGGCAAGGATCAACTACAGTAAAAAATCCTAATCTTTGCTTAGGTGTGAGCCAAAAATATAGCTCAAGAAATCCAGATAAGCGCTGATAATATTTAAAAATAATCCCACAGCCCCCGGAGATTCTCATAATGAACTATGAATTTGGCCATCTGCGTTGCCAACCCGATGAAACCGAGACGGAAAACTTCAGGTTCCAACATAATCAAGAGTCTTCCCAAAAGATAAGCACAGAAATAGCTCTGCGTCAAAGCGAGGAGAAATTTCGGTTAGCATTTAACACAAGCCCCGACTCGATAAATTTCAACAGGCTTTCGGATGGAGTGTATATAGATATCAATGAGGGTTTTACAAAACTAACCGGGTACACCCGAGAGGATGCTATCGGAAAAAGCTCCGTGGACCTTAACATTTGGTATGACCCGAAAGATAGACAAGGATTAGTCAAGACCCTGCAGAAAGAGGGGTACGTTGAGAATTTGGAGGCCAGATTCCGGAGAAAAAATGGCCAGATTGGCGTCGGACTTATGTCCGCTCGTGTTTTGCGCTTAAATCAAGAAGACGTTATTCTTTCCATTACCCGCGATATTACTGAACGTAAGCAAGTGGAGGATGCGCTGCTCGAGAGCGAGGATAGGTACCATCAACTTTTTGATGCCTCAACAGATGCAATCCTCGTCCGTACCGGTGAAACGATAGCTCATGCAAACTCGGCTGCACTAAAGCTGTTCAGAGCCGACCATATTGGGGACTTAGTTGGAAGGCGCTATTTAGACTTTGTTCATCCAGATGACCGAGCTGAGTCAGTTGAAAGAGTCAGAAGAAGCATGAAAGGAGATTGGATTGTTCCTCCGCGTGAACATCGACTGATTACTTCGGATGGCCAAGTGATCTACGTAGAGTCCGCCGGAGTGCCGATCAAGTATCAGGGTGAGATACAACATTTCGGAATGTTCAGAGATATCACCGATCGAAAAAAAGCTGAGGAGGCTCTGCGTGAAAGTGAAGAGCAGCACCGCCAAATCGTTGAGTCCTCCACAGATGCAATTCTGGTAAGATCCGGCGATATCATAATTTACGCCAATTCTGCTGCAGTCAGACTATTCCGGGCGAGCCATACTGGAGACTTGGTTGGGAAAAGTTATTTAGGCCTCGTTCATCCTGATGACCGACAAGAATCTATCGAGAGGATTAAGAAAGGAATAAAGAATAGGTGGATTGCCCCACCACGTGAGCATCGGATAATGGCCTTAAATGGACAGGTCTTGCATGTAGAATCCACCGGGGTACCCATTCAGTATAAGGGTGAGACCCAACTCTTCGGGGTCTTCCGCGATATCACCGAGCGTAGGCAGTTTGATGAAAAACTGAGAGAAACCGAAAGGAAATATCGAGAGCTTGCCGAATCACTGCCCCAAGTAATATTTGAAGTCGATTCAAATGGTAATCTTGTGTATCTGAATCAAACGGGCTATGCGCTTTTTGGCTATACACCCGAAGACCTTGCCAATGGTTTTAATGTGCTTGAGGCCTTTATTCCTGAAGACAGAGAGCGAATAGCCAACGATATTATGCTCAATGTACAAGGCCAGAAGGTGGGTCGGCAGGAATATACGGCTGTTAAAAAAGATGGGACTAAATTTCCTGTCGGGGTTCACGCTAATAGAGTTATGCGGGAGCAGAAGGCAACTGGCGTTAGGGGCATTCTGATAGATTTTACGGCAACCAAACGCGCCGAAGAGGAAAAGAAGAAACTCGAAATTCAACTTCAGCAGGCACAGAAAATGGAAGCCATCGGGGCTTTAGCAGGGGGCATCGCCCACGATTTCAATAATATTTTATCCGCAATCATCGGCTATACCGAGCTTGCCATGCTCAATGAAGGGGCAGAACACTGCACAGCTGAATTGAAGGAAGCTTTGATCGCCGCCAATCGGGCAAAAGATCTTGTCAAGCAGATTCTTGCGTTCAGCAGACAGACCGACGAAGAACGCATGCCTGTCAGGGTCGCCTTAGTCGCTAAGGAGGCTGTAAGATTTCTCCGAGCCACCCTCCCGGCAACGATTGAAATCAAAACCCGCATTGATGACAAGTCGGGTGCTGTCTTGGCGAATTCAGTTGAACTCCACCAGATAATCATGAATCTTTGCACCAATGCCCAACATGCCATCGGAGAGCAGGCCGGTCTTTTGGAAGTTGCGGTGCAAAATACGGAGGTCGACCTCTCACGGAAAAATGACATAATCGAATTGGAGATCGGGTCGTACGTAAGAATTTCCGTTAAGGACACTGGATATGGAATGGCCCCCGATTTAATGAAAAGGATTTTTGATCCCTACTTCACGACGAAAGAAAAAGGTGTCGGTACGGGCTTGGGGCTCGCGGTTGTTCATGGGATTGTCAAGAAGTACGGCGGCACGATTCAGGTCGAAAGTGAACTGGGAAAGGGCACCACGTTCCATATTTATCTGCCGAAAGCCGATATCGCTGCTCCGATCAAGGCGGAGCCGCCCATACCGGTAATGGGAGGATCCGAGCGAATCCTGTTTGTGGATGACGAAAAGATGCTGGTGGATATCGGACAACAAGCGCTGCAACGTTTAGGATACGATGTCGTTTCTCGAACCAGCCCCATCGAGGCGTTTGAATTGTTCAAAGCCAAGCCCGATTTTTTCGATCTCGTGATCACTGATAAGACGATGCCCGGGATGACAGGAGATGCGCTTGCGAGAAAATTAATGAGCATCAGGCCCGACCTTCCAGTTATTATCTGTACTGGCTATAGCCAAGCGATAGACCAGGAGAGAGCTATGCAAATAGGCATAAAAGCCTTTGTCATGAAGCCTATCCTGATAAATGAGATTGCCTCGGCAGTCAGGAAGGCTCTGAGCAAAGAATAAACACGGCGTTTGAATGAGAAAAGGAAAAATCCCAAATTTTTCTATAGTTGGACAGTTATCAAGAATTTTTCAGCCGGACTGCTCCTTGCTTAACAATAAAAACACCAGCAATAATCACCGCTGCCGCGATGGTAATCTGGATATTGAGTTTTTCATCCAAGATGATCCATCCCAAAAAAAGCGCAATAACCGGGTTGATGTAGGCGAAGGTAGACACCAGAGACAAGGGCAATTTAGCAAGAGCGTAGATGTAGGAAGCGTATCCGACGAAGGACCCAAATATGATCAGGTAGGCAAGGGATAGAAGCCCGTTGATTTCGAAGCTCAAACGGGGAAGCTCTCCGATCGAAATCCCTACCACGGTCAAGAAGATTCCAGCGATCAGCATCTGGACGGAGGCTCCCATCAGAGGATTCACATCGACTTTGACGTATTTCGAATAGAGCGAGCCGATCGACCAGAAAATGACCGCTCCCAAAAGTGCAATTACACCTACCAGATTGTCGGGATCGGCCAGGTATCTGATGTCTTCCCCAAAAATTAGACATACACCGATTAAGCCCGTTATCAGGCCGGTCAAGATGGTCGCATTCAGCTTCGGGCCCTTTGGCAATAGGGATTCCAACCCGACCATGAAAAACGGCATAGTTGTTAGCAAGAGGGCGGTCAACCCGCTCGGAATCCATTGCTCCGCAAACACCACCAGGCCGTTTGCAAACCCCAACAAGGCCAGACCTACTACCGCCAGGTGAATAATCTCCTTTGCCTTTGGCAGCGACCTACCTCTCCAACTTAAGAAAACAATGAAGATGGCCCCCGCTATTACCCACCGGATGCCGGCGAAAAGCATGGGAGGCAGGTGCCCAACCCCAATCCGAATTACCAGATACGTCGTGCCCCAAATCACGCAGACGTTCAGCCAGGCGATGATCGCTTTGGTGTTTTCGGATAACATTTTCAAGAATCCGCGCGATAAAAAAGCGGGAGAGAGAATCTCGCCCGCTCGGTGAAAAATATCTGTAGCGCCAGGGCCTGATCGGCTATTCGACTTTCTTCAATGCGATTCCAGCTTTAGTTTTACCCACTGCGAATTTGTCCTTGGCACCAATTCCCAGGCTTTGAACCAGCTCTTTCGAGATAACAATGCTTCCACGTTTGCCAACTCCGATCGTTTTGACCTTGCTGGCCTTTCCAGCGCCCCGGCCGCTTTTAATGGCCGGAATCTTCCCTTCGGCGATCAGAGCGCCCATGTAGGCGGTCTTGAGCTGGGTGGAGGTCTTGAAACCCATTTTCTTCAAGATTTCAGCTTGAGGTGTTGCGTCTTCAATCATTTTGATGAGTTTGGCGGTGTCCAAGGCTTTCTTTCTGGGCATGTCGTGGGCTCCTTTCGGCCGGGGGTGGGTTTCCGAATATTTGGAAACTGGGCGGTAATACCAGAAAGACTTTGACAAAATCAACGAAAATAAAATATTCAGAATTATCCAGCCATATTATGGCAAGACCAAATCGCAGTCCGACCTATAACGCAGGGAGGAATGCGATGACATGGGCGAATACGGGTGCCTTCATCTGCTATTTGACGGCCGCTATCGCATCAATGGGCCTGAATTTTCGTAGCACCAGGAGGAATGCAAATGCTTGCATTGAGCGTCCGTTTCCGAAATAGCCACCTTTGAAAAGATATTCTTTCGAGGCCTTATGAACCTAAAATTCCTGAATCGCAGTTTCTTTCAACGCATTTTCGGTCTGCCGGCGACTCCCAAGCCGATCGATCCGCAGTGCTGGGCCTTCAGCGACGGCAAGATCACGATCGACCTGAAACGCGCATCGGAACTTAAGAAGCCTGGCGGCGCTTTGAGACTAAAGAACGGCGGATTGCCCATACGCGTATTGATAATCCGTGGCGATGACGGAAAATTTCATGCCTTTCACAACCGATGCACACATATCGGCCATCGCCGGCTTGATCCAGTTCCAGGCACAGGCACGGTCCAGTGCTGCAGCGTAGGCAAATCCACCTATACCTATGACGGCAAAAAGGTCTACGGACCGCTTACAGGGTCTATCAAAACCTTCAAGGTTGAAGTGGAAGGTGATCGCCTGATCGTTTACGTTGGATAATGGAATCAACGCCCACCATCCTATGAGAACGCATCTCGAATTCACATCGACCGAATTTCCAGCCTATCCCGATGAGGACAAACAAATCAATCCTGGAATCTTCGGGAAACATCTTGCCGAATTCTTGGCTGAGAATCCTCCCTCGCATGGTTTCAAGGTGCTGGGTACCGGGGCTGAAGATTGGGGCTGGATGGTTGAGATTGAAAACAAGGAATTCCCATTGTGGATAGGCTGTGCCAATTACGAGGACGGTGAAAACGGATTTCAGTGCTTCATCGAGCCGTCAAAACCCTTCGTGCGCAAATGGTTCTCGAAGATTGAGACCGGCCCTACAGTCGAAAAACTTGCATCTGCCCTTGAGGCCGTCCTTCTTCAAAGCGGCAAGGTCTCAGCATTACATTGGCTATCAGACAAAACAGATGAGTGATGGGATGTTAGAGGAGATCAAGGTGCAATCTTAAATGAATATCCCAAAGCTTAAAGAGCGTTTTCAATTAGATCGGTCTTGCTTAAAGATGCCTGTCCTATCCGTTCTCTTCATCAGCCCTTCCACGGGCATCTCAGGGGTGATAGGTGAAGATCAGCTGAAAAGCTATCTGGCGATCGGAACCCTTGCCAGCGCTTTGCGGCCTGGGACGTTCCTGCAGCACTTCACGCAACGGATGGCAGCAGCTCCACCGGCTGTTGCGGGCGGTCCGCCCATGGTGTTTGAGGTCTATGGCGAGTACGTTGAGGATCTCGAAACGGACGCGGGATTGATTCTGAATTATTTTGGTAAGGATTATGCTGGGTTGGAATAAACATATAAGGGTTTCTTTCACCAAGACCTTTGGTGAAAGTTTTGGTGAAAGAAACCAGAAAAAAACAAAAAATCCTTGAAAATAAAGGAAAATAATGG
>Ga0105105_10000654_pt1 | contig 15370 bp, 12 predicted proteins | sample PPLLaktember2015_4_FD_79108 | JGI IMG/M metagenome (GOLD analysis project Ga0105105, IMG submission 79108) | Freshwater sediment microbial communities from Prairie Pothole Lake near Jamestown, North Dakota, USA - PPLs Lake P8 Core (1) Depth... | ecosystem: Environmental > Aquatic > Freshwater >... | reverse complement strand
TCTGCCAGCGCATGGTGATCGGCCCCTGGGCCTTGGCGACCATGGGGAAGCCCAGGGCCGCTGCCCCGGCTGCCGCCGCCGTGAGAAATCCTCTGCGGCTGACGCCTTTCCTGGAAACGACTTTGCCCTCATTCTTTTTCGCCCCAACTCTCTTTTCGTCCATAGACTTCCTCCTGGATGGTTTTCGCGGGCTCGAACCTCTGATGCCCGCATCTTTAAGGTTTGATGCAGCTCGATGAGAGCGGATGCCCTTGCATTCGCATCTCTCATCGCGCTGTGCGGGAAGCCGTCAAAAGCCGCCGTAACCCACAGAACCAACGCCCGAAATTCATACGGTGCGGAACAGCGGCGAATTTTATAGCTACATTGTGAACCGACAAAAATCAATAGGAATTTGAGACGCGTTCAAAAAAATGACCGCCAATCAGACTAAATCCTGAGCTGAATTATTGAATTCGCAAAGATGCCCGGGCGGTTGTGGATGCCGGGATGGGGTTGACCATCCGCACCTTCACCATATAAAGTGAAAAAGCTGATCACCGCAACTCGCTCAAGAGCGGATCGAAGCAGGAGGAAGGATGAATCTATATCGGATGCTTAAGACCAGGGCGGACGAGGGAAGACCCGTTCGCGTGGGCGTCATCGGAGCGGGCAAGTTCAGCAGCATGTTCCTGTCTCAGGCGCGGTTGACGCCGGGTGTGCAACTGGTGGGGATTGCGGAACTGAACCCGGACAAGGCCAGGCAGGCCTGCCTGCGTACGGGCTGGCCGGCGGAGGCCCTGGTCTTCGGCTCCTCGGCCGCATCCATCGCGGACGGTGCAGCGGCCGGCAAGACCGTGATCACCGGCGATGCCCGCCAGCTGATCGAGGCACCGCTGGACGTCATCCTGGAGATCACCGGGGTGCCCGAAGCCGGTGCGGAGCATGCCTGGCAGGCGCTTGAAAGGGGCCGGCACGTGGTCATGGTGAACGTGGAGGCCGACGCCCTGCTGGGACCGATGCTCCAAAAAAAGGCCGAACAGGCCGGGCGCGTCTATTCCATGGCCTATGGCGACCAGCCCGCCCTCATCGCGGAGCAGATCGACTGGGCGCGGGCGGTGGGTTTGGAAGTCGTCTGCGCCGGCAAGGGAACCCGCTACCAGCCAGAGTATCACTATTCGACCCCCCAAACGGTCTGGGGGCATTACGGCTTCTCGGAGGAGCGCGTGGCCTCGGGCGACTACAACGCCAAGATGTTCAATTCCTTCCTCGACGGGACGAAGTCCGCGATCGAGATGTGCGCGGTCGCCAACGGCAGCGGGCTGGTTCCGCAGCGCTGCGGACTGCAGTTTCCTCCCGTGAGCGTGGACGATCTGCCACAGGTCCTCAAACCCCGTGAGGCAGGCGGGATTCTCGAGCACGGCGGGACGGTCGAGGTCGTGGCCAGCGAAAACCGCGACCGGTCGCCGGTGCCGCGCGACCTTCGCTGGGGCGTGTATGTGGTGTTCCGGGCCCCCACGGACTACGTCAAGCGCTGTTTTTCCGAATACGGCCTGCGCACCGACGCCTCGGGCGAGTTCGCGGCCCTGTATCGGCCGTACCATCTGATCGGCTTGGAGCTCGGGATCAGCGTTGCGTCGGCCGCGCTGCGGGGCGAGCCGACCGGATCGAGCCGCGGCTTCATCGCCGACGTGGGGGCGGCCGCCAAGAAGGATCTGCAGCCCGGCGACGTGCTCGACGGAGAGGGCGGCACCACCGTCTACGGCCGGCTCGCCCGTGCACAGGAAAGCATCGCGAAAGGCTTCCTTCCCATGGGGATGGCGAACCATGTCAAACTCGTGCGACCGGTGCCGAAGGATGCCGTGGTAACTTACGCCGATGTCACGATCGACGAAAGTCTCTTTTCGCACAAGCTGCGCCGCGCCATGGAAGCGGAGGCCAGGAAAAGATAGGAGATCAGCACATGGACGCCGACTTTTCCGCCCTGGACCGGCCGGAGGTTCTGACGGTCCTTTTTCATCCCCGCCGGGATTACGGCCTGCCCGTGGGCGGCCCGCCCCAAGCAGCAGCCGGATTCCCGCGGGTGCAGGACATCCTGGTGCCGGTCGCAGCCGACATCGCCGTCGGCGCCCGCTTCCACCTGGGCGGCCCCGCCCATGCCAACATTCTATTTTTCCACGGAAACGGCGAAATTGCGGCCGACTACGACGAGATGGGCCCTTTCTACAACCGGATGGGGGTCAACTTCCTGGCCGTTGATTACCGCGGATACGGCCGCTCGACCGGGCACCCGACCGTAACCGCTATGATGCAGGACTGCCACACAGTCTATCGCTTCGCTGCCGCCTGGCTGGCCCAAAACGGCTTCACCGGGCCTCTGATCGTCATGGGCCGCTCCCTGGGCAGCGCCTCGGCCATCGAACTGGCGGCAGCTGACTCTGAGCGGATCGCCGGCCTCATCGTCGAGAGCGGATTCGCCTTTGCCGGGCCGCTGCTCCGGCTCTTGGGAGCCGATCCGGCTCGAATCGGCTTTCGCGAGGAGTCGGCCTTCCGTCACATCGAAAAGATCGGGCAGTTCAAAAAGCCCGTTTTGATCATCCATGCCGAATTCGATCACATCATTCCCTTTTCCGACGGACAGGCGCTCTTCGACGCCTGCCCGTCGCCCGCCAAAACCCTGCTTAAGATACCGGGAGCCAACCACAACGACATTCTGGCGGTTGCACCCGGCGATTACATGGCCGCCATCCAGCGCTTCACCGCGACCCTCCTGACGCTTTCCGCTTAAGTTCCGGCGATGATGGGACGATAGACTATCAACGGGCTGCTTCCCGGCGCCGAATGCCGGCCAGCAGGCCCTTCGGCCCCTTCTCCTCATCTGGATTCGGTGGACAGGTTTTATGACGGCGGTGCGAACCAAAAAACTCAAACCCGGCATGTTACTTGCCGATGACGTCCGCGACATCAAAGGCCGGCTGCTCCTGTCCCGCGGCAAACCCCTCGGTCCGGACCACATCCGGATATTCAAGATCTGGGGGATTCCGCAGGTGGAGATCGCCGGCGCTTCCGATGACGAGGACTCAGCCGCCGCGGCTGCAATCGATCCGGCTTGGCTGGAAGCCGCCCGCCAGGAAGCCGAGCAACTGTTCATCCTCACCGAACGGGACCATCCCGCCATCAAAGAGATCTTCAACCAAGCGGTCCAATACCGCGCCGCCCGGCGCACGCTGCCGCGGCCGGACAGCCTGCCGCCTGAAGCATTATCTGCCCCCGTCAGAGAGCCGGATAAGGATTTTCTGGAGAAATTCATCGATCAGGACATCGCCCTGCCGGAAATTCCTTCCATCGTGATCGAGTTGAACGAGGTCATCGCCGACCCTCTGTCCACGGCCGATCAGATGGCTCAGGTGATCAACAAAAGCCCCAGCCTGACCGCCCTGCTGTTGAAAATCGTGAATTCGTCCTTCTACGGCCTGCCGTCCCGGGTGGACCGTGTGTCTCTGGCGGTCACCCTGATCGGAACCCGCGAGCTGTCGTCGCTGGCGCTGGGGATCAGCATCATGTCGTTCTTCAAGAGCATCCCCGGCAGCCTCCTGACCATGCACGCCTTCCTGAAGCACAGCCTGGCCTGCGGGATCATATCGCGGCTGCTGGCGGCACAGAAGACCCTGCGGCAGACCGAACAGATGTTCACGGCCGGGTTGTTGCACGATATCGGGCGGCTGATCCTTTTCATCTATTTCCCGGAAGAAGCCCTCAGCTGCCTGCATCGGGCCCGGCAGACCTCCGAACGGCTTTACCAGGTGGAGCGGAAACGCCTGGGCTGCCACCATGCCCAAATCGGGAAGTACCTGTTGAACCGCTGGCGGCTGCCCCTGATCATCGAGAACACGGTCTGCTTTCATCATGAGCCGGCCGAGGCTCCGGACCCGATTCCGGCCGCCATCGTGCATGTCGCCGACCTGCTGGTGAACGCCCTTGGAATCGGCACCAGCGGCGAACGCCTGGTCCCGCCCCTCGACGCGCGCGCATGGGAGGTACTGGAACTCTCTCCCAGCTGCTTCGAGGTCGTGATCCACCTGGCGATTCACCAGATCAACAACCTGGAATTTCTATTGCCGGAAGGCAAGCCATGAGCGGCAGCATCCCATATACCACGGACCAGCTGCTCACCCGGATCGACTATCTGGAGGAAAACCGGCGATTCGTCCAAAACGTCCTGGAGATGGCGCTGTCTCTGGTGGATTTCCAGGAGAACATCCTCAACAGCTACGGACCCGAAACCATTCTGGAAGAGGCCGAAAAGCGGATCCGGTACCTGATTCCGTTCGATGCCAATGCGCTGTACATCGTCAACCAGGACAGTTCCGATTTTCAACTGGCGGTGTGCAACCCCCCTGAAATGCGTGCGGCTCTTGCCGCGGATGTCGAGGATGCGATCGAGAAAGGCTTCTTCGCCTGGGCCATTCGCGAGCGCCGCGGGATTTCCGTCGCCTCCCGGGACCGTTCCAAGCGCCTGGTGCTGCATGTCATCGCCACCCACTCGCGCATCCGCGGGATGTTCGTCGGTCAGATGGACAACACCCGCAAGCAGATCCCGGACACCTCCTTGACGCTGTTGTCGATCATCCTGCTCAACACGGCCAACGCCCTGGAGAGCCTGGAATTCTACCGGATGCTGCGCCACCAGAAGACGACATTGGAGAAGCAGGTGGAGGAGCGCACCCAGGCCCTGGCCGAATCCGAACGCCAGATGCAGCAGGTATTGAAGCTGCAGGCCATCGGAACGCTGGCCGGCGGGATCGCGCACGACTTCAACAATATTCTCTTTCCGATCATCGGTTACACCGAAATCAGCATGGACGACGTGCCGGAGGACAGCCCGATTCGCCGCAACCTCGAGGAAATCCTCAAGGCCGCCAACCGCGCCCGGGAACTCGTTCAGCAGATTCTGACCTTCAGCCGCCAGAACGGCCGCGAACGCAAGCCGATCCGGGTCCAGTTCATCGTCCAGGAAGCCCTGCGCCTGTTGCGCGCATCCATTCCCAAGACCATCGAAATCCTCACCGACCTTGAAGAGGGCTGCAACGCGATCATGGGAGACCCCACCCAGATCCACCAGGTTATCATGAACCTGTGCACCAACGCCTACCAGGCGATGCAGGAGACCGGCGGGACCCTGGACGTGCGCCTGGCGGAGACCCACATCGGCTACCAGGAGACGGTCAAACGCATCGGGATCAAGATGGGTCCCCATTTGCACCTGATCGTCAGGGACGAAGGCGTGGGCATGGAGCCGGCGGTGCTGCACCGCATCTTCGAGCCGTACTACACCACCAAGGAGCCCGGCAAGGGTACGGGGCTGGGGCTCTCGGTCATTCACGGCATCGTCAAAAACCACGGCGGATTCATCACCGTGGAGAGCACCCCGAGCCGCGGCAGTACCTTCCACGTGTACCTGCCGACCCTGGAAGATGTGGAAGCCGAAATCGAGGAGGCGGCCAGCGCGGGAAAAACCAGCGGCAGCGAACGCATTCTTCTGGTGGACGACGAGCCGCAAATCGTCGTCATGGAAAAGCAGATGCTGGAAAAGTTGGGCTACCGCGTGACCACTCAAACCAGCAGCACCGAGGCCCTGGACATGTTCGCCGACCAGCCGGATCAGTTCGATCTGGTCATCACCGACATGACGATGCCGCAGATGACCGGCGACCAGATGGCCCGCCGCATCTGGGATATCCGGCCGGGCATCCCGGTCATCCTCTGCACCGGCTACAACGAGATGATGTCCGAGGACAAGGCGATCGCCTTGGGCATCCGCAAATTCATCCTCAAACCGATCGACAAGGATGAGCTGGCCATGGCCATCCGCAGCGCCCTGAACACCAGCCCCACGCCCTACCTGACGCCTCGCAGGGAACCGGTCCTGCCCGCGTCGCCGATAGCCTGATCCTGGAGCGGACCTGCCTCCGCCCCCGGCATCCCGCACCGGCCGGGTTCGCCGCCCCTCCGCGATTTCGATCCCGTCAGGTGCCCTGCAAACGAAATTCCACGACAAGAGGGAAACCGTTTGAATTCCGAACGACAATGGCGTTATAAATTCGAAAATTTGAATTTGTCTCGAATTGGGTGCTTCGGATTTCGAATTTGGTTCAGAGGAGACCAGCCATGGCGCAACACACCCATCAGTTTATCGAACGCTATGAAGGCCTGGTCGGTTTCGGCCTCGACCGGGAGACGGATGAAAACACGATCATCTGCTACCTTCAGCAATTTTCCGATGATGCGGTCATGACCGCGATCATCAAGCGGTTGGAGGATTCTGAGCTGGCCGAGGTTTTCGATCTGATCAACCGCCTGCTGCGGCGGCACTTCAGCGAGGCTGAATACCACCGTTTGTTCCTGAAGGACGACGACCGGGACGGGGAGGAGAGGCCATGCTGACCGAGAAACACCTCGAAAACTACGCCGACGTGCTCTGGTGGGGGTTGACCACCGCCCGGGGCAAGCGCTTCCGGAAGGGAGACCTCGTCCAGATCCGGTTTCATTCGAACGCGTTGCGTCTGGCCGAGATCCTGCACCGCAAGCTGATTGAAAAGGGACTCCAGCCGATCGTCCGGCTGGCGCGCACGGTCGACATGGAAAGCAGTTTTTACCATTTGGCCAGCCGGCGGCAGCTGACCTTCATCCCTCCGGGCGAAAAGCATCTCTCGCAACGCCTGAACGGCAGCATCTTCCTGAATGCACCCGAATCCCTGACCCATCTGCGCACGGCCGCACCCGAGCGCATCGCGGTCGCCGCGCTCGCCGCCCATCCGCTGCGCACGCTGCTCGAAGCGCGCGAAGCCTGCGGCGAGTACGCCTGGACGCTTTGCATGCTGCCCACCCCCGCCCTCGCGCACCATGCCGGGCTCAGCCTGGCCCAGTACACCCGCCAGGTGGTGAACGCTTGCTTCCTGGAGGCGGCCGAGCCCGTCTCCGAATGGCAGCGAATCCATCGCCGGGCCGGCGTGATCAAACGCTGGCTGGACCGACTACCCGTCGTCACCTTCCAGGTGGAATCCGCCTCGACCGATCTCATCATCCCCCTGGGGCCTCGGCGGCGGTGGGCCGGGGTGTCGGGCCGGAACATCCCCAGTTTTGAACTGTTCGTCAGCCCGGACTGGCGCGGGGTGCGCGGGGTGTACGCCGCCGACCAGCCGTCTTTTCGCAACGGCAACACGGTGCGCGGCGTGCGCCTGGAATTCAGAGACGGCCGCCTGGTGCGCTCCGCCGCCGCCGAGGGCGGGCGTTTCTTGAAGCAGCAGCTGGCCATGGACGCCGGAGCCAGCCGGGTGGGAGAATTCTCGCTCACCGATCGCCGCTTTTCCCGAATCACCCGCTTCATGGCCAACACGCTCTTCGATGAGAACTACGGAGGGCGCTTCGGGAACTGCCACCTCGCGCTCGGCTCCTCCTATGCCAACACCTATGCCGGAGACCCCCGCCGGCTGTCACCTGCGACGAAGGAACGGCTTGGCTTCAACCAATCCGCTTTGCACTGGGATTTCGTCAATACCGAAAAAAAGCGTGTGACGGCCGTTCTATCCGACGGCACCCGCAAAGTGATTTATGAAAACGGGGAGTTCCCCGGTTAGACGCCGGCCCGGGTCATGGCGGACGTCTCATTGAAGGGCTGGGGCGCGGCTTCCGAAACCCTGAAGCCGGTGCAGAGATCTTGAACCGCTTCGAGAAGCTGTTTCAACGGAAACGGTTTGAGCAGAACCCGGTCGAATCCGGCCCCAGCCAGCAGCCAGGGGGTTCCGGACATGCCTACAACCGGGGTCCGTCCGCGTGCGGAGCTGCGAATATGCTTCAGCACGCTGTGGCCGCCGAGATGCGGCATGAGGTAATCGGTTATCACCACGTCGAAATTTCCGCAGTCGAACTTGCAGATGCCTTCCTGCCCGTCCGGTGCGGTCTCTACCCGATGCCCGAATCGGGTCAGGGCGGCCTCGATCAGGCTCAGGATCCCTTTTTCGTCCTCAATAACCAATACCGACCCCATGCTGCCACTCCTACCTGCAGCCGGACGAACGGCTGGCTGCTCCGTATGGTCTGAAAACGTTGTTCCGATCAGACCCGGTTAGGCTCCCGGAAAATCAATAGACGCGATGGCGGTGCGATGGCCGAATATTTAGGGAAGGGATGCCGGCTTGTCAAACCGCAAAAAAAGACAAAGAACTCGAATGCCATCTAAATTATCAACAATATTTATCCCGTTGAAAGCATGGGGTTTTCGAAGAGAACCGGCGAAAAGCCCAGATACCACGCTCATCGCCGCAGGATGGACCGATTGGCAACAATTTCATCAGGATCGGAGCAAATTCGGCCGCCGCCGCCCCATGCGACCGGCCGTTCGAACTGCTTGAATCGTCGATTATCTCATTTTTGCTTGGAAGGAGGGGGTGCTAGACCTTGTACTTTCCGAAGTCTTCCGAAGACAGCTTCTCTAGGTAATCGGCCCATTTCTTGCCTTCTTCGCTCGTGTCTGCGATCTCAACGTCCGGCTCGCGGATTTTGGAATGCTGGATGACGGCATCCTCCACGAAAATCGGCGCTTCGAAGCGTAGTGCCAGGGCAATAGCATCGCTGGGGCGCGCATCCATCTCGAACGTCTTGCCCTCGGAGACGAAATGAATGCGGGCGAAAAACGTATTGTCCCGCAAATCGCAGACCTCGACGCGATCGACGGAAATTTCAAGCTGCTTGGCAAAATTCCGGAAAAGATCGTGGGTCATGGGCCGTTCATATTTGATCTTCTGAAGCGCGGAGGCGATGGAGGTGGCCTCCAGCAAACCGATCCAGATGGGCACCGCCTGCTCGTCGTCCTCGGTTTTCAGGATGATGATCGGCGTGTTCGACGCCGGGTCCATGGTTAATCCGGCGATGTTGACTCTACGCAGCATGAAGCACCTCTCTTTAGCGGCGGCCCGGATGATGCAGATGATGCATCGGATCGCTCCAGGCGCCCCCACAGCGAATGCGCCAGCGCCCGTTCAATGCGAACCGGCACCATCCGGCCCGGAGGGATGAGAGCGGCATCCGCATGCAAACCCGCATCGATGAAATGAACGATCTTGTTCCCCCGGGTCCTTCCCGTCCATTGCTTCCCCGAGTCGGCTGCAGCGGCCGCCGGCCGCTTGCTGTAGCCCTCCGCCATGACCTCCTGCACCGATCCCACCAGACTCTGGTGCTTGGCGGCGGTGATGCGGTCCTGGAGCGCGAGCACGGCGTGCAATCGCTCGCGTTTCTCCTGCTCCGGAACCTTATCGGAAAGCAGGCGGGCGGGCGTGTTCGGGCGGTCCGAGTACATGAAGGCGAACACGCTGTCGAATTCAACCTGCTGCATGAGGTCCAGAGTCGCCTCGAAATCGGTTCGGGTCTCGCCCGGGAAACCGACGATGAGATCGGAGGTAATGGAGATCTGCCGACAACTATTCCGTAGTTTGGCAACGTTGTCAAGGTAATGCTCGCGCGTATAACGCCGGTTCATGCACGCCAGGACCCGATTCGAACCGGACTGGACCGGCAGATGGATGTGCGGGCAAAGCTTTTCGAGGGTGGCAAAGCTCTCGATCAGCTCCAGGGTCAGGTCCTTGGGATGGGAGGTCGTAAAACGGATGCGCGCCAGATCGGTTACGGTGTTCACCTTTTCCAGCAGCTGTGCGAACGAGCAGATTCCCTCCTTGGCGCCGTAGCTGTTCACGTTCTGCCCCAGCAGCGTGACCTCGCGGACCCCGGCCGTAGACAGCCCGCGGATTTCATTCAGGATCGCTTCCGGAGACCGGCTGATCTCGCGTCCGCGCACATAAGGCACGACGCAGTAGGCGCAATAGTTGTCGCAACCGCGCATGATGGTCACAAACCGCGAAACCCCGTTGCGGTCCTCCGCGCCCGGCGCTTCGACCGGCTCATCCGGGGACTCGTCCATCTCGACCGCAACTATCGGGCGAGAGTGGGATCCCAGCTGCATCAGCAGGGATCCCAGGCGGTGAACCGCTCGGGTGCCGAGGACCAGATCCACGTGCGGCGCGCGCTCCCGGATGCGTTCACGCTCCTGCTGGGCCACGCAGCCGGCCACCACCACGACCAGCTCCGGCCTCCGGGCCTTGACGGCGGCCAGTTGGCCTAAAAGGCTGAAGGCCTTCTGCTCGGCCTTGGCACGCACGGCGCAGGTGTTGACGACGACGAGATCGGACGGGTCGGCGGACAGCGCCGGCACATATCCCAGCGCAGCCAGACTCCGGGCGATGCGTTCGGAGTCGGAAACGTTCATCTGACAGCCGATGGTATGAATGTAGAAAGATTTGGGTTGCATCGTTATGGACACCGAAGCTGGGGCGGGAGAATGGATTTTAAAGTGTGTCGATACCCGGGCAGTATAACCACCTCCTGCGGGAATGCAACCCGAAGCATGACCACCATCCGATCGGTTTTCAATTTCGGTTTTCAATTGAGGTCATCCGTCGGATCGGGTATAAGGGCCGCCTGATGGAAAAATGCTGGCAGATATCGAACGTGGACAGAGCCGCCGTCACCGCCCTCAAGCAGGCCCTCGGGTGCCATCCCGTGATCGCAACCCTGCTCGTCAACCGCCGACTCACCTCACCGGAGCAGGCCGATGCCTTTCTGCATGCCTCGATTGCGCATCTGCGTCCGCCGACCGGGCTCAAGGACCTGGAACCGGCGGTCGAGCGCGTGGTTCGCGCAATCGCCGCGGGGGAGAACATTCTGCTGTTCGGGGACTATGACGTGGACGGGACGACCGCCACAGCCGTCCTGTTCGATTTCCTGAAAGCCTGCGGCGCCAGCGTATCCTACTACATTCCGCACCGCCTGACGGAAGGCTACGGGCTGCAAAGCCGGCATATCGCGGAAGTGGCCGTGCCGCGGCGGGCCGCGCTGGTGATCACCGTGGATTGCGGCTCCAACAGCCATGCCGCCGCGGATGCCGCCCGCGCGGCGGGGATCGACGTGATTATCACCGATCACCACCATGTGAGCCCGCCGCTGCCGCAGGCGCTGGCGGTCATCAACCCCAAGCGCCAGGACTGCCCGGGCGGATTGAGTCGGCTGGCCGGCGTCGGCGTGGCCTTCTTCGTGGCCGTCGCGCTGCGGAGACGCCTGCGCGAAACCGGTTTTTGGGCCGGACGCACCGAACCCAATCTGCGCTCACTCTGCGACCTGGTGGCCCTGGGCACCATCGCCGACATGGTGCCGTTGCTGGAGGAAAACCGCATCCTGGCGAGAACCGGCCTGGAGGTGATCGGATCCGGCCGGCGGCCGGGCCTGGCCGCCTTGATGGAGGCGGCCGGAATCACCCATCGCCCGATGGACGCCGACGATGTCGCGTTTCGGCTGGCCCCGCGTCTGAACGCCGCCGGGCGCATCGACCACGCCAGCCGGGCCGTAGACCTGCTGACGGCCGACCGCATGGACACCGCGCGGGGGTTGGCTCACGCCCTCAACCAGCTGAACGCCAGCCGCCAGGAAATCGAACGCCGCATCTGGGATGACCTGGAGGCGCGGATCGCCCGCCAGCCCGACCTGCTGAAGCGCCAAACCCTGGTTCTGGCCCATCCGGAATGGCATGCCGGGGTGATCGGCATCGCAGCCTCCAAGATGATGGTCCGGTATCACCGGCCGGTGGTCCTCATCGCCCTCGCAGGCCGTTCCGGACGAGGCTCGGCGCGGGGAATCCCCGGGATCGATCTCTTCGCGTGCCTGTCCGCCTGCCGGATGCATCTCGAGGAACTGGGCGGTCATGCGCAGGCCGCCGGCCTGCGCATCCATCCGGATCGGCTGGAGGATTTTCAGCAGGCCTTTGAAGCAGCCGTCCGCGGCGCCGCCGGCCCGGAGGCGTTCATCCCGCATCTTTCGATCGAAGCTGAAGTGGGGCTGGCGGCGATCTCGGAGGACCTTGCCGACCAACTGGAGCAGCTGATGCCCTTCGGCGCCGAAAACCCGGAACCTTTGTTCATGGCCCGCCAGGTGGCCGTCATCTCCTCCAGCCGCGTCGGCGAGCATCACCGGCGCATGGTGCTCCGGCCGGCCGCCGCGCCGGCGCAGCGCACCTTTCACGCCATCCAGTTCCACGCGGATCCCCGTCAGGAGTCCCTGACGCATTTCGAGCGCATGGCGTACCGGCTGCGCTGGAACCGCTGGAATGGAAGCAAGACGTTGCAGCTGGTGGTTGAGGCGGTGTCCGGCCGGTAGGGGCTGGCGCGTTCGATCCCGTCGGCGCCGCGAGGGGCTGCAACATGTATTTTTTGCTTGAAATATATTTGCATGGCATCTATTATAAGCTGTTTACGAATTTAAATAGCCGCCGATCGTTCGGATCGGTGTGAAAGGGAACAGAGGGTATGGGAAAGGTCTTCCGACCGAGTACGCGCGAATCTTCGATTCTGTCCAAAATCGAGTCAACCAAGGAACACAAGCGACGCCTGGCGATCGGCAGCCTGCGGGACTGCATGGATGCGCTCTCCAACGCCGTTGCCATGAAGCTGGTGGAAAACAGCCTGGTGGAAACCACCAACAAGAACTCCTTGGAGGAACAGATCCGTTCCTGTCTCGAAAAGCTGACCCGCGCAAGCGACTTCGACATCGACTACCAGATTGCGCCGGTCCGCAACCTGGTACCGGACTTCAACATCGTGAGCCTCTATTTGACGGCGTTCATCATCGAAAAGCTACTGGACCATAAGGACGTCGTCGATATTTTCGGTTCGGACGAAGACATCTATCTGACGGTCAATCAGCAAGTCAAGAAACACCTGCCGGTGTAATGCCTTCCCTGTTTCAGCCGCGGCTGGTCAACGGGCCATTCGAAGACCCGGGGCTGTTCATCCCATTTCAATTCGAACGCCGGGCGATGCTCTTCGACCTCGGCGACCTCTCGCGGCTGCCCCCGCGCGAACTCTTGAAGATCAGCCATGTGTTCGTCACGCACACCCACATGGACCATTTCATCGGGTTCGACCAGCTGCTGCGCTGCGTTCTCGGCCGGCAGAAGGATCTCTGCCTCTATGGACCCAGGGGATTCATCGACAACGTGGAGGGAAAGCTGGCGGGGTATTCCTGGGATCTCGTCGACCGATTCACCTGCCGCCTGGCGCTGCACCTGACCGAGGTCCACGCCGACCGCCTGTTGCGCCGATCCTATCATTGCGGGGACGGCTTTGCCGGCGCCGGCGACCGGCTCGTTCAGCCGTTCGACGGCCGGCTGCACGCCGAACCCTGCCTCGCGGTCGACGCCGCGATCCTCCAGCACAGCATCCCCTGTCTGGGTCTATCCCTGGCGGAGCGCTTTCACGTCAACATTCTCAGAACCGGGCTGGAGGAGTTGGGGCTGACCCCGGGTCCCTGGATTTCCCGGTTCAAAGCTGCGCTGCATGCGCAGGTCGATCCGCAGATAGAGTTTACCATCGAACCCGGCCCGCGAGGGGCCGGGGGCACCTTCACCGTGGAACACCTGACCCGCAAACTCGCACGAATCACCCCGGGGCAAAAAATCGCCTACATCACCGACGTCGGCGATACCCCCGCCACACGGGAGGTGGTCGCCGCATTGGCGCGCGACGCCGACCAGCTCTTCATCGAAGCCGCCTTCCTCGAACGCGAGCGGGAGCGTGCCGCCGCCACCCATCATCTTACGGCACGCCAGGCCGGCGAGCTGGCCGCCCTGGCGCAAGCCCGCCGCTTCACGCTGTTCCACTTCTCGCCGCGCTACGAGGGCCGCGCGGTGGAGCTGCTATTGGAAGCCCGGGCGTCCTATGATCGGACTCTGGCCCGCCTCGGCCGCGGACATCAGCGGTAGGGGTTATTACTCCGGCCATGAAATATGTTCCAGGCGGCCATGTCACTCGTCGGCGGGGTGCGGTTTCGGCCGCCCCGCCGAACCTCAGCTCAAGTTGAACCGATATACCTCCTGTAGCAATAACAATCCCTACCAGCGCTCCTCGGATTGACGCGTTTGGTCGGCCGGCGGAGCCCCCTGAGCCATCCGGGTATAGGTCCGGATCCGCTCGACGGTCAGCCGCATCAACCCGGCCGCATGCCGCACCGAGCCCTTCAACCCGATCCGCATCAGCCGGAAAAACGCGCGAAAGGTGCCGATGGTTTTCGTGCGGCGCGTCTCGGAGAAGTATTTCCAACGGCCGCTGTCGCCGTAAACGAACCCGATCACCTGCCGTCGCGTGGATTCATCCCCGGCCGCGAAGCGGCATCCCAGCGTCGTGGTCCCGTTTTCGTCCCGCGCACGCAGCACCTGGACCGGCAGCGCATAGCGGCGGCCGTAACTGTCGACGGCCTCCAGCTGCAGCTGCTGAGCACGGGGCGCGGCCCGACCGTCCACGCTCAGTCCAAGCCCGCTGATCGAAAGATCCCGCAGGGTCGCGGCCACCGGCGGACCGCCGTCCGACGGCCTCAGCCGGACCGGCTCGCGGGTGGCATAGCGGTGCGACCGGCGCAGCTGACGCCGCTCCCAGACGACTCCCAGACAGCAGACCACCAGAAACAGGTTGAACGTGTTCCAGCACAGGCAGATCGCGATCGTATCCAGCAGCGCCGGCTGGTTCATCCACAGGACCGCCCCCGCGCAGAACGCCAGCAGATTGAGGAGGAACATGAGGTAAAACGGGGTCGCCAGGTGCGTGCGCGCGTCGTGCTCCAGGGAAATGGTCTTGGGAGTCACCCGGAACCGCGGCGACCACGGATTCAGGAACACCGAAAGGACCGCCGGAATGAGATAAATGCTCTGGATGATCTCGAACAGCTCGGAGAAAAACGGGTGCCGCAGCCGGCCGTAAAGGAAGTTGGATAGAAAATAGGATCCCAGCAGGTGGGGGACGGCATAGACCAGGACCTGCATCAGTGAGGCATTGTAAACCCGCAGGCCGAAGATCAGGAACATCAGCGGCGCCAGGAAGAAAATGATCCGCGCGAATCCGAACAGCCAGAACAGACAAGCGTTCAGGTAACAGATGCGCTGGGGGAACGCGAGGCCTTTTTCGCGCAGCGGGTTGCGGAGCAGCAGGATCTGCAGCATGCCCTTGGCCCAGCGGCTGCGCTGGATGATGAAGCTGTCGAAGGACTCCGGCGAAAGGCCCATGACCATGGCCTTGTTCAGGTAGACGCTGTTGAGCCCCCGAGCGTGCAGCCGCAGGGCCGTGCCGGCGTCCTCGGTGATCGTGTCCTCAACCAGTCCGCCGATGTCCATCAGGTGCCGGCGCCGCAGCAGCGCCGCCGATCCGCAGAAGAACGAGGCGTTCCAGAAATCCAGCCCCAGCTGAATCCCGCCGTAGAACATTTCGTTTTCGCCCGGGCTGATCGCGGCGGTGCCGAGGTT
>Ga0105105_10000653_pt1 | contig 15375 bp, 16 predicted proteins | sample PPLLaktember2015_4_FD_79108 | JGI IMG/M metagenome (GOLD analysis project Ga0105105, IMG submission 79108) | Freshwater sediment microbial communities from Prairie Pothole Lake near Jamestown, North Dakota, USA - PPLs Lake P8 Core (1) Depth... | ecosystem: Environmental > Aquatic > Freshwater >... | reverse complement strand
CATTGATGTAATGGAAAAGCTGATTTACATCTGTTTCAATTCCAGTTCCAATATTATAAATGTCTGATACTTCATCGTTCAATCCAAGTAAATTTGCTTTTACCACATCACCAACAAAAACATAATCACGAGTTTGTTTGCCATGTCCATTTATAACTGGTTGTTCACCTTTAAGAAGTTTTGTAGAAAATATAGCAACCACTCCGGCTTCACCAAAAGGATTTTGTCGTGGTCCATAAATATTTGCATAACGCAAAATTGTGTAATTCAAATTATGTTCTGAGTTATAGAAGTATAAATATTTTTCCACTGCAAGTTTAGAAATACCATATGGCGATTTTGGTTGTTGATTATGTTTTTCATCAGCAGGGAAGTAATCTTGCTCACCATAAACTGCTCCGCCAGTTGAAGCGAACATAAATTTCTTAACTTTATACTTAACACAATTTTGCAACAAATTAATTGTTCCAAGAATATTTGTGGTTGCATCAAACTCTGGATCTTTTACTGATCTTCGAACATCCATCTGTGCAGCGTGATGATTAACAACATCAAACTTTTCTGATTCAAACAGTTTGTCCAAGCTTTTATCACAAATATTGGCTTTAACAAACTTGGCTTTCGGGTTAATGTTTTTTTCATATCCAGTTGAAAGGTCATCTAGTATTACAACTTGATGTCCTTCTTCAATAAATGCATCCGCAATTTGCGAAGCTATAAAACCGGCTCCGCCTGTAACTAGAATTTTCAATTAGTTGTCCTTATATAATTTGTTTTTATTAATATATTCTAAAACTTTTTCCGGAACGAGGTAATAAATTGGTAAATCAGCATGTACACGATTTCTTATATCTGTTGCACTTATTTCAATACCACGGGTTTGCACAAAGGTTGCTGCATCAACATACTTATCAACAAAATCTAACGGATGAGATGATTTTCTTTTAAGAACAACAATGTTGGCTAATTTTAAAATTTCTTCTGGTTCCTTCCAGGTATGGAATTGAAAAATATTATCATATCCAATTATCAATTCAATTTCATCATATGTTTTTTTGAATTCTCTAAGTGTATCAATTGTGTAAGAAATAGTATGTTGTTTGATTTCAAAATCTGAACATTCAAAAAATGGAATATCCTCCAAAGCAATTTTAAGCATATTTAATCTATGTTGTGCACTTGATGCTTTTGCATGTTGTTTATGCGGAGAAATATATGCGGGAATAAAAATTATCTTCTCAAGATTTCTGATTTCTTTTACCGATTGTGCGGTTATTAAATGACCATTGTGTATTGGATCAAATGTTCCGCCAAAAATGCCAACTTTACTCATTTCAATAAATCCTTGTATTCTACAAAAAGATGAGTGAATCTTTCATGCATTGGTTGTGAGCAATACTCAATACTTTTCTTTTGTGATAACTCCTGATAAAGTTGTTTGAAGTTATCTATATTTCTTACGAGCAGCACATCATTTACTATATGCATAAAGTGCTCACACGATTTAACCCGGCCTAAAAAATCATTATAGCTAAAATTACTCAGTATCAAATTATTAATAATTTCTTCCGAGTAATTATTAAACCCAAAAACTGCAATACTGTTCTCTTTATTTTTTGCGATTACAAGTGATTCATCTTCAATATTAAGAAGATTGAAATATTGTTCATAATCAGATGGCCTTATATCAATTGCATCGGAAAAAATAATTAGATTATTTTTATGTGATAAAAATTCTTTAGATGACAATCTTTCAAGAATTAGTTTCTTTTTAGAAACATCGGAAAATACAATATTATAATTACTGTTTTTAAATTCATCCGGCAGATTGTCTTTTCTGTTTTCATCCCAAATACAATAAATATCTATTTTGGCTTGCTTACCAATAAGATTCTCCAAAATATTCAAGTATAAAGTTTCGAAAAGAAATGAAATATCATCTTTACTAAATCCATCTAAATTATTAGATAATTCTTTTGCATGCGAAAAATAGAATGGGAGAATATAAACGGCTTTAGAATTCATTCTTAATTATTTTGTAATAATTTTTTGATAAAATCTCGATAATTATCCACATCCAATTCATAATAAGCTTTACTTGCTCCATTAGAATTTTTCAACTGAACTTTTCTGAATGCAAGTGTTGTTGCTGCTTTGATATATGTTTTTCTGGTACGCTCATCTAACCAGCCTTTTCGTTCTCGCTGTGGAGAGCTTAATATAATTAAATGTGATTCCGGAATAACTCCGTTTTCAGATTCTTCTTTTAGTTCATTAAAAATAATTTTTCTTTCTCCTTTAATCGAAATAATATAACTTGATATAAAAATAATAATTGAAACTATCATAAATAGAAAACCAATTGGAGCTGTTCTGTCATAGCTCAAACTGGAATTCCAAATAGAATGAATTAACATCGCAATTAATAATCCAATAAAGCCATAAAAAATCTTTTTAGGAGATGATTTAAATTTTGCCATTCCAAGAAGTGCGCCAAGTGTTGCTGTTGAAACACAATGCATAACGGCTGAGAAAAGGCTTCTGATTATAACTAACATTATCCAATTAGCTATTGAATCTCCATAGGAAACGAAGTAAAGAAAATTTTCGGTCATCCCAAATCCAAGCCCGATTGCTCCACCGTAAACTATTCCATCAGTAATGTTATCAAATTTCTTATTGGAAATTGTTATCAGCAGAAAAAAACCTTTGGTTATTTCTTCCACAATAGGTGCAACTATAATTGCACCAAATCTGCTTAATTGTAAACTATCTTTTATAAAAATAGAAGCAATGGTTGTAAAAAATAAACTGCCAAGTAAAGCAAGAACTATAGCGCCAAGCGCGCCCCATAGATAATTTATTAAAACTAGTTTAAATGGTTCTCTATCATATTGGTCAAATTTCCAAATCAAAACTAAGTAGATTGACATTGGAACGATTGCGGCAAAAGCAGAAAGAATTATTAACATTTAATTTTTGGCAATGATAACTATTATTAAATATCTGCTTCAAATTATTGATTTAGAAGTGAAAAAACCAAAATTATTTTGGTCCAAATGTGTAACTTAGATCTGTATAAATAGTTTGATGGGTTAGTAACTACTATTGATTGTTACCCCGACTGATAAAACTGTAATAAAATAGTGATCTAATTAACTCTAAAAATATTGGATAATCTTAGAAAATGGCTGAATTGTTCCAAAAAGTCGAATATTGGGTACAAGGATTGTTTGATTATATAATGGTTCAGTTATATATTAAGCCTCGTTTTTTGCGTGATTTTGCAAGATGATTATAAAAATATCAAATTTAAGCGAAGGGGAACACAATTTTGTTTTTGAAGACAAAGTTGATGTATTGGATTTAGATAAACCCTTTTATGGTAAATATAAATCTTCTTTAATTCTTAATAAACTGCATGATCAGTTAATACTTTCGGTAACGTCAAATTTTAAAGTGAAGTATGAATGCGACCGATGTGGAACTGAATATAAAACAAGTTTAAAGAGTGATTATAAAATGATTTATCTAATGAATGAAGCTCCGGAAGAAACAGAATCTCTTAATGTAAGTTATCTTAGCAGAGATGCGGATAAGATTGATATTAGATCTGATGTTCGTGAATTTGCTTTACTCGCAGTTCCAATGAAAAAACTTTGTAAAGATGAATGCAAAGGATTGTGCTACAAATGCGGTAAAGATTTAAATAAAGAAAAATGTACTTGCAGTACAGAAGAAATTGACCCGAGGTGGAAACCTCTTATGAATTTGAAAGATAAATTAAATCTCAATTAAATATAATGGAATGATATTATGCCAAATCCAAAACGTAAGATGTCTAAGAGCCGTAGAGATAAACGCAGAACTCACTATAAAGCAGTAGCGCCTTCATTAAGCACTTGTGGTAATTGCGGTGAAATGAAACTTGCTCATCGTGCCTGCCCTTCCTGCGGTTACTACAATGAACGCTCTGTGTTTATTCCCAAAAGCTAAATATTAATAGCTTACTTATCTAATGGCTGAATCAGAAGCTAAAAATTCTAAATGCAGAATTATTGTTGATGCAATGGGGGGCGATTACGCCCCTCAAAATGCTGTGGTTGGAGCTTTAGAAGCTTATAATGAAAAACATGACTTTGAACTTTTTCTTGTAGGGAAAAAGGAAGAGATACTTTCCGTTATAAAATCCAACAATCTTTCTTTTGATGAAAAATATATTATCCATGCTGATGAAGTTATCGAAATGGGTGATTCGCCTACTTCTGCTTTAAAATCAAAACCGAATTCTTCTATTGTAAAAGGTGCTCAGTTAGTTAAAGAAGGTAAAGCCGATGCTTTTGTAAGCGCAGGTAATACAGGTGCTATGATGAGTGCTTCAACTTTAATTATAGGCAGAATTTCAGGTGTTGGTCGTCCCACAATAGGTGCAGAAATGCCAAATGTTAATGGAGTTTGTTATCTCTATGATGTTGGCGCAGGTAAGGATGCAAAACCTTCACATCTATTTGAATACGCAGTTATGGGAACAATCTATGCCAAAGAAATGGGTGGTGTTAAAAATCCATCTGTTGGTTTACTAAGTATGGGTGAGGAAGAAGGCAAGGGAAATGAAGTTTCTAATGATGCATTTAAAATGCTTAAAGATTCCAAGCTTAATTTTATTGGAAATGTTGAAGGCAGAGATATAATGACCAAACACGTTGATGTGGTTGTTTGTGATGGATTTGTTGGTAACATTATTTTGAAGTTTGGAGAATCAGTTCCAAAACTGCTTAAACATCTTTTAACTAAAACAGCGGAAGCTAGTTTTTTCGACAAGTTAAAAGTTGGATTATCTAAAGGCACTTTAAAAAAATCCTTAAAGTCATTGGATTATCAGGAGCATGGCGGAGTGCCGTTGTTAGGTGTTAATGGAATTAGTATTATAGGACATGGCTCAAGTTCTCCGAAAGCAATTAAAAATATGGTGCTTAAAGCACGTGAGATGTACTATAAAGATTTAGTTAAAAAGATAGAAAGTTCTATCAAACAATATTCACAAAAAAAATTAGTAGATAATTAATGTTAGAAAAAAGATATAACGCAATGATAACAGGAGTTGGTATGTATACTCCTGATAAAATTTTGGATAATAAATATTTTGAGTCAATTGTAGAAACAAATGATGAATGGATAAAAACCAGAACAGGGATTAGCGAAAGAAGAATTTTAGAACAAGGCGCTACAAGTGATTTAGCGGCTCGTGCAGCTTTAGATTTATTTGAAAAACATAATGTAAATCCAGAAGAAATTGATGCTATTATTGTAGCCACAGTTACTCCTGATATGTTTTTTCCGGCAACGGCTTGTTTAGTGCAAAATAAAATTGGAGCAAAAAATGCATGGGGTTTTGATTTATCCGCTGCCTGCTCGGGATTTCTATTTGCATTACAAACAGGCGCTACGCTTGTTGAATCTGGCAGATACAAAAAAGTTTTAGTAATTGGTGCTGATAAAATGAGTTCAATTACCGATTATACAGATAGAAACATTTGTATCCTTTTTGGTGATGCTGGGTCAGCAGTTTTATTAGAACCAACTGAAGATAAAACTCTGGGTTTGCAAAACAGTATTCTAAGGGTTGATGGTGCAGGTAAAGACGCTCTATATATGTTAGGTGGCGGAAGTTTAAATCCTGCTTCGCATGAAACTGTTGATAAAAAATGGCATTATATTTATCAAGATGGTAAAGCTGTATTTAAAGTTGCAGTTAAAGGAATGGCAGATGTTTCTGCAGAATTAATGGAAAAGAGTAATCTAAAATCTGAAGATATTGCATATCTTGTTCCTCATCAGGCAAACTTAAGAATAATAGACGCTACTGCTCAAAGAATGGGCCTAAGTAAAGACAAGGTTATGATTAATATTGATAAATATGGTAATACAACGGCAGCAACAATTCCCCTATGTTTAACGGAATACTTTCGTGATGGAAAAGTGAAGAAGGGTGACAATCTAATTTTATCAGCTTTTGGTGCTGGTTATACATGGGGTGCAATACATGTTGTTTGGGCAATTTAATTTTTAATTACTGAAAACTATTTCGATGGCTAAAAAAGCATTTTTATTTCCCGGACAGGGATCGCAATATATAGGTATGGCTAAGGATTTATATGAAAGATCTGTAGAAGCCAAAGAGATGATTAAAACCGCTGATGACGCTTTAGGTATTAATCTATCGTACATAATGTTTAATGGACCTGAAGATCAATTAAAACAAACAGAATTTACCCAGCCTGCTATCTTTTTACATAGTGTTATCCTTTCAAGTTTAATCAGAACAATCCAACCAGAAGCCGCTGCAGGGCATTCACTTGGAGAATATTCAGCGTTGGTTTCTGCAAATGCAATTCAATTTTATGAAGCAGTTAAATTAGTCAGAGCAAGGGGAAAAGCAATGCAGCAAGCAGGAATTGATAACCCCGGAACTTTAGCTGCAGTTGTTGGATTAGAACCCCAAAAAGTTATAGAACTTTGCAAAGAAGCCTCCGTAGTTGGAATTGTGCAATGCGCAAATTTTAATTCTCCAGGACAGATTGTAATTTCCGGATCAATTGATGGTGTTAGAAAAGCAATGGAATTATGCAAAGCTAACGGTGCAAAATTGGTAAAAGAATTGGTGGTTAGTGGGGCATTTCATTCACCGTTAATGCAATCAGCAAAAGATGCTTTACTTGATGCTTTAGATAAAACACCATTTTATGATGCAAGGTTTTCTGTCTATGCAAATGTTACTGCAAAACCCGTTACCCAAAAGGCAGAAATAAAAAATCTTTTGCACGAGCAAGTAACTTCTCCAGTTAGATGGGAAGAAACAATTATAAATATGATAGCAGATGGATTTGATGAATTTTATGAAATTGGCCCTGGTAAAGTTTTACAAGGATTGGTTAAAAGAATAAATCCAGATGTTAAATTATTTGGGATTGATAAATACGAGGATTTGGAGCGATACTTATAATGGAAACAAAAACGCAGCCTAAGTTTTCTAAGGAGATTAATGGCGTTTATATTGATCCACAGATTTTTACATTTAAATTTGCATGTAAGTGTGGCGGTGAATGCTGCAATTATGGAGTTTATACTGATCTTAAAGAACATGAATATATTTTAACGCTTAAAGATAAAATCATACCTTTACTTGATGAAACACAGACCAAAGTAATTGATGAATGGTTTGAGGAACCTGAAGAGGATGAGGATTTTGAATCTGGTGTAGCTGTTGGAACTGAGATACCAAATGGTAAATGTACTTTCTTGGATAAAAATGGATTGTGTACTCTTCAAAAATTGGCAATGATTGAAGGCGAACATAAATGGAAATACAAACCAATATATTGTGTTCTATTTCCGCTAACAGTTTTTGAAGGTGCTCTCACAATAGATGATGAACATATTGATAGACTAAAAACTTGTAGTAAAGATCCACTAAAAGAAACTACAATTTATGAAGCTTGCAGAGAAGAACTTATTCATTTCTTTGGACAAGATAATTTTATTGAACTTGAGAAGTATAAAAATGAATATTTATCAGAATATTATTCTGGAGTAGAAAAAAAATGAGTAAAGTAGTTGAATCACATAATAAACGAGCAATAGTTACCGGTGGAACAAGAGGGATTGGCAGAGCAATCGTAAAAGAACTTGCTTCAAGAAGCTGCTGCGGTGTTTTGTTTTCAGATGTTGCATTTGTTTATAATAGTTGCGATGAGTGTGCTGAGGAATTATTGGGTGAGATTGACTATCCAGGAATAAAGATTCACGGATTTAAGGCCGATGCATCATCAATGGAACAAGCACAAGCAACTGTTGATGCTGCTATTGATAAGCTTGGCGGCGTTGATATTCTTATTAATAATGCCGGAATTACAAGAGATAATCTATTATTAAGAATGACAGAAAAAGATTTTGATGATGTTATAAGTGCTAACCTAAAAAGTGTATTTAATTATACTAAAGCAGTTATAAAACCGATGATAGCTCAGAGATACGGAAGAATTGTAAATATAGCCTCCGTAGTTGGACTAATTGGAAATGCTGGACAATCCAATTATTCAGCTTCAAAAGCAGGAGTGATTGGTTTTACCAAATCAATGGCTCGTGAGTTAGCTTCACGTAATATAACAGTTAACGCAGTCGCACCAGGATTCATCCAAACAGATATGACGAATAAGTTAACCGAAGAACAGGTAAAAAAATTAGTTCAGAATGTTCCAATGTCAAGATTAGGCAATCCTGAAGATGTTGCCAAAGTTGTTGCATTTTTATGCAGTAAAGATGCAGACTACATTACAGGCCAGGTTATTGCTGTTGACGGTGGAATGACAATGTAATTAATAAATCTATTTGTTTCTTAGATTTTAATTTTGTTAAATTTAGACCAATAAATAATAACTCAAATAAATACAAAACTAATAAGAGGAGAACACCATGGATGTTGAAGCTAAAGTGAAAGAGATCATTATTGATAAATTAGGTGTAGAAGAGTCTCAAATCACTCCTGAAGCATCATTTACAAATGACCTTGGCGCTGATTCACTTGATATCGTAGAATTAGTTATGGGATTTGAAAGCGCTTTTCAAATTTCAATTCCTGATGAAGATGCTGAGAAAATCGGAACAGTGGGAGATGCTGTAAAGTATCTTTCAGAAAAATTGGCTTAATTAATATAGTCGGGGTTTTTAATCCCGACTTTCTTACCTTATATATGTCTTTCCATCTCAAAAATGGTATATACTGATTAGGTATCATGACTAAAAGAAGAGTTGTAGTTACAGGTATTGGTGCAGTTACACCTATTGGGTTAGACGTTCCGCAATTTTGGGAAGGTTTAATTTCTGGTAAAAATGGCGTAACCCCGATTAAGTATTTTGATGCCTCAAGGTTTGATACCCAGTTTGCGGCTCAAGCAGACAATTTTAATCCTGACGAATATTTTGATAAAAAATCTGTCAAAAGACTAGATAGGTTTTCTCAATTTGCCATCGCAGCTTCTGTTCAAGCAGTAAAAGATTCCGAAATCAATCTTGAGAAAATAAATAAAGAAAGAGTGGGAGTAATTTACGGCAGTGGAATTGGTGGATTAGAAACTCTTCAAAATGAACATTGGAAATATTTTCAGGATAAGAATCCTGGAATGATAAGTCCATTTTTTGTTCCAATGATGATCTCAGATCTAGCCGCAGGACAGATTTCTATTCGCTTTGGATTAAAAGGTCCCAATTACGCAACTACTTCAGCATGTTCAACTGCTTCACATGCAATTTCAGATGCATTTATGGTAATCGAAAGAGGTGCCGCAGATCTGATGGTTTGTGGTGGTAGTGAAGCTCCTATTACTGAAATTGGTATTGGAGGCTTTAATGCTATGAGAGCTTTATCCACTTGGAATGATAGATATGCTGAAGCATCACGTCCTTTTGATAAAGACCGAAATGGTTTTGTGATGGGAGAAGGTGGCGGAACTCTGATATTAGAAGAATTAAATCATGCACTAGATAGAGGGGCAAAGATATATGCTGAACTTGCTGGAATTGGATTGACTGCAGATGCACATCATATCACAGCTCCTGCCCCAGGTGGAGAAGGTGCGGTAAGATCTATGAAGATCGCAGTTGAGGATGCTAATCTTTTATTAACCGATGTTGATTACATAAATGCTCATGGAACCTCCACGCCTCACAATGATATTAATGAAACTATGGCTATTAAAGCACTGTTCGGTGATCATGCGTATAAATTAGTAGTTAGCTCTATTAAGTCTATGACAGGGCATTTATTAGGCGCTGCGGGCGGTATAGAGGCAATAGCAACTCTTTTATCTATGCAAAATAGCTTAATACCGCCAACTATAAATCTTGATAATCCTGATCCAGAATGTGACTTAGATTATAGTGCTAAAAAAGTTACTCAAAAAGAAATTAAAGTAGCAATTAGCAATACTTTTGGATTTGGCGGACACAATGCATCAATTTTATTTAAGAAGTTTGAGGAATAGACTTGAGTTCGCTTTTTTCTCGTTTGCTTAAATATTTTGGCGTTCGGGAAGAAAGTAATAATTCCCACCAAGTTAAAAAAATACTTACACCACTCAAGTTTTCTGAGTTAGAGGAAATAATTGGATTTCCTATTAAGAACAAATCCCACTACATTCAAGCATTAATGCATAGATCCTTTCTCGAAGAACTTGAAGACGCCGATGTTTCCAACGAAAGATTAGAGTTTTTAGGAGATTCTGTTTTAAGTCTTGTTGTTGCTGAATATCTTTTTGAAAATTTTCCTAGAGAGAATGAAGGCTTTTTAACAAAAGTTAGAGCTAAGTTAGTAAATAGATTTGCCCTCTCTGATGCCGCCGAAGATATTGGGCTGGCAAATTTTATTTTGATTAATCAGAATTTAACCAACACATTTGCCCGCGCCTCTAAAACAGTGCTATCTGATGCTTTTGAAGCAATTGTTGGAGCTGTGTATTTAGACCATGGATTAGAAATCTCCAAGAAATTTATCCACAGGGTTTTAATTGAACCTCTAACCAAGGATGGTGAATATTTGATTGATGAAAATTATAAAAGTCAACTATTGGAATATGCACAGGCAAATAAAATTGAGGTTCCAAATTATATTGTTATAAAAGAAGAAGGTCCGCAGCACGATAGAATTTTTACAGTTAAAGTAAACGTTGGAGAAGTTTATTTTGGTGTAGGAACTGGTAAAAATAAAAAAAGTGCTGAACAGAATGCTGCAAAAGCCACGCTTGAAAAAATACCTCACTAAGCAACTCTTAAACAATTTTTAATACAAAATTGCTTTAAAAATAACCTGATACCTCAGTCAGAATTACAAAGATTTTCTTTAATTTTGAATTAATAAATTAATGCAGTTTTTAATACCGAATAATTAAATAAGAGAATTAAGATGAGATTTTTTCAACATCCTGATGTATTTGAACAACGCCACATAGGTCCGAATACTGATGAAATTAAAGAAATGGTAAAACTATGTGGAGTTAATTCAATTGATGCGTTGATCGATGAAACTATACCTTTAAGTATTCGTCTTAAAAATAAATTACAATTGGAAGAACCATTAAGTGAGTTTGAATTTGTTCATCACCTTAATATTGTTGCTGCCAAAAATAAAGTTTTTAAAAGTTACATTGGAATGGGATATTACCCGGCAATTCTTCCTGCTGTTATTCAAAGAAACATTTTGGAAAATCCAGGTTGGTACACACAATACACACCGTATCAGGCTGAAATTGCGCAAGGGAGACTGGAAGCCTTATTAAATTTTCAAACTGCCGTTTCAGACCTTACTGCACTACCAATTGCAAATGCATCTTTACTTGATGAAGCAACTTCTGCTGCAGAAGCTATGGTTATGTTTTTTAATAATAGAAAGAAAGATAAAGCAATCTCCAATAAGTTTTTTGTTTCTAGTGAGGTGTTTCCCCAAACAATAGATGTTCTGAAAACAAGATCAAAACCTTTGGGAATTGAATTAGTTATAGATGATCACAAAAAGATAGAATTGAATAGCGACTATTTTGGTTTGTTAGTGCAGTATCCTGCATTTAATGGCGAGATCTATGATTATGCTGAATTGTTTTCCAAAGCGCAGGCATTTGGAATTTTAAAAGTTGTGGCAGCGGATATTTTAAGTTTAACTCTGCTTACTCCTCCGGGAGAATTTGGAGCTGACTGTGCTGTTGGAAGCACTCAGAGATTTGGAATTCCGATGGGATTTGGTGGACCACATGCGGCTTACTTTGCGACAAAAGAAGATTTTAAAAGAGTTATTCCCGGAAGAATAATAGGCGTATCCGTTGATTCACAAGGAAATAGAGCTTTAAGAATGGCACTTCAGACTAGAGAACAACACATTAAACGTGAAAGAGCAACAAGTAATATTTGTACCGCTCAGGTTTTACTAGCCGTATTAGCCGGAATGTATGCTGTTTATCATGGTCCAAAAAATCTTAGGGTAATTGCTGAGAGAATTAATAGTCTTACGAAAGTGCTAAGTGATGGAATTAATAAACTTGGTTTAATTCAGGTTAACAAAAATTATTTTGATACAATTACAATTAAAGTTGATAAGCAACTTTGTGAAAAGATAAATATTGAAGCATTAAAACATGAGATAAATCTGAATTACTTTATCAATGATCATATAAGCATTTCGTTGAGTGAAGTTACAACGATTGAAGATGTAATGGAATTGATTCAAGTTTTTGCTAAAGCTGAAAGTAAACAAGCAGCATCTCAAAAAGAACAGAATGCTCAAAATATTTTTGAACCATCATTTGATCAGAAATTTGTCAGAACATCAAATTATTTAGAACATCCTGTTTTCAATTCATATAAATCCGAAACTGATATTTTGAGATATATGAAATATCTGGAAAACAAAGATCTGTCCCTTGTTCACTCAATGATAGCTCTTGGATCGTGCACTATGAAATTAAATGCAACAACCGAAATGCTCGGTGTTACTTATCCACAATTTGGTAGTATCCATCCTTTTGCACCGAAAGACCAAGTTTTAGGTTATTTAGAATTATTTAATTCACTAGAAAAAGATCTTGCTGAAATAACTGGATTTTCCGCAGTATCACTTCAACCTAATTCAGGTGCTCAAGGAGAATATGCTGGTTTATCAGTTATCAAAGCATATCTAGAAGATAAAGGGGAGGCACATAGAAACATTGCGTTAATTCCTTCATCTGCACACGGTACAAATCCGGCAAGTGCTGTTATGGCAGGGATGAAAGTAGTGGTGGTAAATTGTGATGACCGAGGCAATATAGATGTTAATGATTTACGTGCAAAATCTGAATTGCACAAAAATAATCTTGCATCTTTAATGGTAACCTATCCATCAACTCATGGTGTGTTTGAAGAATCAATTAAAGAAATTTGCGAAATCATTCATCAAAATGGTGGGCAAGTTTATATGGATGGTGCAAATATGAATGCACAAGTTGGATTAACAAGTCCGGCAGAAATTGGAGCCGATGTTTGTCATTTAAATTTGCATAAAACATTTTGTATTCCTCATGGCGGCGGCGGACCAGGCGTTGGACCTATTGCTGTTGCACAGCATTTAACTCCGTTTTTACCTGGACATTCAGTTGTAGATATTTCTAAAGGGAAATCAATTAATGCAGTTGCAGCTGCACCTTTTGGAAGTTCAAATGTTATTTTAATTTCATATGCTTATATAAAACTGATGGGTGCTGCTGGATTAACTAATTCCACGAAAGCAGCTATCTTAAACGCAAATTATATAAAGGCCAAATTAGAACCTTACTTTAAAGTTTTATATTCAGGCACAAATGGAAGAGTTGCACATGAATTAATCTTTGATATGCGTGAATTTAAACAATCCGCTCACATAGAAGTTGAAGATATTGCTAAGAGATTAATGGATTACGGCTATCATGCACCAACTGTATCATTTCCTGTTGCAGGAACTTTAATGGTTGAACCAACAGAAAGTGAATCTAAAGCAGAGATGGATAAATTCTGTGATGCTTTGGTAAATATTCTTGGAGAGATAAAAGAAATTGAAATTGGTGATGCTGATCAGAAAAATAATGTTTTAAAAAATGCACCGCATACAGCTCAGATGGTAATAAATGATAAATGGAATTATCCTTATTCGAGAGAAAAAGCAGCTTATCCGATACATTGGACAAGATTAAACAAATTTTGGCCAAGTGTTAGCAGAGTTGATAATGCATATGGCGACAGAAATCTTGTTTGTAGTTGTTTGCCTCTTTCAGAGTATGTTGATGAGTCCGTTAAATAACTTTATGACCAATATTATATATTAAATCAAAAAATTGAATTAGAAAACAATAACGCTTAGTGTTAAAAATTAAAACCAAAGTAAATATAGTTTTTTTGCAAATCGTTATTGTTTTCTCTTCACTTATCTTTCCACAAAACACTGATTCGTTATCCAATTCTAATTTATATCCATTTATTGTTGATTCAATTACGATAATTGGGAATGACATAACAGAAGAGTTTATCATATTAAGAGAGTTAAATTTTTCTGTAGGTGATACGTTGACTCAACAAAATTCATTATATAATCGAGAACGTGTTTACAGTTTAGGAATCTTTAATCACGTTTATTTTATTCCAACCTTAGTAGAGGATAAAAGAATATTAACAATTGAAATTGAAGAAAGCTGGTATATATATCCTGTTCCGCTTATCGAAGCGAAGGAAAATGACCTTAATAAATTATCATATGGAATGTTTTTAAGGATTAAAAATTTTCGAGGTAGAAATGAGGATCTTACAGCGGCGTTTGCTTTAGGTTATGATCCTACATTTTATTTTAGTTATTATAATCCTAACATAATTGGCAAAGAAAATCTGTTTATTAGATCTACAATAAATTATTCTGATATTACAAATAAAAGCCCAAGTGCGGAAGAACTTTATGGAGGTAGTTTTAGTCAACGGCTCATTGGACTACGATTAGTTATGGGTAAAAGATTGGGACTTTTTAACAGAGTCTATATTAACGCCGGATACAATAATATCGAAACACCATTTTACATTCCTGGAATCAATGCATCCGACGATAGAATTGATAATCTAGTTGAATTGGGAATTGGTTATGAGCATGACACAAGAGATCTTACACAGTTTCCAAAAAATGGTATATATTCTAGTATTAATTATTCTGCTAAGGGATTAGGATTTGATGACATTAGCTACAGTGTAGCGTGGATTGATTTTAGAGAATATAGAAAAATATTTGAAAAATTGATTAGTAAGTGGCGATTGGCATCTAGATTTACTTTTGGTGATGTGGTTCCATATTATGATGCCTCAATTATCGGCTCTGATGAAAAAATTCGCGGTCATTACTTTGAAAAATTTGAAGGAGATAATTACTATGTATTGTCTGCAGAATTTTACTATCCGATAATAGAAGAGTTAAATGTTGATCTTACTTTTATTCCAATTATTCCGGATCAACTCTTGTCATATAGATTAGGATTTTATACCCAGATATTCGCTGAGACTGGTTTAGCGCATTATAGAGAAGAGCCTTGGGCAATCAACAGATTTAATTCCGGATACGGATTAGGATTGACTTTCCTTATTTTACCTTATCAGGTTTTTAGAATAGAAGTTGCATTTGATGAAAAATTTAAATCACAAATAATTTTAGACCTTGGAATATCTTTCTAACATCGAATTGTATTATTGTTCATCATTAACTGAGAATGAACAAATATTTCTGCTTGCTGATGAGGAATTTCATCATGCAACAAAAGTAATGCGCAATAAAGTTGGTGATTCTCT
>Ga0105105_10000652_pt1 | contig 15409 bp, 13 predicted proteins | sample PPLLaktember2015_4_FD_79108 | JGI IMG/M metagenome (GOLD analysis project Ga0105105, IMG submission 79108) | Freshwater sediment microbial communities from Prairie Pothole Lake near Jamestown, North Dakota, USA - PPLs Lake P8 Core (1) Depth... | ecosystem: Environmental > Aquatic > Freshwater >... | reverse complement strand
GCCGCGTCGATCGCCGCAGCGGTCATGCCGCGAAGCTTACCTGCTCCGGCCCGTCAGGGGATCGGGTCGTCCGATGGTCCTGCTCGGCTCCGGGCTCCGGGGCGCGCTCGTGCCGTGGATCGACCGGACAGGCCCAAGGGGGTCGACGAGGCTTCGGCGGGCGGTGCCGAGGACACAGACGAGCACTTGGAACGGACGGCGAAGCGGCCTAGTATCGGCCGATGACCTACCAGATCATCTATTCCTCGGACTCCACGATCCCGATGCAGGCCGATGACCTCGAGGACCTCCTCGAGCAGGCCAGGGAGCGCAACGCACGGCGCGGCATCACCGGCGCGCTGGTGTACGTGGACGGCGTCTTCCTGCAGATCCTGGAAGGCGAGGCGGCCGCGATCAAGGCGGTGATGGCGAAGATCGCCATCGACCTGCGCCACGAGGCGGTGACGGTCCTGCAGGAAGGCGACGTCCCGGCGCCGCGGTTCAGCGACTGGACGATGGCCTACATCGGCGCCACCCCGGAACAGGTGGCCGAATGGCTGTGCATGCCCGGCACGACGCCGGTCCCGGACCTGTTCGACGGCATGCGCCGGGACACCTCCAAGGTGTCGGACGTCGCCCGGAGCGTCCTGTCCGTGCTGTCCGCCGGCCGCTCCGATCCGGCGTCCGGGCCGCAAGGCCGGGCCTGACGGCGCGTCCGGACGACGCCGGCCGGTCGACCATGAGCATCCTGACGCTGCCCACCACCCCGTTCGAGGGGCAGAAGCCGGGCACGTCCGGCCTGCGCAAGAAGGTCGCCGTGTTCCGGCAGCCGCGCTACCTGGAGAACTTCGTCCAGGCGCTGTTCGACGAGCTGCACGGTCCCGACGGCCGGGCCGATGGCCAGACCCTGGTGCTCGGCGGCGATGGGCGCCACCACAATCGCGTCGCCATCCAGGTCATCCTGCGGATGGCGGCCGCCTGCGGCTACGGCCGCGTGCTGGTGGGTCGGGGCGGCATCCTGTCCACCCCGGCGGTCAGCGCGGTGATCCGCCGTCGCCAGGCCGCCGGCGGCATCGTGCTGTCGGCCAGCCACAACCCGGGCGGCCCCGACGGCGACTTCGGCATCAAGTACAACGCGACCAACGGCGGACCCGCGCCCGAGGCCCTCACCGAGGCGGTCCACCGGCGGACCCTGTCGCTGACCCGCTACCGCATCAGCGACGCCGCCGACCTGCCCATCGAGCGGCCGGGCAGCCATCGGATCGAGGACACCGTGGTCGACGTCATCGACCCGGTCGCCGATCACGCGGACGTGCTGCGCGAGCTGTTCGACTTCGATGCCATCCGAGCCCTGTTCGCGCGCGGCTTCCGGCTGCGCTGCGACGCGATGTGGGCGGTCGGCGGGCCGGCCGCCCGGGCCATCCTCGAAGGCGAGCTCGGCGCCCCCGCCGGCACGGTGGTGAACGCCGAGCCGAAGGAGGACTTCGGCGGCCTGCACCCCGATCCGAATCCGGTGTACGCCGACGACCTGGTCGCGCACCTGATGGCCGCCGATGCCCCCGACATGGGCGCGGCGACCGACGGCGATGCCGACCGCAACATGATCCTGGGCCGGGGCTTCGTCGTCTCGCCGTCCGACAGTCTCGCGGTGCTGGCCGCGCACGCCCGGCTCGTGCCCGGGTACCGGCGCGGGCTGGCCGGCGTCGCGCGCTCCATGCCCACGTCCACCGCGGTCGATCGGGTGGCCGGGGCGCTGGGCATCGCCTGCCACGAGACGCCCACCGGCTGGAAGTTCTTCGGCAACCTGCTGGACGCCGGGCAGGTCACGCTGTGCGGCGAGGAGAGCTACGGCACGGGCTCCGACCACGTGCGCGAGAAGGACGGCCTGTGGGCGATCCTGTTCTGGCTCAACCTGGTCGCCGTCACCGGCCGCGGCGTCGAGGATCTGGTGCGGGGCCTCTGGGTCGAGCACGGCCGATGCGTGTACTCGCGCCACGACTACGAAGGCATCCCGACCGAACGCGCCGACGCCCTGATGGCCGAGCTGCGGGGGCGCCTGCCCGAGCTCGGCGGCCGGACGGTGGCCGACCAGCGCATCGCCTGGGCCGACGACTTCGCCTACACCGACCCGGTGGACGGCTCGGTCAGCCGGCGTCAGGGCGTGCGGGTGGTGCTGGAGGACGCCTCGCGGGTGGTGTTCAGGCTCTCGGGCACCGGCACCGAGGGCGCCACGCTGCGGATCTACCTCGAACGCCACGAGCCCGACCCGACGCGGCACGACCTGCCGGCGCAGCAGGCGCTGGCGCCGCTGGTCCGGCTGGCGGGCGAGCTGGCCCGGATCGTCGCCCACACCGGCATGACGGCGCCCACCGTGATGACCTGAGCCGGCCGGGGCCTGCGGCGTGGGCGATGCGATCATCGCCCCATGGATGTCCCCTCAGATCGCCGGCCCGAGATCGCGTTCGCGCTGCGTCGCCCCGACGGCGCCACCGTCGCCTGCCGGATCCGGCCCGCGCGCGAGCCCGCCGGCCTGCCTGCGGTGGTGCTGCTGCACGGACTGGCGAGCAACCTCACCCGGTTCACCGAGTTCGTCGAGCACACCGCGCTCGACGCCCGCCACGAGCTCCTGCGCATCGATCTGCGCGGCCACGGCGGCTCGCTGTCGCGGCGGCCGATCTCGCAGGAAGTCTGGAGCGACGACCTGGTCGCGCTGCTCGATGCCCGTGGGCATGCCGCAGCGGTGCTGGTCGGCCACAGCCTGGGTGCACAGGTGGCGTTGCACTGCGCGGCGCGCCACCCGGCCCGCATCCGCGGACTGGTGCTGATCGACCCGGTGTTCCGGGACGCGCTGCTGCCGCGGTGGCGCAGGCTGGCCCGCGCCGGTCCGCTGCTCGCGGCCGCGGCCGCGTCGGTGCGCGCGCTGAACGCGCTGGGCATGCATCGTCGCGGCCTGCCGCCGCTGGACCTGAGGGCGCTCGACGAGACCGCGCGCCAGGCGCTCGCCTCGCCTCGGGCCGAGGCCGAGTTCATCCGGCGGTACAGCTCGACCCGGGCCGACCTGCGCACCACGGCGACCGCGGTGTACCTGCAGGACCTGGTCGAGATGTTCCGACCCGTGCCGCCGCTGTCGCCGCCGCTGTCGCCGTCGCCGCCGCCGTCGCTGGAGCCGTCGCTGGAGCCGCCGCCGCCGCTGCCGACGCTGGTGCTGCAGTCCACCGCGGCCCACTTCGCCGACCCGCGGCAGATGCGCGATCGGCTCGCCGGCCCGCGCACCACGGTCGTGGAGATCGCCTGCAACCACTGGCCGCTCACCGAGCGCCCGGTGGAGGTCCGCGAGGCGATCGAGCGCTGGTGCGGGGCACGGTTCGGCGAGGGCGCCGCCGACCCGCCCGGCCGATCGGCGTGAGCACCGGAACCCGCATGGTTGCTGGCTTTCACGGGGCGAGTCGGCTTTCGTCGGAGGTGTCCGTGGCGTAAGATACTGTTCATATACACAGTATCCGAGACACCATGTTCGATTCATCCGCACCGGCAGTGGACGAGGCGCTCGGCGCCATCGAAGCGCACCCCGACTCGGGTGCGTCGAATCCATCGCTCGCACGCCGCGCGGCCGGCGAGGCCGCGGCGTCGGGTTCGCCCGAGGTGCCGCTGCCCGTGCTCGAGGCACGAATCACCGAGCTGGCCGGGCACCTGAACGCGGCGGGCCACCGCTTCCTGGTGCTCCTGGCCGAGTTCGACCGGCGCGAGGGCTGGGCCGATGGCGCCACCCGGTCATGTGCGCACTGGCTGAGCTGGAAGTGCGGCATCGACCGGGGGGCGGCGCGCGAGAAGGTGCGCGTGGCGCGCGCGCTCGAGACGCTCCCGGGCGTCGGCGCGGCGATGGGACGCGGCGAGCTGAGCTATTCGAAGGTACGGGCCATCACGCGCGTGGCCACGCCCGAGACCGAGGCGTCGCTGCTGATGATCGCGCTCCATGGCACGGTCGATCACATCGAGTCGGTGGTGCGCGGCTTCCGGCGCGCGCAGCAGGCAGCGGAGCTGTCTCGGGAGGCGGTGCAGCACGCCGGGCGCACGCTGCGCTGGCACCACGACGAGGACGGCTCGCTGGTGATGCAGGTGCGGCTGCCGACCGAAGGCGGTGCGCTGGTGTTGAAGGCCCTGCAGGCCGCAGTGGAGGCGGACGGACGGTCTCCGGGCGTTTCAGCTGAAACGCCTGTCGACCGGTCCTCCGACACCTCCGACACCTCCGACTCCGCGGCCCAACGGCGCGCCGACGCGCTGGTGCGGCTGGCCGAATGCTGGCTCTCGGACGGCGAGCGGGCGCTGGTCGGCGCGGATCGCCAGCAGCTCGTGGTCCATGTGGACGTGGCCACGCTGGTGGCGGGCGAGGCCGGGCGCAGCGCGCTCGAGGGCGGGCCGGTGCTGGCGGCCGAGACGGTCCGTCGGCTGGGCTGCGACGCGAGCCTGGTGGCGATCGTCGAGGATGGCGAGGGGCGGGTGCTGGACGTGGGGCGGCGCACGCGCAGCATTCCGTCGGCGATCGGTCGGGCGCTGCGCGCGCGGGATGGCGGTTGCCGCTTCCCCGGCTGCACGCACACGCGGCAGCTCGACGGTCACCACGTGACGCACTGGGCGCACGGCGGGGCCACGCGCCTGTCGAACCTCGTGCTCCTCTGCCGGCGACACCACCGGCGGGTGCACGAAGGCGGCGCGAGGGTGCGGCTGCGGGACGACGGGGCCGCCGAGTTCACCGACGCGCTGGGCCGGCGCATCGAGGCGGCTCCGCCGACGGCCGGGTCACCGGACTGGGTCGTGGCGACGCATCGCCGGGAAGGCCCGCCGATCGACCCGCACACGGCCGTCGGCCACTGGCGCGGCGAGCGACTCGACCTCGGGCTGGCGGTCGCGGGCCTGTGCGCGGAGGGCCGGGTCGGCGAGCCGGCCAGACCCTCGGGCACGGCGCAGTCCGGCAGCCCGACCCGTGCGTGCTCGTGAGCCGATGGGGTCGATTCCGTCACGGACGTGACCGGGCATACGCGACTAAGCTCGCTTCGCCGCGCCGCGCCCCGCCGGCTCCCCCCCAGGGCGGCTCCCCCGGACGACCGACTTGACGAGCACCCCTCTTCACGACCCCACCGAGCGCCTGTCCGTCACCTTCGAGCGGACCGCCGCCGAGCTCCGTGATCACAGCGTGACCGTCCGCGGCCTGATGGGGCTGATCGGCGAGCAGGGGCTGCTGATCGTCTGCGTGCTCCTCTCGATTCCCTTCCTGCTGCCCGTGGCCATTCCGGGCACGAGCACCGTCTTCGGGCTGCTGATCGGTCTGATCGGCGCCGGGGTGGCGGCGAACCGTCTGCCGTGGCTGCCCGCACGCCTGCTCGACCGTCCGCTGCAGGCGCGCCACGTCACGCCGGTCCTGACGCAGGGCGCGGCGTGGGCGCGCCGCTTCGAGCGGTTCCTCCGTCCGCGCTGGCTGCTGCTCACCCACGGCCCCACGGTGAACCGCGTCAACGGCCTGATGCTGATCGCGGCCGCCGTCTCGCTGCTCGCGCCGCTGCCGATGGTCCCGTTCAGCAACAGCCTCCCGGCCCTCGGCATCGCGCTGCTCGCGCTCGGCATGGTCGAACGCGACGGTGCCGTGATCGTGCTCGGTCATCTGGCGAGCCTGGCCGGCGCGGCGTACGTCGGCGCCCTGCTGTGGGCCGCCTGGCGCGCCGGCAGCGGGTTCGCCGCCCTCCTGGGCTGACGCGACCGGACGCGACCCGGCCGACCGCTCGCGAGGGTCCGCAGTGGACCCGGTCCGCACACGCCGATAGAGTGCAGCCGCCGGAGTACGGCTGAACGCGGAGGCGGGTGACATGCGGGTGATCGCACGGCGGGGCAGGTGGGCGGGCGTCCTGACGGCGTTCGCGTTCGCGGGAGTCGGCGCGGTGGCGCCTGCGCCCGCAGCCGCCTCGACGGCGTCGACGGCGCCGAAGCCCGCGCCATCGCTCACCGAGGCCCTGATCAGCGTCGGCGATCTCTCGCACGAACTGAAGCTGATCGATCGCCGGCTCGTCGGCCTGGAACACGCACTGGCGTCGCTCGAGAAGTCGGTCGGCGGCATCGGCGGGTCGCTCGCGTCGCTCGAGAAGTCGGTCGGATCCATCGACGGCACACTCGCACCCGTCGGCGCGCTGGTTCGACCCGAGGGCCTGCGCGCCGCGCTCGACCCGATCGTCGATTCGACGCTCGACCGGGCCTTCGATCGGGCCCGCGGCCTGCTCCTGCTCGCGACCGCCTGCGCCGCCGGCCTCATCGTGCTGCACGCGCTGATGCGGCGCTGGACGGCCCGGCCGCAGCGGAGCACCTGACGTCCGCGGTCCGCCGACGAAGACGACGATGACGACGATGACGACCCGCCTCCTGCTGCTCCTCGCCGCGCTGCTCTGGGGCGCCCTGGCGGCCGCTCAGCCGAGAACGTCGACCTACGAAGGGACCGAGCGCGGCGTGACCACGCGCATCGTGCTGCGCGTCGACGGCCCGCGGGTCGAGGGCGCGATGCAGGAAGGCACGCTCGCGCTCGGCCTGCGCGGCACGCTCGCCGGTCAGCGGCTGTCGGGGACGATCGTGGACCCCGCCTCCGGTCGCGACCTGCTGCCGATCACCGGCGAGCTCCGCGCCGACACGCTGGTCATCTCGGTGCAGCCCGATGCCGCGAGCCCGCCCCGGATGCTGAGCCTGCGCCGCGTCGACGCCGTGCCCGGCGGGGCGCCCGCGCCCTCCGGTGCCGGTGCCGGTACCGGCGCCGCGGCGGGATCGCTCGATGCGGCGATCGTCGGCCGCTGGCGCAACGAGTCGCAGATCAACAGCCCGGGCGGGGCGGGCGGCTTCGCGTCCTTCTCCACGGTCCGCACGCTGGAGCTCGGCGGCGACGGCCGTGCCCGGCAGTCGGTCCGCTCGGCCGGCGGCGGCGGCAACTGGAGTTCCCAGGGCGGCGAGACCGTCGAGTTCGTCGGACGCTGGCAGGTCCGCGGTGCCGAGCTGTGGGTGCAGGCCGAGGGCACCACCGGATTCGTGCGGGCCGGCACGTACCGCCGGGTCGGCGAGCGGCTGGTGACCGAGAATGCCCAGGGCCGCAGGATCTGGGAACGTTGAATCCGTCGGCGGGAGGCGGATACTCCGCCTGCTGACGGCGTAGACCGACGTCACGCCGGCTGCGGCCGGCACTTCGCGCATCTTCGGAGACCCCCTTGGAATTCACCCGTTTCGGCCGCACCGGCCTCGAAGTCTCCCGCCTCTGCCTGGGCTGCATGAGCTACGGCGTGCCCGAGCGCGGCACGCACCCCTGGTCGCTCGGCGAGGCCGAGAGCCGCCCGTTCCTGCGCCGCGCGCTCGACCTCGGCATCAACTTCTTCGACACCGCCAACGTGTATTCCGACGGCACCAGCGAGGAGATCGTCGGGCGGGCGCTCAAGGACTTCGCGCGGCGCGACGAGATCGTGCTCGCCACCAAGGTCCACGGGCGCATGCACAAGGGTCCGAACGGCGCCGGTCTGTCGCGCAAGGCGATCCTGTCCGAGATCGACCACAGCCTGCGCCGCCTCGGCACGGACCACGTCGACCTCTACCAGATCCACCGCTTCGATCCGCACACCCCGCTGGAGGAGACGCTCGAGGCGCTGCACGACGTGGTGAAGGCCGGCAAGGCGCGCTACATCGGCGCGTCGTCGATGTACGCCTGGCAGTTCGCGCGGGCGCTGCATCTGGCCGAACGGCACGGCTGGACGCGCTTCGTGTCGATGCAGAACTACGTGAACCTGCTCTACCGCGAGGAGGAGCGCGAGATGCTGCCGCTGTGCCGCGCCGAGGGCATCGCGGTGATGCCCTGGAGCCCGATGGCGCGCGGCCGGCTGACCCGCGACTGGGACCAGGGCAGCGCCCGGGCCGAGACCGATGCGTTCGGCCGCACGCTCTACGCGAAGACCGGCGAGGCCGACCGCAAGGTGGTCGAGGCGGTGGCCGCGGTCGCCGCGGCACGCGGGGTGCCGCGCGCGCAGGTCGCGCTGGCCTGGGTGCTGCAGCAGCCCGGCGTCAGCTCGCCGATCGTCGGGGCCACGAAGCTCGAGCATCTCGACGACGCGGTGGCCGCGCTGTCGCTGCGCCTGAGCCCCGAGGAGTGCGCGGCGCTCGAAGCGCCCTACGTGCCCCACGAGGTGGTCGGGCACGCCTGATCGGCCCCGGTCCCGCAGCCGGCCCGTCACCGACCCGCCCCCGCCCCCCACCGCCCCCTCCGGCACGCCTGGATCCCGGCGTGCCGTGCATCGGGGCCCGTCCTTCACCGGAGCATCGACGATGCAGCCCGACTCCCGCTCCCCGACCGACGCCGCCCCCGCACCCCCGACCGTCGCGTCGGCCGACGACGACCGGGCGGTCGCCCGCTATCTCTACCTGCTGCGGACCGCCCCGCCCGAGGCGATCGAACAGGTGCACGCCGATGCGTTCCGCGCGCTCACCGACGCGCAGCGGCGCGAGCTGCTCGAGCGGATCGGTCAGGTGCTCCCGCCGTACGAGCGTGCGCTCGCGACGCCCGTCAACGGCAGCCCGGTGGGCCTCGCGCGGCTGATCACGCGCGCGGAGATGCGTCAGCCCGGCACGGTGGAGCGGCTGTTCGGGCCGGGGACCGGCGTCGGTCGCGTGGTGGCGTCGGGCCTGCTCGGCGGGATCGCGGGCGCCGTCGCGGCCAGTGCGATCGCGGCACCGTTCCTCGCGGGGGCGGCGCTGGCCCTCGCGGGCGCGTCGTTCGGCGGCGCGTCGCCGGCGGCCGGGCTGCCCGCGTCGGACGGCTCCGACTCCGGCTCCGGCTCCGCCTCCGACTCCGGCCCCGACTCCGATCCGGACGCCGGTGCCGCGCCCGCGGACGGTGCCGTCGCCGATGCCGGATCGATCGACGACGGGGGATTCGACTTCGGCCTCGACGACCTGTTCGACGCCTGAGCGCCCGGCCGCGCCGGCGGCCTGCCGTGCATGACAGGCGGCCCGAGGCGCCGGCCGCCGCACCCTCGGTGCCGCGGAACACGCCGCGTGCGATCCAGTCAAGCGCGGCCGGTCTGAGGAGAATCCACAGCGCGGCGCGGCGCGGAGTCCGGCTAGGCTCCCCCATGGCCTCCATCTCCGAGCCGATCCGGGCGGAACCGACGCCGTCATCGCTGGTCGCGAGCCTCGCCGATCGACTGGCGGAGCGGCGCCGCGCGCTGCTGTCGCGCTGGCGCAGCGCGGTGCGTGCCGACCGCAGCCTCACCACGTCGGACACGCTGTCGCGCGCACAGTTCGAGGACCACGTCCCGGCGATCCTGGACGCGCTCGTCGAGCAGCTGCGCGCGCTCGCCGATCCGAGCGCCGATCCGTCCGGCGCGGCCGCGGTGCAGGCATCGGCCGCACGGGACGCCGATGCGAGGCGCTCCTCGGCCGAGCATGGCGTGCACCGCTGGCAGCAGGGCTACGACCAGCGCGAGGCGATCCGCGAATGGCGTCACCTGCAGATGTGCCTGCTCGACGAGGTCGATGCGTTCTGCGCGTCCGGACCGCACGACGCGGACGCGCTCGTCGCCGCGCGCCGCCTGGTCGTCGCGATGTGCATCGACGGCATGGAGGCGAGCGCCGCGCAGTTCATGGACATGCATCGCACCGAGGCCGCGAGCCGGCTGCACGAGCTGCAGACCGCGCTCGATCATCTGGCGGACATCGAGCGCCAGCGGATCGCGATCCTGCGCGAGGCGGCGCACGACCTGCGCGGCAACGTCGGCACGCTGCGCACCGTCTCGCACGTGCTCGACCGGACCGATCTGTCCGAGGCGATCCGCACCGACGCGGCCGGCGCGCTGCGTCGCGGCGTCGCGTCGCTGCACGGGCTGCTGACCGACCTGCTCGACCTGTCGCGGCTCGAAGCCGGTCTGGAGCGGCGGCACGTCGAGCCGCTCGACGCGGCGCAGGTGCTGCGGACGCTGTGCGACGCGCTCCAGCCTGTCGCGACCGAGCGCGGACTGCTCCTGCGCTACGACGGCGTCGACGCGATGCCGGTGCAGGGCGACCGGACCAAGATCGTGCGCATCGCGCAGAACCTCGTGCTCAACGCGCTGCGCTGTACCGAGCGGGGTGGCGTGCTGGTCGGATGCCAGTCGGGCGCCGCCGGGACGCCGCGCTGGACGCTGACCGTGCGCGATACCGGCCCGGGGTTCTCCGAGCACGCGGGCTCGCCGCTGGCGGTCGCGCTCAAGGACGCCACGATCGAGGTGCGCGAGACCGTCGCCGATGCGGATGCCGGTGCCGGTGCGCAGGCCTCGCAGCCCGGTGCGCCGGACCTGCTTCCGGCGCTGTCGTCGCCCCCTGCGGATGCCGAGCCGTCGCCCGGCGAAGGCCTCGGACTCGCTATCGTCAAGCGCCTGTGCGAACTGCTCGACGCGAGCATCGAGCTGGACACCGCGCCCGGGCTCGGCACCACCTTCCGGATCACGCTGCCGGCGCGCTACTGACTCCGGGGCGACGGACCCCGGGGGGGCGCCCGCCGCGCCGGTGCGCGACCCCGCGAGCCCGATCGCGCGGCGGGCTATCCTTGCGTCATGCCCGACATCCTCGCCGTCTCCCGACTCTGCAAGACCTACGCCTCCGGGCACCGCGCCCTCGACGACATCGATCTCACCATCCGCCGCGGCGAGATCTTCGCGCTGCTGGGCCCCAACGGCGCGGGCAAGACCACGCTGATCAGCGTCGTCTGCGGGATCGTGCGGCCGACGTCGGGCAGCGTGACCGTGGACGGCCACGACACCGTGCGCGACTACAAGGCCGCGCGCGCGCTGATCGGGCTGGTGCCGCAGGAGCTGACCAACGACGCCTTCGAGACCGTCTGGGGCACGGTCAGCTTCAGCCGTGGCCTGTTCGGCAAGCCGCCCGACCCGGGACACATCGAACGGGTGCTGAAGTCGCTGTCGCTGTGGGACAAGAAGGACAACCGGCTGCGCACGCTGTCGGGCGGCATGAAGCGGCGCGTCCTGATCGCCAAGGCGCTCTCCCACGAGCCGCGCGTGCTGTTCCTCGACGAGCCGTCCGCGGGTGTCGACGTCGAGCTGCGCCGTGACATGTGGCAGCTGGTGCGGGCACTGCGCGACACCGGCGTGACCATCATCCTGACCACCCACTACATCGAGGAGGCCGAGGAGATGGCCGACCGCGTGGGCGTGATCAGCAAGGGCCGCATCATCCTCGTCGAGGACAAGGTCGAACTGATGCGCAAGCTCGGCAAGAAGCAGCTCACGCTGCAGCTGCCCCAGCCGCTCGACCGGGTGCCGGCCGCGCTCGCGCCCTACGCGCTGGAGCTCTCCGCCGACGGCAGCGAGCTCTCCTACACCTACGACACCCGCAGCGAGCAGCTCGACATGGTGGGCTTCATGCGCCGCCTCGGCGAGGCCGGCATCACCTTCAAGGACCTGCACACCACGCAGAGCTCGCTCGAGGACATCTTCGTCGACCTCGTCAAGCAGGAGGCCGCATGAACCTCGAGTCGATCCGCGCGATCTACGGCTTCGAGATGGCGCGCACGCGCCGCACGCTGATGGGCAGCATCATCTCGCCGGTCATCTCCACCTCGCTGTACTTCATCGTCTTCGGGGCGGCCATCGGCTCGCGCATCCCGGAGGTGGGCGGGGTCAGCTACGGTGCCTTCATCGTGCCGGGGCTGGTGATGCTGTCGCTGCTGACGCAGAGCATCTCCAACGCGTCCTTCGGCATCTACTTCCCGCGCTTCTCCGGCACGATCTACGAGCTGCTGTCGGCGCCGATCTCGAGCCTGGAGATCGTGATCGGATACGTGGGGGCGGCGGCCACCAAGTCGATCCTGATCGGACTGATCATCCTCGGCACCGCGGCGCTCTTCGTGCCGCTGCGCATCGACCATCCGGTGTGGATGCTGCTGTACCTCGTGCTGACCGCGGTGACCTTCAGTCTGGTGGGCTTCATCATCGGCATCTGGGCCGACGGCTTCGAGAAGCTGCAGGTGGTGCCGCTGCTGATCGTCACGCCGCTGACCTTCCTGGGCGGCAGCTTCTACTCGATCGACATGCTGCCGCCGTTCTGGCAGACGGTGGCGCTGTTCAATCCGGTGGTCTACCTCGTCAGCGGCTTCAGGTGGAGCTTCTACGGCGTGGGCGACGTGAGCCTCGGCGTCAGCCTCGGCGTGACCGCGCTCTTCCTCGTGGTCGCGCTGGGCGTGGTGACCTGGATCTTCAGGACGGGGTATCGGCTCAAGGCCTGAGGGCCGCGCAAGGCGGCTTGAGTCGAAGTCTGGTTGATGATCGTCGCTCTTATTTTTCGAACATGCCTACGCACCCCGTTAACTTGTCGATTCGAAAGCGTGATCGACGCAATAGCGGCGCGGGTGCGCAGCAGTGGGCAGCGGCTCTATCGACTCAGATGCGGGTTCCGCAAGGCGGCCGTTCATTGATCAAGCGAGTCGACTTGCCGTCGATCGGAACATCCTCAAAGAATCAATGCACGTTGCCTACCGATCTTTGCTACGGCGTGCTGGCAACCTCTATGGTTCCACCATGTGGCGCCATTTGGATCATGCAATGGCACACTCTTGACAACGGCCGCCCGCCGCCGAGGTCCGAGTGCGGTCTGACAAAGAATGGCGACGAACGCCGATACATGGCGAGACGAGGAAATTCGGGCCGGGCCTGTCCTATCGCAAAGAATGGCGCACCTCCTAGGTTCGATAGCTTCGGGCCGTTCGTTCCGTCGGACCAATAAGCGCGATCGGTGAACGCGCTGCTCGGCGATAGACTTGGCTCCTATCGAGCGTCGAGCGTCGAGCGCGTCGGAGAAGCTGATTCGCGTGCTGCGGCTGCAGATCTTTTTGTCCAATCGACCCGAGCGGATACTCGCGAAGAAAGTCCGCAATACATGCCATTCCCCTCGTTTGTCGGATTGGTGATCAACACTGCGGTGAAGGACCGTTCGGTATCTTTGAATAGCAAAGACCGGCTGCTTGGCCTCGAGATGATTGAGGCACCCTTCGTCGTGTTGAAGAAGCGGGCAGACACGGCTGAACAGCTCAGCGGCTGGCCCTTCTCGGTCGACGGCCTGCGGATCTAGGCGTGGGCTAGCCACAAGCGCTTCAAGCCTCGGGATAGCGACGAAGGCTCGACCCCGAGAAGCCCATTGGCACGATCGGCGCTGACAATGAGAACAGCGCTCACGCCTTCTTGGATGGGTGTGGCCGAAGTGGCCTGATGCTGTCGGTGGGACTGAGCGACCACGTCCGAAAGCGCAGCGCGATCGATACAGTACGACCTGGCGTGCCGGTTGGCGGCTCAGCCAAGTGAAGGCTCCTTGAGTGGCACTTGGGCTGGGGTAAGACTGTGGGGGGGGGGGTGCAGACGACCTACCGCTGCATCAGACGCATCGATGAGAGTGTCTTGCTCTTGACGACGGCTTCGAGCTTCGGCTTGTGTCTGCGCGACGTTCTGTCGCTGGTTTCGCGTCAAGAAACACGCTAGGTGCTCGACGCCTTGGTGCACGCCCGACCTGTTGCGGCGAACACGCGACCCCTTGAAAAAAATCGGTGCGATCGAGCGACTCTTCCGAGTGCTTCAAGGCCGATATGCACAGTGTATTCTTGAACCGTTCGTCGGACTTGCGCTGCCGTTGATCCTACTTCCGCGTCGAGATGAATGTTCCCCAGAGGTGTTCTTTGAATGTAGGTCGTCGAACGACTCCTTCGCATGTTCCCGTCAGTGCAAGGATCGCGTTGTTGATCTTGTCGACTGCTGTCATGTCGTGTGGCGGAGGCTCCGCCGAGCCTCCGCGTACAGCAGTACTTGGCGACGGATGCGAACTTGAGTCCGATTCAGGTGCTGCCAGCCTGAAAGAGGCACCAAGCATCGTCTCCTCTTCGATCGACGCTTACGGCTCCAGAAGTTCAGTACGCGCCGGGGAGCGAATTACTTTCCACGTAGCCGACCACGGGGCGGTTTCGGGTGCATACCGTGACGCGAACTACGTAATCGAACGGTACGGGCTCGAGCGTCGTATCGTACAGAGCGGACGCGTCCCCGTTTCGCGTCAGTACGTGCCCGATAATGCATGGGTTGATTGCTGTGACTGGCCGGCTTCCTTGAGTGTCGATATACCTAAAGACTGGATGCCCGGTCTTTACCGCGTCCGGTTCACGCTGTCCGATCCATGGCCGGAAGCTAATGTTTGGTTCATAGTCCGGAATCTTGTAGCAGGCGCGGGCTCGCGAACGGTTTTGCAGATTCCTTTTTCGACCGCAAGGGCCTACAACGCATGGGGTGGCAAGAGTGCTTATGCCTACAATTCCAGCGGCGGCGTCGCGGCCGAACGGATCTCGACGCTGCGGCCTTGGCAGCATGGGTCGATGAGCGGCACTGTCGCGCTTTACTTCGAGCCGTTTATCAAGTGGGCTGAGTCTCAAGGCATATCGCTCGAGTATCTGTCGAGCGATGACGTTTCGAACGAGCCAGGCGTTTTGTCGCCCTACCGTTTGTTTGTGACGGTAGGTCACGATGAGTATTGGTCTTGGTCTCGACGTGCCGAACTCGACCGATTCATCTCCTCGGGGGGGCACGCGGCGATCCTGAGTGGCAACACGATGTGGTGGCGAAACGAGTACTCCCGTGACGCCAAGGGCCGTGAGCTTGGAATAATGGAGATATCCAAGCGTCCGAACACCAACACCTACTACTGGTGGTCTTACGTTCCCGAGGCAAAGACGATAGGCGTCACTTTCTTGCGGGGGGGGGTCGTTGATGCATCGACCGCTCCGTCTTTGACTTATTACGGGTATACCGTGCAGCAACCTGAGCACTGGGTCTTTGCAGGCACTGGCGCACGCATGGGGCAGCAGTTCGGTGGCGAGTACCGAATCCACCAGTTTGAGAGTGACTCCGTCGATTTTCGGTTTGACGGATCGGGGCGGCCGGTTCCCACTGGCCGTGATGGAGCGCCGATCGAAACAAAGATCCTTGCGACGACGCGGCTTGACGGTTGGGCGGAGCCCGGCCGCTTTCCCGTTCCCACTCTGCCACTGACCGGGGAGCCCGGCCGTTGGGCAACGGTGACTATCCGCGAACGTAGCGGCGAGGGTGTTGTCTTCAATGGTGGTACGACGCACTGGTCAAACGGTCTCGCGCCTTGTACAGATGGGACGGGTACTTCGTTGATCTGTCAGATGACCAGAACGCTCGTGAAGACTCTCGGGGATGCCGCACCTGCTACTGCACCTGCGCCCGCTCCCGCTCCCGCACCCGCACCCGCACCCGCACCCGATCCCGCCCTGAAACTGCCGGTACCGGCGGCCATGCCGGCCGTCGATCCGGGGGCCGCCCCGCCCATCGTGCGGCTTCCCGTCCCGATCCCCGCCACCCCGGCGGAG
>Ga0105105_10000651_pt1 | contig 15411 bp, 9 predicted proteins | sample PPLLaktember2015_4_FD_79108 | JGI IMG/M metagenome (GOLD analysis project Ga0105105, IMG submission 79108) | Freshwater sediment microbial communities from Prairie Pothole Lake near Jamestown, North Dakota, USA - PPLs Lake P8 Core (1) Depth... | ecosystem: Environmental > Aquatic > Freshwater >... | reverse complement strand
CGCCGTAGCCGCGCTTTTCGCTGTGGGTACGGTCTGCGCCCAGAGCGACTCTATAAGGTTCTCTGCCGGGCAAACTCTCAGCGGCGTGAGCAGTACCTGGGCCATTGCTTCAGCCGATTTCGACGGCAACAACCTGCCGGACCTGGTGGCCTGTCACGTCGACGATGGGTACTACCTCCTGAGGGACACCGGTCAGGCTCAGTTTGACTCTGCAGTCCAGATCGAGTGTTCCGGCGGAAAGATCTACTGGTTGGCACCGGCTGACTTTGACGGCAATGGCTCCATTGATTTAGCTGCTGCCTGTTTCAATGATATCTGGATTTTCACAAATGACGGCACGGGTGTGCTAACGCAGTCGGCGTCGTTCCCTTTCGGCACCAATGACGTTCCGGCGACAGCTCCCTATCAGACCATAGCCCTTGACGTCAATAAGGACAGCAGACCGGATCTGTTAACGGCAGTCTTCAATAGCGGCCGGTTCTCCGTTCTGCTGAACAAGGGCGGGGCCGACTTCGATACCGCGTATCAGTATGTCGTTGGAGTAAACCCGCACACTCTGTGCGCAGCCGACTTTGACAAGGACAGCAACATTGATGTAGCCATCCCCTGTCTCAATTCACATGCCGTGTACGTACTTCGAGGCGTCGGCGATGGGACGTTTCATGCCGCCACCACTTTCGCTACCGGATGGACACCGGTTGCGATCGGCTCAGCCGATTTTAATGGCGATGCCTACATCGACATAGCGGTAGCCCGGCTGGGCACGCCCGGCCGAGTCGAGATATACAGTAACAACGGGTCCGGTGCGTTTACCTTGATCAACGACTATGCGGTGGACATGCAGCCACGCTCGCTGCTGGCAGAGGATTACGACGGCGATGACACGATCGATCTGGCGGTAGGCTGCCTCGACAACGGCATTCTGTGCGTGCTGAAGGGTAAGGGCGACGGGTCGTTCGGCGAGGCGGCGAAATACCAGACCGGAGGCGGAACGGTCGGCATCTGTTCGGGAGACTTCGACGACGACGGGTATGCCGACCTGTCGGCTGCCGCCTGGTTCGGCGATGTCGCAGTTTTTCTGAACGAGAGCGGCCAACCGCTTGATGTCGATGATCCCTTCGGGCTCGATCCGCTACCGTCCGGCTTTGCGCTGCGTCAGAATTACCCCAACCCATTCAATCCGTCGACTCAGATTGAGTTTGAGATGCCTAGGGCAAGTTTTGTTCAGATCCACATATACAACACGCTGGGGCAACAGCTTCGGACTCTGGTTAGCGAACGACTTTCAGCTGGCCGGAAGGTCGTGACATGGGATGGTACTGACAACAGGGCTCTGCCAGTTGCGTCCGGGGTGTATTTCTATCGGATCAGTGCCGATGGCTATGCGGAAGCAAGAAAGATGATTCTCTTGAAGTAGCCGGGCGTTTGACAGATATGCGAAGGGCGGGTCGAACCGACCCGCCCCTAATTCAATTCGGCGAAACGCGGTAATTGTCAGGCTCCAGATTCGGCGTATCTCACTGTTTTCCATCGCCTTCCGCCGATCCGGGCATAGTTTGACCGGATCGGAAAGTTGAAGCTCACAAGAGTTTGAAGAGAGCGATATTGGGGCCGCTATAGACTTTAAAGACCCCGGCGAGAGCTGGGGCCTTCGTGTTTACTGTAGCGATCGCTGCCGCTTTCGGAGTATCGTTTACTTCAACGGTGCGCTCTTCATCGACTCCCCTCTCTTTTGCTGATAAATTTGATAACTACAAGCTTCTTGAGTTCCGCGGCAAAGAAGACTATCACGGATAGCCCAAAGGTAATCATCAGTTCGGTAATGCTGAGCGGGGAGGTGTGGAAGACCGGGTTCAGGAAAGGGATATATATAATGGCCAACTGCAGGGCGACCGTCAGCACGATGGCCGCCAGAAGCGCCGTATTGGTCAGGAGCCCCCTCTTGAAAAGGGATTCTTGTTCGGATCGTATTGAGAGAACGTATCCCAATTGGCTAAAGCAGAGAACAGTCAGTACCATCGTCTGCCAGTGCTCGATTCCAACTGCAATGGACAATTTCTGAGTCGCGATGGTGACAAGGCCCATGAGTAGTCCTATCCAGACGACGTCGACCGCAAGCCCATGGGCGAATATGCTTTCATCGGGAGGCCGCGGCGGTTTCTGCATGATACCTCGCTCGGCCGGTTCGGCTGCCAGCGCTAATCCCGGAAGTCCATCCGTGACGATGTTTATCCACAGTATGTGGATGGGCAAGAGTGGAATGGGCAGTCCCAGAAACGGGGCGATAAACAATGTCCAGAGTTCTCCGGAATTGCTGGTCAAAGTGTACTTGATGAACTTGCGGATATTATCAAAAATGCGGCGTCCTTCGCGCACGGCCTTGATGATAGTGGCGAAATTGTCATCCAAGAGAATCATGTGAGCGGCTTCTTTGGAGACGTCAGTGCCCGTTATCCCCATAGCGAGGCCTATGTTGGCGCGTCGTAAAGCAGGCGCATCATTGACACCATCGCCGGTCATGGCCACGTATTGCCCTTTGTTCTGAAGGGCTTTAATGATCCGCAGCTTCTGTTCCGGGGCCACCCGGGAATAGACCCGAATATCTTCTACGCGCGATTCAAATTCCTCTTGGGAAAGGCGGTCAAGTTCCACTCCGGTTATCGCAATATCGGCCCGGCTTTCGGTGATGCCGATACGCTCCGCAATAGCTAGGGCTGTTGCTGGATGATCACCGGTAATCATGACCGGCGTTATACCTGCCGATTTACATAGTCTCACCGCTTCCGCCGCTTCTTCCCTGGGCGGATCCATCAAGCCCGCCAGGCCCAGAAAGGTCATTCCAGATTCTACATTCTCGGCGGTCATGTCTTCCGGAAGTCGGTCCCACGGCCGCAGACAGATTCCAAGTGTTCTTAATCCTTCTTTTGCCATGCGCTCGGCGGTTTCCAGTACCCGATCACTGTCCAATGGCTTCGTCTCGGACGATGACTGGCTGTCGACGCAAAGATCAATCATCGACTCCACGGCGCCTTTGGTAAACGAAACGAAACCGCCGTTCTCCCAGCGATGAAATGTTGTCATCCGCTTGCGTTCGGAGTCGAAGGCTACTTCGGCTACCCGCGGATAACGTGTGACGAGCTCGTCCTTGTCGAAGCCGGCTTTGCGAGCCATCATGCAAAGCGCCGTTTCGGTTGGATCCCCAATAAGACCGCCATCTTTGTCAACCGAAGCGTCATTGCTCAACGCCAGGGCGGTCATCAAAAGGCGATGTTCATCAGGGTCCTGCTTTAATTGATCAAGATCCGCCGCCGGGAGGACTTTCTCGTTTACGAAAAGCGCCTCGACATGCATTTCGTTCATGGTCAAGGTGCCGGTCTTGTCCGAACAGATGTACGTGACCGATCCAAGAGTTTCGACAGCCGGCAACCTTCTGATCAGCGCGTTTTGTTTGACCAGTTTGCGGGCTCCGAGAGCGAGCGATATGGTCACAACAGCGGGTAGCGCCTCCGGGATCGCCGCCACCGCCAAGGAAATGGCCGTCAGGAGAATCAGCAGTGGTTCTTCGCCGCGAAGAAGCCCGGCAATGAAGAACACCGCGCACAGAAGCAGGATGACGATGGCGAGGTTTCGGCCAAACCGCGCCAGGCGCTGCTGGAGGGGCGTTTTGACCTCCTCTTCGCTCTGAAGCATCCGGGCGATCTTGCCAATCTCCGTGGCCATGCCGGTGGCGACAACAACACCCATCCCGCGACCAAATACGACGGGAGTACTTTTGAACGCCATGTTGCTGCGGTCAGCAACTGGCAACGAGTCGTCGGTCAGCGCGTCAGATATCTTCGAAACCGGCGTCGATTCTCCCGTCAAAGCTGATTCATCGACTTTCAGGCTAATGGCCTCGATTAGCCGTAAGTCCGCGGGGACAATTCTGCCGGCTTTCAGGATTACAATATCTCCCGGGACAAGTGATGAAGCCGGAACGCTGGCCGTGGCGCCGTCCCGCAGGACGATCGTCTCGGGAGCAGCCATCTTCTTGAGCGCGGCCATGGCCTTTTCAGCTCGGACCTCCTGCACAAAACCTATCACCGCGTTCAGGATTACTATTACGATGATCGCGATGGTATCGCCGGCATCACCAGTCAGGCCGGCGACTATCGCCGCGCCTATGAGCACGATGATCATGAAGTCCTTGAACTGATCGAAAAACATAGCCAAATGCGTCCGTTTGGGCTTTTCAATCAGCTCATTCCGACCGGTTTCGCCGAGCCGCCGGTTCGCTTCCTGAGAAGAGAGGCCCTCTCGGGATGTGTGTAATCTCTGAAATACCTGTTCTTCGGCGAGGTTAAACCATGCCATGGGGCTGTCAGGTATGTTCGTTGATCTGGAATTCACTTTGTTCCTTCTTCAGCTTACCGCTCAAGCGGCTCGTGTCTGGCCGTAAGCGGCTGACGGCATGTCGATCTGCAACGTCTTGCCGGTCCGTTAGATATTAGCCGACCAGAGGCCGAAGGTCAACAACTAATGCAAACCAGGGCCAAGGCCTGCCCGCTTTGGCGTAGGAAATATCATCCTATACGCTGATTATGTGATAGTTTTCCAACGAGTTCCGCTTGACGTGGTGTAACGCGTTCTAACCGGAAAATTGAATTTCACAAAAGTTTGGGGAGAGTGAGATTGGGGCCGCTTATTTATTTTCCAGCGATATTCAGGCCGCGTTTTCAATCACCCCACTTCAAGACTCGTCTTTAAAAGATCGCCATAAATTTATTGCCCCCGCAGTTTTCCGAGATTATTTTATGTAAATGAGGTTATGGCTGAAATGTTGATTTGGGTGGATTCCAATAGGACCGGTCAGTAGCTGTCTTGGGGCTGTAAAACCAGAGACATGACTGATGGAGGAATCCCGCTATAAATGATTGCAGCCTGGCCTGTGAGTAAATAATCTGGTGAATGCGATGCCATTCCGCGCAGAGAATTTCAAGGAACATGTAAAACTGCTGGTACAAGGGCCCGCAAAAGATAAGCTCATGCGGATTATTGAGGAGTACAGAAATCCGGCAACACCAGGACAGAAAGCAATCGCTATCCACAACATAATGGACCTGTTGGACAGAGAGGTTGAAAGCGAAACACGTAGAAAAATCATGGAAGCATGCGGCCGACGGTGCATCGGTGACAGTATTTTAATGAAGGCTCTTAAGCTCAAGAGCCAGTCGGCTGACCTGGATGATCTTCTGATTCGCCTGAACGAAGCCCGAATCGGCGGCAGTCTTTTGCGTCGCGAGGGCAACGTGATCTTCGCCGAGTACCACAAATGCCATTGCGGGTCGGTAAGCAGAACCAAAACAGAGTTTTCGCCGACGTACTGCTATTGTTCCTGTGGGTGGTTCAGGCGGCTTTTTGAAACAATCCTGGAGAAACCAGTCACGGTCGTACTTCTTGGTTCCATAATTCAGGGCTACAGCCATTGCCGGTTTAAGATTTATCTTCGAAAATCAACACGCCTTCATCAGAGAACGAAGTAATCTTGACTCTTATTCTTCTTAATCCAGTGGACGCCAATCTGCACATTCTATTGTTTTCCAACGATTTCCGTCGGCGTAAATATAGCTTATGCGCATCTGAAGCTCGAAACTCGCAAAAGCTTGGGGAGAGTTAGGTTGGGGCCGCCATTTCCACATCTTATTGTCCAATAAAAAGTTATCGGCCTTGTCGCGCCCACGACGATAAGAATCTTCGCAAGAGTATAATTGGATGGGATAAGTTGTCTGCCGCGTCTAATTTCGCCACATATCGTCCATTAAGAGCAAAAATGGCTACTCCATTTCAACTGCAGCAGGCGGTTACGTGAGTTTACGCCCGAAATCGGCAGCGGTCAAGATATACCTTGGAAAATTCCGATTTGGAGCCTATATTCGACCAAGTCTGAAACGACCCGGGCGGCAAAATGCCGAGCCGGGATTTTTCTTGAATGATCTTCCCTTAAACGGTTTGGTCAGAGGACGTTTTGGCAAAATCTGTAATTGTACAATGAGACGGGAACATTCCCGCATAAGGAGAGGTTCTTCAGCCGTATGATACCAGTCGACCGCATTCGCAATCTGGCCATTGTTGCCCACATCGACCACGGGAAAACGACTTTGATAGACTCCGTTTTTCGTGCTACCCGGACTTTCCGGGACAACCAACAAGTGGCGGAACGTCTGATGGACAACAACGCCCTGGAGCGGGAACGCGGTATCACCATCCGGGCCAAGCATTGCACGGTTACCTGGAGAGACTATCTCATCAATATTATAGATACCCCCGGGCATGCCGATTTCTCCGGCGAAGTGGAACGAGTTCTCTCGATGGTTGATTCGGTGTTGCTGTTGGTGGACGCCAGCGAAGGGCCTATGCCGCAGACGCGTTACGTACTCATGCGTGCGCTCCGGCTGGGACTTCGACCGATTGTTATCATCAATAAAGTCGACCGCCCGAACGCCCGTCCCGACTACGCCCTGAACAAAACCTTTGATCTATTTATCGAGCTGGGAGCGAGCGATGAGCAGGCGCATTTTCCCGTCCTATATGGTTCCGGACTCGACGGCTGGTTTGTCAAAGATCTGGAAAAAGAGCCGCACGAAGGGATGGAAGCGCTCTTTGAAACCGTGATTGAGAACGTGCCGCCGCCCAACGTGGACGAGGACGGTCCATTCCTGATGCAGGTTAGCACACTGGCGTGGAGCGATTATATCGGCCAGATCGGATGCGGCCGGGTACTTCGCGGGACGCTTAACAGGGGGGATGAGTTCACCCGTTTCGTCATGCGGTGGAAAGACTCATCCCGACAAGAAGAGGGCTGGGAGTTTGTCGGGTCTTCCAAGGCAAAAGGAGTCCATCTGTGGGTAACGCGCGGGCTTCAGCGCGTGGAGGCTGACAAAATTACCGCCGGCGACATCGTCTGGCTCGCCGGACCGGAAAAAATTGGGATTGGGGATACATTCTCGGTTCTCGAAGATCCTTCCTCCGCCCTCCCGCCGCTTGAGATTGAAGAGCCGACCGTATCGATGTTCTTTCTGGTTAACACCGGGCCATTTTCCGGTGAAGAAGGCACCGCCATTATGCTCCGGCAATTGAAAGAGCGGCTGGTGCGAGAAATGGCAACCAATGTCGCGCTCCGGACGGAGGATTTGGGACGATCCGACGGAGTCAAGGTTTCCGGACGGGGGGAGCTGCACCTCGCGATTCTGATCGAAGAAATGCGACGTGAAGGGCTCGAGTTCTGTATTTCACGACCTGAAGTTATCACGCATCAGGATGCCGACGGAAACACTCTTGAGCCGATCGAGCATTTGATCATCGATGTTTCCAAAGAGTATCAGGGGATCGTTATCGAAAAGCTGGCGCGCCGCAAAGGGGAACTCCGGACGGTGGAGAATGCCGGCACCAATGTTATCAGAATTGAATTTGAAATACCTACGCGGGGTTTGATAGGTTACCGGTCGGAATTCCTGACCGACACTCGCGGACTCGGGATTATGGCGTCGCGCGTTGTCGGTTACGGCCCTTGGCGCGGTGAGATTTTGGCTCGCAACCGGGGTTCGGTGGTCAGTATCGGTACCGGCCCGGCGACGGCGTACGCCATCGAAGGACTTCAGGAACGTGCCGTTATCTTCGTAGAGCCGGCGGAGCGGGTCTATATCGGCCAGATTGTGGGAGAGAATTCTCGCCCGGATGATCTGCCGTGTAACCCGACCAAACGGAAAAATCTAACCAACCATCGATCTTCCACCAAAGATATTGCGGTGACACTCGATGTTCCCCGCAGAATGTCGTTGGAGCAGGCAATGGAATGGATCGGAAAGGACGAATTGGTTGAAGTGACCCCGAGGGCGATTCGGATGCGAAAGGCCATTTTGGATTCTGGGAAACGGAAACGGACACAGAAAATCCAGGAGAACATCACGCCCGGGCTTGGTGCTGTCCCGGCTTCTCCGGCGTGAACTTATGTAGCTGGATGATATCCTGTTCATCAATTTGCCCCCCTGCCAATCTGCGGTCGGCCTCCTTAACGGACTTTCCCACCTCTTACATTATCGCAGAACGCCTCCGGACCACGGTTTTTGGGGGAACCATGAACGAGAGGAAGCCGGTTGGGAATTTCAGGCCGCCGCGTTTTCAATCACCAGTTGCGGAACTTGTCTCGTAAGTCCCGCTTTGAATTTCGACCCGCACAAGCGGGTCTTTTGCTTTTTGGGGTTAGTCCTCCTATATTAAACTAATAATTATTGGAGTTGAATTTTGAAGGATGGGTTACCAGACCCTGTCTTTCGCGTTGTTTTTCAATCGCAATTATATATGAGGATAAAAATAAATGTCAGATTTTAGAATACAGGCCGCTGGGGGCTTACAAGTGGACGACTCATTCAGAACCTCGCGGATTTTTACAGGGGATGATGTTATTCAATTCGCTCAGATATCACGAGACTATAATCCGGTTCATTTCGATGCTCGTTTTGCAAAAGCGCTGAAGTTTCAAGAACCAATTTGCCACGGGCTGCCAGCGGCAAGTTTGGCTACCGAAATTGGTGGACAGATTGGATGGCTGGCGTCTGCAATGAACTTCCGATTCAAAGGACCCATATATGTTGGTGAAAGGATCACCTGCAGTTGGTTAATCACGGCCATAGACCAAAATGACCGAGCCAAAGCGTCCGTCACAATTACCAAAGAAGACGGGGCTACGGTGATAGAGGCAGAGATAGAGGGTATTGTGCCAGGAATTGAAGAGCGTAAGGTCATAAATCAGATGCTGTCTGAGGGAGATCCAACAAATGGGCTGACGAATAAGTAACGCAGCCAGACCATCAATTTCTCTATTTGATTACTCTCCAGCGACTTCCATCGATTATGGCATAGTGTAACTGGACTCGGAATTGGAAACTCACCAAGGTTCACGGAGAATGAGGTCGGGGCCGCCATTGATATCTTTTTTATTCTCAACGAGTTGTATGCCAATGAGGCATCGCCCTCAACTTCAGCAAACACTCTGTCTGCCTGACCTCGGAGTATAGAGTGTTTCAGGGACAGGCTGTATCGCGGAGTCGAGTTCGCAGCAAATCCAACCGATATGATTACTATCGGAGGATAAATAAGGTATGCACTTCGCTCCAGACCAGAACTCGATCGACGATGGGGTTCAATCAGGTTCCTGTCACTTTTTCACCGGATTACTTCGCCCTGGTGAAAAGCTGCTCTGGGCGGATCAACCACGACCGACGAACAATATCAGGCTGAAAGGCCAGCCTGTCCTTTTATTCGGCGCTTTTTGGGTTCTTTTCTTTGCCGCCCTGGTCTATGTTTTGTGGAATGCGGAGAATCGGGGGAGCGCATTCCTGTGGTGCGCAGTATCGGTAATCGTGGTGCTTATAGTGGTCGCCAAATTCCGCGGGGATGCGCAACAAAGAGCAATTACCCACTACGCTCTCACGGAAAGCCGAATTATCATCCATATAGGCGGCCGGTTTCTCCCAGTGAGCAGCATTGACTTGAGTTCCATAGGAGACATCACGCTGTCGGATCAGTCAGGGGAAATCGGGACGCTGACGTTTTATGCTCCGGGGACAATTTCGAAGGGATATAGATTACTCCCCACTTTTTTTCCCTCGACATCGCCAATTGCTGAGTTCATTCAAGTCAGGAATGCCGAACGCGTCCGCGACGAAATCAAGAGAATGCAATATCCCTCGCGGAATTCACTGAGTTCGACTCGGGCGTAGGGTATCGCACGCCCTTTTCTCAACTTGCTCGGCTGCAACACTAAGCTGATCCAGGTAGGCGATCAGGTCCTGTCGGCTTATGGGATTGAGCAGGCTGGCACTTCTGCCGAACCTGCTTCTCGTGAGGGTGGTTGAGACAGGCTCTTCACAAAAGACCTTGTTCCCCTCTATATAAGTTCCGTCGAGCGGACCTTCCTTAGCCAGGGAGAAAAACGAAGATTCACGGAGACCGCTGATCGGCTCAATGCTGAACTTCGCGTCGCCATAGCGCCGTCCCAGAGGATTGCAGTAACAGGTTACCTTTCGCCCTTTGTATAGCCCCTCGACCGTGAAATAGACCGGCAGGTTGAGGAAAGGGTAGATGATCTCTCCGTGGAGCAGGCCGGCAATAAGGTGCAGGTTACTGTTCAGTATTCTCCACAGGCGGCGCAGGAAGAAATACGCGATAGCAGTTAACAAAGCCATTATTACCAGGTTTCGAGGATCAGGAAGCGTCATTGTAACCTCCGAACTTGTAGTATCGGATTATAAGCGGGGACCGCTACCTTTGATATCGGATAACAGAGGAAGCCTCTTGATGGCTGCGAGGATGTGTTTCGGCTCCGACACTGACGGTCGGATCAGGATTATAGGGTAGCCCACAATTCAATCAGCTTAAGCCACTAACATACAACATCTTATATGCATCCAAACAATAGCAGTCGCGAGGATCGTTTGCTATTGCGGCGGCTTACGAGGATCGGAATCTCTGCAGCGATTGCCAGACTCTCTTGACCTAAATCCGGGAGGTCAATATGATAAACCTCCCGGAAATTAGATTTGTAAGTTGAATCTATTTCAGGTCGAAGCGATCCAGATTCATGACTTTATCCCACGCCGCCACGAAGTCGTGCACGAACTTCTCCTGGGAGTCCGCACATCCGTAGACTTCCACCAGAGCCCGGAGTTGGGAGTTCGAACCGAGGACCAAGTCAACACGGGTGCCGGTCCGTTTGAGTTCGCCCGTCGCCCGATCACGCCCCTCGAACACGTCTTCGTCTTCCTCGGTTGCCTTCCATGTAATGTTCATGTCGAGCAGATGCACGAAGAAGTCATTGGTGAGAGTCTCGCGCCGATCGGTGAAAACGCCATGTTTGGATCCCCCGACGTTCGCGCCCAGTACGCGCATGCCGCCTATGAGAACGGTCATCTCCGGTGCGGTCAAAGTCAGTAATTGTGCCTTATCAACCAGCAACTCCGCGGCTCGCACACTGTATTTGGCTTTCAGGTAATTGCGGAAACCGTCGGCTTTCGGCTCGAGGACAGCCATGGAGGCCACATCGGTCTGCTTCTGCGAAGCGTCCATTCGCCCCGGCGTGAAGGGAACTGCTATTTTGTGACCGGCGTTTTTGGCCGCCTGCTCGATACCGGCGCAACCGCCCAGAACAATAATATCAGCCAGCGAAACCTCCTTATCGCCGGACTGGGCTTTGTTGAATTCTTTCTGGATGCGCTCCAGGGTCTTAAGTACCTTAGCGAGTCGGGCCGGCTGGTTGACTTCCCAATCCTTCTGCGGCTCCAGGCGAATGCGCGCGCCGTTAGCGCCTCCGCGTTTGTCGGAACCACGAAAAGTGGATGCCGACGCCCAGGCGGTCGAAACCAGCTCCGATACAGATAGTCCGGAAGACAGAATCTTACCCTTGAGGGACGCGATGTCCTGCTTGTTGATCAGTTTGTGATTAACGGCGGGGATAGGATCTTGCCAGATAAGTTCCTCTTTGGGAACCTCCGGACCGAGATAACGAGAACGAGGACCCATGTCGCGATGGGTCAGTTTGAACCAAGCCCGTGCAAAGGCATCCGCGAACTTCTTGGGATTCTCCAGATAATTCCGTGCGATCGGCGCGTAGATGGGGTCGAATTTCAGCGAGAGGTCAGCCGTGGTCATCATGGGCCGGTGTTTTTTTGACGGGTCGTGTGCATCGACGACCATGTCTTCTTCATCCACATTCTTGGCCAGCCATTGATTCGCTCCCGCGGGACTTTTTACCAGTTCCCAATCGTATTTGAACAGCACCTTCAGATAACCCATGTCCCATTTGGTCGGGTTCGGCTTCCAGGCGCCCTCGATACCGCTGCTGATCGTATCGCCGCCTTTGCCGCTTTTGAAGCTGCTCTTCCAGCCGAGGCCCTGCTCCTCAATGCCGGCGCCTTCGGGTTCACGCCCCACATGGGAAGTAGGTCCCGCGCCATGGCATTTGCCGAATGTATGGCCGCCGGCAACGAGCGCCACGGTTTCTTCGTCGTTCATGGCCATGCGGGCAAAGGTCTCGCGAACGTCACGGCCGGAAGCGACCGGATCGGGGTTGCCATTCGGGCCTTCTGGGTTCACGTAGATCAGGCCCATCTGCACCGCGGCCAGCGGATTTTCCAGTTCCCGTTCCCCGGAATAGCGCTTGTCGCCCAGCCACTCGGCTTCGGAGCCCCAGTAGATGTCTTCTTCCGGTTCCCAGATATCCTCGCGCCCGCCGGCAAAACCGAAAGTCTTGAATCCCATCGACTCCAAAGCGCAGTTGCCGGCGAGAATCATGAGATCGGCCCAGGAGATTCTTTTGCCATATTTCTGTTTTATTGGCCAGAGCAGCCGACGCGCCTTATCGAGATTCACGTTATCCGGCCAGCTGTTGAGGGGTGCAAAACGTTGATTTCCGGTCCCTCCTCCGCTGCGGCCATCTCCCATGCGGTAGGTACCTGCGCTGTGCCACGCCATTCTAATGAAAAGCCCGCCATAGTGACCGTAATCAGCCGGCCACCAGTCTTTTGAGTCAGTCATCAGAGCATAGAGGTCTTTCTTCAAGGCCTTAAGGTCAAGTTTCTTGAATTCCTCGGCGTAGTTGAAATCCTTACCCATGGGATTGGATTTGTCAGAATGCTGGTGAAGAATCCGCAGGTTCAACTGATTCGGCCACCAGTCCCGGTTGGAATTACCGCGACTTGCAGTCGGACTGCCTCCCATTCCTGTCACCGGGCACTTCCCGGCACCTTCCTTGTTTTTCTCGGTCATAATGTCTCCTTAATCACGATTATTGTTCGCATATATGTTCATATATTCATGTGCGCTGTTCGAAGCACCACACACTCGGTATGATTGCCATTCGGTTCTCCCGTGAGGCATTCAGAAATAGTACAATATTAGACATTGTCTTGTTCATAGGCAAAAAAAGATTTATTTTTTCTTCCGTCTGCCTCGCATAATCACTTGAAATTCAGTAATCTCGAAATCTTTGAGCTTTTCCTTTCCTTTGACCTCCAACTGATCCCAGGGGATATCATAGATATCGCCGGTATCATTGTCGATGAAGTGATGGTGTTTCTCAATATTGGGGTCAAAAATGACGGCACCTTCCTTAATCGTCTGCATCTGAAGAAGTCCTCTTTCGACGAGCAGATTCAACGTGTTGTATACCGTGGCTCGTGATACGGTAGGGCACTTCTTCCGTGCATAGTTTAAGACATCATCCGCAGATGGGTGTGTTTTGCTTTTTAATACGTATTCAACAACCGCGATCCTTTGAGGTGTAGGCTGTATACCAAACTGCCGCAACATCGAGATGGCATCCTTCATCGGATTAGAATAAGTATTGTGTTAGACAATGTCAAGAATAAATTCGCCAAGATAACCGCCGGATCGTTATTAAAAAAGCCCGGGGTTTGAGGGGATCAAAGGGGGAGGACGTTCTTATTTTGTTTCACACCCGCCCTGTCCCGCCACCAGAAGTGATTGTCATCCAATGGGTTCCTGTGATTCGGGCGCGGTGTGATCATTTTGAAAAGCGAAAGGTGGCAAAAGTTTGGAGGGGTGAGATCGGGCCCGCCGTTAAAGATACATTCTGTTTCGTTTTCCGGTCGTATTTGCTTGCAACCCGAATTACCCACACGCTTCATTCTTCCGACTTGGCCAATTGCCTATCTTTCTCCAGTTTCGCGATTTTGACTTTCAACTCCTCAATTTGCTTTTGCTGTTCCTTGATGGCTTCTATCAAAACTGCCGTAAGTCGGCCGTAATCAATCGCTCGATATTCTTCATCACCCCACGTAGTTATTAGCTCCGGAAATGCTCTTTCCACTTCCTGGGCTATGACTCCGATTTCCCGATGTCCAGTGGATCGCCCCATCTTTTCGTACGTTTCGTTCCAGTCGAACGACACCCCGCGAATCTCTTTCATTTTCTCCAAAACGTTGGTTAATTGTTTGATATTCTTCTTCAGCCGATTGTCGGAGGATGTCGGAAAGCTCGAGGAGTGAGTTGAACCGCCCACGTCCAGCGTATAGGCGGGACTTGTAATCCAGATGCCAACACGGCCATTACTAACGACATAGAGAGAGGGAAACGTCGGCGCTAAAGGCCCCGAGGCGATATACAGACCGATAAAACCATATCCTAACGAGAGGCGGCTGGTCGCCCCGCCGGGATTTGGAATCGTATAAATTCCACCGGTAGCACCAGCAAGGTAATTGTAACCTAAATGGATTCCGTCTCCAAAGTTCGGATAGCTGCCGTAAAGGAATCCTGAGGAATTGCCTCCCCCGATTCGCAGATGCTGATAATCTGCAGCACTGGTACCGATTTCCATGGAGCCGGCGACGGTGAGCCGTTCTGCCGGACTGGCCGTCCCGATGCCAACATTGCCGGAAATCGCAAGGTCACTTTGAATAGTGGTATTGCCTGAAATTGTCCCCCCTGAAGCACCGTCGACCGTGCCCACCCGATTCGCATACGGCACTGAGACAAGTCGCGTCCGTGGTGAAAGTTCCGGATCGGTTCCTACCTTTACTCCCAGATAACGGAACGCATCCTTGAATACTGTATCGACAATCGCATTGACTGTCCCGAGCTGGACAGCAAATAATCCTCCGGATGTGGTCACGGACTGGGTCTCAGTCCATTTACCGGTGCCACCCGACGGGGTATCATAAATCGTGAAGGCAATAGAATAACTGCCATCAGGAACAGCCGTACCGCCGGCATTGGTCAAGCGGCCCTGGTAGCTGATGGCGGTGGGTGTGGCGGCCGGAGATGTGCCGGCGAATACCATTAGAATCACGAGTGCCGACACGATAGTGCGGAATAGGGATCGTAGGGCTTTAATGGAGCACCTCCTTACGGAGAAAAGGTGACTGATTGTTATTCAGAATGCAAACATGGACTTATATGGTATACGTAGTGAGGGTCGAATATCCAAGCCGGAATGTGTTGAGTAAGGCAACCCTCCAAGGGTGTTGGGGATTCATAAATTGGAATGTCCAGTGCCTATGCGTACTCCCACGGAGTGGCAGAACTTGACATACTTCCTTCACGCGATTTGACGTCAATTCCATCTCTCCGATTCCAACTATCTGACTGCTATCCAACGCCTTCCGGCGACCCGCGCATAGTGCATCCGGATCGGAAAGCTGAAGCTCACAAAAGTTTGGAGAGAGTCAGGTCGGGGCCGCATTGAATGATAACTCAATATAAATCAAATAGTAAAGAGATACGCGGCCGGTAGTTTCCTCGCTCTACCCAAATCAATTATAGCTGAATGCATACATGGAAAGAGGATTTGGTTAATTGCGTCTGATTTCAATTCCCCAAAGTCAACCTGACTTTCAATGCCGGGTAGTTCATTCGATT
>Ga0105105_10000649_pt1 | contig 15438 bp, 17 predicted proteins | sample PPLLaktember2015_4_FD_79108 | JGI IMG/M metagenome (GOLD analysis project Ga0105105, IMG submission 79108) | Freshwater sediment microbial communities from Prairie Pothole Lake near Jamestown, North Dakota, USA - PPLs Lake P8 Core (1) Depth... | ecosystem: Environmental > Aquatic > Freshwater >... | reverse complement strand
TCTGGTCGCGGGCGGCCGATTGTCCAAGACCAAAGGTTTTCTCGGCGATCTATTTCACATGAAACCCGTCATCACCCCCACGGCCGAAGGGGCCGTGAAGGCGGGGACGGTTCGCGATAAAGACGAGCAGCTCGAATTTGCCTTGGGAAAACTGGAAAAGGGTGTGGGACAGGATTCCGGGCCGCTGATCATGATAGAATATTCGGATAACCGACACTGGGTTGAAAGTAATGTTTTGGGTGCAATCAAAAGCCGTTATGCTTCGGCCGAGATCATCCTCCAGCCCCTTTCCCTGACGTCGGGTGCCCATATGGGGCCGGGGACCTGGGCGATTGCGTTTTTACCGTCAACCCTTCAATGAACCCCAGGGGTTCCGGGCGCCAATCGAAAGGCCGCAAAGACGGTTCCGCCAAAACGGTTCAAACCTTATAGGATGCAGACATTGCCCGGAGCAGAGACCGACGGCATTCCCCGCAATAGATTTGCCGCCCTGATCCCCGTTTACAACCATGAACAAACGGTTGCCGACGTGGTGCAACGGACTCTGAAACTCGGTATCCCCGTTGTCGTTGTGGACGATGGATCGACCGATGCGACCTTCGAGCGAATAAAAGGCATCAACGGGGCGCGGGTTCTGCGTCATCGTTTCAACCGCGGCAAAGGGGCTGCCATTATGACCGGCTTTGCGGAGGTCGCCAAAATAGCGGACTGGGCGATTACGTTGGATGCCGACGGCCAGCACGATCCTGAGGACGCGGAGACCTTGATGCGGGCCATTCCTGAAAACCAGCGGCCCATCGTCATCGGGAAACGCCAGGGGATGCTTGCGCCGGATGTGCCGTGGACGAGTCGATTCGGCCGGGAATTTTCAAATTTTTGGGTGCGGATGGCCGGTGGGCCGGCCGTGGCGGACTCCCAGAGCGGGTTCAGGGCTTATCCTCTGCCCGAATGCCTGCACCTGGGCGTCAGCACCAGACGGTTCCAATTCGAGGTTGAAGTTCTGGTCAAGGCCCAGTGGAGGCAAATGCCGGTGGCCGAGGTGCCCGTCCGCGTTTCTTACACTCCGGGCACCCGCCGGATCTCGCATTTTCATCCTTTTTTCGATTTTTTGAGAAACACGGGCCTGTTCAGTCGTCTGATCACCTATCGTCTCCTGACCCTTCGGTATCGGGGGCATTGACCAAGGCCGACATGTTTTATCGCATCCTGCCATTTTTTGCCCGGATCTTCGGAGTGTGGGCTTTCGACCTCATCGCCAAAGGCATTGCCGCCGGTTATTTTTTCTTTGCCCCCCGCCGGGTAATGGTCAGTGTGCGGTTTTATCGTGCGCTATTCCCGCAGCGTACCAGGGCCTATCATTTCTGGTGCACCTGGAACCAATTCCAGAACTTTACCTCCGTCTACCTGGACCGGTATCGGTTCCATGAGGTCGGCGATATCAGCTATACCAATGAGGGCTGGGAGCACGTCGAAAATGCCCTGGACCGAAAAACCGGCGGTATCGTCCTGATGTCGCACCTCGGCAACTGGGAAATCGCCGCGCATTTGATGAAACAGAAACGGGAGCAGCTGCCGCTGATCTTATTCATGGGGCAGCGCGCCAAGGCCCATATCGAGCGCATTCAAAAGGAAGACCTGCGGCGAAGGGGCATTCGCATCGTTGCCGTCGAAAAGAACTGGGGGACATCGTTCGATCTTCTGGAGGGCCTGCGGTTCATTCAGGACGGTGGCCTGGTTTCCATGACCGGAGACCAACTCTGGGATTCGAGCCAGCGCGCCGTTTCAGTCTCCATGCTGGGTCACGAGGTGCGCTTGCCGGAAACGCCGCACTTGCTGGCCATGCTGTCCGGGGCGCCGCTCATTATCTTTTTCTCACGTCGTATCGGCAAGAAGCGCTACCACCTGAAAATGTCCGAGCCCCAGTATATCGAAAAAGCACCCCGCCGGCATAGAGCGGAAGCCGTCCGCACATCGGCCCAGCGATATGCGGATCTGTTGGAAGCCCATCTCCGCGGAAACCCGTTCGAATGGTACCATTTCGAACAGTTTCTCGGTCCAAGGCTGAAATGACATTCGGCAATGAGGTTGAGCCACCGATAGTTTTTGAATTCAGCCCTGTATTATAGTAAGAATAGCTTTTGTCCCAATCGAGGCTAAAGAGACGGTCCTATGGAACGCGATGCGATCAAGGCTGCAATCATAAGAATCTTCGATGAAAAATTCGAAATCGTCGGCCCGGGTGCCGATGACAATTTAAGGGACGCTTACGAATTCGACAGCATCGACGCGGTTGAGCTTCTGCACGAGATCGAGATCCTCCTCGATACCCGACTGACCCAGGCTGAAAAAAAGAACGCCATGGAAATTCGAACCATCAACCAGATCGTGGATTATATCGAGGCTCTGGCCCGAGATCGGTGTCTTGCGACACCCTCCGGTCCCGAATGATGTCTGCCAACCATGGAACCATGATGGCTCGACGAGTTGTCATCACCGGATGCAGCGCCATAACGCCGATCGGCCGAACCCGGGAGGAGATCGTTCGGCATCTGGTCGATGGGATCTCCGGCGTCAAGAAGCTGCGCGACGACGGCCTCCTGACCAGCCACATGCATTCCGGCGTCTACGGCACCGTGGATTACCCCATCGCTTACGATTTCAAACGCAGCCACCGCAAAACCATGGGGCCGGTCTCTTTTTATGCCTGTCAGGTCGCCAAGGAGACACTAGAGGCGTCGGGACTTGACCAGGCGTTCATCACCTCGGGCCGTCTCGGGGTTGCGTTCGGGTCCACCCATGGCAGCCCATCGGCCCAGCGGGATATTTACCGGACGTTTTTCACCGAATCGAAACAACAGTTCGCCGGCATCGGTGCGGTGGATTATCTCAAATCCATGGTCCACACCACGGCGGTCAACATCACAAAAATGTTCGGCATTACCGGCCGGGTCATATCTTCCTCCACGGCCTGCACCACGAGCAGCCAGTCCATCGGGTTCGGCTACGAAACGGTTAAGTTCGGCATGCAGGATGCCATGCTGTGCGGTGGGGCCGACGAATACGATACGACCACTGTCGCGGTATTCGATAACCTGCTGGCATGCTCCACGGAATTCAACGCAACACCGCATCTGACGCCGCGCCCCTTTGACGTGTCGCGTGACGGATTGGTCGTCGGCGAAGGGGCTGGGGCCGTTCTGCTCGAAGAATATGAGCATGCCAAAAAAAGGGGAGCCCGTATCCTCGGGGAGGTCATCGGGTTTTCATGCAACAATAACGGCGGCGACCTGATTCTGCCGAATATCCATGGAATCACCAAGACGATTGCACTGGCCCTGGACGTTGCCGCGATCGATCCGGGCCAGGTTGATTTCATCAGCGCCCACGCCACAGCAACCAAAATGGGAGACGTGATCGAGGCCCAGGCCATCGGCAGCCTATACGGAGACGGGCCGGTGGTTACCGGTTTAAAGAGCTACATGGGCCATACCATGGGCTCTTGTGGCGCCATTGAGGCGATCATCACCCTTTACGTGATGGAGGCAGGATTCATTCCGCCGACCTTGAATCTGGACGAAGTGGATGAGCGCTGCGCCATGATTCGGCACGCGGTTCACCTGTTGGAACAACCGATCCGGATCGCCGCAGTTCAGAATTTCGCCTTCGGTGGTGTGAACACCTGCTTCATTCTAAAAAAATTCGACGGATAATGATTTCGCATAAGAGGGTTATGGCGCAAAGCGCCATAACCCTCTTATGCGAAATCATCATTAAGCAGGGCGGCAAAGATGACCTCCGCGGGGCGACGGCGACTTCAACCCATTTTCGATTTTTTAATCACGCTCGTCGTGTGGGCGTATTTTACGGCCGGATTCGTGCTGCTGTTCTCCCCCTTTTATCTCTGGGCCGGGATCTTTTCGAAGAATCGCGAGCAGAGCTTTCAGCAGCTCAACAGCCGGTTCTACCGGGGTTTCTTTTTCCTGGTGCGCAGGGTGATGCCCGGGCACCGCTGGGATATTCAGCCCGAGGTGAGGGAGATCCGGTCATCGGTCATCGTCTGCAACCACAGATCTTATCTGGATTCGATTCTGCTCATATCGTTGTACGAAAAACACAATACCATCGTAAAGAGCCGGCTGTTTGACATCCCGTTCTTCGGCCGTATGCTGCAATGGTCCGGTTATATTCCGTCATCCGCGGAGGGGCGTTTTGCCGACATGCTGATTCAGCGGCTCGAAAGGCTGGATGCGTTTATGGCCGATGGGGGCAACCTGATTGTTTTTCCGGAAGGCACCCGGAGCCCGAATGGAAGCCTCGGGCGATTCAACAAGGGGGCGTTCAAGATCGCCCGGAGCTGTCGGGCGCCGATTCAAGTTCTTTTCATCCGCAATACCGACCGGATGTTCCGGCGCGGCTCGTTTTCGTTTGATACCCGGGGCCCCAACACCATCCGCCTTGAGCAGGTCGGCCGTATCGACGCGGCCGCAGGGTGTGAAACAGGTTCCTTGCCCCACGTGATGGACAGGGTGCGCGAAATGCTCGAATTAAAAAATGACGGCGGGGGCGACGCATGAAGATTGTCTTGATGTCAATGCCGGATGTAGCAGCGGTTATCATGCATGAGAGTGCCTTTCACATGCCGAACAACGGCATTGCCAGTATCGCTGCCAACCTCGATGAGGGGCACCAGGTGACCATCATCGACCTGATCCGAAAGCGGCGCCGGGTCAGACAATACGTGACCCAGACGCTGTTGAAAATCCGGCCGGATGTGGTGGGCCTGTCGGCCATGGCCTGGCAGTATAAAACCTGCACCCAGCTTGCCCGGCTGATCAAGCATCTGCTGCCGGGTGTAAAAATCGTCATCGGCGGGTACCACGCGACCTTGATGTATGAAGAGATTGCCGTTTCGGCCGAGACGTCTTTCATCGATTTCATCATCCGGGGCGAAGGCGAGGAGGCCTTTCGGCGACTCATCAATGCGCTGGGCGGCAACGACCGGCTCGAGGATATTCCGTCTCTTTCCTTTAAAAAAGGTGCTGGATTTATTCACAACCCCCGGGGAGAACTTCTCGATCTGTCCAAGCTCAAGCTGCCCATTCGGGACCAGCGGCGGCTGACCCGAGGCTATCATATCATGGATGGCAAAGTGGAAGTGATCGAGACCTCCCGGGGCTGCACCCGTGCCTGCAACTTTTGCAGCATGAACCACATGTACGGCCGGACGTTCCGCCCCTTTCCCCAGGAGCGGATCCTGGCCGACATCGAAGATATCTATTTCAAGCGCAAGACCCGCTGGATATTCGTGGCCGATGACAACCTCGTGCTGGAACCGGCCCGCGTCAGCGCGCTCTGCGACGCCATCATCGCCCGAAAATTCCGGAACCTGAATTTCGTCGCCCAGTGCGATTGCATCACCATGTCCCGGAATGAAGAGATGGTGCGCAAGATGGCCCAGGCCGGGTTCAAGACGATTTTTCTCGGGATCGAAAACGTGTCCAAGAAGAATCTTAAGGCCGCGGGCAAGGGCGATATCGTTGAAGCCTCCCGGAAGGCGGTGGCTATTTGTCACCACTACGGCATCATGGTGGTGGCCGGGATGATCTTCGGCTTCCCGGATGATGATGAAGAGGACATCATCGAAAACTACCGGTTCTTGAAATCGATCGAGGCCGATACCTCCTACTGCCAGATCCTGACACCTTATCCGAAAACCGCCATGCGCCAGTATCTCCTCGACGAAGGGTTGGTAACCAATCCGGATGATTACACCCGCTATAACGGAATGTGGGCCAATGTCAAAACTCGCCATTTGAGTTCGGAGCAGCTCCAATACCTGGTCTGGTATCATCAACAGACGGTGATGGGCTGGTGGGAGCCGTCGGAAAGGGTGCGTGCCCGGGGCCCGCTGTGGACGGGTATCTGGATATACGTCTTCCGGCCGTTTTTGAGAATCTATCTGGGCCGGCAGCTTAGGAAATATGGCTGGAAAGGCCGATACGAGATGCATTTGAAAGGCAGACGGGCGGCAAACATCTTCCGCGATCTGGACCACGTATAATCCGGGAAATCACCTGATGCGGGACGTCTATGTCGTCAAACATGCGATCGCGACCAGCCTCGGAAACAGCGTGGAAGCCACCTGGCAGAGGCTTTTAAAGGGACACAGTGCCCTGGATGCCATCCACCATTTTCATGCGGATCGGTTGACCAGCCGGAAGGCCTGCTGCATACCCGATTGGCTGCCCGCGGCAAGGGAAAACCGGGTATGTGCTTTAACACGCGGAGTTATTGACCAGATCACGCCGGTCCCACCGGGAACCGGTGTTGTCTGGGCCGGTATCAAAGGCAATGCCGAGTATATCGAAGCCGATCAGAACATCGAGATGCCTTACCTGCCGGAGCACTACCTCCAATGGGTGGCGGAGAGGCTGGGCATCGGTCCCACCGGTTTTGCCATCAATGCGGCGTGTGCCTCTTCCACCGTGGGGCTGGCGGTCGGCGCCCAGAAGATTGCCCGGGGAGAGTACGGCTCCCTCCTTGTCTGTGCTGCCGACGTTGTCACCCGCTTTGCCTTTAGCGGGTTTTCCGCCCTGAAGGCGTTCACTCCCACCGTGTGCCGTCCTTTCGATAAAGCGCGCGACGGGATGTGCCTTGGTGACGGTGCCGTGGCCATTTTGCTGGCCGATGCGGCAACTGCGCGAAAGCATAAACTGGATCGACTGGCACACCTATCCGGGTGGGGCATTTCAAATGACGCCAACCACATTACGGGACCGTCGCGGGATGGCGCCGGCCTGGTCATGGCAATTGAAACGGCCATGGGGATGGCCGGGTTGCACCCCCATGACACGCAGGCGTTTTGCGCTCACGGAACCGGCACCCTATTCAACGACAGCATGGAGTTGGCGGCCATTGAGGCGGTTTTCGGTGATCGTCGTTTTCCGGTCTTTTCGATCAAAGGGGCCGTCGGGCATACGCTGGGAGCCGCCGGCGGCATCGATGCGGCGATATGCGCCCACGCCCTCGCCCACAAACTAATTCCGCCCACCGTGGGATTGCAGACCCCTGAATCCAAGGCGGCAGGCCGGGTGTCGCATCAGGCCCAGGCGTTTGATGGCCGCAACATCTTGACCTCCAATTCCGGATTCGGCGGCGTCAACGCGGCGCTCGTGCTGCACGCGGTGCCGATCTGAAAATGCCGAGACCGCATCCGGTGGCCGGCGCATAAGGAAAGCATGAAAGTCAATGTCATCGGTGGGGGTTGGGTCACGGCCGTCCATTGGGGTCGGATGACGGATGGGGCAAAACCCATCATGGCGGCAGGGGATCCGCTGATCCCCCCGGCCGACGAGATTTATTTAAATCCGCCGGTTCGGTATCGACGATTTGACAGCTATTGCCAGATCGGATGCGCTGCGGTCGCCTTGGCTTTGAAAGATGCCGGGATGGACCGCGCGGAGCGCACGCAACCCATCGGCATCATTGCCTCCACCCGCTACGGATGTTTTGAAACCGACCTGGCGTTTTATGCGACAGCCAGAGAAGAAGAAGGCATTTACGCGAGCCCGAATCTATTTGCCTTCACCCTGCCCGGCATTGCGATCAGTGAAGCGGCAATTCATTTCAAGCTGACAGGGCCGACATTTACCGTTGGTGACCCGATCGGGCAAAGAGGCCACAGTGCCCTCGGCATTGCCGTCGACCTGCTTTCATCCGGAACCTGCCGTACGGTTTTGACCGGCTGGTTGGATGCCGGCAACAGGTTGCTGCAACAAAAAACAGCTGATGACGATGGGGTGCGCGGCGCAATCTTTATCGCACTGTCCACCGGACACGCAGAAAAAGCGATCCAACACATCCGGCAAAAGGATTCTGAGCTGTTGGCGGAGTCCGGGATGAAGATCTGCACGATCATGGATCTGGTGAACTGACGGGGCCCGCCCTTCAGCTGTTTCCGGAATCGATCGTTTTTCCGAACGCCTCCTTTGCCAGTGAGCGGTTCCGCGGCCGGAACGTATGGTCCTCCATCTCTTTTCGAACCACGTGTTGAAAAAGCTTGAACATCTTGATTGGCTGGGGTTCGTCGGCGTAGAAGGTGTTCCAGGAATAGTGCAGCAGTTCCTGCAGTTTTTCAGGTGGCATTTGCTTCGGGGTGTAGACGACGCTGTCGGCCGAGTATTCATTCCAGTCAAAAGAAAAAATTCGGTCCTGCCCTTTCAGTTCCTCGTAGGCCGGGGTGTGGGGAAACGGGGTCAGTACCGTGAACTCCGCCAGATCCAGTTCGATGTCCATAAGAAAGTCGACCAGTCGCTTAATGCCGTCTTCCGTATGATCGTCAAGCCCGAGCAGGATGGTGCCTTCGACGAGGATGCCGTGATCATGATACCGTTTGATGCGGTCGCGGATATAATCCGACGTGTCGAATACGGCCTGATACACATACCAGGCGCCCGCCTGGGCCGCCAGGTCGAGCACCGCGGGTTTGTCCTCGATGGGATGGCTTACCCATTTCTTTTTCAGGGGGATCATCTCCCGGAACAGATCCATCTCCCACTGCGTGTCTTGCGCCAGGGAGTTGTCGACGATAAACAGGCGATTGTTGTCGATGCCGGCCATCTCGGCGATTGATTTTTCAATCGGCCGGGGCCGGAATTTTCTTCCGCCCAGATAGGCAACCGCACAGGGATAACAGTTGTACCGGCATCCCCGTGAAGCGTGCACCAGGTCGACCATCTGAATACCCCGGTAGTTGTAGAGGCTCTTTTGCAGGATATCGCGCCGGGCCGGTCCGACGGTTTCGATCGGCGGTTGGTCGTTCAGATAGTTGTATACTTTTTTCAGCTCTCCTTTTCGAAAATCGGCGAAAACGTCGGCCATTCGCCCCTCGGCCTCGCCGAGAAAAACCGCATCGGCATGGGCCGCGGTCTCCTCGGCGTGGAGCATGGCGGCGATGCCGCCGAAGATGACCTTTATTCCCCTTTTCCGGTAATCATCGGCAATTTCCCAGCCGCGTTTGATCTGGATGGTCAGCATGACCGAAATGCCGACGAAATCCGCCGGCTCGTCAAAATCGATCTGCTGCACATTTTCGTCGATAAAGACCACCTCGACGTCATCCGGCAATGTTGCGGCAAATACGACAGGACCGTGGGGCGGCAGGTGAAATTCGGTCTGGCGGTCGAGTTTGGGCCACTTGGGGTAAATCAAGAGAAACTTCATCTGGGGGTACCTGTATTCGATAGTATTTTTTACGGTTAGGAAAACTGCGAAAATTCTATGGTTCGATCTGAACCGCTTCCACGAGCGTCATGACCAATTTATAGGTTTGGTCCCCGTAGGCTGTCAGTTCAAGCGTTTCCGGGAAACCGGCATCGTTCCTTGCGCCCGGCAGAACCCGGACGGCCCGGGTCAGGCGCTGTGCCGGGCTGTAGCGCCGCAGCTCCCAGGCGCCATCGCGCTGAAGTCCAATATCGACGGTGCTGCCGTCCGGGGCGGCATGACGGCACACGACCGAACCATTCGCCACCTCTCCGAAGCCGATCACCGGCCCATCCGGCTCCAAAAAAATCAGCCGAATGTCATCCATGAGACCTCCGGCAAAATGCGGTGAATCGAACGGCGGAAGCGCCCGGTAAACGATGAGCTGTTGGTCATATTCGCCATCGAACACCACGAACCCCTCTAAGGTCATGATCACACTCCGGCTGGTGCGGGTCCGGGAGGACATCACCGTCAGGCCCATCATCACGAAGTTCATGCCACCCGGCATTTCGGCCCGTATGGAGTGCAAAAACTGCCATTTCCCATCCGGAAAGATGCTACAGGATTCTTGGCCGGTCCCGGACGGGGGTGCGCCGGCTATCGGTGTGATCGGCGGAAGATGCGCGCAAGCCAGCAACAGCAACAGCACTGGAGAAATCAGGAGGTGTCTGGTCACGAAGCCTTCCGAAAAACGGAGTCGTCTATGGGCTGGTTGATGACAACGTTTTTGAACACGAGTTTTGTAAAAGAATCATCGGTTTCATAAATGGTGACGGTGTCGATGACCCCGGCCCGATGTGAAAGCACGAGTTCGATGCGCTGAATCATCTTAGCAAAGGCCTTCTCCTTCGGGACCAGGACGATTTTGGGGCCGGGTTCCAGGTTCGCCGCAAACATCGGATTTTCGTCAAACCGGCCGTCGAGCCACTGCGTGATCTGTTCCATCACAACCTGCATGGCTTGCAGATTGGCGCCGGCCTCCTTTACCAGGCCGGCATCGGTCGCCACATGGCGTTCCGTGCGGTCGTTGTTCATCAAAAGGATGTTCCGCACAGGCGCCCGATATTCCCAACGCAGGAAGGCGGGGGCCTGATAATAGAAGACCCCGGATGATACGAGCGGGCGGGCGAGAATCTTCAGGTGCTTTTCCTGGACAAACTCGGCGCTGATCGATTTTATAGGCCCGGCGGCCGATTTCAATTCCTCCCAGCTGCCCCCCCAGCCGATCGAAAGACAGGCTGCCATCAGGACTGAAGCGGTCCGGACGAGATTTCCGGTTCTATACTCTGCCATGGGAATAGTTCCAACACCTGATTTGATGACTTCGCCAGAAGTCATCAACACATGCCGCCGTTGACGGAGATGACCTGCCCGGTGATGTAGGAGGCATCGTCCGAACAGAGAAACCGGACGACGTTCGCGACCTCTTCCGGTCGTCCGACCCGGGCCATCGGTATCAGGGACTTGAGGTTCTGCCGCGGGAAATTCTTGATCATGTCGGTATCGATCAGCCCCGGGGCTACGACATTAACGCGCACCCCCAGGCGCGCCACTTCAGCCGCAATGGCCCGGCTGGCTCCGATCAGACCGGCCTTGGCCGCCGCATAGTTGGCCTGTCCCCGGTTACCCATCATCGCAGAGACAGAGGCAATCGAGACGATCGCCCCTTTTTTATCCGTCACCATTTTTTCGAGCACCGGTCGGGCGATATTGTGAAATCCGTGGAGGCTCGTATCAATAACCGAATGCCATTCCTTCCTGGACATCAACACGAAAAGCTGGTCGGCCGTGATGCCGGCATTGCTCACCAGCACGTCGATCGTATTATGAAGTGCAATGATCTGACCGACGGCTGCCTGGGTGGCATCATAATCGGCGACGTCAAACTGCATGATCTCGCCCCCGGTGCCCTGAGCTTCGACCCGTCTAAGCGTTTCTGCTGCACCGGGTTGATCGGACCGGTAATTGATTATTATGAAAAAGCCGCAGCGCGCCAGTTCGACGCACACGGCCCGGCCGATGCCCCTGCTTGCACCGGTTACGATGGCCAGTTTTTGCCCTGGTCTGTTCGTCATAAATCCCCTCGCCGCTCTGTCCATGAACAGAATGTGATGAATAAAAGCCCGCGCGGGTTAAGGCGGCACCGATAGTCCCTCCTAAGTTGAGCGATTCTAATTTTCGTTTCTGCGGCAGACCCCATCGGGACTCGACCTGCCTGCGCCGAGGCTTCGGCAGGCAGGTGCAAATCGACAAAATCGCTCAATTTAGGCCCCTGATAGTTTTCACGCCGTGGCATCGGAACGCAGCAGTTGGATGGCTATTTCAGCAACGATTTGTGTCTCCACTGCGACCGTGCCAAAGATATCGCGGAACCCTTCGAACTCCATCTGGTTTTTCGATCGGGTGATGAGCCCCGTGCCGAGAGGGATGGCGTCTACCATCAGGCGGGCCTGCCGGATGCCTACAATCCAGCCTTTCTGGTCGGCCGTGGGGCCATGCAATTTTTCCCGGATCCACCCGTTATGGACCCCGGCGGTTTGGGCCACCAACTCTACCAGCACGATGGCATTGACGTCCCGACCGTTGAAAAACGGCCATCTTTCCGTTACAACCGACCGGGTCACGGCGCCGTCGTCATCCAGTTCAAGAATCTCGTCGATCAGCAACATTCGACCGCGGTGGGGCAGTATGGTTTCAGGCCGCACGTCTTTGGGGTTCATTCCGGGTCTGGTATTCTCAAGGAAAAAGATTGAAAATATGTTTATTATTCAATAATATAATCTGTTGAGGTCATTTCCAGCGAAATAAAGAGATACAATAATTCGCCGGTAGTGTAAATTGTTATTGGCATATACGGCAGACTTTTTCGTTTGACAGTCTCATTGCAAAAAGGACGGTGAATGGAACAACTGATAAACGAACTTAAGGTCAGGATAGTTGAAATCCTGGATCTGGCCGGTGCATCGCCAGCAACCATGGATGCCGACGGTCCTCTGGTGGGCGGCACGCTGGGGCTCGATTCCATTGACGTGTTGGAAATGGTCATTATGATCGAAAAGGATTATGGGGTTCGGATTGATAATCGCGAACTCGGGGAGAAAGTGTTTGCGAGTCTAAGAACGCTGGCCGCCTACATCTATGAAAACTCTCCACGGCTGAAAAAATGACCAGGGAGGTTGGGCGGCAATGAGGGTGCTGCTGGTCTCCGCCAATACGCACACCCGGCCCTATCCGGTATACCCGCTTGGGCTCGATTATGTGGCCGGTGCGATAGCGGAGCGCCATCCGGTTTGCATTGTGGATATGAACGTGCAGGAGGACGGGAAGTCCCTGGCGAAGGCCATTGAAGGGTTTGGCCCCGAGGTTATAGGTCTTTCCATCCGCAACGTCGACACCACTGACAGCACCCATCCGGACGGCTTTTTCTCAAAATACAAGGGCCTGGTCGGTGCCATCCGCGCGCAAACCGCGGTCCCGCTGGTCCTTGGCGGGAGCGGTTTTGCCATCTTCCCGGAGCCGATGATGCGCGAACTGGGCGCCGATTACGGAATCATCGGCGAAGGGGAACGGTTGTCGTTGCTGCTGGATGCGTTGGAGCGCCGCGAAGATGTGCCGCCGATCCCCGGCATCGTCACGCAGCGCTCCGCGGCGGTTGTGCCTCCGCCGTGGTCCGGCAAGATCACGAGAAGGTTCGACGCATGCCTGCCCCATGTGGCGTTTTACCTGAAACGGGGAGGGATGCTGAATCTTCAAACCAAGCGGGGGTGCGGCTTCCATTGCATCTACTGCACCTATCCCCTTATCGAGGGACGGAGCCTGCGGCTGTTCGACCCGGAAGAAGTGGGCCAAACCGCGCGCGAGTTGCAGGAAGTGGGAGCCAGGTATATTTTCGTAACGGACGCCGCCTTCAATTCCAGCGGCTCCCACAGCCTTGCCGTAGCCAAGGCTTTCAAAAAGGCCGGCGTGAGCATTCCCTGGGGGGCATTTTTCGCCCCGGTGAGCATGGACCGCGACTATTTCCGGATCCTGGCGGATGCCGGGTTGCGCCACGCCGAGTTCGGCAGTGAGTCGTTGTCCGACCCGGTGCTGAAGGCCTATCGCAAACCCTTCAGGGCGGAGAATGTGTTTGAGGCGCATGCGGCGGCGGTGGAGGCCGGCCTGCATGTCGCGCACTACTTCCTGTTCGGAGGGCCGGGGGAGAATTCCGACACGGTGAATGAAACCCTCGAACGCATCGAACAATTGGCTAAGTGCGCCCTGTTCCTGTTTTGCGGGATGCGGATCTATCCGCAGACCGAGCTGAACAACCTATCTCGGCATGAGAGGCAGGTTGATGACACCCGGAACCTGCTGGAACCGGTTTTTTACCACTCCTCGCGGATCGGGAGCGAAGAGATTTTGGCACGGGTGCGGCAGCAGGCCAATGGGAGATCGAACTGGTTGATCGGTGACGGCGGAGAGCCAGCGGCGCACATCCTATCTAGAATGCACGCGCGCGGGCACTCCGGGCCGCTGTGGGAGTATCTGATTCGATGAATGACGCGCCCGCATGGTATGTGTTGGGTCGGGTTGAAACCTCCGAAACGGGCGAAATGCACACTGACGTGCGCATCCCACCGGAATCGCTCTGGTTTTCGGGCCATTTCCCCGGCGAGCCGATTCTTCCGGGAATTGCCCAACTCGGGATTGCCTACGATGCCGTGTGCAAAGCGCTGGGATGCCACGTCAGCATTACCGGTTTCAGCCGAGTCAAATTCAAAAAAATAATCAGGCCGGGGGATTGCCTGAAGGTTGTTGTTACGCCCAAAGAGGACCGGCAAGGCGTGTATGTATTTCGCATCGTCGCCGGAGACGATCTCGCCTGCAGCGGCACCATGACGTTGGGGAAACGAAGCGGTATTCTTGAGCCTTGATAGGGCCAAAATTTTGAGAACAAGGAGCACGGTATAATGACGAGGGACAATAGCATTGATAAAATTCTTCTGCGGGTGGCCGAAATCATGATTCAGGAACTGAAACTCGAAGACGTGACACCGGAAACATTTGACCCGGCTCTCGACCTGGTTGACGAAGTGGGCATCGACAGCATGGATTTAGCTACCGTGGCACTGGTGATCCGCGATGAATATCGCATTCGAATCGATGAGGATGACTATCCCAAGCTGACCAGTGCTCAACTGATCGCAGAGTATATCGAACGGAAATTGAAAGAAAAGGCCGCCGAAGGGGCCGCTGTTTAAATTCGGAGAGAATCGTGGTGATTACAACCGAAAATAACGGTGGTGGAGGAAACCCGCTGCCCGAGAAAGAATGGAAATTTTCGGAAATTCTGGCCGATCCCCGGATCCTGGAGCGCTGGCAGAAGGTCAAGAAATGGTTCTTCCTGCGGGAATCCACCTACGACATGACCAACCGCTGCAATATTCGCTGCGACGGGTGTTATTATTATGAGGGGGATAAACAGTTTGCGCGCGAAAATAGGGAGTTGGACGCCTGGCGCGCACTGATGCAATCGGAAAAAAAAAGAGGAATCACCTATGTGGTGCTGGCTGGCGCCGAACCGTCGCTGGTCCTCGATCGCTGTGAGGTGTGCCATCAGGAAATTCCTCTGGGCGCCATTGCCACCAACGGGCTGATATTTATTCCGGAGTCGATCCAATACCGGATTCACATTTCCGTGTGGGGGTCGGATGAGACCAGCCTGAACATTCGCAAGGCCAAGAACATGCTCCGGAGGCAGATCGAAAACTACCGGAACGATCCCAGGGCTGTTTTCGTCTATACGTTTACACGGGAGAACATCGACCAGGCCCAACCGGTTGCAGAGATTCTGGCAACTGAGGGGTGCCGGCTGACCTTCAACATGTTCTCGGCGCCGGTCGGGTACCAGGGCACTCTGCGCCACACGGCCGATTCACTCGGGGAATGTCGAAATGTCATGATCGACCTTTTGGGGAAATATCCGTGTAATGTCCTTTTTTCCCCTTACAGCGCCGTCGCCCACACGCACACCCTGGGGTTGCACGACCTTTTCAGCTGCTCCTACCCGCGCATGAACCCGTCCACCGACATCGGTCTCGGGCGTTCGTTCCGGCAGTACCGGGCGGACCTCTCCTGGGATCGCGATGCAGCCTGCTGTGTGCCGGACACCGATTGCCCGGACTGCCGGCATTA
>Ga0105105_10000648_pt1 | contig 15450 bp, 5 predicted proteins | sample PPLLaktember2015_4_FD_79108 | JGI IMG/M metagenome (GOLD analysis project Ga0105105, IMG submission 79108) | Freshwater sediment microbial communities from Prairie Pothole Lake near Jamestown, North Dakota, USA - PPLs Lake P8 Core (1) Depth... | ecosystem: Environmental > Aquatic > Freshwater >... | reverse complement strand
ATCTTATCATGCCATAAACCGGTCTTTCCTTCCATGCTCTATCGTGTAAACCACCGATAGCCCATGCACATCCAGTATAACCGTTTGGATCTCTTCCATCCAGTTCGTACTTATCATTTAAATAAATTGCGATCTTTAATGCTTCTTCTGGGGATTTGCTCCACTCAAGAATTTTTTTGGCCCAATACATTCTCATATAACCGTGCATTTTACCGGTAGTTACTAATTCCCGCTGTGCAGCATTCCAAAGGTCTTCGTGGGTTTTTGATTCCTCAAATTCCTTTACTGAATAAACAAACTCTCTTTCATCCTTCCTGTGAAAATTTAAAGTTTTCTTTGCCCAATCCGGAAATCCACTGAACGAATCATAATTAGAATTGTAAAAACAAAAATTATCTGATAATTCTCTTCTAACAATTAATTCTTCCCAAAAAGAGTTTACAGAAGGATGATTTTCAAATCCATTAAAAATAAGAGCTACTCTTTGTGCAGAAATCTGTCCAAAATGTAAATATGGGGAAAGATTTGATAAGACATTTGAGTTGGGATCGTTTCTTGTGTCTGCATATTTATCAAGTTTGGTTTCAATAAACTGTTTTAGTGTTTTATGTGCAGCATTTTCACCGGGTTTAATCCAATCAACAGGTTTAATTTTTTCATTAACATTTAAAGAATTATAAACGCTTTTCCAATCAACAATATCTGATGAAATACTTTCAATGTTCTTGATTGTTTTAAGTTTTGGAAACTCATCTAAAAATTCAGGAAGATTTTTATTGATTTTTGGGCGGAAGGTGTATGCACCGAACTCCTGTTTTGGTGATGCATAAAAGCAGGGCACAATATTGTGCGCATCAACTTCATAGAATTGGGTTTCTATCAATTTAGCAATTTCATTTTTCCATTTTATTTTGATCTTCAAAGGATCAAAATCGGAAACTAAAATGCTTACATTGTGTTCGATTATAAATTTGGATATTTCCTCAGCGGGATTTCCTGATAGCAAAAAAAACGGGATGTTAAATTTTCTTAGTTCTCGCTCGACTTCCATTAATCCCATTAGCATAAAATCATATTGGCGGAAAGATGCCTCTAAAAATTTTGGAACAAGTGAGAACACTACAGCTAAATTTCTATTTTTCTCAAGAGCTAATTGTTGTGCAAACAATAAAGCCCAGTTATCATTTACTCTCTGTTCCCGGCTCATCCAATAAATTACCGGACCTATTGCTTCATCACCTTTTTTTATAAGTCTTATTCTCTTTTCATTTATCATTACGGTACTATTTGGGAAATATTTATTATTAATATTTATGCAAATCAATTTTGACTTTAATGGCTTTAAAATATGCCAACAAATGGCAGAAGTAAAGAGTTCAATTGAATCATTAAAACTACTTTGTTCTTTGCTGATAAAAGAGATTATTGAATCACTGTTAACAGCTAAAGATAAAACAATATTTGATGACATTGTGGAAGGTAAAATATCCTTTTCTCAATTTGTCCTCAACACTTACTCAAAAATTTAATTTAATTAGCGTGGTAAATAAATCAAAATAATATCCGATAATGATAGAAAATCACTTAATGAAGTATGGATGTTGAACAATTAGACATAAAAGAAGCTGAACAGTTAGAAAATCTGTTTGAAAGCAGTGCTTTAAGGTTTAATAAACTAAAACACACATATTTCAAAAATTATCTAAACAAAAACGAAACTTATTTAGATCTTCTAAAGATCGGCTCCCGGCACTATAGTTTTCAGCTTCCTGAAAACATTGATGAGATTTTTCTTAAAAAAGAAAATTCATCGATGTTTTGGTTACTTGAATCGCCATTATTAATAGCTTGTGAAAGACTAATTAACGAAAACAGCAATGGCAATAGATTTTCAGAAAGAAGCGAAATAAAGAAAAATTTTACTAAATGGTTAATTGCAACCGAACTAAGTCAGAAAAAAATATTTGCAGGAATTACTATAAAAGAAATGAGAAGTAGTATAAATTCCCTGACTTTTATTGACTTAATTTATCACTCCTTAATTCTGATTTTTGACGAACATTTTAGAAATCCCATTAAAGCTTTAGAAGAATTAGTTAAAGCACAGCTTTTTGTTGATGAAAGTCCGCTATCAGCCGAAATCAAGAAAGAGATTAGCTATCTTATACAATTATATAGAGGTTTTGCATTTTTAACATTAGGCAATAATGAAGATGCCGCCACAGAACTTTCCTTTGCGATGGATAGTAAAGAAAGCGGAATAACTGCAAAATTTTATTTTGCATTGCTCTCGGCAACCCAAAAACGTGATGATTTTACAAAAGCTTTAATAAAAGAAATTCTTGCTTATGATCTTGCCAGGCTTAATTACGCAATAGATTGCAGCAGCATCATCGAGCTCAACTTCTTTTTAAATAATCCTATCTTTCATAACATTGCAAATTATTACGAATTTTCGCCTTATACGGATTTTATACAAAAAGAACTTATAGAAAGCGGATTAGACTCCAGAAAAATAATTTCCACGTTGCAAGGCAGACTAAATCAGTTAAAGAAATATGAGTATGATGAATTTTACACTGATGAATCAACTGAAACAATAAAATTTTTATATGAATTGTATGAACAGCATTCTCAGAATCAATCAATATTTTTAAGTCTTGTTGCCAACTATATAAACGATAAATTTCACTATGTACTTGATGATGTTCAGTCAAAAATAAAAGAAAAGCATTATGAAAATTATAATCGTGTAATAGAGCTTTATAAAAAAACTATTGATGAAAGTGAAAGGCTATCCGAACAATACAAACACGAGGTTGATGAAATAAAAACAAGTTTGCAGAAAAAGCTTGCAAGTTCTATCCAGCAGATTGAAGAGTATGTTAAAGATGAACTTTGGCAGGTAGAAGAAAGAAAGAAAAACATTGCTTATCAAAGTTCTTTTGATCCTGCAGTCTCCTTTAGAAACTCAATGAGTTATAACGTTGTTGTATCGATTATTGTATTTATAATAGGCGGTATTGCCGGTTACTTTAACAATTCCGATTATTTTGAAAATGATTTTTATCTTATGCTTGGCAGGGTAATACTAACCGGGGTTAAATGGTCATCACTTACATTTGTAATTGGATTTTTTATTTCAGCATTTATTTCAGGTCTGGTTGTTTTTGATAGATCCAATGAAAAGCAAAAACTTGAGAAGAGAACTTTGGAATTGCAGAAACAAAAAGAAATGAGCATTGATATGCTAAGAAAAGAAGCCGAACAAAAACAAAAAGCATTGTCCGAAGGATATCTTGAAAGAATAGATTCACACAAGAAAAAAATAGAAGATATTAAGAAAGAAAAAGAACGCCAGGAACCACTGCTCATAGCAGAAGCTGAGGAACAATTAGCACCATTCAAAGAAAACCTAAGTCCGCTCTACCTAAAATAATGTTGGCTATAGTTAGCCAAGGTTATGGATAAAAACAATTTTTCGCTGAAAGAACATCGATTTGACTGATTACCACTCCTATTTTTTGGTACAAATATTGGCTTTTGTTGAAAAACCTAATGGGTTTAGAACAGATTTTTCCGTAATGACAGAATCAAGTGTCAATTTTTTAACTGTAAAAGCTCTTATTTAAAATAATATAAGAGATGTTTTATGAGCACGAATAAATAAAATAATAATATTAAAGCTTCAAGAATATTAATGAATTCGCATCCCTTACAATCAACATCCAGAACTTCTTACAATGAAAAACCGCTTACTGTAAATTTCCAGGCTAACAATATCTGCAACAGTAAATGCTTGATGTGCAACATCTGGCAATTAAAAAAACAGGATGAAATATCAATTAGCGAACTTCAGAAATTACTTTCCGATCCTTTTTTTTCAGAAGTTCAAAATGTTGGTATAACAGGAGGTGAGCCAACTCTACGAGACGATTTATTTGAGCTTTACGAAATTCTACCTGCAGTATTGCCAAAACTAAAAGGTGCGTCATTTATCACAAATGGTTTATTGTTCGAAAAATCCATTGCAGTGTATTCACGAATAAATGATTTCTATTTAAAAAAAGGTCTCAACTTCGGAGGTATGGTTTCTTTTGATGGAGTGGGAGAAGTCCATGATAAAGTGCGCGGCAAAAAAGATGCATTTGAAAAAACTTCAAAGGCTTTATTTGGTCTTAGAAACAGAGGTGTACAGGTAATAGTATGTTGTACAATTGTAAAAGAAAATGTTTACGGAATTCATGATTTGTTAGCATGGTGCAAATCAAACAACTTTTATGTCCGTTTCAGAATCGCAGAGTTTATAAACAGACTTTACAATGAAAACCTGGATTCCCAAATAAGAAACTTTGATGAGTATGAAATCAAACATCTTGTTTCATTTTTTCATTTATTAATAACTGAATACGAACAAGATGAATCAGTTAAGGCTACTTACTATTCTATCATGTCGCTTCTGACTGGTGGTAAACGAATTGTTGAATGTCCCTATCAAAATCTGGATGCTATAAATCTGGATAGCGAAGGTTCATATTCAGTTTGCGCACCTAAAGGAAAGCTGCATAAATGCGGGGATGATATATCCGCCGATGTTAAAGCTGGGTTTGAAGAGCGCCTATTTATTAAGGCAGATTATTGTGATAACTGTATTCACGATTATCATTCAATATTTATTCCGGAAGTAAAATCTGATTTTGAAAACAGGAATCAATACGATAATCTGATGTTTTACAACTCTCCTCTACCTTTTATTACAAGTGAAAATCAAAACACTGAAATCGATCTTTTAAAGATGAATAAAATCTTACTGGTGGGATGGTATGGGACAGAAACTGCCGGAGATATAGCAATCTTAAACGGTATCATACAGGAGTATAAAAGCTTAAATCCAGAATTGAAATTTGTATTGTTCAGCCTCTACCCTTTTTATTCCAAAACAACTTTAAAAAATCTGAATGAATCAATTAAGATTTTAGACTATCACGGAAAATATTCTTACCAGACCATACAGGATTGTGATGCCATTGTAATGGCAGGCGGACCATTGATGGATATCCCTCAGACCAAATTGATAGCTGCATTATTCAAATTATTTTATGATCAAAAAAAGCCAGGGATAATTGAAGGATGTGGTATTGGTCCTTTAAATATTCAACAGTATAAAGAAAATGTTATACAGATTGCTATGATGGCTTCTAAAATTAGAGTGCGGGATTCGGCTTCATCGGAATTATTAAGAAAATATGGAATACAAAAAAAGATAGAGGTAAGAACCGATCCTTCAACTTCTTTTATAAAAAGTCTGAAGTTTGAAAATCAAACTAAAGAAAAAGTTATACGATGTTTCTTAAGAGAATTAACTGATGAATATCCTCAGGGTATATCATCAGAAACAGCATTTAAAAATATTACCGGATTTATTCAAAAACTCCTTGAATGGTATCCGGAGTTTAGTATTGAATTGATGGCGATGCATTACTTCCCCGTTGGAAAGGATGACAGAGAATTTGCAAAGCGGATTGTTAACGAAGTCAATGACAACAGATTGTCTTTTGATATAAAGCCGAGAACTCCGGAAGAAATTCTTAAGGCAATGTCATCAGCATATTTTTGTATTTCTATGAGATTTCATTCGGTTGTTTTCGCTTCAGCTATTAACTGCAAATTTATTGCTATTGATTACACAGCCGGTGGAAAGATTAAGGGTTTTCTTACTGATACAAATCAACTATCAAGAATTATATACTTAAATCAACTTCCAATAGTCAACAAAAATAAATTTGAGAAGATGTTGAACAATAGGCCACTTCTTGAGTTGTCTGGAACTCAGCAAGAAGAGATTAAAAATTTAAAAATAATTCATTTAACTTCTGTTGATAAAGGAGGAGCTGGAATTGCAGCTTACAGGCTGCATAAAGGTCTTCTTAAAAACGAATATGATTCAACATTTTTAGTGCTTAGTAAATCAAGAGATGATGAGTCCATAAAAAAAATTGAAGATTTGATTTATCAAAATGAACAAGAAAATTTTTGGTTAAATCAATGGAATAATTGTCAGGAAAGCGCAAAAAAATATTCAAACAAACCAGAAGGTTTTGAAGTCTTTACTGATATTAATTCCGAAATTAATTTGAGTAATGTTAATGAGATTAAAAATTCAGATGTAATTAATCTACATTGGACTGCAGGACTACTAGATTCCATTTATATGCAGTTAGCCTTCTTTAATAAACCAATTGTCTGGACTTTACACGACATGAATGCCTTTACAGGCGGATGCCACTACTCTGACGGTTGTGAAAAATATAAACATGGCTGCGGAGTTTGTCCCCAATTGGGTTCAAACGATGAGAATGATTTGTCACATCAAATTTGGTTGAAAAAATCAGAGGCTTATAAAAATCTGAATCTTACAATAGTAACACCAAGTAAATGGCTTGCAGATTGTGCTGCTCAAAGTCCTTTGTTTTTCAACTTCCCTGTCTTTGTTATACCAAATGGATTCCCTTTAGATATTTATAAGCCTGCTTCAGATTGTAGTGAGAATGAGTGTCAAGAAATTCTTGAAAAGAAAAAATTAATTCTCTTTGGTGCTGATTACGAAACAGACAGGAAAGGATTTAAATACCTGGTAAATGCTTTGGAACTGCTTAGTAAAAAAATAGTTGATTATAAAATTTCACTTGGTGTATTCGGTTATTTTCCTGCTGACTTCAAAATACCGGATAACTGTACCTTAATTAACTATGGAAAAATAAACGATGAAAACGAGCTGGCAATAATTTACGGTAACGCAGATGTTTTTGTACTGCCATCTATAGAAGATAATCTTCCAAATGTTGTTATTGAGGCGTTAGCGTGCGGAACACCCGTAGTTGGGTTTAATATTGGCGGTGTTAAAGAACAGGTTGAACACAAAGTAAACGGGTATTTAGCACATGCAAAAGATGTAGCGGATTTGGCTGATGGAATTCATTGGGTCTTGTTCGAAAGCAATTATCGCTCTTTACAAAACAACAGCAGGTCAAAAGTTATTAAAGAATATTCGATGGAAGGCCAGACGACCAAATATTTTAATCTGTATCAAAACCTTGTTGAAAATTTGAAGATGGATTCCCTATCACAAAAAATCATTTTAGATGATTTATTTGTTAAAGCTGAAACGTTGATTCAAAACGGTGAATACTCAAAATCAAAAGTGATGTTAACTTTTTTACTCGGGAAAGATCCTGATAACCTTAATTATTTAAATGACCTTGCTGTTAATTATATCTTAATGAAAGATTACGAAAATGCAGAGGATTTTATTCAGCGCGTACTAACGATTGAACCGGATAATGATGTAGCAAAAGAAAATCTGGAATATATTAAACAGGAATTAATAGCTGCGTCTATATAAGAAACATGAAACAATTATTAAATATTTACAAAAGAAAACCTGCCGCGCAGCACGGAGTTAAAAGTGAATAATAAAATATTTATTGATGGTGTAATTTTTCAAATTCAAAAAGGCAGACCTGCCGGTATTAGTAGAGTGTGGCAATCCTTAATCACCGAACTTTCCAAATCACAGCTTGCAAATAAAGTTACAATAATCGACAGGAATAATTCTTTTCCCGATATTAAAGGATTTAATGTAATTGTGGGAAATGAATACATTCAGAATACCTTTGAATCAGATTCACTTTATATTCAGCATCTTATCAATCAGAATGGCGGTGGACTCTTTCTTTCAACTTATTATACCTATCCTGAAAATTCTCCATGCGTAATAACGTTATATGATATGGTTCCTGAAGCAATGTCTTTTGATCTTAATCATCCTGAATGGCGTGCAAAACAGAAAGCAATCGAAAAAAGCTCAGCGTTCTTTTCTATCTCCGAAGCAACCCGAAAAGATTTTTGTTATCATTATCCACAACATTCATCGAAGCAAATAATTACAATTCCGTTAGCTATATCAGATAGTTTTAAAATTCCACAGTCGTGGGATTTAGAGTTATTCAAAAGAATTTTTTCTATTAAAAAACCATATTTTGTTTTTAATGGTCACAGACTCGGTTATAAAAATGCGATATCGTTCATAAAGGCTTTCAACTTATTACCTGAAAAAGACAGTTATGAAATTTTATTTACAGGCGGCGCCAGGGAAATGGAAAAAATATTTGTTGAATTGCTGGGCTCAACAAAATATCAAATACAATTTCTTAATGACAAAGAACTATCAATTGCGTATAGCGGTGCTGTTGCTTTAGTTTATCCATCTTTGTATGAAGGTTTTGGACTTCCAATTATAGAAGCTATGAAGATGGGTTGCCCTGTAATTGCAGGAACCAATTCTTCAATACCTGAAGTGGCCGGTGATGGCGCTATTCTTATCGACACAAAAAATATTACTAAGCTCAGTGAGACATTGGCTAAAGTCCGGGAACCTGAAGTGAGAAATGAATTAATCAAAAACGGATATGAGAACATAAAAAGATTTTCATGGGAAAAAGCCGGTCAGATATTTGTAACAACTCTTGAATCGCTTTTAACAAACTTTGAGCGATTAACAATCAACTCCTCTGATCCTATTGATTCATGGCAAAGATATCTCCAAACTTTTTATTCGAAGCCAGATTCAAAAGAACTATTACTCGCATTTTCAGATTCAATTAAATGTTTCAATGCTCAAGGTATATCGATGGATTTTTCCAGGCTGATTGAAACTGAAAAACGAATCGTAAAATTTATGAACGCAGTTGAGCTTGAACAAATGAATCAAGCTTGCAGAATTTCGAATAATGATGTCTTCCTGATTTATTGGTCTGGAATTATTCTTGAATCAAAGGGATTAAATGAAGAAGCATTAATTAACTATCTCAGGTTGTCAAAAACCGGACTTACCAATCTCAGGATCACATTACTGGCGGCTAATCTAGCTTATAAAATGGGCAAAGTTTTAACAGCAGAAAAACTGTATCGAATAATAGTTTCCATAAACAATAAACACACTGAAAGTATTAATCGTTTAAAAGAAATTGCTTCCAGCATCCTTGAGATAAAGGAAGGAATGGAAATAAACGAAATCAAAATGGATTCGGAATTCCCTGTATCTTCGACACTTATTTCAGGGAAACAATTTGATGATACTTTAATCAGCGTAATAATTCCGACTAAAGACCGGAATGAAGGACTGGAAGAGATTCTGGAAAGCTTGCCCCAGGCTATGTATAAGCTACAATATGAAACGATTTTGTATTGCAGTAAAAAAAATATTGAAGAGTTAAAACCAGTTATTGAAAAACATAATATCTCTAAAGTTTATTTTGATGAAGATGTTTTTTCTACGAACGAAAAATTCAGCTGGCCCAAACTTATGAATCATGGTTTTGAAAACACAAAAGGCAACTGGATTGTATATGCAAGTGATGATATTCAATTTTATCCTTTTGCTTTCTGGAATGCACTTACTTCGATAAAGCTTAGTGATGATGTGGGTGGAATTACTTTTCTTCACAAGAATACCGTGGAAACTTACGGTGATGTGTTTGATAATTACGGCTATGATCAGGTCGGGCAATTCCCTTACATAAATTTTGGATTAGTAAGCAGGAAAGCATTCGAAAAGATAATCGGCTTTGATGAAAAATTTAAATTTTATTGGGCTGATGTGGACTTGTGTATGCGAATTTGGGAGGCTGGTTATAAAATTGAAGTGTCTGCTTTGTCGCTGGTCGATCATAATAATATTACGGACAGATTAAAACAGGAAAATTCAGGAGACAGATATTTTGGAGATACATCCTACTTTTTTAATAAGTGGATGAAACGAACACTACTAAAAAAGGATCAGGTGCTTTTAAAGAAAAGAGAATATTTGACTGACTCTGATTTGATAAGTGTAATGAAGAATATTCAACAAAAGGTTTCAGATGGCATTTACGATGCTTCAGGTGTTTCAGAAAATTTAATGTTGCATAAAATAAACCACTCCCTAAAATTGTTGGAGGAGAATAACAATCCTCTTAGTCAAAACAGAATAAAAGTTTCTGCTATCGTATCAACGTACAATTCAGAAAAATTTATTCGCGGATGCCTGGATGATTTGCTCAATCAAACAATTTATCAGAAAGGCGAATTGGAAATTGTTGTAATTAATTCCGGCTCAACTGAAAATGAAGAATCGATTGTTAAAGAATATCAGAACAAATTTCAAAATATTAAATATTTGAAAACTGAACGAGAAACAATTTACAACGCGTGGAATCGTGCTATCAAACTTTCCTCGGGAAAATATATTACGAATGCCAATACAGATGACCGGCATAGATATGACGCTCTTGAAATTATGGCAGAAAAATTAGATCAGAATGAAGAAGCAGGACTAGTATATGCCGATCAGTATATCACTTACCATGAAAATCAGACTTATGAAAAACATGTTTCAGCTGGATATTTTGAATGGCCTGAATTTGATAGAATTCAATTAATTCATTGCGCTTCCTGCGGTCCACAGACAATGTGGAGAAAAAAGTTACATGATGAATTCGGACATTTTGATGGAAACTTAGTTGTTGCAGGTGATTATGTATGGTGGTTAAGAATTTCAGAGAAAGTTAAGTTCCTGCATATTCCTGAAAAACTAGGATTGTATCATTTATCGGATGACAGCATCGAACATCGTTATAATAGTGAGATGATAAATGAAACAAACAAAATCCGCACACAATACGCAAAGGCTGTAAAATTAAAATCACTAGATTATAATAAATACAAATCAACTTTTATAAAATTTTCGGAACAGCCTTTATTATTTTCAGTTATCATTACCACTTATAACAGACCGTCTCAATTAAAATCAGCGGTAGAAAGTGTTTTGCATCAAACAATCACTAACCTTGAATTGATTGTAGTGAATGATGGTGGTGCTGTAATTGAGGAACAGCTTTGTGATTTCAATGATAACAGATTAAAAATAATTAACCGTTCAGAAAATGGTGGTCCTGCTGCAGCACGAAACTCAGGAATTAAAATTGCAAAAGGAATGTACATTTCATTTTTAGATGACGATGATATTTATCTCAATCATCATCTTGAAACCGCCTTAAAGTTTTTACGAAAAGGTAACAGCGTTGTTTATACTGATTCATATCGTTACTCTTTCAAAAAGATTGGGAATGATTATAAGCTGATTAAAAAATCAATTCCTTATTCAATCGACTACGACAAGAATATGCTTCTGTTGGGAAATATTTCACCAGTAAATTGCTTTGTCTTCGAAAAAGAATTTATAAATAAATCTGGTTTGTTTAATGAAGAGTTTTCGGTTTTAGAAGATTGGGAATTTTGGATTCGACTTTCAAATTATTCTGACTTTTGCCACATAAAAAAAGCTACTGCAGTTGTTAATTGGAAAGATGATGGTACAACAATTACCTCGTCTAAGCAGAAAGATTTTAAATTTTTCCATGAAAAAATAAATAGGCTTTATTCAACTAAGATAAATAGTATTAAAAATAAATCGGAAATTATCTCTGAATTCCAAAAAATTTGGATAAGTGATTCAAAACTAAAACCAATTGTGTCGATAATTATTCCAACTTTTAATCAATTGAAGTTTACAAAAGAATGTATTCAATCTATTTATGAGAGCACCTCACTTCCTTTTGAGCTGATCGTTATATCTAACAATAAGAATGATGGAACAGTTGAATATCTAAATCAACTTTGTAATACCCACAACGATATAAAACTAATTATCAACGATGAAAATAAAGGATTTCCCAAGAGTGTAAACCAGGGAATAAGTATTGCGAGTTCAGAATTTGTATTAATACTTAATAATGATGTAGTTGTAACGAATTCTTGGCTAGAAACCATGGTTGATGTTGCAAATAGAAATGAATTAGTCGGCATCGTTGGTCCAATTAGTAATGAAGTTAGTGGGGTACAAAAAGACAAAGAAGCTAACTATAAAGCAATTGATGATATGCATCGATATGCAGCTTCTGTAAAAGAGAAGAATAAAAACAAAATGATGCAATTTCCAAGGGTGGCATTTTTATGTACGCTTATTAAAAGAGAAGTAATTGAAAAAATTGGCGGTCTTGATGAGCGATTTTCCCCTGGAAATTTTGAAGATGATGATTTTTGTTTACGGGCGCAGTTAGCCGGATATAAAACAGTTATTGCTCAGGACGTATTTATTCATCATTATGGTTCTAAAAGTTTTAAAGCAGATGGTGAGAAAAAGTACATAGAAAGACTTAAAATCAATCATCAAATATTTGTTGACAAGTGGAATGCTGATCCTGATGAAATCTGGCTAAAGCAAAAACCATTTAATCATTCGAGGAGTCTATTCATATCTGTTGATAAGGATGAATTTAAAAAGTCATTTGAACGTGCTCAAAATAATATTAAGGATAAAGAATTTGACTTGGCTATAACTGAACTTGGATTAGCAATCGAAAAATATGATTCATCTGACAAAGCTTATTCAATAATTTCAAAAGAAGATCTACTATTGCTAAGCGCTAATGTTTCTTTGATCATAAAAGATCTTGAAAAAGCTAATATGTTTTTTGAAGAAGCTTTAAAACTTAACCCATCATCTTCAGAAGCATGTTTTGGGTTGGGGCAAATTTTTTATCAAGCTGAAATGTATGAGCAATCTAAGGCGATGTTTGAGTGGGCCATAAAAAATAACTCCAAAAATATTAATGCATTGGAAGCATTAAAATCAGTTAATGAAATTCTGGCATTTCCATCAGAGCATAATTCTTTATTTGAAGTTGAAGTCGAAACAATTGAAGCAGAAAAATAATCTATGCTAGAGTTAAGTTTATGTATGATTGTTAAGAACGAAGAAAAAAATCTGGCAAGATGTCTTTCTTCCGTTAAAGATGTTGCAGATGAAATTATTATGGTTGATACTGGATCTACAGATAAAACTGTTGAGATTGCAGAATTATTCGGTGTTAAAATATTTCATTTTAAATGGGTAAATGATTTTTCTGCTGCAAGGAATTTTGCATTGAGTAAATGTACCGGCGATTGGATTCTATATCTTGACGCTGATGAAGAACTGAGTCCTGATTGTATCGAGGAAGTTAAAAAGTATAAATTACACAAACGTGCGGGAGTAAACTGCACAGTAAAAAGTCTTGGTTCAGCAAGCACAAATGAAAGCGTAATGAAATATCCGCGTTTGTTTGCAAATGTTCCTGGAGTGGAATTTGTAGGTAAGGTGCACGAACAAATAATTGATTCGTTAAGAAAAAATAAAATACCGCTTGTTGAGTCGGAAATAGAAATCATTCATCACGGTTATGCCATTGATAAGGAAGGTTTACAAAAAAAGAAGGAACGCAACTTATCTTTGCTTTTATCCAATGAGAATAAAAAAAGTAACGCCTATGATAAACTAAAACTTATTCAGACACTTATATCTTTGGAAAAATATGATGAAGCTGAAGTAAGAGCAAATGATATAATGAAAAGTAAACTAAGCACGGGCACTGATCTTAGTTTAGCAATGTTTTATATGGCACAAATTAAGTATGAAAAGAATGATTTAAATTCAGCGAACAGTTTTGCATTAAAATCATATAAAAAACTAAGTGATAAGCCTGAACTGAATTATCTGCTTTACCTAATAAACACAAGAGTAAATAATATTGGCGAAGCGTTTAAATTTATAATGCTTTGCATTACATCCAATAAACAGTTAATTGAAAATAAAAGTAAGATTGAAAGTGAAAACATTTTAGATCAAACAGATTTGTATCTGCGTGCTATATTTTTAAGTTTAAAGCTGGATAAGGAAATAGATGCTGAAAATTTAATTATAGAATTGTCGCAATACATTTCAACAGAAAAACAGATTGACATTGAAATCGTTCAACCTTTTTTTGAAAATCTTTTTTTTAACTATTCTCTTAAGGAATCAGATTCCAAACTGTTAAAAGAATTAATAAATCCAGTACATCTAAATAGTATTGTAGAGATTATTAAATTCTGTAAAGATGAATTAGCGGTTATATCAACTCTTAATTTAATGCTTCAAAGTTTTCCTGAGTCTGTAACTATTTATAAAAATCTTGCACAATTGTATATCAATTCAAATCAAGAAAAAGCTATTGAACTATTTAACAAGTCTTTACAATATGAAAAAGATCCAGCTGTTTATATCAACTTAATTTCTCTATACATTTCAAAAAGTGATTATGAGGGTGTAAGAATGTACTTTGATCAGCTTAAGGCAAATTGTTCAGACAAACCTCAAATAAAACAAAAAATTGATATTTTAAGAGAAAAACTTAATCCAATCCTTTCAGCATCTGCTTCATAAAATCCGCAGATTAAAAAATATTTTATACAACTCTAAACATTTCTAAAGTACCTACGATAATCTAATTGAACACAAAAAGTTCTTTTAACAAACAACATTAACAAACAATCAAGCAAGGATGCTTGATTAAAACAACACGGAGGTTCTCATGGCTTTTCAAATTAACACCAACCTTGATGCATTTAATGCATACAACGCATTAGCAAAAACTAGTGCAAGCACCAACAAAGCTCAGTTACGTCTTGCTACAATGAAGAAAATCAACAGTGTAGGCGATGATACATCTGGTTTTAAAGTTGGAAAAGAGTTAGAAGCAGGCAACTTAAAGATGAAAGCTCAGTTGAATAACATTTCTTCAGGTAAGAACTGGTTATCAACTGCTGAATCTGCTTTAATACTTGTTGACGACAAATTAAATCAGATCATTGCAAAACAAGAAGATGCAAAAGATCCATTGAAGAGTGCTACAAGTATTCAAGGCGATATAAAAGCTATCGCTGATGAAATTCAAAGTATTCTTTCTAATACCAAGATTAACGGATCAGATGTACTTGCAAGTGCTGCTAGTTCATTCGGTTCAGGTGGATCAGCTGCGTCAGTTATCAACATAGGTGCGCAATTGGATGTAACTGGTAACCAGGCAGCTTTGGATGCAGTTAAATTAGGAAACGCTGGATCACTTACACAGGATGTTACAGCATTCCAAGCAGATGTAAAAACAGCTTTAGGTTACATTGGTAACTACAGCCAAACTTTTGCTTCAAGAGAAGAATATCTTACTTCTTCAATTGCAAATAACACAGCATTGATTTCAAGTATATTCGATGCAGATATGGCAATGGAACAGTTGAATGCGACAAAAGGTCAGATAGGAACACAAATTGGTACTGCAATGTTAGGTACACTTAACGCAGCTCCACAAAGTCTTCTATCCTTATTTCGATGATCTTAATATAAATTAACTGGGTGTTCCCCCGGAGGATAAGCTCCGGGGGTTTTTTACAAAGAACTGGGAAAATAAAAAATGTATCAGGCTGCTGTGCAAAATAGAAGTAAACTAAATCCTTATCTGGCAAATCAAATTCTTAATGCTTCACCGGAACAACTTT
>Ga0105105_10000645_pt1 | contig 15511 bp, 14 predicted proteins | sample PPLLaktember2015_4_FD_79108 | JGI IMG/M metagenome (GOLD analysis project Ga0105105, IMG submission 79108) | Freshwater sediment microbial communities from Prairie Pothole Lake near Jamestown, North Dakota, USA - PPLs Lake P8 Core (1) Depth... | ecosystem: Environmental > Aquatic > Freshwater >... | reverse complement strand
GGATGGGCCTGGCTGGTGCTCGACGGAGGCGCCCTGAAGGTCGTAAAAACCGCCAATGCCCAGACCCCGCTTGCCGCCGGGCAAACGCCCATCCTCTGCGTGGATGTGTGGGAACACGCCTACTATCTCGATTACCAGAACCGGAGGCCGGATTATGTGGCGGCGACCATCCAGCACCTGCTGAACTGGACGTTTGCAGAAGCAAACTACCAGGCCGCGAAATAACCCGAAGCGATCATGCCATTCAAGCAAAAGGCCCGGAACAGCGGGCCTTTTGCCGTTACTCTTCTGAGTACCGCATCAGGTCTTTTCCCTGTTCCGGCAAACGGACAACATACACACACCGCCCCTCAACCTTTTTCAGGACGACCCACCGCCCACTGCTCACGACCTACCGCCTGCTGCCTAATGCCTACTGACTTACATCCAGGGAAGAGAGCCCATTTCGTCGAGACTGATCACTCTTGCTTTTTCAGGCCTGACAAACCGGATCGACAGTTTCTCGGGATTGAATGTCCGCTTGTCGTAATCGACAAGCAGCCGGTATGTCTCCCCCTTCCCGTTGCCGCCGGCGGAAAGCACCATCTCGATCTGCCGGGGAATGAGCGTCGTGAGGCCGTCGAGCCTGTATGGCTGAAAATCCCTGAAATGAATCGCTGTGGTGAGTGCTCCGGGAGAGTTCCTTATGAAGAGGGTCGTCAGTGTCCGGTTTTCAGGATCGATAACAACCTCTTTATAGCTCCGGTGATTGTCGAAAACGTACATCACCCGTCCGGGACCTTTTTTCACGCTGCTGACCTTTTCAACGGGATCATCGAGATTCACCAGCCCAAGCAGCGATTCCGAAAGGAGACGGTAGCCCGAAGGCACACCGAGAATCTTTTCAAGGTTCTCCTCGCTGTTGCGCCCGGCAAGAAGCCGGTTGCCCATCATATCGTGAACGTAGAGCGAGTCCTTTCCGAAGTAAAGGTCGGCGACCGGCCATCCGAGCAGACCGGCCGAGACAATCATTCTCGATTCGCGGTGCCGCATCAGCTGGATGTTGCAGTAGACCCGCTCTTTTTTCTTCGGCGTTCTGATGGTGACGTCGGCATAACCGTCGAGCGAACGGACGACCGGCGAGGCCTCTGCCACCTCGCGGTAAAGGTCGGCAAGTTCACGGGTAAGTTCCGAAGGGGTCCCGGGGCGTTCGTCCCGGGTGAGGGTATCCAGATCGGCACAACCGTACTGGAGCGAAACGACGCACAGGGCAAGCAGAACCGTAATAACTCTCTTCATCATGATGCAATACCTCTTTAAATGTTCACTGTTCCATTTCCGCAGCAGGGACGATTCCGGCACTGCACCCCTGTTTCCCGTTTTGAGAATCAGCTCTTTTATCCCACATTGTAACCCGTTATGGCCGCTTCCCGTAAAAGTATGGCAGAAACTGCACGCCGAAAGGTTGTAATACCGTAAATTTTTGACTTAAATGTAACAACGAGTGCCTTCAAAACCATAAGCCGTTTTTCACCCATGCAAGTCATCCATCTCAAACCCAAAGAACAACGGCGATTGCTTAAAGGGCACCTCTGGGTGTTCAGCAATGAACTGCAGAACGTTCCCGGCGATATTGCCGCCGGCGAAACCGTCCAGCTTCTCACCCACGACAAACAGCTTGTCGGCACAGGGTTCTACAATCCGCACTCCCTCATCTCGTTCCGCCTGCTCTCACGCAGCGGAGAAACGCCCGACAGGAATTTTTTCAAAAGAAAACTCACCGAAGCGCTCAGGCTTCGCGAAAAGATCTACCCGTTGGACGACACCAACGCATGGCGTCTTGTGCACGGAGAATCGGACGGCCTTCCGGGGCTTGTCGTCGACCGCTTCAACCGGGTTGTGGTACTCCAGGCGTTCTCTTCCGGAATGGACCGTCATCTGCCCCTCATCTGTGAAGTCATCGACGAGCTGCTTCAGCCGGAAGCGATCGTGCTGCGCAACGAGTCGGTACTCCGGGAACTCGAAGGGCTGCCGCTCTACAAGGAGATCGTCAAGGGGGAACGCTCCGCAACCCTGCAGACCATTCATGACGGCGGAATCAGCTACGAAGTCGATCTGCTGGAAGGGCAGAAAACCGGATTTTTCCTCGACCAGCGCGAGAACCGCAAAATCATCAGATCCTTTTGCGCCGATGCCGAGGTACTCGACGTCTTTACCAACGACGGAGGATTCGCCCTTAATGCGCTTTACGGAGGCGCACGTTCGGCCATTATGGTCGATGTCTCGGAAGAGACCCTGAAGCGCGCCGAAAGAAATGCCCTGCTCAACGGGTTCGGAAATTTCAGCCTTATCGCCGCGGACGCCTTTTCCATGATGGGCAAAATGGTGGAGGAGAAAGAGCGTTTCGACGTTGTCGTACTCGACCCGCCAAGCTTCACCAAGAGCCGGAAAAATCTGCCGACAGCTCTCAAGGCCTACAAGAGACTCAACAAGCTCGGGCTGCAGCTGGTCAAGCCGGGTGGATTTCTTGCAACCGCATCATGTTCGCACCATGTCCCGGAAGAAGATTTTCTGGCAACCGTCCATCAGGCCGCGCTTTCGGCGGGAAAGCAGCTCAGGATGATCTACAAAAACGCACAGCCGCCCGACCATCCGGTTCTGCTCTCGATGCCTGAAACCGGCTATCTCAAATTCGCCTGCTTTTACGTAACCGGCTGAAAACCGTCTGGCCGGCAGGGACACTCAGCGCACCGGCGCGAAACGGCGGACCATCGCATAAGCCTCCTCCCACGACGAAGCCCTCGGCTCCTCGATGTGGGAGTTGGTGCTGTTGGCGAAACAGATGGTGCAGAACCCTTTCTCCCGCAGCTGCAGGACATTGGCCGGAGTATCCTCGATATAGATGTCGGCGCCGACCTGCTCCTTTTCTTTCATGAAACAGAGATCCCAGTATGGAATGCCGTGGCTGTCGAGCCATTCGACGGTCTGCTGCACCGCGGAGGCGTGGAAATAATGAATGAAGAGTCTGTGGGTGATGATGCGGATACGGTATCCGTCGTCGGAGAGCATGCGCAGGTACTTCCTGGCTCCGGCAACCATATCCATGCTGCTGAAAAGCTCCCTCTGGGTAACGGCGAAACGGTGGAGACTTTCGTACTGGATCTGGTCGAGCACACCCCATTCGCCGAGACCGTAGGAAACATCGACCGGAAGTTCATCGACCGGTTTTTCGAACCACTCTGCGGCAATCTCGCGCATGCGCCTGTAAAAATCGGCACACACCCCGTCGAGATCGACGCCAATGACTATTTTCGGTTTTTCAGGCATATGACTCTTCAGTGCGGATTCTAATAAAGCGCCCTGTCGAACGCCTTCCGGTGCTTCCGGGTTATCTCGTGCTCTTCGCCAAGGTATCTGAAAATCGCGATACAGGCCTTGCGCGAGCTGTCGTCATCATAATAACGGTTTTCGCGGATAACGCCGATGAATCCCTCGAGAGCCGCATCAAAATTTTCGCCGGCAAGCCTCAGGATCGCGTCGGCATAGCGGTCGCGGACCGGGTCAGGAGAAAGCGCATCTTTCTGCAGCATGAGCAGACGGGCGATCACCAGCGCCGCATCGCAGAGCGATACATATTCCGCTTCGCCTTCGAGCCGCCTCGAAAGGTTCACGGCTTCAGTCGGATGAGAGAAAAGCCTCAGGCGCAGAAGCAGGGCGAGAGCTTTGCTGTTCCGGGGCTCTTTCTGCAGCACACCCTCCGCCAGGGATGCCGCCATGCCGCATTTTCCCTGAAAGAAGAATTTCTCGGCCAGTTCGACCTCTTTGGCGTAGGGACCGGGAATGGCCTTTTTCAGCCACTGCTCGATCTGGTACTCCGGCAGCGCCCCCGAAAAGGAATCGACAACCTCTCCGTTGACGAAAAGCCTGACGTCGGGAATGCCTTTAACGCCGTAACGTTCGGCAAGTTCCGGAAATGCCTCCGTGTCTATTTTCACCAGCTTCCAGGAACCGGAATATTTTTCCGCCAGGCGCTCGAGCACCGGACCGAGCATGCGGCAGGGTGCGCACCAGCCCGCCCAGAAATCAACGAGTACGGGAATATCATGGCTCTGATCAAGCACATCACCCTGAAAATCGAAATGCTCTGTTGTCATAACCGCCGGAATGAAATTATGGTTGGAGCGGAAGCGGCTGCGTTCACCGCGATGGTAACCGCTTCCGAAAAAAGTGACCAGGGGGCCGTCACCAGTGGCTTCACGTATTGTAAAGGATTAATTCCTTTTGACCAAAAGGAATAAGCGGTGAAACGGCGGCGAATTGTCCCTGTCGCCCTGAAGAGCGGCATCCTGACGGGAGATCGTGGCACAGGGCAATACCCTGCACGGGAAATCCCCGAGGAACAAATTAACCGGACAGACCATTACCATCGCTATCAGAGGGTTCCTTGCCTCGAGCGGATTGCCCTTCACCCGATAAGAAACAGGATATGGACAGAGCAGACAGTGATCTTTCCGCTTTTGTCGGCAGGGCTCTTGCCGCCGGAATTGCCCGTACAGCGATCAGCAACGCCCTCCTGCAGGCAGGATGGCAGCATGAGCAGATCGAACGGGCCCTTTCAGACTATGCCGAAGTGGATTTCCCGCTTCCGGTTCCCAGGCCGAAACCCTATCTTTCCGCCCGTGAAGCTTTTTTTTACCTGCTGCTTTTTGCCACACTCTACATCAGCGCCTTCAATTTCGGGAACCTTCTTTTTATTTTTATCGAACACGCCTTTCCCGATCCCGCACTCGAGGAGATAACCCTGAACTGGAACAGCTACAGAATCCGCAGCGCCGTTTCGGCGCTGATCGTCGCTTTCCCGGTGTTTCTCTATCTTTCGGGAAAGATAAGCCGGGAGTTGCTGAGTTCGCCTTCCGGAAGGGCCTCCGCAATACGACGGTGGCTTACCTATATCACGCTCTTCATTGCGGCCGGCATCATCATCGGCGATCTCATTGCCATTCTCTACAACTTTCTCGGAGGAGAGCTCACAACCAGGTTCATTCTGAAATCACTCACGGTCGGGATACTGGCAGGAACGCTCTTTTTCCACTATATCAACGGATTGCGCAGGGAGGAACAGGAACCATGAGAGCATTCCTGCAGGGGAAAAAACTCGCCCTTTCCCTCTCGGCTCTTGTAACCGCCGCGGTCATCTATGGGTTGTTCCTTGCCGGCTCCCCTTTTCAGCAGAGAGAGAAACGGTTCGATGAACGACGGATCGAGAATCTCCGGGAGATTGCGCACTCGATCAATTACTTTTATTCCCGGTACGGTTCGCTGCCCGGAAATCTCGACCAGCTTGAAAAAGGCGGAAACAGCGCCATCGATATCACCGACCCTGAAACGGGCAGGGTTTATGTCTACGAAACACTCTCCGGAACCGCTTACCGGCTGTGCGCGGTATTTTCGCAACCTTCCGGAGAAAACGCCGATCTGTTCCTGGCGCATGGCGCGGGAAAGGAGTGTTTTGTTCTGCACGCAAAAAAAATCGAGACCAGATGATCCGCCTGTTCCAGCCTCAGGCACTCTTTTGCAGAAAAAAAACCGGTCAGGCAATCAATGCATCACCGATTTCGAAAAAAGATTCAGCACGATCACGCCGGCAACGATGAGCGCTATGCCCACCAGAGCACCGGCATCGAGCCGCTGCTGATAGAGCGCCCAGCCCGCAAGCGTAATCAACGCCACCCCGACCCCCGACCAGATGGCATACACCACGCCCAGGGGAAAAAAGCGCAGCGTCAGCGAGAGAAAATAAAAGGATGAGCCGTAGCCCGCAACCACAAGCAGCGAAGGCCGGAGTCTGGTGAATCCTTCAGCCGCTTTCAATGCCGAAGTGGCGGCAACTTCGGATATGATGGCAATGACGAGATATACCCAGTGCATAGAAAACAGGCTGGAAAATGTTGTGAAAGAGTACCTGTCGCTGCATGCAGGAAAAGACCGTCAGTTCCCCCTCTCTCCTGCAGCGGCCCTGAATACCGGTGAATGTGAAACCCGGGAAGCGGGACGCGAGTCGATCGGCACTTGTAAGAGGATGTTGCAATACCGATATTACGAAGTTCCCCGATGAACGGAAAGCTGAAGTTAACGACACCATGACAGAAACACGCAAAAGCATCTTCCCCATCATGAAAAACATCATCGCAGGTATAATCGCTCCCCTTCTGCTTGTGGCACCCATCCGGCAGTCAGAGGCGGAAACTCCGGCAACCGCCGTGTGCCAGCCCGGCCAGTCCGGATGCATCACGGTATACATCCGGGAACTGAAAAAACCCGAAGGCATGCTCGGCGTATTGCTCTACTCCTCGAAACAGGGATTTCCCGACAAGCCCGACATGGCGGTAGCAAGACGCATCAAAAAAATAAGCAGTACGGCCCATGAGGTGACCTTCGAAAACATTCCCTACGGCACCTATGCCGTAAGCGTACTGCACGACGAGAACAGCAACGGAAAAATGGATAAAACCTTTATCGGCATCCCCAAAGAGGGATTCGGGGTATCCAACAACCCTAAAATCAAAACAGGACCGCCGAGCTTCAGCGAATCCCTCTTTTCGCTCGACCGTAAACAGGCGGACGTGACGGTGACCATGAAATATTTCTAAGCCGGGCTCATCCATAAACCATAACCATTACCCATGAACAAACGAACCGCACTCAGAGCCACGCTGCTCCCGGTTTTCACCGCTGCTGCATTTGCCGCCGCAGGCTGCAGCCCGACGGTGAAGGTGGAAGCGCCGGACAAGCCTATCGTCATCAACATGAACATCAAGATCGATCACGAAATCAGGGTGAAGGTCGATCGGGAACTCGACTCGCTGCTCGATACCAAAAAAGGGTTATTCTAAACAGGAGGAAAAAACATGACAGGAACCATGATAAAAAGAACGGCACTGAAAGCCCTGCTTGCACTGATGCTGTTTGCCGGTTTCTCGGCGCCGGCTTTTGCGCTCGATCTTGAAACCGCCCGGGCACAGGGTCTGGCCGGTGAAGTGGACAACGGTCTTCTGGCCGTACCTCCCGGAGCGGGCGGCGATGCCCAGGCAATCATAGCGACGATCAACAACCAGCGACGGGCGGAGTATGCAAAAATAGCCGCCCAGAACAAGCTCTCGCTCGACGTCGTCGGCAGCATGATGTTCGAAAAAATCTATACCCGCCTTCCGGCCGGAACCTGGGTACAGGTAAAGGGCCAATGGAAGAAAAAAGCGGGATAAGCCTCAAAACCGGATCTGAACGTGAAATGGACACATCGAATCGTCGTTACGCTGCTGCTTGCCGTTACCCTTGTGCCGCTGGCGGCATGGCTTGCTTTTCCGTGGTATCTGCAGCTGCTCGTTGACCGCGCCCTTGCAGGGAAACCCTTTCACGTTCAGATTTCGGGTTCCGGCATTCCGGGGCCAGGCGGAGTCGGTTTCCGGAAACTGACGGCATCGTTCACCGCCCCGCCCGACCAGTGCAGCAGCAAACCCGCAACCTACAGAATTTCCATTCTCAACGGCCGCATCTCCTGGAATATCGGCGATCTTGGCGCCCTGCTCTTCTCCGATCGCCTGCAGACCGCCTTCGCCCTGAATGCCGACTCGCTTCGCATTCTGCCCGACCCCGAGAGCTTCCTTTTCGAGGACACGCATCCCCGCATCGATATGCGGCTCACGCTTGTCCGCCGCCGGGGAGCCCCGATGGAGTTTCACCCCGAGCGCCTCTCCTACGCTATCCGGAACGCTTCGGTCACGAGGGAAAAGCTCCGGCTTGCCGGCATCGATTACCGGGTATGGCTCTCCCGTGCCGGAAAATGGCAGCAGCCTCCCGATACCCTCTCCGTCTCAAAACTCTACAGCGACGGAAACCCGGCTCCGGTGGGTGATTTCAGGGCGCTGTTCGGCTCGAAGCGGGATCCCCTCAAACCCTGCACCCTTATCCTCAGCAACTGCTCCATCAATCTTTTTGAATGGAACGGCGCCGCAGAGCGGATCGAATACGATCTCAGGGAGCAGGAGACCAGCTTTACGCTCAAGCTCGCTGAAATTCCCCTGAACGAACTGCCCTGGTTCAAACCGGCCGGAAAAATGCCGATCAGGGGTGCAGGAAGGGTGAGCGGGTCCATCCCCATCGAGTTCAGGGATTCCACCGTTCTGGTCCGTAACGCACTGGTCGCCGGAGAAGCCGGCGCCAGCATCCTCTATCCGGTTAAAAACAGCAGCCGCTGGTTTTCACTCGATATCGGGCCGAAGCCGGGTTCCGCCGAACTGCTGAAAAACCTCAATGCGACCATCACGCTCAACAGCCGGAATAAAAACCTCTCCGGTCTTGCCGTCAGTAATTTCTCGGCAGAACTCTTCGAGGGAAAACTGCAGGCTTCGCCATTCATGTTCGATCCCGTGAAAAACGAGGTCATGCTGACCCTGAGCATGCAGGATATCCGCGTTCTGGACCGCCTGAACTTTCACGGCGAATCCAGGGGCGCCTTCAATGGCGCCCTTTCAGGAACGCTCCCCCTTTCATTCGGAAAAAAAGGGCTCACTTTCGGCCGGATCGATCTGGCCTCTGCCGTAACGTTCAGCGACATTGCCCTCCGAGATATTCCCGGACTGACGGGCGGCAGCCTGAAAACGCCGCTTGCCGCAGGAACCCTCAACGGCACGCTTCCTCTCGAATACCGGAACAGCGCCCTGCAGGTACGCAACGGCATGATTGCCGGATCGAAAAGCTCAGCAATAGTATTTTACGATAAAGAGAACCGAAAGCGGCTCTCTTTCGGTCTCGCCCCTGATGCAGGCAGCCGTTCATTGCTCCGCAACATAAACGCCACCCTCGATCTCGATACCGTCGCAGGCAAATCAAAAAAATACGCCATCACACAGCTTTCTGCCGAAACGCCCGGAGGAACCCTTCGGGTTTCTCCGATGCTCTTCAGCCTCAACGACAGGGAGATACCGCTTACCCTCAAGCTGAACAATATCAGGGCTCTCGACCGGATCAGGCTGCATGGCGACTTCAAAGGGTCGCTGAGTGGCGCGGTAAGCGGCACGCTCCCGATAGTTCTGGGAAAACAAGGGTTCATGATCAAGAGGGCCGTGCTGCACTCGGGCGGAGTGGGCACCATTACCGTTGCACCTCCAAAACAAAAAAGAAGCGCTACCGAGCGAATTTTCGGCGCCCCGGAAGAGGATGCCGACTACAGCTTCAAAAGTCCGGACATTATCCTCACCCGCCATTTCGACGGCAAAACCGTGCTGGATTTCAGCCTCGGAGAGCTGAAAAGAAAAACCCGGAGCGGAGAGATCCTGCTTACCTCTCCGAAAGGAACGCTTGCGATGTGGCAGGACAGAAAAAATCCTGACATGGTAACCCTTTCCGATTTCAAGGCCGGCTTTTTTGACGGCACCATCACCATCAGTCGGGTCGATTATGATATAGCCGGAAACAAAGCCGAAACCGTTCTGCAACTGAACAACATTCCCCTGCAGAAACTGATCGACCTGCAGGGGACGAAAAAAGTCTATGCGACAGGCACGGTCAAAGGCTCCATACCCGTGAAAATATCGGGTACGGAAATTGAAATCATGGACGGAGCGATGATCGCCGAATCGGACGGCCAGATCATCTACGCCACAACTCCCGAAGAGAGAGCCGCGGCAAACCAGGGGCTTCGCACCACCTATGAGGCGCTGTCGAACTTTCTCTACATCCAGCTGGGATCATCCATATCCATGGCCCCCGACGGAAAATCGATGCTGACCATACGGCTTAAAGGCAACAACCCCGACTTTCAGGAGGGACGCCCGGTCGAACTCAATCTCAATCTGGAGCAGAACCTCCTCGATCTCATGCGCAGTCTCTCCATCTCGTCCAATGTCGAACAGATTATTTCTGAAAAAGCACTTCAGAAAAACAAATAAATGTGCATAGAATAGATATTTAACAGGAAAAGCATAATGTAATTAGCCGGATTATCATAAATTCAAAATTAAATAACTTTAAATACTCCCAGCCCCTTACGAGCAAAATCAGACAATGTCGCATGACGTGATGCAAAACGGCAACCTGTTTTTCAATGGCTTTGCCCTGCCGCTTTTTGCCAATTCGCTGTTTCTGGGCATCCTGGCCTATCATGCATGGAGCAGGAGAAAAAACGCAGGTGCCGGCTATTTCGCCCTGCTGCTTGTCTGCAGTCTCCTCTATTCGCTTTTTTACGGACTTGAAATATCATCGCTTAACCTGGCGACAGCTCTTTTCTTCATCCGCATCGAATACCTCGGCATCGCATTCCTTCCCCCGGTTTTCCTCCTCTTCGCGCTCTCCTATACGACAAGCCTGAAAAGGTTTTCCGCTCCCCTGTTAACCGCAATTTTCCTGGTCCCGTTTATTACCGCTGCTCTCGGCGTGACACTCGACCTTCACCCGTTCATTCACGAAGAGGTCCGCATGACAGAGGGCGAACTGTTTCCCGTGGTTGCCATTAAGCCGGGAATCTGGTACTGGGTCACTCTGGCATACAACAACTTCTGCATCTTTTTCAGCAACCTCCTGTTCTACAAGCTCTGGAAGCGGAGCGCGGCGATTTACCGCAAACAGCTGGTCATTCTTGTCATAGGGGCCATGATCCCCTGGATCAGCTACATCATCTATCATGCCGGGTTCGCTCCATGGGGAATCGATCCGGCACCGTTTGCCCTGTCGTTCAGTGCGGTCATGATCTATATCGGGCTTTTCTATTATAAATTCTTTGATCTCGCACCTGCCGTCAGGGAGATTGTCTACGAAAAAATACCCGATGCAGTCCTGGTTATCGACCATAAAAACAGGATCGCGGACTGCAACAATGCAGCCCTGAACATTCTGGAAATCTCCAGAGAAGAAATCGGAAAATCCGCCGACCAGCTGCTCGGCGCCTGGCCTGAATTGAAACAGCTGATCGGTAAAACGGGGGAACTCGCCCAGACAGACCTGAAAAAACATAAACAGGGTCAGGACGAATGGTTCGATATCGATATGCTCGACCTGCCCGACAAAGCAGGGATACGTGTGGGGCGCATTATCGTTCTGCATGATATCACCCGCCGCAAACAGATCGAAGAGGATCTCATTGCCACAAGAGAGAAGGCCGAAGCCGCCAACAGGGCAAAAAGCAATTTTCTGGCAAACATGAGCCATGAAATACGCACCCCGCTCAACGGTCTTATAGGCTTTTCCTCGCTGCTCATGAAAACCTCGCTCGACGAGGTGCAGCTCAACTATATCAACATCGTCAACAGCTCTGCAATACAGCTGCTGGATCAGATCAACGACATTCTCGACCTTTCCGAGATCGAAACCGGAAAACAGGCGCTGTCGGAAGAAAACATCTCTCTTGAGGAACTGGGTGAACAGGTTATCGACATGATCACCTATTCCGCCCACAGCAAAAACCTTGGGCTTCTGCTCGACATTCCTGCGGGGTTACGCTCAGCGACCTTCCGTGCCGATCCGGTCCGCCTGAAACAGATACTCATCAACCTGCTTGGAAATGCCGTCAAATTCACCTTCGAGGGCTACATCGAGTTACGGATAGCAACCGCACCCTTGCCCGGGAACCCCTCAGAGATGTGCATGATTTTTTCGGTGAAAGACACCGGGATAGGAATCTCTCCGGAAAACCGGATAAAGATTTTCGAAGCATTCTCCCAGGAGGATATGTCCACGACCAGAAAATACGGAGGAACCGGTCTGGGACTCACCATTTCGAACAAACTGCTGCAGCTGATGGGGTCGTCGCTGCAGCTTGAAAGCATACCCGGAGCGGGAAGCCGGTTTTTCTTTGCTCTCTCTATGCCGGTTGTCGAAAAAAAGAAAAAAACTTTTCCGGAAAATCTCTCCGGAAAAAAAATACTGATTGTTGACGGCGATACCCGCAATCGGGAATTGCTCGCCAGAATCATCGAGTCCGCCTCAATCGTATGCGAAAGCGCCTCAGGAGGCGATGAAGCTCTTGAAAAAGCAGAATTTTTCGATGCATTCGTCATCGATTACCACCTTCCCGACATGAACGGCATCGAGCTCGCAGCGAAAATCCGGAGAAGCGACGCACGGAGGCCGGTTCTCATGATGTTTCATGCGACCGACGACCCTGCTCTTTTTTCGGCAGCTCAGGAACCAGGGAACTGCTCTGCCGTCATAAAACCCGTGAAACAGAGGCAGCTGTTCGATCTGCTTGCCGATCCGGAAAACGGAGAGAAAACAGTAACGATCGTCCCTGCGGAAACCGCAGTGGAAATTCCCGAAGAAAAGAGAGCGTGCACCATACTTATCGCCGAAGACAACAACACCAACATGCTGCTTGCCAAAGCCGTTCTGCATAAAATTCTTCCTGAAGCCAGCATCATCGAGGCCGGAAACGGCAGAGAGGCTGTCGCGATGTTTGCAGCACATAAGCCCGACCTTGTTTTCATGGATATCCATATGCCCGAGATGAACGGTCTTGAAGCCTCGGCCGCGATACGGCGGGAGGAAAAGGGTTTCCGATGCCCGATTGTCGCCATGACGGCCGACTCTCTGAGGGAGCTTAACGGGAAGTTCGACACCTTCGGAATCGATGACGCCATCATAAAGCCGTATACGCCCGATACGGTCAGGGAGGCTCTCTCGACATGGCTGCAGAGAAAACAGGAATGAAACAAAAGCGTAGGAACCCGCCGAAAACCTACAAAAATGCAGGTAATTGACAGGAAAAACCAGTCCCACAAAAAAACCTATCCAATTAAATTACAATATTTTAGGATAAAAAACCCGTCATGGCACGATAATTGAGTACTATTCCTGTTATACAAAAGACAGTCCTCAAACAATATGTTTCCAGACGCCATGAACAGTGTAATGACCCGATACGGTGAACTTTCAGGAGTGGAATTCCAGACGCTCTTTTCGAACGGCAAAATGGACGGCTGTCTTGTAAATAGACCCAATCTGCTGAAAACCCCTTATGGGGAAATTGTTCCCCAGTACGAAGCCGAAGACATGGGCCGCCGTACGCTCAAGCCGATGTATTTCTACAAGGACGGCTCTCTGAAATCGGTTGCCCTGCAGACGCAGAGCATGATCAGCACTCCGGCAGGCAGGTTTCCCGCCGAACTGGTTACCTTCCATAAAAACGGCGCGATACGCAGGGTTTTCCCCCTCGACGGCAGCCTGAGCGGGTTCTGGTCGTGGCAGAACGAGTTCGCACTTGCCGAAGCGGCGACATTCGACACTCCGGCAGGCAGGCTCGAGGCGAAACTCATCAATATCCAGTTCTACGAAAGCGGCGCACTCCGAAGCATCACCCTCTGGCCGGGCCAGGTAATTACCCTCTTGACTCCCTTGGGAGATATCCCTGTCAGAAAGGGTGTCGCCTTTTACGAATCCGGAGAGATCCGATCATTCGAGCCGCTGAAAAAAACCGCAGTGCACACCCCGATCGGACAGGTGCTTGCCTACGACAATGAACCCAACGGCATCCATGGCGACGTCAATTCCTTGCAGCTTGCTCCGGACGGAAGCATAGAGGCGCTCAGCACCGTCGATCATGCTGTTGTTGTTTCACTCCCGGAACAGACCGGTGAAATATTCAGACCCGGAGTAAAAAACAATGTCTGCGGTGACGAAAGAAAGGTGAGCGTACCCATGAAGATCAGGTTTGAAAACAACAGGGTCGTTTTCCATGAGAACCCCCGGTTTTCTTTCGAGATCAGCAAATACCGCTTCAGGATAAAAGCTCTTACCGAAGCAATAAACGAACCGGCGTACTCATGCGGATAAATCCGGGACAAAAGATTACATGCTGATGAGGCAGCAGCCAATCCATACTGCGGTTTCGCATAGTTCGCTGACGGCGCCCAGAACATCCCCCGTCACGCCGCCTGCCTTGCGGCGGGCGATCCAGCCGGTCGCAAGCGCGCTCATGAGGGCAGAAGCAAGAGCAACCCCGGCAAGCAGGAGATCGGCCTGAAGCAGAAGGAGAAGCAGAATCGTCGAAAAGAGGGTCGTCAGAACAAGATGGGAACTGCCCGCTCCGGCGACGAACGCCTGAGCCGTCCCCCCTTCGGTGCGGGCATAGGGCATCGTGGAGGCAAGCAGAACCTGAACCCATCGGGCGAGCAGAACCCCGGATGCGAGTGCTCCGTATGCATGCAGATCGACAAGTTTCACGGCAGCAATCCATTTCAGCAGAAACACCAGCACCAGCGAAAGGGCTCCGAATGAACCGACGTTCGGATCTTTCATGATGCGCAGCACGGCTTCGCGGTTTTTGCCGCCCCAGAAACCATCGGCAAGGTCGGCAAGACCATCGGCATGCAGACCTCGCGTCAGAAGAACACCGGAAAAAATCGCAACGAAACCGGCAAGTTCATGCCAGCCGGTCGAAGCGGCCGCACAGGCGGTAAAAGCCTGCAGGACACCGAGCAGCAGGCCGACCAGCGGAAACCAGTAGAGCGCCGTACTGAAGCGGACGGCGTCTTTGCCCGGAACCGGAAAGGCGCTGAGTGTGCGCAATGCCGTCACAAGCCCGCTGAATGCCTCCATGATTTTCAGTTGAAATGGTTCTCGAGAAACGCGCTGAGGGATTCCATGAAAATCTCCGGTTTTTCCTCCTGGGGCAGATGGCCGCACTCAGGCACAACCTTCAGCACGGCGTCGGGAAGCGCCTGGGAAAGTCTGAGAGTCTCGGCCGGGTTCACCATCCGGTCGTTGTCTCCGGTCATGACCAGTACGGGAACGGCGATCCCTCCCAGCCTGGCCTCAAGCCCGAGGTTATGACTTGAAAGCAGCAGTTCCCAGAAAGCCCGGCCCCAGCGCCCCTGCATCATGTCCCGGCGGTATGCGGGAAGCAGCTCTTTTGCGGCCTTCGACCGGTCGAACCAGAAGGTCCGGTGAAGCTTGTTGAAAGCCCCTCCGATCATCAGCTTTGCGAACTGGCCACCCAGAGGAGCCGCCGCTTTGAGTACGGGATAGAGCCATGCGGGAAATTCGCTGGTTGCATAGCCGCTGTAGACCATTGGGTCGGCCAGCACAAGTCCCGAAACCTTGTCGGGATGCCTGATCGCCGCAAGCAGGGCGATGGTGCCTCCTGTGGAGTTGCCGACAAGCACAGCCTGAGGATGACCGAGTTTTTCAAGCAGTGCAGCGACAAGATCGGCCTGGCCCTCGGGACTGTATGGATTTGGTTTTCCCTGAACCGGAAGCGGACGGCCGGTGCTGCCGAATGCCGGACGGTCGATGGCTATCACGCTGCATCGCTCGGCCAGCCGGTCAAAAACAAGCCTCCAGCTCCTCATGGAGAGAAAGCTGCCGTGAAGGAAAAACAGCACCGGTCCGCCGCTTCCCAGAGTACGGCAGTGAACCTGCAGACCGTTCACGTCGATGAACCGCTCCCCGGGTTCCAGCGTCCCTGCACCTTCACGCTTGCCCTCACCCACGGCTTTCCCCGGATTGTTCACTGACCTTTGCAGAACTGAACGTTGCCATTTCG
>Ga0105105_10000643_pt1 | contig 15518 bp, 11 predicted proteins | sample PPLLaktember2015_4_FD_79108 | JGI IMG/M metagenome (GOLD analysis project Ga0105105, IMG submission 79108) | Freshwater sediment microbial communities from Prairie Pothole Lake near Jamestown, North Dakota, USA - PPLs Lake P8 Core (1) Depth... | ecosystem: Environmental > Aquatic > Freshwater >... | reverse complement strand
TAGCAAACCACCCAGATATAATTAAAGCTGCAAAAAAAACTCTGGATACACACGGATTTGGTTTGTCTTCGGTTAGATTTATTTGCGGTACTCAGGATATTCACAAAGAGCTTGAAAAACGAATAGCAGATTTTTATCAAACAGAGGACGCAATTCTTTATTCATCTTGCTTTGATGCAAACGGCGGATTGTTTGAAAGTATTCTCGGACAGGATGATGTAATAATAACAGATCAGTTAAACCACGCAAGTATTATTGACGGAATAAGATTATGTAAAGCCAGAAGATTGATATATGAACACTCAGATATGAAATCTCTTGAGCAAAAATTAATCCGTGCACGTGAAGGTGCTGATATCTGGGATCATACGGGACTTGCCCAAGAACCTCATCCCGCTAAAAACATAATGATTGCAACAGATGGTGTTTTCTCGATGGATGGTGACATTGCTAAGATTGATGAGATTATTAAACTTGGAAATAAGTACGACGCACTCGTTATGGTTGATGATTCACACGCAACAGGTTTCTTCGGCAAAACAGGAAGAGGAGCAATCGAGTATTGCAATTCACTTGGCAAAGTTGATATCATCACCTCAACTTTAGGTAAAGCAATGGGCGGGGCTTCCGGTGGATTCACCGCATCTAAAAAAGAAATTGTTGATATGCTCAGACAAAGATCACGACCTTATCTCTTTTCCAACACAATTGCACCAGCTATTGTAGGAGCTTCCATTGCAGCCTTTGATCTGCTTGAAAAATCAAACGACATGCGCGAAAAGTCAAGGGAGAACACAAAATATTTTAGGGAAAAAATGACATCGCTTGGATTTGATTTGATTGAAAGTGTTCATCCAATAGTTCCAGTCTTGTTCAGAAAGTTTGATAACGACGCTAAGCTAGCACAACAAATGTCAAAAGATCTTTATGATGAAGGAATTTATGTGGTAGGATTTTCATACCCTGTAGTGCAGAAAGGACAAGCAAGAATACGCGTGCAGATTTCCGCAGCACATTCAAAAGAAAATCTTGACGCTTGTATAAATGCGTTTGAGAGGGTGGGCAAAAAGCACAAAGTAATTAGCTGATTTCGGATGCTGGATACTAGATACTGGTTGTTGCAAAAATTTAATATCTATTTATCGCTAATGTGTTTGTTTTGAACTGATTTTAGAAAGCGATTGATCTTCTTACCTAAGATTTCGATTTGGGAATGTAGGTCTTTATACAATGCTTCATCTGTTAATGAACCTGTTTCAAATAAATTTTCAAGATGGTCAATAGTTTCATCATTCGAAGCTAAAGATATTGTTATGTATCGTTCATAATCGCCTTTATAATTTCTTCTTCAATATCCTTCCACAATTGTGGACTTAACAGATTTAGAAGACCTTCGAATCTGACCTCCTTCTTCAAACATTTCAAATTTTGGTAGAGTCAAAGTCATCTTATGAATTTCAATAACAACTTCTCTTGCAAGTTGCCAAATTTCTAGATTTTTATAACTCATTTTTATTGTATTTGATTTATTATCCAGTATCCAGAATCAAGCATCCAGAATCTAGAATCACTCCCAATCCAGTATAACTTTTCCTGAGTTTCCGGATTTCATTATTTCAAATCCTTCTTTGTAATCATCTATTTTAAATTTGTGTGTGATGATTGGAGTAATATCTAATCCGCTTTGAACCATTGCTTGCATTTTATACCAGGTTTCAAACATTTTTCTACCATAGATGCCGCGGATGTTTAATCCATTAAAAATAATTTTTGTCCAATCAACACCGGCATTTGAAGGAAGAATACCAAGCAATGCTATGTTACCACCATGAAACATAACTTCAATCATACTATTGAATGCATGAATACTTCCACTCATTTCTAAACCAACATCAAATCCTTCTTTCATACCAAGTTCTTTAACAACATCAGGCAATTTTTCTTTGGAGACATCAACTGCTCGTGTTACTCCTAACTTTCTTGCAAGTTCTAATCGGTAAGGGTTCATATCTGTAATAACAGTATTTCTTGCACCTGCGTGTATTGCAACTGCTGCAGCCATAATTCCGATTGGACCGGCACCGGTTATTAAAACATCTTCGCCAAGTAAATCAAAACTAAGAGCTGTGTGTACTGCATTTCCGAAAGGATCAAAAATAGAGAATAGATCTGTTGATATTTTTGGATCGCAATGCCATAGATTTTGAACAGGTATTACTAAATATTCTGCAAAAGCTCCCGGACGATTGACTCCAACACCTTTTGTATTCGGACAAAGATGACCGCGACCAGCACGGCAGTTTCTGCAAGTACCGCAAACTATATGACCTTCACCACTAACAAGTTCTCCAACTTTTACATCGTGAACATTTGATCCGAAAGCTTCTACAGTTCCAACATACTCATGACCCACGTGCATTGGAACCGGAATAGTTTTTTGTGCCCATTCATCCCAGTTGTAGATGTGAATATCTGTACCGCAGATAGCAGTTTTTTTAATTTTAATTAGTACATCATTAGGGCCATATTCTGGAACAGGAACTTCATCCATCCAGATTCCGGGTTCCGCATGTTTTTTTACAAGAGCTTTCATTTTTTTCATGGTAAGATCCTTAAGAAAAGTAAATACATTTTTTGATTAGAATAATTTTATAAAATGGTCTAATCAAAATTAGAAATAAGGGGAGTAAAGGGCAATGTGAATCTGAGAGTTTTTCTAAATCATTTATAGAATTTAAATAATTGAATAAAGCGCAAAATCACTTCCGACTAATGATCGAGGAGCATCTTGAAAATATTTGAATTCTTTTTCTACAAAGCTGCTATTAATTTTATTGACATCGGCTGTTTTTTTAAGCCAATTTATTTCTGCATCAGTTACGAGCCCATTTACACAAGCAAGCTTAACAGCATCTTTAATAAAAGATTGTGCAATTTCCAGATTAGAAAAAACTATTGGTTCTTCAATAATGTATTTGTTGGTGAGAAGACTTCTAATGGTTTCATGAAAAAAATCTGAAGCGAAGCCAAGTTTATCTGAAATTTTTTTTAGTATGTCTTTTTCTTTACCAGTTAGTTCTTTATCAATTTTTGCTGTGATAAATAACCCTTTTAAATAGTTGCTGCGATCGATAATTGGAATATTCATTTCAACCCGATAAAAAGTTTAAGAAATGTATAAAAATATATGTGCTATCCTTTCAATTATTATGCCTCTAAAATAGCTACCACTAAAATATAAATTCGCTATAAAAAATCTACATAAAAAGTTTTACCCAATGTAAATGTATTGTAAATCAAAAATCATCGCTGCTCAATTCTATATTTCAGATTCCAACTTAATGGCTAATGCATTATTAAATCAATTTTATTGCTGATCGATTCTCTCTTCGATTCAGTTTAACAATACGGTCGCAACCACTTTAAGAAATAAATACCGATTCGAAAGAAATTAGATGTAATTTTAACATTATCTGGTTTCTTTTAGGATTAAGTCATCAAAACCCCCAAAAAGCGTTAAAAGTCAAACCTACGTTAAAACAAATGTAGAAAAAAACTAATAATGCTCAACTTTTTATTAGGTTCAACCGATAATGAAAATAGAGCGAAGTGACTAAAGATAATTTTGAGATTTCAGAGTGTAGAATAATTAAAATGAAAAAAATAAAGCTTGCTAATGTTTGTTACAGAACAAAAAACTTATTTTGATTCACCTGTAAGAAGTACTATACAGGAAATTGACTCTCGTTCAAAACGATTATCAAAAAATCCAATCATTGCACAGATGCTTGAGAGTTTTCCGGATCTTGTTGTAATTCTTGATTGTAATCGACAGATTGTTGCATTTAATAAAAGAGCAGAAAAATTATTTTTAAATGAAAACATGCAAATTATTGGGCAAAGGCTTGGGGAGGCATTAAGATGTATACATGCTTTTGAAATGCCCGGCGGCTGTGGTACCTCTACTTTTTGTTCTGAATGTGGTGCAGGTAAAAGTAACAAAGATACGCTTCTTACCTCTCATGGTATGGAAGATGAATGCCGTATCCAAACAAGATATGAAGATTTTGAAACATCTCTTGAACTAAAAGTTTTTACTTCTTTTATGGAATTTGAGGGAGAAAAGTTTGTTGTTTTCGCTATAAAAAATCTTGAAAATGAAAAAAGACGTGAACTGCTTGAGAGAATTTTCTTTCATGATGTTTTAAATACCGCATCCATTATTTTTGGTATTTCAGGTATGATCTCAGAGGTCAGAGAAACAGATGACTTTGAAAAGTATTCAAAGATTTTGCAAAATACTTCAGAACAACTTATTCAAGAAATTCAGGCTCAACGCGATCTTTCAAACGCTGAGTCTGGCAAACTTGTAATTTATCCAGCAGAGGATACTGCAAAAAATATTCTTGAAAAAGTATTTGAACTTTATGAAAATAATAATCTTACAAAAGGTAAATCATTCACCTGTGATTATCCACCTGACATGATGATAATTGAAACAGACCCTCATTTTATAATTCGATCACTTGGCAATCTTATAAAGAACGCATTAGAGGCTATTGGCAGCGGTCAAAAGGTTTCTATTTCCGCATATGATTACGGTGAAAATGTTAGGTTTATTATTGCAAATGATGGAGTAATACCAAAACACATTCAACTTCAAATATTTAACAGATCATTTAGTACCAAAGCCAAAAAGGGTAGAGGTATTGGTACTTACAGCGTAAAACTTTTAATCGAAAATTATCTTAAAGGTAAAGTCAGTTTTATCTCAAATGAAGAGGAACAAACTAAATTTATAGTTGAATTGCCTAAAAGATTTCCTGACCCTGAAGCGTAGATTTAGAATTTTTAACAAGCACTTCTCAATCTAAAATCTTACAATCTCTTCTCTCCATTTAGAAATTTCATGAAACTACCATTCAAATACAATTGATCACCTTATTATTCTATTATTAAATGTAGTGAAATTATTACGATTTTTTTTTCGCGTTATTACTTATCTCTTATTAGTATGAGCTTTCCATTCTACGGTTTTGAAAACTTTATCTCAAATAAAATTGTATTATTTTAATATTACTATAAAATAAAATTTTTATTTAATTATTCAGGGAGTACACAATGAATTACAGAATTGAAAAAGACACAATGGGCGAAATTGAAGTTCCTGCCGATAAGTACTGGGGTGCACAGACTCAAAGATCAAAAGAAAATTTTAAAATCGGTGGAGATCGAATGCCGGTTGAAATTATCCGGGCTTTTGGAATCCTAAAAAAAGCTGCTGCTGTCGCTAATGCGGAATTAGGTGTATTACCAGTAGAAAAGGCAAAGATAATAAGCCAGGTTTGTGATGAAATAATTGAAGGGAAATTAGAAGAACATTTTCCGTTGGTTGTATGGCAAACAGGTTCCGGTACCCAATCCAACATGAACGTGAATGAAGTAATAGCTAACAGAGCACATGTTTTACTAGGCGGAAAACTTGGGGAGGGAAAACATTTTATACATCCCAATGATGATGTAAATAAATCTCAATCTTCAAATGACACATTCCCAACAGCTATGCATGTTGCTGCATGTGATGTACTTACGCATGTCACCATTCCCGGGGTTACTAAACTAATAAATACCCTGAAAAAAAAGGCTGAGGAATTTAAAGATATAATTAAAATAGGCAGAACACATTTGATGGATGCAACTCCTCTGACCCTGGGTCAGGAATTTTCGGGTTTTGCTGCTATTGTAGAACACGGATTAAGAGCAGTGAGATACTCAATGACACATTTGCATCAAATAGCACTGGGTGGAACAGCAGTCGGTACCGGTTTAAATACGCCAAAGGGATTTGATGTTTTAGTCGCAAAAAAAATAGCCGATCTTTCACCTTGTAACTTTGTCACTGCAGAGAATAAATTTGAGGCACTTTCTGCTCATAGCTCCATAATTGAAATTTCAGGAGCATTAAAGCTTTTGGCAACAGGTCTTACCAAGATTGCAAATGATATACGTTTCTATGCTTCTGGTCCCAGATCTGGTATAGGCGAATTATTACTTCCAGAAAATGAACCAGGATCATCCATTATGCCTGGAAAAGTTAATCCAACTCAATGTGAAGCCTTAACACAGGTTTGCACTGAAGTTGTTGGTAACGATATTGCAATTACAATGGCAGGAATGCAAGGACATTTTCAGCTGAATGTTTTTAAACCTGTAATGATTCTTAATCTCCTTAACTCAGCTAGATTATTGGGAGATGCGTGTGTTTCATTTAATGATAATTGCGCTGTAGGCATTCAACCAAACCTTGAAAGAATTAAGTTTAATCTTTATAATTCCCTAATGCTTGTTACTGCTCTAAACCCGGTAATTGGCTACGATAATGCAGCAAAGGTTGCTAAGAAAGCCCACAAAGAAAATAAAACACTCAGGGAAGCTGCTTTGGAATTAGGATTACTGACAGCAGAAAAGTTTGATGAAGTTGTGAGACCTGAGAAAATGATTGGACCAAGTAAATAAAACTTGGTATTGTGTTTAATTAAAAAAACGGCAGCCAATCGGCTGCCTTTTTATTTTTTTAAAGTTCTTAAGGATTACGTAGAAACAATTTCAATCAGCACACTAGCTACAGTTTTGTCATTATCATCTAATAAAAATACCCTGTAGAATTCAGGTTCTTCAAACTTTAGGTCAATGTCTTCATTCTTTAAGAATAAAACATAACGCATTTCTGGTTCAATCATATAATCAAATTTTTTGTAGAATTCGATTTTTTTTTTGCATTCATTTAAGTTATCAAACTGAATGTGCGCATCTACCAATTCATAATCTGATTTTACCATTACTGTTAAGTAACCTTAAGTAAATCTATCACTTACACCTATTTCACCATTTTTAGAATCCTCTTCTTCATCGAAATACCTTTTTTAGATGGGCAGTAACTTAGGTTTTTTAAGCAGTGCTCAATAAAATATTTGAAGTTATTTTGGAGTATAAATTATAGCATTATTGCTGCAAGAAATCATTATTTTGGACTTCAAAAATTTGGAATAAGTATTGGATACCTGGAATGGAATAATATCACTTCTTTTTGCTTGCATTGAGTTTCTTTTACTTTTCAATCTTATTTTATTTATTGAAAAGAACAGAATAAATATAATTGCAATGATAATGATTGCTTTGTTAGCTGCTTATCAATCGATGGAATTTTTAATGTGCCAGGTTGGATTACAGGATTCATTTTATCCATATCTCGCATTTGTGATTATTGGTTTCCTTCCACCACTAAACTTATTACTTACAATCACTCTCACTCGAAATCATAACCTAAGCCGTAAGCATTTAGTAATTTTCATTCCGGCTATTGCATTTTCTATATACTACTTATTTATGATACCAAAATTTGTTGTTGCAAAGTGCACAATACTTTATGCAAGCTATCATTATCCCCTGGGAGATTTGTTTGGAGCCTTTTATTATCTGCCAATTTTAATATCAATAATTCTATTGATAAGATTTATTCCAAAAGCAGAGGACCAAAAGAAAAAAATGATTGCTAAAGTTTTATTATTTGGAGCAATCTTTATAAGCCTACCTTCTCTGATAGGATTTTTCTTAATATTTACAGTCGGTAATTATTCCATCATTTCCTCTATCGAAAGCATAATGTGCAAGTTTGCATTTTTGTATGCAGTATGTCTAAGTTTTGTATGTTTATATAATTCCCCTTTTAACGATGAACGAAATTATTTTAAATATTTATTTAATAATAAATAATGGGTTAGTAGAAGAATTCAGGGTCGTATCCTATGAATTGGAAGGCGGCGACGACAGAAAAATTGAATTCTTGAAAACACAAGCCAAAGAGGATTATCCCAAAGCTATAATTTTTGATGCTCCTTATGATGAGAAAGAGCAATTTATGAGCTATAAGAAATTTCACAAGCTTGAAAAACGCGGAATGCATTTCCAATTATTTGAAGACATATTTCATAAATTTGGGGTGGCAGAAAATCCATTAGTTTGTGTTACTCCGGTAGTCGATGGTGAGATTTATTCAAAATAATAATTATAAATATCAGGTTTAGCTATGAAAAGTTTCTTAATAAAATCGATAATAATATTAGTTACAATAACATTTACAGGAAGTACCTTGTACGTTACAGATAAATCAAAAGCTCAGTTAAAAAATAAAACTGAGTTTCAACTGAGACAGAATGAGCTGGATAAATATCACTCAGATAAAAAACTAGGTTCGTTTGTTGAAAATGGCAAAACATACTTTAGATTATTTACACCAAATGCAGAAAAGATTTCACTTGTTATCTATAATAATGTTGACGATAAGTCAGGAAAAGAATATGAGATGAGCAGAGATGAAAATGCTGTTTGGGAAACCTCACTTGATGGTGAACTCTATGGAAAATTTTATGCCTTCAACGTAAAACACAAAAATAAAGATGCTGTCATTTGTCTTGATCCTTATGCAAAAGCTGTTGCAAGCTATAACACATATTTTACTCCGCGCAAAGGGATTGTTGTTAAAGAAGGTAATTACGATTGGCATTCAGATAATTGGATACAAAGAGATTGGCGTGATTTGATTGTTTATGAAATGCACGTTCGTGATATGACAGAACATCAATCTTCCGGTGTAAAAGAAAGAGGTACTTACAAAGGGTTAGTTGAAAAAGGCAAAACCGGTGGTATCGATTATATTAAAAATCTTGGCGTTAATACAATCGAACTTTTGCCTGCACAAGAATTTGCAAACATAGAAATTCCGTTTAAAGATTCTTTACGTGGAAAGTTTAACACATGGAATCCTTATGAGCGTAATCATTGGGGGTATATGACTGCGGCTTTCTTTGCCCCTGAATCATACTTTTCAGAAAATGTTCGGGAGATAGAATTTAATAAATGGAGTGGTGCGGATGCCAAAGCTGTTACAGATTTTAAAGACATGGTTAAAGCTTTTCATAAAGAAAACATTGCTGTGATAATGGATGTTGTTTATAATCATCTTTCAGAATATGAATTTGGCAACTTAAAAGAAATTGATAGAGAATATTATTTTAGATTAAATCCTGATGGAAGTTATTGTGCTGTAAGCGGATGCGGAAATGATTTAAGAACTGAAGCACCAATGTTAAGAAGGTTAATTGTTGAAAGTGTTTTATACTGGATGACAGAATATCATGTTGATGGTTTTAGATTTGATCTTGGTAAGTTGTTAGATTGGCAAACAATTGAAACAATTATTTACGAAGCAAAAAAAATAAATCCTGATGTGGTTTTCGTTTGCGAGCCATGGGGCGGTGGATATGATCCACAAGGTTTTTCACTTCGTGGGTGGGGTTCCTGGAATGATCAGATTAGAAATGGAATTAAAGGTGAAAATCCTAAAGATGGGCATGGCTGGATTTTTGGAAGCTGGTATGGAAATAATTCTCCACAAAGAATTAAAAGTTATGTAACAGGAACTCTAACAAAAGATTCACTTGGATTATTTCAAAAACCTGAACATGCTGTAAACTATCTCGAATCCCACGATGGTTACACTTTTGGTGATTTTATTCGAATTGGCTTGAGTGATATAAAATCAGATGAAGTGATTAAAGATGTTGATAAAAATGCAATGCTTACTCCAGCACAATTGAAACTTAATAAACTTGGAGCCTTATTTTTGTTTACCTCACGCGGAATAACGATGATACACAGCGGACAGGAATTTGCTCGCAGCAAAGTGCTTCCTTTAACAAATCAAAATGATCCACATCGTGGAATGATTGATCACAATACTTACGATAAAGACAACGAAGTGAATTATATTAATTACAATCATGCAAAGATGAATCAGGATTTGTGGGATTACTATAAAGGAATGATTGATCTTAGAAAAGAATTTCAATCATTCCGAAGAGCAGAATACGATGAAGTGAAATTTATATCAGTCAAGGAGAATGATTTTGCTCTTGGTTATGAAATAAAACACAAAGATGAAGATTTTGTTGTTCTATTTAACGCGCATCCATTAAAAGAAGTTGTTTGTGAGTTACCAAAAGGGAAATGGGAAGTTTTTGTCAATTCAGAAAAAGCAGGAATAAAGTCAATTGAAACAATGAGCGGTATAATTACAATTCCAACTTCATCAGGTTTTGTGTTAAAGAAGAAATGATTTAAAGTAATCTTCGAGGTTTCTGCTTTGCAACCTCGAAGGTTTCGAAAAATTAATCCTCGCTCAATCCTTTTTGCAAAGTTTTTTCTACAGCAAGTTTAAAGCTGCTGATATTAACTGGCTTTTGAAAAACAAATTCAATTCCAAGTTCTGTGTAATCATTTATTGTTGCACGATCAATATCACTGCTTAAAACAATTACAGGCGGCTTGCCTTTTATATCCATTTTCTTAAGTTCAATTACAAATTCATATCCGTTCATTACCGGCATTGCATGATCTGTAATTACCAATGCTGGCGGTGACGACAGAATTTTCTGTATTGCTTCCTTCCCATCAGAAGCAACTTCCACTTGATATTCAGGAGAAATATTTTTTAATATTTTTGAATAAAGTAAACGATCTGTTTTATTATCATCAACAATTAGAATATTTGAAGAAGCAATCGGCAAAGTGAAAATAAATTCTGTCCCTTTGCCGTATTCACTCTCCACTGAAATTGTACCCCCATGTTTATCGATTATTTCTTTTACAAGTGATAACCCTAAACCACTTCCTTTTTCACCGGCAGTACCTTCAGAAGTATACTTAGAATCAACACTAAAAAGTTTGATAAGATCATCTGCTTTTATTCCAACGCCTGTATCCTTAACACTGAACTTTATAAAACGTGAAGTGGTTACAGGTTCATTAGAAATCTGTATAAAGCCACCTTTATTAGTAAACTTAATTGCATTGGATATAAGATTATTGAATGCCTGTGTTATTAAGCTTTTATCAATAAAAAGAAAAAGAGATTGATGGATAAGAGAGACAACTTCAATTCCTTTTTGTATAGCTGCTCCGGAAAGTGCATTAACAGAATCAAGAACAATTTTTGCAACATCAATTTTTTGCGGTTCAAACTTTATTCTTCCAGTTTGCAACCGTGTCCAGTCTAAAAGCGAATTAACTAATGCAAGCATCGAGCGTGAGGATTCCTGGATATATTTAATATATTGTTTGCGTTCATCGTCAGTTAATTCCTCATCATTTGCAAGAAGATCAGTAAAACCCAGTATAGAACTAAATGGAGTTCTTAAATCGTGAGATATGATAGAAATAAAACGGTCTTTAGTTTCATTTAGCTTGATGAGATTTTGTGTTGATTTTTTTAGATCTTCTTCAGCTCTTTTTCTAAACGAAACATCGCTTACAAGTCCAAATATTTTTTGAATTCTACCTGTCCCTGATCTTACAAGATTAAGTTTAGCTCTTACCCAAACAATGTTTCCTTGCTTACTAATTATCCTAAACTCAAACTCACCTGAAAGCTGAATTCGGCTTTTCAATAAGTTAGTTAGCTTAGGTTTTATTGATGCAAAATCGTCTGGATGAATTGCTTTTAAAAATAATTTGGCATCGGTTAAGAATTCTACTTGTGTAAAACCTGTAACTTTTTGTATAGATGATGTGCAGAAGATTGGTCTTAATGCTAAACCTGTTCTTTCATAAGTAAAAAGAAAATCATCTATGTTTTCTGTAATGTTTCTGTATTTTTCTTCCGATTCTCTTATTGCACGTTGAGCACGGATCCTTTCAGTAACATCGCGGGCAATCATCACCACATAGTTTTTATTTTCAGATTCGAATGAACCGATTGAAAGTTCTGTATGAATACTGCTTCCATCTTTTTTCTTTCCAAGAAAATCAAAACGAGCAGGAATTTCTTTTTTTCTCTCAAGTAATCTAAAATACTCTGCAACTTTAATTATATCATCGTTTGAAGCAAGTTCAAATATTTCTTTGTTCACAAGTTCTGTGCTGCTGTTATAACCAAAAGTATTTGCAAAAGATTTGTTCGCAATAATTATTCTGCCCTCCAAACCTAAAGCAATGCCATCATACGCTGAATCAACAAGAGATAAATAAAGATTAGATTCTTCAGTGTTCTGTGTGTGTTCTGAAACCTTAGTAAGAAAGCAGCTAAAAAATTGTATCGTGTTCTCGTTATCTCTGGAGGTGTGAAATGTGCTTTGGAACAATGCAGAAACATTGCTCTTACTATTTAATGGAAGATTTAGAGTTTTAGTATCATCGCCTGTAAAACTTTGCAAATTAAAAATATTATTTTCTAAATAAGATGATTCAATCAAATCGTAAAAACTTTTTGACAGCAATTCCTCTTCTGTGTAACCCAATATTTTTTGAAATGCGGAATTAGCAAATATTATCTGTCCATCCCTATCAATATTACATGTCATTAAAGGTGATTTTGAAATAATATCCCGCAATCCTTTTAATGATAATTTTAAGCCTTCTTCAAAGTTAATTTTATCGGTTATATCAATACTCTTAACCACAATTCGTTTTTTCTTTTCATCAAGAAAAGTAAAATAAGCTTCATAAGTTTTTTTCTCTCTGTTCTTATCAAAATATGATAATACAATTTTATGAATATCTTTGTCGATCAGTTTTGATTTTAATGAATCCAAAAAATTATTTGAGAAAATGCTAACTACATTGCGTGCTGCAAATCCAAGAGCTTCTTGCTTAGAAACCTCATAAAGTTTTTCAGAACAATCGTCCCAGTAATCAATCATATTGTCATCATTTATAACAAAAACAGCCTCACTGGATTTTTTTGTTATGGTTTGATAAAACTCAAGTTCACTAATATCCTTGTAAAGACTATCAATTTCTCTTTCCTGAGCAGATACATCTTTAAAGAATAAATAAACAAAACTTATTTCTTTTCTGTAATTCTCTTGTGGAACAAAACGGCACTCAAATACTTTTCGGTTTCCTCTAACCTCGTAAGATATTTTTTCGGTAACCGTAGTGCGGTTTTTCTTTGCATATTCAAAATATTCTTTAACAATTCTTGACGTATCTGAATCAAACAGGCTACCTAAAGAAACACTTTGAATTAAATTTGCAGGTACATTTATATAGTGAAGAATATTTTTTGAAAAGAATTGAATGCGTTCCATTCTATCAACCACAAGAAAAAAATCTGAAACGTTATGAATTGCATTTTCTATAAAATCATTTCTAATTGCAGATTCTTTTTTTGTCTTTGTTAGAATTTTTAAATCTTCAATAATTATTAATCCACCAATTATTTCGCTGCCATCAAAAATTGGTGCTCCTTTTATAATTAAATGAATTAAGCCACGGGTTTTAGTTTCAACAAAGTCTAGTTCTTTTTCAAAAGGCAATCCGGACAAAATATCATTCAGTTCGGTTGTGATAGTAAATTTAGGAAACAGTTCTTTTCCAAAAATGCTTGAACCAATCAGGTTGGCGTGAAACTCGAATCCATACAACAACTCGAGAGCTGAAAAGGATTTATTAGCGTAATCAACTTCACCATTCTTATTAAAAGTAAGAATTGCAATTGGGGCGCTATCAATGAGATTTAAAGTGTTTGGTTCCAAGTTTTCTAACAATTAATTGATAAAAAATAAAATTCTAACCATCAAAAAAATTGCGTTTTTTAATAACGATATATCTATTCCTGATAAAATCGTCGTTAGTGATAATAACTATAATGCCATAGTATAATTGGTTTAAGTGAAAATTAGTAACAATTCAATCGGTAAATAATATATAAAAATCCGGCTGATGTCTCGTTTTGAATAAATGTATTGATATTAGGACTAAATGCAAAGAAATATCCATCAAAATCTTCCATCATTTTATGATAGACGAAATCATATATTCCTGCTTTTTTCTTTAAGTTTGTATATCATAAATCAGAAAATTTGTTTTGATATCCAGCGCATTTCAAAAACTTGGAAATAGAACTTTAGCATTCCTTGAGGAATTTGGGCAAATCTCCCATCTATTTTTTGGCATTATCAAAAATTTTTCGCAAATACCAAAAAGTAAAAAACTTATTCTTTTTCAAATGGAACATATTGGTGTAAATTCACTTCCACTTGTTTTGATTATTGCTGTTTTCACTGGTGCGGTTTCTGCGTGGCAAGCTGCTTATCAATTAAAAGGAATTGCTCCTTTGTCCTTTTTAGGTGGCGCAACAACCCGTGCAATTATAACAGAACTTGGCCCGGTTTTAACGGGAATAGTAATTGCTGGAAGAGTTGGCGCTTCAATTGCAGCAGAACTTGGTACTATGAAAGTAACTGAACAAATTGATGCCCTTGAAACAATGGCGATCAGTCCTGTAAGATATTTAGCAATGCCGAGATTTTTAGCTGCGATAATAATGATGCCGATACTTGTAATCTTTGCAAATACTATTGCGGTCTTCGGGGCCTATCTGGTGTCAAATTATTTTCTTGGAGTTTCCTTTGCTGTTTTTTTTAACTCGGTAAGCAGATTTTTTGATATTGCAGATTTGGTCTCAGGTTTAGTTAAAACAATTTTCTTTGGCGGGGTTACGTCTCTTTTAGGATGTCATATTGGATTTAGAACTGAAGGCGGCGCAGAAGGTGTTGGATTAGCAACTATAAGATCTTTTGTTCTTTCTGCTGCACTAATTTTAATATTGGATTATGTTCTCTGGATGCTGATATTTTAAACTCAAATATTATCGGTTATTTAAAGATTAAAATTGCTTCTTACTTTATAAAATATATATTACTATTCAAATAATTAATAATCAGAACTACCTTCAATCAAAAGGAAGGAAAGAAAAAATGGAACAAATTAAATACATCATAAAAGAAAGAACTGAAAAGATCGTCTTCCCCAAAAATTTAGGATTCGGACAAATATTTACTGATCATATTTTTGAGATGGATTATACTAAAGATAAAGGATGGCATAATCCAACTATAAAACCTCTTGAAAATCTTCAGATGCATCCTGCAATGTCGGTTATTCATTACGGTCAATCTATTTTTGAAGGACTTAAAGCTTTTAAAACTTTAAATGATGAAGTTGTAATTTTCCGCCCTGATGTTCATATGCAGAGATTAAATAATTCCGCTAAAAGAATTTGCATGCCTGAAGTTGATGTTAATTTTGCTCTTGAAGCATTAAAGGAACTTGTTGCAATTGATAGTGACTGGATTCCTGCAAACAGAGGAGAAGCTCTTTATATAAGACCATTTATGTTTGGTACAGATCCTGCTTTAGGTGTAAGACCTTCATTTGATTATAAATTGGTTTTCTTACTTTCTCCTGTTGGTGCTTATTATCCCGAAGGATTTAAACCAGTAAAGATTTTAATACAAGATGATTACGTTCGTGCTGTTAGAAAAGGTTTAGGAGAATGTAAAACATCTGCTAATTATGCTGCAAGTTTGCTGGCAGCACAAGAAGCAAATAAAATGGGCTTCACTCAGGTCCTCTGGCTTGATGGAGTAGAGCAAAAATATTTGGAAGAAGTTGGAACG
>Ga0105105_10000642_pt1 | contig 15546 bp, 14 predicted proteins | sample PPLLaktember2015_4_FD_79108 | JGI IMG/M metagenome (GOLD analysis project Ga0105105, IMG submission 79108) | Freshwater sediment microbial communities from Prairie Pothole Lake near Jamestown, North Dakota, USA - PPLs Lake P8 Core (1) Depth... | ecosystem: Environmental > Aquatic > Freshwater >... | reverse complement strand
TTACGCATTCCGCAAACCATAATTTGCACCAGTCTAAATATTCAGCTTCGGTTTTCCATTGCTTATCCCATCCTTCATTTATTGCCTTGTAATAGGGCGGGTCTGCAATTATTAAATCTTGGCTTTTGTCGGGTATGTTTTTAAATCCTTCTAATACATCAATCTGAGCTGCTGAATATTCTTGGACTGGTTGCTGTTTTTTTGCCATATATGTTACTATTCTGTTATAATTCATTATACCATATTTACCCAAATACGTCTATATGCAATCTATTATTACTATTTTAGGACCAACTGCGATTGGAAAATCTAAGCTATCTATAAAATTAGCTCAGAAATTTTCTGGAGCAATAATCTCTGCCGATTCTAGACAAATTTATAAAAACTTTGATATTGGTAGTGGTAAAATTACAATTAATGAAATGCAAAAAGTACCACATTATATGCTCGATATAAAAGAACTTTGGGAAGATTATAATGTTGCTGTATTTCAAAAGGAGGTAAAATCTATTTTACAAGAATTAAAAACAAAACAAAAGCTACCCTTTCTCGTAGGTGGAACTGGCCTATATATTGAGTCTATTATATATGATTATCAGCTATCTAATATACCTATTCAAAATCAATTACGACAAAAATTGTCTCAATTAAATAAATTAGAGCTGCAAAATAAACTTTTATCACTAAACCCTCAAATTAATCTGAACCAATCTGATTGGAATAATCCTATTAGATTAATCCGAGCCATTGAAAAAAATACTTTTGAAACTAAGCCCATCAACACAAAACCATTCACTATCTATAAACCTCTATTGATTGGCTTAAAATCTGACTTAAGTGATATAAAAGATAAAATTACGACTCGAGTGGAAGAAAGACTAGCACAAGGTGCCATTGAGGAAGTTGCAAAGATAAGATTAATCTTAAATGAAAGATTACCATTAAATACAGCCCAAAGTAAAGTTCAACAATTGGGACTAGGCACTATTGCTATATGTGATTATCTGGATAAAAAAATTGATTATGAGACTATGAAAAATAAATATATTCAATCAGAATATCAATATGCTAGAAGACAAATGACTTGGTTTCACCGTATGCCAGAAATTCATTGGTTTGAAGCTAATGATAAGGAATTATTGACTAAGACTAGTCAGCTGATTTATGACTTTCTTTAATAACAGTATTGATGGCAGCGTACCCAAGAGCCAAAGTATCATAAATAAAAGTATAAAATCTAAATCCAAGCACAAATATACCAAAACTAAATAAGATCAAAGATAATGGAGGAAATAAAATATCTGAATTTATATAGTCTTGCCAGACTTGTAGTTTTGCTAGGTATATATGCATAGTTACTAATAGAAAAGCAGTATAGCTTACATATCTGATTAATCTTCTCCATCTCTTAGGGCCCAATGTTTTTATTACTATAATCTCAGAAATAGCATAGCAAATAAAAAACAAATATAAAGCAATTATACCCAAAGCCACCGCCCAGTAATTTGTATTGAGAATATCAGGGTTTGGCAATATATATATAATTGTACCCACCACTCCATGAATTAAGGCATACATAAATCCAATTATACCTAACTGTTTTCGATAGGTTAAGAGCTTATCAAAATAATTCCAAAATTTAGCTAAAGGGCCTAGTATTAATGAAAGTCCTATTAATAAATAACCTGTATTAGTAAATCCCTTTAATACCATTTCAATTAATGGTACAGATTCATAAACTGTACCTACATAATAAACAGAGAAAAAAGGAATAGTAGTGAAACTAAAAGTTATAATTTGTTTCCAAGGATTTCTCTTTTTTATAATGTTTGCCATATTTATTTTAAAATAATATTTTTAGTATTTTCTATGGTGTCTTTAAAGTTGAATTTTTCACTATATGTTTTAAGAGCTTTGATATCTTCTTTAGATAAATCAGTGTCTACTAATTCTATAATCATTTTAGCCCAAGCTTTAATATCATCCACCTCTACATATTTTATCATAGAGCTACCAATTTCTCTAGAACTTGGAATATCTGAGGCAATAACTGAGACACCTTTCTTCAAAGCTTCTAAAATTGGAAAGCCAAATCCCTCATAATAGGATGGGTATAGTACAGCTTTTGCATTTTTATATAATGTCAATTTTTCTAAATTATTAACTCGATTGAGATTGATAATATCTTTTTTATACTCCGATTTATCTATGGCTTTAGCTATATCTTGATATCCATATCCTGGAATACCAGCTAGAACTAATTTTAAATCTGGATGGCTCAATTTTACTAAATTAAAGGCATCAATAATTGTAATTAAATTTTTTCTTAATTCTTTTCTTCCAATAAATAAGAGATATTTTGCATCACATAATTCTGTAACTGATGCCTTTATCTTCTCATTATGATTAAAATCTAGGCTTGGAATACCTGACGAGACTACTTTAATTTTATCAGGATTAATCTCATATTCACTTGAAAGGTCATCTTTGGTAGATTGACTGGGAGTGATTATAGTTGATGCCCAAATAGCTGATAGCTTAGTGAAAATAGCTAAATGCCAAAATCTAAATAAAGAATATGCTTGTGGAAAAACTTCATACTCTAAACCATGAATAACTATAATACTTTTCTTTGGATGAATTGGTGGGATAATACTGGCTGGAGTGTAAAATCTATCTGGTTTATCTTTTAGCAAAGCCCATGACAGGCCGTATAATGTCCATAAAAATTTAGTCTGAATAATACTATTAGTGATATTAGGGTGTAAGTCTAATATTGATTTAGATAAAGATGATCTTGAGTATAAAATAATTTGATGAGTGTCTGGGATTGCTTTTAATAAACCTAAAATTAGATTTTGAGCATAATATTCTGTACCAGTTTTATTGTCTATTTCTAATTTTGAAGCATCAATAGCTATTTTCATATAATATTCTTTAATTATTTTTATCTTTGATAACCTAGTACTCTCTTATATTTATCTAGACTGTCTAACATTATACCTGTACCTTTAGCTACACAATAGAGAGGATCTTCGGCGATACTACAAGGAACACCAGTTGACTTAAATATGAGTTCTGCTATATTTTTGAGTAATGCTCCTCCTCCAGTTATTACAATCCCCTTTTCTATAATATCACTAGCAAGTTCTGGCGGAGTTTCTTGTAGTACATTTTTAACTGTTTGAATAATTTCTCTTAGCTCCGCTTGCATAGCAATAGTAACCTCTTCTGAGGTAATGGTGACATTTTTAGGTAACCCAGTCAAGACATCTCGCCCTCTAATATCCATGGTATCAGTTTCAATTGGTAGAGCAGAACCTAGTTGTTTTTTGATATCTTCAGCAGTTTGCTCCCCAATAGCTAAGCTATATTTCTTCTTAATATGAGTCACGATGGCTTCCGTCAATTTATCTCCAGCTACTCTGGCTGAGGCAAAGGCTACAATTCCTCCTAAAGAAATAACTCCTACTTCAGTTGTCCCACCTCCAATATCAATAACCATACTGCCCGAAGGAATATCAATAGGAATACCTGCTCCTAAGGCTGCTAAAATTGGTTCTTTTACTACATAGGCGTTTTTTGCTCCCACATTCAAGGCAACTTCAATTACTGCTCTTTTCTCAGTAGATGTAATAGAGGCTGGGACAGATATAATACAATCTGGCCTGAAGACTCTGATCCTACCACTAACTTTTTGAATTAAATAACCGATTAAAGCTTCCGTCATACGATAATCAGCAATGACTCCGTCTCGAATTGGCCTGACTGCCTTGATTCCGTCTGGAGTTCTCCCAATCATTTCTTTGGCTTGATTACCAACTGCTAAAATAGAGTTATTATAAAGATCTACCGCTACTACTGAAGGTTCATTGATCACAATTCCTTTATTGGGTAAAAATACCAATACATTTGCTGTACCTAAATCTATACCTATTCTTTTTGACATATCAATTCTTAACTATCTTTATACTATTATACCATCTTTATCCTAATTTTACTCCTTGTTTTCTTAAATTATTACGGATGGCTCGAGCAGCAGAACCTGTTTTAACTATATTAAGCCAGTCTCGATGTGGTTTTTGTTTTTTATCAGTAATAATTTCTACTGTATCTCCATTTTGTAAAATCTGAGACAATTTGACTGGGCTACCATTAACTTTAGATAATACAGCATGTTTTCCAATATCTTGATGTATTCGAAAGGCAAAGTCAAGAGCAGTGGATCCTTGTAATAATCGAATAACATCTCCTTTTGGAGTCATTACAAAAATTTGATCTTGAAATAAATCTAATTTTACATGTTGTAAATATTCTTCTTCAGATAAAGGTTCTTTACCTAAATTGACTAAATCTTGAATCCACTTAAATCTATCCGTATCGACAAAAGAATGTTTATCTAAATCTGATTTTTGCTTATAGATCCAATGTGAAGCCACTCCGTATTCACAGTATTCATGCATTTCTTCTGTTCTAATTTGAACTTCAAAGATGGTATCTGTCTGTCTGTCTCTAACTGTGGTATGGATACTTTGATATCCATTATCCTTTGGACTGGCAATATAATCTTTGACTCTATTTGGCAATGGCTCAAAATATGATTGTATAACTGCAAATACCTGATAACAAGTAGCTAAATCCGGAGTTATAATTCTCAAAGCTATTAAATCATACACCTGCTCTAACTTTTTACCTGCACCTAATTTTTTATATAAAGAATAATATTTTTTAGCTCTGCCATATAATCGATTATAGTTTATATTCTCTGATTGTAAAATATTTTTTAAATTCAATTCAATTTTCTCTAAAATCTCTTGTCTTGTAGTATATTCTTGTTTAACTTGCAAGACTAATGATTTATATTCCTTAGAATAGGCATAGGGAAAACTTAAATTTTCTAATTTTTCTTGCAATTTACCCATTCCTAATCTCTCTGCAATTGGGGCATATATTTCCAAACTCTCAAGAGCAATTCTTTGAGCCTTTTCTGGGGGAAGAGCCGACAAAGTTTCTAGATTATGGAGTCTATCTGCCAGCTTGATAAAGATAACTCTAATATCACGGCTCATGGCCACAAACATTCTTCTTAAATTCTCAGCATATCTATCCTCGCCTTTATACTTAATAACAGATAGTTTCGTTACTCCTGAAATTAGAAAAATAACCTCACGACTGAATATCTTAGACAATTTAGTCAGACTAACTTCAGTATCTTCAGGAACATCATGGAGTAACATTGCAATTAAAGTGTCTCGGTCTAATTGCATATCTGCTAGTATAATACAGGCTGAAACTGGGTGAATGATATAGAAATCGCCACTCTTGCGTCTTTGCTCTTGATGGGCTTCTATCATTTGTATAAAAGCTATTTCAACCTGCTCTAAATCAGTCTTTGAAAGATATTCTAAATGTGGTTTTAGTACATTCCAGAGTTGGTGACTTGCTAATTCTAGATTATCTTTACTAATACTATTCATTTCTAAAACTTATATTATAGCTTATAATTATATCTTTAATTTACTCTCACTATATCAAATCCCAACTGAATTAATCTCTGCTCAATTTGCTCATAACCTCTATCTATATGATGAATATTATCAATAATACTGTCTCTCTCGGAAATTAGTGCTGCTAATAGAAATGTCATCCCAGCTCTAATATCAGGGCTTTCAATTTTTCGTCCATATAACTTTGTTGGGCCATTGACCACAACTCGATACGGATCACACATAATAATATTAGCCCCCATTTGATTCAAAATATCGGTATAGAATAATCTTCCATCAAAAATAGTCTCTTGCACCACTGAAGTACCCTCAGCCTGAGTTAATAAAAGAGTAAATGGTGCTTGCAAGTCTGTTACAAACCCAGGGTATTCATGAGTTTTTAGTTGTAATCCTCGATAAGGCTTATTATGAGATATAATTTGTATAAAATCATAACCCAATTTATAATCTACTCCAACTAAATCTAAGAATTTCCAAAATACTCTTAAATGCTTAGGTTCAATACCTGTTATCTTAATATCGCTTCTAGTTAAAGCTCCTAATATAGCAAAAGTTCCTGCTTCTAGTCTATCTGGAATATTAGTATATTCAAAAGGATTTAAACCCAAAGTATCTACCCCTTCAATTATAACCTCAGAAGTCCCATCACCAGTAATCTTAGCCCCAGCTAATCTCAACATATCACAAAGAGCTTGAATTTCAGGTTCTAAAGCTGCATTATAAATAGTAGTTGTACCTTTAGCTTTAACTGCCGCCATAATCAAATGTTCGGTGGCAGTATGAGAAATCCACTTAAAAACATATTCTATTCCCTTGAGAGATTTATGTGGCAGTCTAAAAATATACTGATTATTTTCCTCTACTACCTCAGCTCCCATTAAAGATAAACTTTCTAAAGTCATATCAATCGGCCTTCTTCCGATAGAATCTCCACCCGGATGAGGAAAAATAACCTCTCCAAATTTGATCAATAAGGGAGCAATAAATAGAAATGAGGCTCTCATTTTGACTGCTAAATCTGTGGGAATAATATTTGTATTAACTGATGTAGTATCTATATTATAAGAATGATGTGCCACTTTATTTACCTTAGCTCCTAGAGCTTCTAGGATTTTAATCATATCTCTAATATCCTCAATATCTGGAATATTATGTAAAATAGTTGTCCCATCTAATAAAAGTGTAGCTGGCAATAACTTTATAGCTGAGTTCTTAGCTCCATAGACTGGTATTTCACCTTTTATCCCAAATTGATTACCTTTAATTTTAAACTTTGACATATACCTTTACTTTAATAATTTTAAGATTTCTTCTGTATCATTCCAGTTTTCTTTTACCCCCCCGGCTCTCATAATACTAGTCTCGCTACCTTTGCCTGTGATGATAATTATATCCTCACTATGAGCTAATTCTATAGCCTTTTTGAAAGCCTCCCGACGAGATAAAATTCTCCAAGCATTTTTATTTTCTTGTTTTTCAGATTCCAGCACTCCAGCAAAAACTTCATCAATAATATCCTGTGGGTTCTCATCATAAGGATCCTCATCAGTAATGATAACATAATCATTCATCTCACCAGCAACCTTCCCCATTGGAGATCTTTTCCAAGTATCTCTACCACCTCCACAAGAGCCCAAGATCGCAATAGTTTTACTGTTTTTACCCTTAAAGCTAGAGTTAATAGTTTGATAAACTTTTTCTAAAGCCTCTGGAATATGAGCATAATCCACAAATACAGTAGGATTAGTAGATACTTTATTCATTCTACCTGGAATGTCATTTAGATTAGATAAAACCTTATTAATCTTATCATAATCATAGCCCAACCAATTAGCAATACCAATAACAAATAATAAATTATACCCCATAAACTCACCCAAGACTGGAGTTTTTACAATATATTTTTGTTTAGTATTATTATCTTGGTAGCTAAAGTCTAGCCCATTTTGGTCTGATTTAATAGATAGCATTTGAAGAGTAGCTTGACTGGACTTACCAGTAGAGTATACTGTTTTGCGAGTAAGATGACGATAATATTCTTGATGTTCATCATCTTGATTCACCCAAGAGAGAGGCTCAATAATTTTAGAGTTGATTTTTTTAGATTTTGATTTATCAAAAGATTGGAATAATAATCCTTTGGCTTTCTTATAATTCTCAAACCCTCCATGAGCCCCTAAGTGCTCAGGGTATAAATTAGTAATTACCACCGAGTCAAAATGTATGCCTCTATGCCGATTTTGTGCCAGTCCCTCACTGGTAACTTCTACTATAAACACTGTAGCTCCATTATTCTTAGCCTCTCGCATTAGTCTATGAATCTGACCTCTACCAGGCATAGAGTTTCTAATTTTATTCTTAGATAATTCTTTCCCATTACTAGAATAGACTGAAGAAGTAAGACCAACCTTTAGTCCTAATTTAATCAAGGTCTGATACAAAGTATAGACTGTACTAGTCTTACCTTTTGTACCTGTAATACCGATAACTATTAAAGACTCACTTGGTCTACCAAGTAAAAAGTTTACTGCATAGTGCAATATCAGATGATATGGTAATTTTAACTTTTTTAATATTGCTCTTGGCATACTAAGTTATTAGTTTTGAGTGATCAGTTTTGGATATTATCTACTAATTCCTGATAAGTTTGAACTGGATTGTCTGACTTGAAGATAGCACTACCTACAGCAATTCTATTCACTCCCAAGTCTCTGATAGTCTTAATATTATCTATATTTACAGCTCCATCCCAAGCTATATCACCCTCATACATAGTATAGCGACTTTGGAAATCTTTTACTTTTTCATATACTTGAGTTTGTAGAGGGGAGCCATAGAATCCTGGGGTTACTCCCATAAATTGTACTCCGTCAATTTTTTTCACCACTTTTCCAATATCTCTAATATCTGTATCTGGATTAAGAGCAATAGCTACCTCTTTGTTGATAGACTTAACTAGATTAACTAATCGGCGAAGTTGTTCTAAATTTTCACAAATTTCTTGATGCACTATAATTCTAGTACAAGCTTTGAAGGATTTGAGACTTTCAATAATATCTCTAGTGTTATCAAAATTAGCCATAATATGAATCTCCACCTGTAATTTACCAAAATCTTCATAAAAAAATTCTCTTGGCATCAAAGATTTAGACTCTACGAACTCTCCATCCATCACATCAACTTGTATAATCTTAGCCAAAGATTTAATAATAGATAAATATTCTCTAAACTCTTGTTTAGAACTAGTCAAAATAGCTGGGATAACAATACTCATAGTTTATGATTTAACTTAAATATAATTATAGCATATTTTGGATTTTTTGAGGAGAGCGATATAAATAATATACTATGAAGGAGGGGGAGAGAATACAAATACCTACAACCCAAATCTTCCTCTTTTTGCATTAAAATTTTGTTGAATTTCTGAGTCGTTGAGAGAGCGATTATAAACCATAATATTATAAATAATACCATCTGGCCCCCAAGACTCTGAATGAGTAACTCTAGATCCTATTTTAGCTCCAGTTGTTGTACCTGTATTTATTGCTCCAACTACACCTGCACCTTGAGATAATCCATTAACCCAAAATTTATGAAGAGCTGATGAATTGGTATATGAAACTACTAAATAATAAATAACTTCTTTTTGCATTATTATTCCCTGACCATAATTAGTTCCCCAAGTATGTGTACTCAATCTACCATCTGATAGAACTAAACCAAATGCTTGATTTGATATTGATGTTCCATAATGTAGAACATGTCGCTTGCCTGAGATTACAGTAGGAGTTTTCACAAAAGCAACTATAGTCCTGTCTGATGTACCAACTGGCAATAATGATACTGAATTTAAATTAAGATAATCATTTACTCCATCAAATACTAAGCCACCACCATTATTACTACTGAAACCCACTCCGTTGACAAGAGTTCCATTATTGTTGTTTCCGCTCAAATCAAACCAAGTTGTCCCTGTGCCAGGATAACTTACCTTATTACCAGCATCTAGGTATAATACCAACCCATCTGTAACAATGGGGAATTTAGGCACAGTTTCGACTAAAGGAGTATTATCAGTAACGGTTGCCTCGACCGGAAGTGGATCGTTAATATTAATAATTACTTCTCCTTCTGCTTGTAATGATCTGACACTAACTGTATTGGTAGCGTCATCTACTGCTATTTCATAACCTACACCACCTGTATTATCTGTATCATTTGGGTCTTGTGGTATTGCTTGAAGGAAATTAGGTACTAGAGATGATTTTAAATCAATGAATCCCGTACAAGAAGTAGAATCTGGATCACAAATTTCTTGATAAGTTCTAGACAAACCTGTAGGATAAATATCTTCTTGCAATTTATATTGAGTAATAGCACTTTCTAAGGTCTGAATATGAGTTTTTCGAGTATCATTACGAGCTTCAATAAATCTATCCTCTGCATTAAAATTTACTAATCCAATAGTAAGCAGGATCCCAATCAAAGTAATGACTAACAGCACTTCTATAAGGGTAAATCCTTTATTTGAAATTTTTGTTTTCATTGATTTAGTTATTAACTTTATATTTTATTCTGACCTTAATGCTTTGACAGGATTTAAGGTTGCTGCTTTAAGGGAAGGATAAATTCCTGCTAGTATTCCAATTCCTATACTAATTGCTACTACTATTAGAGTAGATATCAGATCAAAGTTAAAGAATGTGTCAACTTGAAATCCAATTTGATTTAATTGTTCTACAATGAATATATTTCCTATTTGCATACTAAGTATCACGATAATCAATCCTGCCACACCACCTAAGAGACCTATTATAGCGGACTGAATTAAGAACACTCCTAATATCTGTCTATTAGAGGCTCCCATAGATTTTAAAATTCCAATTTCTTTAGTTTGCTCATAAATACTCATGACCATTGTATTAGTAATACCAATAGCAGCAATAACTGCCGAGATAGCTCCAAATACAAATAAAGCTATAGTAAAGGCTTGAATAATATCATCAAGGAACCCCAATACATCATCTGCGGTAAATACTCCCTGAAAGTTATATTTTTCATCAATAGATGATTTGATAGAATCCAACTTAGCTTCCTCACCAGTGACTCGAAGTAAATCATATCCGACTGAAGAGACATATTCTTCTTTAGAATCAAAACCTCCAATATTAGTTAGGACCCCAACTGAGTTATCTAGTGATATAATCGCATCATTTCTGTCTCTGCCTGGGTCAAAAACTCCTTTTATTGTATATTCAAATTGCTTGTCTAGGATTTCTTTGGTTTTGACTGTACCGAATAGAGCACTTTTGGAAGTTATAAAGGTTACTTTTTTATCCAGTAATTCCTCTGGATTAAGACCATAAAAATCAGCAACTGATTTTGAGACAAAGATATTATCTCCAGTAGGTTTAGTCTTATCTCCCCAAAATTCTACAAAATAAGAGTCTCCTCCCTCTATGTCCCAACCTGATATAAATGCGGGGGCATAGGTTTTATCATTATCTGCTAATTTTATTTCCAAATTATTCACTATAGTCACTGGAACTGTATTGCTTACACCATCAATTCTATTAATTTTATCTATTGTTTCTTGGGTAATAAGTGTAGCCTCATCAGGTTTAGCTTCTTCATTGGAAGGTGTGGTGAATGCCCCTGGTCCACTTGAATTGGTAATAAATATTTCATTAGACTTGAATTGAGTTTGAATGGCTGAGACTAATAAAGTTCTTAGGTCTTGCATTCCAAAAATTATCAAAGATAACAAAATTACTGCGATTGTAATACCTAAGCTAGTCAAAACTGTTCTTAGTTTGCGTCTTGCCACTAGACTGATAGCATATTTAATCATATTTTTAAAGATTATCTACTAATTGACCGTCCCTCAAGAATAATTTCCTGTCAATACCTTCAGCTAAATGCAAATCATGTGTTACCAAGAACATTGTCATATTTTCCTCTGCATTAAGTTCGAATAGTAAATGCATAATTTCCTTACCCGTAACAGAATCTAGATTACCAGTTGGCTCATCAGCTAATAAAATTTCTGGCTTGGCAATTAAGGCTCTCGCTATAGCTACTCTTTGCATTTGTCCTCCGGATAATTCATTTGGCTTATGCTTTAATCTATCTGACAGACCAACTTTATCTAATAGATATTTGGCTCTATCCTCTGCCTCGGAACCTGTGAGTTGTTTGCCAAATTTTAGTGGCAATAATACATTCTCTAAAACATTTAAGGCTGATATTAAATTAAATTGTTGAAATATAGTCCCAACTTTAAATCTTCTATATGTATCAGGATTATAATCTTTAATATCTTTATTATCTACAATTACCTGTCCATCATAAATTCTATCAAGACCTCCTAAGATATTAAGTAAGGTAGATTTACCTGACCCTGAGCTACCTATAATGGCTACCATTTCTTTAGTTTGAGCAGCAAATGAAATATCATTTAAGGCAATAACTATATTGTCTTTATTCATCTGATAAACTTTTTTGAGATTTTTTACCTCTATCATATAGATTGTCTTAAGTTTTCTACTTGCTCAACTATACTGTCTACATTAATTTGCTCGAATTGTAACAATTCTTCTGGGGTCCCGCTTCTTGGAATTTCTTGTACTGATAGAGAGCGTATAGGAATTTGTACATCCTCGAGTTCCGATCTTATAGCTTCAGCGATACCTCCGGCTTGATGATGATCTTCTACTACCAGTAACCCTTTAGTCTCGCGAGTAGCTAAATGTAGAGTTGCAGTATCAAGAGGTTTTATACTGTATAAATCTATAACTCTGACACTAACCCCTCTTTCTCTTAGTATATCATAGGCTTTCAAACATTCATAGAGAGTAATACCTGCTCCGACTAAAGTAATCTCATCCAACTCACTATTATAAATAGTTTTACTTCCTCCTATTACAAAAGTTTCATGATTTTCATATAAAGTAGGCACATCTGCTCGTGTTAATCTTAGATAACTAAGACCTTCGTATAAATAAGCTTGTTCAGTTAATTTAAGAGTAGAAATTGCATCACTCGGATATAAGACTACCGAACCAAACATTCCTCTAAAAAAAGCGATGTCATTCAGAGCCATTTGAGAAGGACCATCAGCCCCAATTGAGACTCCTGGATGAGTTCCCACTACAACCATATTAGCTTCATTATATTGAGCCATACGAATTTGGTCATATGCTCTGGTTAGAAAACCCGCAAAAGATGAAACAAATGGCTTCTTACCAGCGAGTGACAAGCCTGTGGCTACGGACAACATATTTTGCTCAGCGATAAACATTTCTAAAAACCTATTCTCATCAATATGATTAGCGTAAGTAGAATTACTTACTTCAGCATCGAGTACAATAATATCATTATAATTACTAGTAAGAATTTTAATAGCTTCTCCAAAAGCCTTTCGTGGAGAGACTAAGTCACACATAGCATAATTAGGATATACATTATCATCTACATGTGTTGGAGTGTAATTATACGGAGCAAGCTTCATAGGAGCTTCAATTTCAGCTCGCAAATCTAAATTCAGTTGCCCTAACTCTTGAATATAAACATCAAATTGTTCTTGTGTTAATGTCTTACCATGCCAATTATCTTGATCCTCAATCAGAGATATTCCCTTACCTTTAATAGTCTTAGATAATATTGCAGTTGGTTTATCTGAATACTTGGATTGACTGAAAGCATTTATAACTTCTTCTAGATTATGACCATCTATTATAATTGTATTCCACCCAAAAGATTCAAATCTTTTTTGATATATTTCCAGATTATGTCCTTCCATGGTCTCTCCTCTTTGACCTAGCCTATTAATATCTACTATGGTGATTAGGTTATTAAGACCATAATATGAGGCACTGGCAACACTTTCCCAAATAGAACCTTCAGCCAATTCACTATCTCCCAACATAACATAGGTATAGGCTTGAGTTTGATCGAACTTTTTTGCATTAATAGCATACCCCACACCAATACCCAAGCCTTGTCCAAGAGATCCAGTAGCCGCATCTGTAAACATAAATCGACGACTAGGATGACCCTCCAGAACACTCGTAAACTGCCTTAACTCTTGAATCTCCTCAGGTGTAACCACTCCCGCCAATAGCCATAAGCTATATAAAAGTGGTGAAGCATGACCTTTGGATAAAATAAATCTATCATTATTGATATCTTTAGAATTATTAATATCATATTTAAACCCGCCTCCAAAAAACAATCCAACACCCAATTCTACTGCCGATAAAGAAGAACTTGGATGCCCTGACCCTGCCTGAGTAGTAGAGTATAAAATCCAATATTTAACTAATTTAGAAATTTCCTCAAGCTGATTAATTGTATATTCCATAATCTGTATTATTATTTTCTAATTCTGTAATTTTAGATACTCTTCTGATATGTCTATCTTGAAAGGATAGCTCAGTTTCTATAAAAGTGCCCACAATATCTGGAATTTTTTCAATCTCTAGAGCTGATGATAATGCTAAAATATTAATATGATTATGAGCCCTTGCAATAGCCGTAGTCTCAATTGAGTCTAATAAGGCAGCTCTTGCCCCCGATATTTTATTAGCCGTGATACTTACACCAACTCCCGTTCCACAAATAACAACACCTAGAGAACCAACATCCTCTACAACTCTTTTGGCAACTTCAGAAGCATAATCTGGATAATCATCATCGGGATCATAGACTGAATTACCGCAGTCGACAACTTGTAAATGTTTTGAGTTTAAAAACTGAATAATTGACCGTTTAAGATAAAAACCTCTATGATCTGATCCTATGTAAACTGTTTGAATATCCATATATTTAGGGTTATTTTTGTAATAATTTAAGAGCTAGTCGAATTTGTTCTGATACCTCAAGAGCACTATCTAAACTCGAGAGTACTTTCTGAATTTGAGATGGCTTATAACCAAGAGACTCCAGTGCGTCCCAAACATCTTGAGTATTTTGAGATGAGTTAGAATTTGTAGAGATATTTTCAAATATTTCAATATTACTATATAGTGAGCTGAGTTTATCTTTGAGTTCTAAAATAATTCTCTCAGCAGTTTTCTTCCCAATTCCCAAGGCCTGATGCAAAACACTCACTCTCTCTTGTTGAATAGCTTGCATAATAGCTTCAGGTTGATCTAAATCTAAAATTGCAAGAGCACTTTTGGCCCCTACTCCATTAACTGAAATTAAGTATTTAAATAATTGAAATGAAATCATATCAAGAAACCCAAATAAAGTTAAGCTATCCTCCTTCACATCCAAATAAGTTATTAAAGAGATGTTCTCTCCAATCGAACCAACCGAAGTAAAAGTAATAGTATTAACTAAAACACTATACCCAACCCCATTAACATCCACAATAAGATTGTTATTTTGTTTGTATTGAATTTTTCCCGCTAGACTAGCTATCATAATATTATTTATCTTATTATAATATTATATCATATAATATATATATTTAATAAAGTATATATAAAGCTAATATCTAATATACTATATAGAGAGTTAAATCAAGCTGTAGCTTAAAATCTTAGATTTTTATAAGTACTCTAATCTATCTATAAATAGAATTTACAAATTAAAGGGCTCATCTAATCACGCAGCGGAAGCTAACGCTGCTGGACGTATTGGTAGTAGTGGGGCTTGAAGCCAGAGTAAAGACTCCTGCAAAAGAGGCATCAGCCCAAACACCGCCGCGATGGAAGGTGAAAGTTGTGGTGCCGGTGACTGTTCCTGCATAATATTGGCCCATATTTTGGCTACTATCCCAAGAAGTATTACTTGGGCGGGTTAGGTCATAGCTTAGGGTTCCAAAATTACTTATTGCTGTCCATTGCTGCCATAATAATCCTGAACTGTTATTTGGTTTGTCTTGTCCTAATATGGTATCACTAGTCCATTCCCATACATTCCCACTTAAATCCCAGATTACCTCTCCGTTGCTTAACGTATGAGTTCTTCTCTCTATACTTGGGCTGGTATTTCCTGTTCCAAAGTATGGATCATTATCTGTACTGGCTTC
>Ga0105105_10000639_pt1 | contig 15554 bp, 32 predicted proteins | sample PPLLaktember2015_4_FD_79108 | JGI IMG/M metagenome (GOLD analysis project Ga0105105, IMG submission 79108) | Freshwater sediment microbial communities from Prairie Pothole Lake near Jamestown, North Dakota, USA - PPLs Lake P8 Core (1) Depth... | ecosystem: Environmental > Aquatic > Freshwater >... | reverse complement strand
CTTGCGATTGATGCGGTAGCGGCAACAGGAAGCTTAAGGACGCTTGGAACAAGTGCAACATCGGCTTGCGCCGGGAATGATGCAAGGCTTTCCGATGCGCGCACGCCAACGGCTCACGCTGCATCACACAATGCCGGGGGTGGCGATGCTCTTGCGATTGATGCGGTAGCGGCAACGGGAAGCTTAAGGACGCTTGGAACAAGTGCAACATCGGCTTGCGCCGGGAATGACAGTCGAATAAGTGTCAAATTCTATGCCGATCAAGTAATGTCGCCTAATAACGCGGATTGGGCTATAAATGCGCTTGCACCGGCTAACGTCGATTCTCTCAATAACGCGCTTATCGTTCGTGCTTTTGACGATACCGCTGAAGAAGGTATCGGGTTTTTGATGGAATTACCGACTAATGCCGTCGGTATGATCATGTACTTTAGATCACGCGCTCAAACAGCTCCCGGAGTTGCCCGACAAATCATACCACGACTATACACCCGCCAAATCGCCGATAATACGGCGGTAGGTGCATGGAGCGCGGCAACGACTCTTACCGCCATTGATATTCCGACCAATGCACGATTTCAATACGATTCTCAATCCATAACATTTGCAACACTTGGACTTACAGCCGGAAATATCGTACAATTTGAATTAACTCGATATGGCGGTAGCGGTTCCGATACCCTGGTCGGCGATTGGAATCTCCTCGAACTAATGATACAATTTTATTAAGGCGTTTTTATGTCTCTCATATTTAACGCGAATACCGACAAGGTGACATTACCGGATAATAGCAGCATAGTTCGAGCTGTTGCCGGTGCGACCGTTACCGCATGGATCAATCTTTCAAGCAAACCAGGCATATCGACGGTCGCGTCTCTAACCATTCCGGCCTATAGAGACCGCCCTCGTATCGATTTTTTTGCCGTTGCCAATGATGCGGTACATATGTCGGCAAGCGGTAGGGCTATTGATGCGGAAGCACAAGGAACATTTAATGGTACGGTGTTGTCCGTACCTATAGGAGTATGGAGTTTTGTGGCATGTCGATTTGATTTTGTCAATAGACTGATAAAATTCAATCTCAATACCACGGTCGAAACCTCTCCGACGATTTCCGCATGGACCGCCGGAAACTGCTCGAATACCGCTACGCTGTCGAATACTATCGGCGGTAAAGATGCCAATGCATTCCCATTACACGGTTCCGCCGAAGACGTGCGGATATATAACAGGGTTTTATCAGATGCGGAACTTGAGACCTTGCACGCATGCAAGGGGGCTGATTCCATATTTTTAGGTTTGCAGGTCCGTCACGGATTTTTCGAACGCCATGCCGGAGCGATTGCTTCGGGAAGTGAAACAGTCAGGGATTTGATGCATAATTTCAATGGTTTGGCATCGGAAAATACCGTTTTCGGAGAAGGATTTTGTAAATTTCGGCGGCAACAGTCTTAAGGAGAAAAACGATCATGAGCAACGTACTTAAATATCTTACGGTAAACGGATACGGAATAGAATACAAAATATCGGTCAACACTCCTGATTATTTGAACCCTGTCAATGGTTATTCTTTTCTTATCGACCCCGATGTTACCGCTCTTCTGACCGCCCAGGTGCCAGTAAAATACTGGAAATACAACGGAGTTGCGGTGGTTGAAATGTCTGTCGCCGAAAAAAATGCTCTTGACGATGAAGAATTAAACAATAAGACTCCGATCATTTATCCGGTATATCATATCAAACCGGGGTTCGTATCGCAGGCCGATACCGCCGACTGGCCGGTCAATCGGGCGACAACCGTATTGAACGATCCTCTTAACACGGCATTGAAAACCGTACAACTTGACAATGCTCTGGAATCGGGTTTTGGATTCACCCTTAAGGTTCCCGCTTCGATAAAAAAATTCGTCATAAGCGTATGGTATCGCCCCCTTACGCTTCCCGGCGGGGTGGACCGTTCGTTGAAATTCAGGTTTTATACACGGGATATGGTCGATAATGCGCCGGTAAGCGCTTGGCGGTTTGACGGACTTTCCGAACTGATAGTACCGCAATCTCTCAATTATCAATACGAATCATGGAATAAAAAATTGACGGCGCTTGGATGTACCGCCGACACTTTTATACAATGTCAATTAACCCGTAGAGGTCAGGGGGATACCCTGGAATATCCGATTTTGATCAATGAAGTCTCGGTTCAATTCTCATAAAGGAAAAAGGTATGAAAACAGAAAAAACAGCTTGCGCGATCAACGACCAATGTATCAATACTTTCTTTTCAAAAGAGACTTTCAACACCGTATCAAAAATAAGCGTTCCTTTCGTCACCGCCTTTGTCCTGGCAGTGATTGCTTACGGCTTTGCGTATGCCGATCATATGCTCAAGATCGAAAGCCGTGTTGCGATAATCGAAAATAGGCAGATGCGTCTTGATAGTATGGTAAATACCAAACTGGATATTTTGATTGAAAGATCGAAATAATCTCTTCAAAATAAGGAGTAAAAATACTATGAAAAGAATCGGCATTTTTAAGAAGATAGGAAAAAAACTCGTACTATTGGCCGTATGCGATACGGAAAAAGAAGCAAAGGAATTTATCGCAAAACAACCTCTCAAACCTCACGGTAGAGGTCGACACTATCATACTCCGTATATTACCAAAACCGTCATCATGTAATATTCAGATGGATAATACAGACCGGCTGAAAATAGCCGTTGCTATCGGTCAAGCATATGCTGAATGTCGGGGCGCTGAAATACGAGGTGTTGAAAAAGTGCTCGAACATATAGGTCATATCATGCAATCAGAAGATCCAACATTTAAACCTATAAACTTTGTCAAAGCGGTTGAAAGAGCCGCCGAATTATCACGGTGAACCCTTATGAAAAACCCTTGCAAAATCCATTTTGTCGCCATGTTCGGCGTCGAGTATGACCTTGATATTTTTCCTTTTTGGGCCAGATATTATCTTGACATGAATTTTGATTCATATCATCTTTTTTTACATAGGGAAAACGGTTCCATAGGAAGAGACATAAAAAAAGAAGTGCTTGATAGGGGTTTTACCTATGATTGCGCCGACGGTCCCCAGGCGAACGGCATGCTTCGCCGACTATTGCTTGGTAATTATGCTTCACAGCTTCCTGCAAATGATTTTTTAGTGGTTGCCGACCTTGACGAATTTCATAGCAATCCGGAAACGTCCGCCGGTTGTACCATTCCGAAACTGCCGGAGTATCGTACTCTTTTATCAAAATACGACATAGTAAGCGGGTTTCTATGCGACCGGTACGCTTACCGGTTGGAAGCATGCTATGAAAATCCTTTCTATCAGTATCATAGGGAAGAATTTTTCGAGCAAAAAATATTCAACAATTTTACCCCTGATTTTTTACGATCTACCGTATGGCCGGATACGAGAAGGACAAAAATCCTTGCCGCTCGAGCCGGTTATGATGTGGCATATGCCGGATCACATTGCTTGACGACCATACCGTCTAATGCAAAAGTCATTGACGGTTATCATGTCCATCATTTTGCTTGGCGTGAATCGGCCAAAAGAAAGACGGCGGTAAAAACGTATTATACAAGCGAAAATTTAAGGGAAGTAGAGTGTTCATCATGAAAAAAATGCATATATATCGGTTGCAATTCCGGATACGAATCGTTTTATAAAGAAAAAATAGTGAGGTAAACGGTGAAGATCAATTATTCCGCAATGCTTCCCATGGCGATAGGGTTTTCCCGATCTACCACTATTTTAGGCAGATTAATACAACTATTCCGGGGAATACTCAGGGATAAAAACGCTCCTAATCATTCTTTTTTTGTAACTGAAGATCATGGACAGTTTTTTGCAACCGAAGAAACGTTTTCCGGTCTTGTCGAAAACTCTCTTGAAAAATATACAAAGAAAAATGATGTGACATTACGCGAAAAAGCGCTCGAACATCTTGCCGAAATACGCCGTCGCGCCGCCGAAGAAAGTAGATATGATTGGAAAGGAATTCTATCTTTCCTACCATTGATCGGTAAATTGATAAAACAAGACCCGAAAAGAAATTGGTGTTCTGAAAATTGTACTACTATTTTGAAGTTGTTCAATGCACCCGGAATAATGAAGGTTGGTGTTGCGCCTGACGAACTATTAAAAATGATCGATGAAAATTTGAAATATCGCGAAATCAAAAACTTTTATCTATAGGAATATCTATGGGGAACGCCGCTGATAATCTGATCAAAAAATATCCTACTCGTATCGATCAATTAAAAGGACCTATTACAGTTTATTTTCAAAAATTAACCGATTCTTTACCTCTTAACGGTAGCGAGCAGGATTTATATATGACTGTTTTCTATCCGGCAGCTCGTCGTATAAATCCAAACACAAGTTTTGATTCGAAAACAAGGCGCGATAATCCTGGTATAAAAACACCGCAAGATTATATCAACCTTGTCAATAAACAGAAAACTTCTCCTCTATTGACGGTTTTTGAAATGACCGCTCTCACCGATCTTGCAAAAAAGATCGGAACCTCTACCGACTCTCTCTATAAGTTGATCAATTTTGAAAGCGGTTGGAATCCCGCCGCTCGAAATAAAATAAGTGGCGCAAGGGGGCTTATTCAATTCATGCCGAGTACGGCCCGTTGGCTTGGCTTTAAAGATGATTTCCCTTCCTGGCTATTGCTTGCGCTTGTGGGGGGATGTTATTTTCTATTTAATCAAAGGGGATGATCATGGGTTCATACATCGAAGGTTGTGAGTTTTTAGGATCGTGGCAAGACGATATTTCGACACTTATTTACGTCGATACCGGTACTTCCAAGCTGAATAAAAGCAAGATCGATCTTCTCAATAAAAAGTACGAAGAAGCTCAAGGTTACGGTTATACCGGCAACACCATCGACCCGTATGTTGCGCGTGAATGTAAAGTGTCCGAACTTGTTGCCAAATCGTTTCGATTAAATATCGAAAAAATCAAAGCTGCCGAAATAGCGAAGGAAATGGCGAAAATCGAGTTAGCGGTAAAAAAAGCCGAAGATAAAACCAAAACCATTTTAAAATGGTATCATTACGCTTTAATCGGCGGCGGTATGCTTACGTTGATTGCTCTATCACCTACAATATTTAACGTCTCACGATTAGCTGGCAGAATGAAAAAATAATCACCCTTACCAAAAGGAATCCTTATGACCCAAAACGTATTACCTGATCCTGAACTCATGAAAAAAGACCCGATGGCCGAATTATTCGGTCCCGGTAGCGGCGTTAAACTTTTTGGTGAAACCGATGACGATATCCCCGAAGAAGTACGAGCGCTGCTTGATGAACACGGATTAGGTAAAAAATCGTTCCAATGTATTTTGAAGGAAATTCCCGCCGGCTCAAGCATGGAAAATGCCAGCTCAAGCACTAATACCACATTTATCCGAGGTTTTACCCGTGGTATCCCTTCAGCGGATTATATAGCAAAAACCTACGGTCCCGGTAATTATTTACTATGTTTTACGTGGCAAACTAGAGATCCGGATGGTTCGCGGCATAATAACCGTCAAGAAGTCCCCGTTATTATCAGTGAAAAGGTTTTAGGTGAATATAAACGACAGCGTTTAAGTGAAAAAATCAAAGATGCTTCTGAAATCGGTTCACAAGTGCGCGACGCCCTTGTAGAAAAATCGATCGAAGGATCTATGATCAAAGCCTTGACCGGAAGCGGTGATGAAAATAAAGATCCTCGTATAAGCGCCAAAGAGTATATCTCCGAAATAGTCGAAACCTCGCGTATGCTCGGTTTAAGCCCTCTATCCGCCGCTCAAGTACCTGCAAAAGCCATCGAATGGGAAAAGATAATCCCGGCGGCAGCTGGTATCTTGACGGCGTTCATGAGTATGCAACAACAAAACGAACAACGTAGAAGTGACGAATTTAACAAAATGCTTATGCTTATGATGAGTACGTCACAGTCGGCAAATAATCAGATGTTGGAAATTGTAAAAGCACAATCCGGCGCGGGTTCCGGCAACTTAGCCATAAAGGAGTTTAAAGATATGATTTTCGGCGCATTAGATATAAAACAAGCTTTGTCAGGTAACGAAAAGGAAAGTTTGGGCGATAAGATTTTTAAACTCATTGAAAGCGTCGCCCCGTCGATCCTCTCTATTGCTGCTACAACCGCTCAAGCCCGGGAAGCTGCCAGTAACCCGATGGTTAAGAGTTATATCGATAAAAACCCCGATTTCCAGGCGTTAAGGAGAGATCCGGTGGAAATGGCGAAAGTCGTCGGCAAGTTGGATCAATTCTACGGTCAAAAACAGACTGATTTGATTTTACAGGTAGCGGGATGGGGACGACCTATCGAATGTCCCCATGATCCCGATTTGATGGAACCGCCTGAAATAACAGAATAGATATAATTTTCTCTGTCGCGATCAATAGGTGAAGGTTATGTAAGGGTTCCATTCCCTAAGATTGCGACAGAGATTTTTTTCACAATATCTTCAGCATTTTTAGATTTATCTTCTACATAATCAAGAGTTTTAGTAAATTCTTTCAGTATTTCATTATTAGACAAATAAAATTCTGCTTTCATGCGTACTATATTAAACGCTTCGATGTTATTCATAATTTTTTCCTGTTTTGGTTTTTCTATAAATATTTTCATTTTGATTTTTTCGATATTTAATGGTGATAAGCAATTATTAACCGCTTTTTCAGTTACATCTTTTACAGCATTTACTATATCTCTTGCGTAACCATCATGACAATTATCAATATGATTTCTCCATGCTGTTTTGTCTATACCAAAATCACTCGTACATACCGGACAACGATAACCCATAATTAGCTTTCTGTTAAATTTTTCTATAATTCGAGAATCATTTGATTTTCATCGACGATTTTTTCTTCTCTTGGTTTTCGTCGACCGTAAAATACTGTTTTATTTTTGACTTTTACAGGTACCGGCGGTAGCGATTCAAATTCGTCGAATATTTCTTCCAATACGCCATCGAAAATTTTCTTGATTGCATGTACCGCCCTTATATCATCGTCCGACGGTCGGCCTTTGGATAGTAATAAACATTCGGATATGGTGTACCTTACACCATCAGAAAACACTATCACATTACTTTCTTCTTTATGGTCATAGGTCATCTGAAGCGCCGGAACCCAATGCTCTTGATTCGATATTTTCATGTCCTTCACTCTTTGCTATTGGTGGAGTAGTTATAACCCGATAAGGTCTCGAATATATCAAGGCAAGCGAAAATTCCGTGTTCATATCGCCGCCGGATATAAAATCCTTGCGATAGATAAACTCCCTACCGTTATCGTCGACATGATGTTGTTCGTACTTGTCTTCAGAAATAATTTTTCTCATGAAGTTTTCTCCTTGGTCTTCTGATAAAACATTTCGTTTCTTTGGTTATTACAACCCCTACAAACACGGTGTTTATCTGATGAAAAGGTACGGCAATGCTCATACTGATTTCATCTTCGGGAAGAATCCGACCGGAAGTCGGATGATAGTAAAAAGGGGATGTAATGGTATTATAAAACCATACTCCTATGATGTGACAAATACGATGTAGTTTACGGCGCAATCGAATCACCTCCTAATTGTAGCGTCGGGGCTTTCAACTCTTCAGAAGATTCTTTCGTCGAAACTATCGCATACGACGGTTGTGGAGGCAGCTTTTGCAAGGTTAATTTGATACCGATTTCAACCATTCCCGAAAAACATACGTGCTTGACATTCCAACCTTGCTTCTCAATTTGCGAAATCGCTTCTCCCAAATATGCTATGGGAATAGGTCCGTTTACGCTGTAGTAATTCATGTTACTCCTTTATGGTTATAAGATGATTCAAACATATCCAGAGCCGTTACATTGGGGGCATTCCATAAAACATGTCTGCGCATCGTTCCAAATGCCTTTTTCCCCTTTGCATTTGGGACATGTTTCCATGTTTTTATCTTCTTTTTTTAAACTCTCTTCAAGTTTTCTCAGTCGTTTTTTTCGGCTTAGTTCATGCGTATTTATGAGGGAACAGTCAGTCAATACCGCAACCTCCCTTACCGATCGATCCCATACATCAAAAACGATAAACTCTCCATAACTGCCATCGACCGAATCTTGCCATACTCCTTGCAAATAGTCTCTTATGGGAGGATGATAAAAACCATTAAGCGTACCGTTCTCGTTTTGGGCAATCCATTTTATACCTGTCGGAATGGTATACACGGTTTGAAGGTTGACTTTCATGATACAGTTTTTTCCCGGATAACATAAAGCATGTCTTCGGTCGCATCTTCATAACCTTGAGTATACCCGTTGACATATCCTTTTCTCCATCCGATTATTCTACCGATAATATATATGCATAAAATACCTATGATAATATTTGCATAAATAAGTATCATCATTTGGGACCTTTATCCTTTTGAAGTGTGGAAAGAAAAAGTAAGCAACATCCGGCGTGTGCAAGATGTGAAAGTTTCGATTCTTCATCTAAAGCGATACCACGCCTATAAGCGACTAAATGACGCATTAAAGCCGCAAAATACCGATCTTCAGCGTTAGAGACATGTTTCCAGTTATGGTCTCCATATTTTTTTGCGCCAAAAGTCAATACGTCTACTATATCAGAAACCGCCGGTAAGGGAAGCAAATCCCACCGAGGTTTTTCGGTATCGTGTTTTTGTCCGACGGTTTTCATGTCAGACAATACCGTCGCTCCCTTCAAATGATAAGATATCTCCATTTTATAAACCTTTTAATAGATGTTCAAGATCGTACATTTTATGTAAAGATTCATAAGCAAGTTTCCAATATGCTATAAGTAGTTCCTTATAACGTTCAGAATCTAACCATTCGTGATAATTACGATAATCGGCGACTGGAACTTTTTTCTTTTTCACTTCCATTATCAACCTCTTTTTTAGTAGGGTATTATTGATATGATCATGTAACCTGATTTTAGACCTACATGATCTTTTAAAATATCAGTGATCAATTGAAATCTATACTCAGAACTATTTAATTCCCTTAATATAATCACATCATTTTTATGAATCATGGAATTTTTAAGCATAATAAGGTAATTGCGTTTTTTGTTAAATATTTGTTGAAAATCAAAAGCTTCGAGAATAATTTCGTGTATTTTATTCATGGTATTTCAAACCTTTCTACGGAAGTAGGATTTGAACCTACATTACGAAACATCACGGTTAATTACGCCGTTTGCCGAATCCAACGGCAACACTCAGGGAATTACCCTGGACGTCTACCAATTGCGTCACACCGTCGTTAAAATGTTTTATAACATGTTCGCTAAAACAATTCAAGAATATTATCTATTTTCTTGCAACAGTAAGCAATTTTTGTGTCTGAATAAGCAATTTTTGTATCTGAAAGAGTTTTTGCTATTACACCTTTTAACTTGTCACATAAGTCACGAATATGTTCACTGCTCGACTCGTAATCACCGCAAGGGGTATTATTAGGTTGATATCCTTTTTTACAAACCTTAAGATAACTCTTGCACGTATCGCAATTGCTCGACATTAGGGAATTAAATAGTTTTGTAGATCCGGCCGCTACTTCTTTTTTCAGAGCGACAATTTCTTCTATACTGGTTAAAGTGTCTGTTGTTTCTTCTTTTTTGACTTTATTGAGAGTAATTTTTTCTTCTACCAGTTTAATACCTCGAGAACTACAAAACTCTACCAAATCTACGTAGTTAGAATCCCTTTTTTGACCGAGCAAAATCACCTGCATATAACCCCCATAGAAAAAAATATTTACACCAATTACGCAATGGTCGATGCGCCGCTTTGGGCGTTTTGGCCTTGCGTTGTTGATTGACTGTTGGCAACGACTCCACTTTTCTTTTCCGCTGCATAACTACGACAACACTCCGTAGAACAAAAACTGTTGTTATGCTGATGCATTACACCACATCGCAAACAAGGCCGCGCTCGCTTCGATGCGGGAAAAGCCCGCGATGGAGAACCGAACGTATCGCCACCCAATAGGCTTGCGCTCATGAGAGCGGTCATATGAATCATTGCATTAACATTGCGCATAGAACCTTTAAACATGAGGTAATCCTTTCTTGCAATTGCTGTTTTTATGTGGAGCCACGCATCAATTTGTTGCTCCGTTTATAATTGCACACAACGTCTACGCAACGGGCGAAGGCTTGCGATACTTGCAAATACCTTCACTTTCTAAACCACACTTCCCCTTATACCTTCGAACACATCCACCAGTATATCCACAAAGCAAGCTTTTGCCCTTGCGTTGTTGTACGGGCGGCTTCCGCCGAACTGTAGGCCGCGCTTCCTTAATGTATGCCAAAAAGGATTTACAATCACAACATGGAGTAGTATGAGCACACTGATGGGTGCTGTGATACGGACATTTTGGCATATCAAACCTGCCTTATGTTAAGCGGCCTATTGCATACAACTTACTCAAAGTAGAACTTTTTCTATTCCTAATTTAAACAAATCAGGCTCCATCAAATCGCCGTTATTTAAGGCTGAAATATTGTCAATTTTTCGGTTGACTATATCGCATACTTTTTCTTCTACCGTACCGGCCGCGTAAATCAATTTCATGACCGGAGTAGTTTTTGATTTGGCGCGATAGGTACGCCCTAAAATCTGTTGTAATATAATCGGGTCATAAGTCGGACATATGAGAGATATCCGTTGACCATGACCATGTAGATCGTGCAAGTCGATCGATTGCCCTCCGGCGTTCGACATGCACAATATTATTTTAGATCGACCATGTTGAAAGTCGTCGATAACTTTTTCCCTTGATAATCCAAACCTCTCTTGATCACCAAAAATCATCGATCTTGTTTGAAGCAATTCCGCAAGGTTTTTCAAAGTCTCTCGGAAGTTTACAAAGACAGCTATATATTTTTTATCCTGTATATATTCTTTCACAATTTCAACGATTGCCTGGGTTTTTAATAGTTCGGCATGTTGTCTATATCTCAAATCCGCAACCATTAATTCCGCCTGTTTTCCAGCTTCTCGATATTCTTGAGCTTTTACAAGCAGTTTCGCGTATTCCTGATTCTGTTCATTTGTAAATTTTGAACCTATGTCGACAACTTCCGTCAAAATAATACGCCCGGGGAAAAAATGTTTCACGTCTTCGTCGTCATAACTTTTTCGGTATCCATACGCCGGATATAATTTCTTGTTGATTATTTTCATGTCGTCAACAGAAGTCAGGCTTTCCAGATCGTCATATTGGTTGATGAAATGATCAATACTTATAAGCCAATGATGGAATTCTTCTTCATTCATGATACGTAATATTTTAAATAAGGCTTGCATGCGCGCCGGTCGATCGGCAAAGGTAGCGGATAAGGATAACGACGTAATTCCTGTAGATGCGGTCCACATCTTGTAATTTAAACTGTTTGGATTAAAACCCATGTGCGCTTCATCAAAAATTAAGATAACACCTGTAGGTATTCTCCATTGATATTCTATTTCATCGGATTCATATCCGGCTATTTTTTTGAATTTTTTAAGAAGCGGAAAAGTATTGTCAACCTTCACCTTGCCGGTACGCATCGATTCCCAATTACAAATCAAATATGGTTCAACTTCCATGATTCTACAACCTCGTAACCATCCAGCTTTACCCGCCATTCTACAGATGATAAGAGGTTTCAATTTCATCTCTCTACATACGGCAAGTGCATGGTAGGTTTTACCAAGTCCTGTGTCTGATCCGTCAATCGCTGCACCATGGTTGAGCAATGCCTGGATCATGTACGATACCGGCGTTATTTGATACGGTAAAAGATTTGATCGATTTTTTAGCTGATAGGTGAGGTTGATCGGTTGAAAAGTGTCGGAATGAAGGGCTTTTACGCGACAAGCAAAATATCTCGTACCTTCTATGTTTATGTAAATAAGTTTTTTTAAGGGCTCTTTTGTTTCTTTGGACCGCCATGCTTTCCAGAAATCCACCGATTTCGTCACGTCGGCGGCTTGTAGGACATGAGGAACGCCGTCGATATCAAGATGACGTATGGTAGTAAATTCAAGGTTCATAAGTTAGATGGTGGTGATATAGTATGGTGCTACGGTGCCGGGGGCTTTGTCCCATATGTTTAATTTGTCAACTCTTGTCATGCAATCTGTATGTGTAAGACCTGTTGCTATGACGGTATCGTCACACCTCCTCTTAGCTTTGAATAAGGGGCTATCGGCATATTTCGAGGCGCTGATATACCCCAGGCGAAAACTATCTTCATTCAAATTTTCGAAATCTTCACGATATATTTTAAAAGCTTCACGCCATTCCATTTTTTAAGCTTTCTGTTATTGTTGTCTGCTTGCCAATGGACTTCTTAACATTTCCATGGCAATATGAAAAAGTTTGCGTGTTGCAATTACATCACCCATTGCATCATGAGCATTGATTTCTATACCAAAATATTCACATACAGAAGTCAATTTATAGTTATCAAGTGTTTTCCCGGGAAATGCAGGAAATCTTCCAAGGTGGTGCAACCATATGATGCATTGTCGAACGTCAAGAAACTTTCCGATTTTTAAAAAAGAATGCATGTTTTCACCATTCCTTATACATGCTCTGTTCAGGAAATCAATGTCAAATTGTACATTGTATCCTACCGGTATGACAGGGGTGTATTCTAAACATGTATGTTTCAACGTTCGAATAACCTGTTGTAACGGGATACCTTTTTTTAACCTCTCAAGAGTTATATTGTTGACTTCAAGAGCGGCAAGACAAAAATCGTCGTCAGGTGCAGGGAGAAGGTCGAAGGAATTGGACGCTACCAATTGTTCGGAACTTTCCAGTATCCAAGCCAATTGTATCGGTGCATGTCGTTTAGGGTCAAGTCCGCCTGTTTCAAAATCAAAAATCAAGTAATTCATACGATTATTCCCCTGCTAAAAAGTGTGACCGCTTGATGATTGCTTTTATCACATCGGGAATTTTTTCGCCCCTGTCGATTGCGACAAAAATTTCCGCAAAAGCCGTAAAAGTATTTTGTATGTCGATCTTGTTTTTTAACAGCGCGACACGAAGGTCTATTTTTAAATCTTCTCGGATGCGAAAAATTACTTGTTTGGATAGTTGTCCCGGATCATGATCCGGTAACATTTGTTTATTCATTGGTTGATCCTGCTTTCTCGTAGCGACTTTTGTCTTCGAGCGACATGCAACAATTAATAGCCGCGTCGTGAATGGATTTATGGAGTATTCGGACGCTTTCCAACGGTCGAATACCGCCAAGAAATCGGGGAAGACTCATGGCGACCTTGTTGATATAATAAAAGATGTTGGCCATCTCAAGAATCTGCTCGTATGAAAGGTACATCGCAACTTTTTGCTGTAGAATGTTCAGATCTTTTTGAAGGTACGCCGGATAGTTGATTTTACGTTCGATCACGATGGTATACTCCTTTTTTATTTTGATAAGTTAATAGTATGTGTTAAAAATAACATGATAATTTTGAAAACACAAGCTATTTTTTTGTTAAAATTAATGTTCCATCGGAAAGCGTATTGTTTGATAACGTAAAAGAGTACGGTTCGCCGCATATTGCAGGGATTAAACTTTCAGTGTCAGTATTATAGTCTTTGCAGGATGATGGATTAAAAACGATGGTGTTTTCAGACTGCTTCCAGGTACCTTTTTCGGTGTGATATAATATCGATGTTGTACCGTCAGATAAAGAACCTTCAGCGTAAAAAACGTTGTCTGAGGTTAAGAAGTACGTTACGGTAGCGATTCCACCTATCGCCAAAGGTTCGGAATAATAGTATTCTCCTACAGGCGAAACCGGTTCGGTCGGCATTGTGGACGACGTACAATTGACCAATAAAAGCGCGATTGCAAGATATTTATTCATGTTTTTCCCCGATAAGGTTAAGGTATGATTTGACGGTAAAAAGTTGACATGCCGGACAATGTCCTGAAACCGTCGTTGATGAAACGTGATCGATATAATCGCATGACGGTGTAGTACATATGCCGGGAACAAAATCGTAATTTTTGTATTTTTGTCGCAAGGTCTTGATCGTTTTAAAACCTTCGATTTTTGCGAGAAAAGCGATTTTAGTCATGACTTATACCGTAATTCCTGGTTACGGATTGTGAGCAAGATATTTTCAGTTAAGGCGTCGCAAAACCTTAGCCAGTTTTCCGAATCTATACCATTAACTATCATGGATCGGTATAGATCGAATATGTCATCAAAAGTAAACATACCCGAAGCAATAGCTTCACGTAATTGTATGTCTGTGAGCATAGTTTTTTACTCCTTTTGTTTGTAGAAAATTGAGATTGATAATTGGTTTTCGTGAATTTCGGTGACGGCCGTGTAAAAAGTCCTTTCTATGTAATGTATTCGGAGATTGGTGAGATGTACCATAAACTCTTCGATGGTTAATAGCTCGGAAGAATTGCAAAAGTCTATTGTGCAAGTTGTAAGATACGTTAAGCCGAAATACTTGGCAATATGCCGAACGTCACCCCCCGAATAATCAGGAGAAGATCGACAATCTTCTGCCGTTTCTATTTCCTTAATCGGATACTGTCCGTAATAAGAAGATAAATCGGTGATTGTTTTAAGGGTATTCATGGTTTTTTAGCTCCTAAGTCGATAGTGATTTTTCGGTCATTGTTCGCAACGGTAAAGATCGATGGGTCCGAATCCGGATCGCGCATTATTTTACGCGCCTGTTCAGCGGCGTCCCTCGGGCTACGGGCGATTATGTCGATTTCCCACGTTACATTATAGAGGTTCATCGGTGGTTTCCTTTTGGAAGATGGTTGGAAAGCATTTTTCGATCGGTTGTTCGCAAAGCGGTTCTTTGAATATGTTTGCATGGTTATTACTCTTCCGGCGGCACGCATTTTCCGCATGTACACCCTATGATTCTACCATTCCATTTTGACCGCACAAGACGCTTGCCGCCGCAGTTAGGGATAATGTTAATACTCCACACGTTACCATCTAAATCTGCAAAAAAATTTTTGTCACCTACATTTGCGTAGTAAAATACGCCATTGGCGTCAATACACAATTTACATATAGACCAAAAAACAGTCGGCACTACCTTGCTGATTTTGTCAAATATCTCATGGGTAATCATGCTTCACCCGTCTCGTCGTCAACAGGGTAATGGTCTGTGCGCTGCGGGCTATACATAGTGATGATGGCGTATCTTTGCCCCTCTCCCGTGATTACGATACCCTCGTATCGTGCTTTCCCGCTTTGTATCGCAGCCCTGCCGGCTTTTGCATTGATAATCATAGCTACTTCCCTTTTTTAATGGTTTCATCTAAGTAAAGGTTTACTATATATTCCTGAACGGCGTCAAAATTTACTCTTACGGCGTCCGGGATCATCTTGATTTGTTCTACGATATTTGTAATGCGACGTGATGTTTTTACGCCACCATCCCCCATGATCTTTGCGATATGCTTTGCTTCATCGGTAGTAATCATATCTACACCTTTTTTTGTGGTTTCCTGTT
>Ga0105105_10000637_pt1 | contig 15589 bp, 17 predicted proteins | sample PPLLaktember2015_4_FD_79108 | JGI IMG/M metagenome (GOLD analysis project Ga0105105, IMG submission 79108) | Freshwater sediment microbial communities from Prairie Pothole Lake near Jamestown, North Dakota, USA - PPLs Lake P8 Core (1) Depth... | ecosystem: Environmental > Aquatic > Freshwater >... | reverse complement strand
TGACACCAGCTACATTGCTGAACAAGGTAGTAATTCCTCTACCGGCATGTTCAACAATGACGGTGCTCAGAACATCAACGCCCAGCTCGGCTTCCGCGGCACCAACTACGGCGTAGCCCTTGGCTATCGCTATGGTTCTGAAGGTACCCGCACCCGGGTCGGCAACGGTTACGCCGGTAATGCCCTGTTGCCAGGCCAGTCCTCCAACAGCATGTCGGTGGGTGCCTTCTGGCAGCCGCTGGACAAAGGCTTCATCCCCTCCATCAGTTTGGGCTATGGCTTCACTGATTTGAGCGGTAGTGTTTCGACTGCGAACCGCCCTACTCAACAGTTCAGCTCCAGCCGGGCTGCCGTGAGCTCTCAGTCCTGGACTGTGGCCTTCCAGTGGGATGATGCCTTCGTGAAGGGGAACTCGGCAGGCTTTGCTTTTGGTCAAGGTGCCAATCCCAATAACGCAGCCACCGCTGGAGCTGCTTGCACGGCTACCACAGTGTGTGCAAACCAAAACGACGCCATGATGTATGAGATCTTCTATAAGTTCCAGGTGACCGATAATATTTCGATCACTCCTGCGCTCTTCTGGGTTGATCAAATGGTGCTCAATGGTGTTGGTGATGCCTGGGGCGGTGTAATCCAAGCCCAGTTCCGCTTCTGATCCCTCTGGCATTTTGCCAGAAACTCCTCACTGCTTCCTCTTAGCTCCATTTCACACAGCTTCTGCCCCCCAGGAATGGGGGGCTTTTTAATGTTTGCAGTGCTACTTCGTGGCAATCTTGAACGCCCCTTAACCGGGTGATAAAGACTGCTAGCTATGCGTCTTGCTATTAATGGGTTGACCCTAAAAGTCTTCTTCCATGACCTTCGCCAAGAAGGCCCTGATTGTCGGCACTGTTGCAGCTATCGGTGCTGGCGCAACTTCAGCCGTCATTCCCGCGCTTGCCCAGGCCACCATCAGTGGTGCCGGTGCAACTTTCCCTGCTGCTTTCTATCAGCGCGCCTTCGCTGGTGTGGCAAATAAGGTGCGCGTCAATTACCAGTCGGTTGGTTCCGGCTCGGGCGTGCGTCAGTATGTAGCCGGCACGGTTGAGTTCGGCGCTACGGACGAACCAATCAAGGCTTCGGAAGCCGCCAAGGTGAAGCGTGGTGTGATCCAGTTCCCTGCTGTGGGCGGCACCATTGCCATCGCCTACAACAAGGCTGACTGCAAGAACCTTAAGCTCACTCAGCAACAAGCCGTTGACATCTTCCTCGGCAAGATCAAAACCTGGGATCAGCTTAAGTGCGGCAAGGGCAAGATCACCGTTGCCCACCGTTCAGACGGTTCGGGCACCACCTTCGCTTTCACTAATAGCCTCTCGGCCTTCTCCTCGGAGTGGAAGAGCAAGGTTGGTGAGGGCAAGAGCGTCAAGTGGCCAGTTGGCGTGGGTGGTAAGGGCAACGAAGGCGTCTCGGGTGTGATGCAGAACACCCCCGGTGCCATCGGCTACCTCAACCAGAGCTACGTCAAAGGCAAGATCAAGGCCGCTGCCCTGCAAAACAAGGCCGGCAAGTTCGTCATGCCCACAGAAGAGAGCGGTGCCGCTGCCCTCAACAACATCAAGCTCGATTCGATGTTGGCTGGCGAAGAGCCCAATCCCGCCGGTGCCAACAGCTACCCGATTTCGACTCTCACCTGGATTCTGGCCTACAAGACCGGCAACGGCGACAAGGCCCCCGCGATCCGCCAGGCGCTGATGTTCCTGCTAAGCCCTGCAGCCCAAAGTCAGGCTTCCAGCCTCGATTTCGTGCCACTTAAAGGCAGCATTCTCTCTGCGTCTAAGAAGGCCGTTGGCCAGATTGGCCGCTGAACTCAGCCTTCCTTCTTCACACATTTTGAAGGTGAAGGCTCCGTAAGGAGCCTTTTTTTTGGCTTGCTTTATGGAGGTTCCTGCTTTGGCCCCTTTCATCCAATGCTCAGAAGATGGCAGCTGAGCTGGACTACGTTCCCCTCAAGGGTCACATCCTGAAGCGTTCCAAGGCAGCCGTCGCCAAGATTGGCGGTTGAAATCAGAATCCTCTGGATCTGATCAATAGGCTTAATCTAGGGATTCCTTGCAGGCCCCTTTTCTTTTGCTTAGTGTTTACCTTTTGCCTCGGCGTTCAGCCGTCGTTGTTCTCGCTGGCTGGCTTGTTGGTGCTGCGACGCCGCCAACTCCCTTGCGGGCTGAAGTAGGCGTTAGCCCCCGGTCAATTTTGATTGGCCAGTCCGCTGCTTTTAGTGGCCCTGCGGGTCAGCTTGGCAGTGAGTTTCGCGAAGGCGCCCATCAGGTATTTGATCAAGTGAATGCCCAAGGGGGAGTTCATGGACGTCAGATCGTGATGGTGTATCGCGATGACCGCTACGAGCCCGAGCTGGCAAAGCGCAATACTGAACGCTTCATTCGCTCCGACAAGGTTTTTGGTTTGTTTGGCTATGTAGGTACCGCCACCGTTAAAGCCTCATTGCCCTTGATTAATCGATATCGAGTGCCCTTGGTGGCTCCGCTCACTGGTGCCCAGTTGATTCGTCAACCGATTAAACCCTTGGTGTTCAATATACGGGCTAGTTATCACCAGGAAATCGAGGCCACAGTTCGTTATCTGCTGCGCTATGGGCGCCGCTCCATTGCCGTCGTTTATCAAAACGATGCTTTTGGTCGCGATGGTTTAGAGGGGGCTCGCAAAGCCCTTGCGGTTCGACGTCTACAGCCAGTAGTGGCTGTTACGGTTGAACGTAATTCCGCAGACACGTTTGAGGCTGCTCGACGGGTTGCGCTAGCGCGTCCCGATGCTGTGCTGATGGTTTCGTCCTATGGCACCGTAGCTAGCTTCATTCCCAACCTGCGCCGGCAAGGTAATCAGGCCCAGGTAATGAATGTGTCATTTGTAGGAAGTAATGCACTGGCACGGGCCCTACCGCCTGAATATCGACATGGTGTAGGCGTGAGCCAGGTGGTGCCATTCCCTTGGAATCCCCGCGTTCCTGTTGTGCGTGATTATCAAAATACAATCCGTCGCAATCGCAGTGATGCACGTTACGGCTTCTCAAGCCTTGAGGGTTATATCTCTGCAACAATGCTTGTTCGTGCACTTCAGGCCGCAGGGCCCAATCTCACCCGTGAGCGTTTTCTAACCACCATGGAGACCATGGGGCCAGTGGATCTGGGTGGCTTTCCGCTTCGCTTCAGTGCTCAGCAGCATCAAGCCAGTGACTTCGTTGAACTCACATTTTTAGTGGGCCGTGACGGCGCATTTATCCATTGATTCTCATGTATTCAATTTCTACTTTTGCAATGGCAGCCACCAGAGTGCTTGATGATATTTTGCTCAATACTGGCGTTCTAATTCTTTACCTAGGTTTTGTGTTTCTAACCTTCGTGGCTTTGCTTCTGGCTCGCTGGGTGAAGGCGCGAGGCAATATTCAGATCCAGGCAGCTTTGCTTAGCCCTATGGGCTCGCTTTATACGCTTACCACCGCTTTTCTGTTGTCTAATGTGATTTTTCAATTCACCAATCTGCGTGGTGCTCTTACGCAAGAAGTGGTAACTATTAATAAGCTCGGCGCGGTTATGTCTGTTTTGCCTGCTGATCAACGTATTGAGGGAAGAAGGCTTCTCTATGATTATGGCGAGTCAATTGCAAGGGATGAAGCCTTGACGATGCGTAGTGGTGTTCGTAGTGAAGTAACTCAAGAATCGATTGATCGTCTTAGAGATTTTTTGTCCACTAAGGATGCTTCTCCCGCAAAATCAATAGAGGTAACACCTGAATCCGTAAACTACTTCCGTAAGGCAAGTGATTTCGGCTTCGACCTTATTGATGCCCGCGAACGCCGTCTTTCCCTCGCTGCGCCCCAGCCCTTTCCTGTGCGGCTAGTGCTTGCAATTGGTGTGATGTACCTTGCGCTCGCCCTGTTGTCTTTCCTGGTACAGAGTGGTGCTTGGACAACCCTGTGGGTGGCTATCATTTTGTTGTTATCTGCGCCTGTGCCGGCTGTTATGTTGTTTGTATATTCCAACCCGATTGCCAGTGGTTTGATTGATATCACTTCTACGCTGGAAGCCGTTTTGGCTAGGAGTCTTTAATGAAGATATTGATTCGCTGCTGTGCCTTTAGTCTTGTTGCTCTGGTTTGCGGCTGCGTTAGATCTACTAGTACAGGTTTGCAAGACGGTGCTGGAGTTGTACTGGAGGGAACAAGTAGTGTCGAGACTGCCAATGCTTATTATCGCTGGTTCAATCAGCTTGCGGTGCACCAGGGAGTAAATGTTGAGCTGAAATTGGATGATCTTTCCCCTAGCTTACCCCGCCTTGCTGCCCAGCAGATCCAGTTTGCTGGTACGGACATTTCCCCGTCGGCGAAGGAGTTAAAAGCGCTACCTCACGGGATTTTGGCTTTCCCTGTCACTGGATTAGCTATTGCTGTTGCATACAACCAGCCGAATTGTCAGTTGCAATTAACTCGGACTCTGCTGGTCGAATTATTCCTTGGCAAGATTCGCAATTTTTCCGAGTTGGGTTGTTCGGATCAGCCTATTACCCTTCTGCATCGGGGAGATGCTTCAGCCACTACTGCCCATTTCACGGCTACCCTTGCGGCCGTAAGTCCAATATGGCGTCAAGGTCCTGGATCTGGACGAATTGTTCCCTGGCCATCTGGCGCTCCAGTGCAGGGAGCAGATGCCATGGCGAATGCCTTAGCGGCTACTCCTGGCAGCATTGGCTACCTTGAATCATCATTCTTGCGTGCACCTCTGCAGTCTGCAGCCCTTCAAAATCGTAAGGGTGAGTTTGTTCGTTTGGATATAAAGGCTGCAGCGCTTTCTCTGTCAGGCATTGAGCTTGATAATCGATTGCTTGGTTCCAGTCCCGATCCTTTAAGTGGATATCCAATTGTTAATCTTAGTTGGATGCTTGTGCCTAGAAAAGGCTTGGCTGACAACCTGCCGGCTATCAAAACTAGCCTTGCATATATTCTCAGTGGAGCCGGCCAGGATGATGCTGAATTGCTAGGTTTCGTGCGCTTACCTGTCGACCTGAGGCAAAAATCCCTAAGCCAGCTTGGCAGCCTTCAGCATTAGGTAACTTCTGGAACCTGCCGCGGTGGCGTTGGCAAGCGAGTGCTCACCAATGCAGCTAAAGCTACCAGCACGGCTGAGCTCCAAAGGCAGGCCTGCAACCCACCCGCCAGAAATAGAGCCCCAGAAAGAATAGTGCCCAGTAGGCGGCCTGCGGCATTTGCCATGTAATAGAAACCCACATTAAGGCTCACCGATTCAGCATCGGTGTAGGCCAGCACCATGTAACTGTGAATCGAGGAATTCATCGCAAATACCACGCCAAATACAGCCAATCCCACCACTACTGCGATCCCAGGCTGGCCAACCTCACGCCATAATGCAATTGCAATTAGGGCGGGGATAGCGGTTAGTACCGCACTCCAAAACTCCACAGCTGCCACCCCTGGAGGTGCGTTCTGGCCCCAGGCTCTGCGCAAGGCCGGTGCCGACCCCTGCACGATTCCGTAGCCGATCACCCACAGGCCCATGAAGCCGCCCACTTCCCAGAAGCGCCACCCCAGGGCGCTCTGTAGAAACACGGGTAGGGCCACCACAAACCAAACGTCGCGAGCACCAAATAAGAAGAATCGTGCCAGCGACAACACGTTGATGCCGCGGCTCTTGGAAAACAGCGCCGTGAAGCCCGGCTTCTGTTTCATCCTGCCGATGTCGGCCGGCAGCACCAGGGTCACCAGGAAGGCCAAAAACAACCCGGCCGCCATCGCTGCTACCGCGGTGTTAAAGCCGACCGTTGTCAGCAACACTCCGCCAAGAAAAAAGCCCACACCCTTGAGGGCATTTTTGGAGCCGGTGAGAATTGCTACCCACTTGAAAAGCTGATGTTCACCTTTGCTGTGGTCTTCCGGAGTTTCCGGCACCACGGTTTTGATGGCACTCTTGGCACTCATTTTGTTGAGATCTTTGGCTATGCCACTGATCGCCTGGGCCACCATCACGTATGCCACGCTCCACCACTTGGGCCAGCTGTCGGCCACTGGGATCAGCATTAGCAGCGCTGCCACCTGCATTAAGGTGCCGCTCCAGAGAGTGAGCCGCAACCCAAATCGCGCCCCAAGCCAGCCGCCGTAGAGGTTGGTGACGATGCCGAAGAATTCGTAGAAGAGGAATAGAAATGCAATCTCGAGCGTGCTGTAGCCGAGCTCATGGAAGTGGAACACCACGAGCATGCGCAGGGCGCCATCGGTGAGGGTGAAAGCCCAGTAATTGGCCGTCACGATGGCGTACTGCTGCAGGGCTGAAAGGGCGCGGGTCATGGCTTTGGCTCAGCGCTCGTCGATCAGGGCCACATGGCTCACCAAGTCCGCCATGCGTGAGCTGTAGCCCCACTCGTTGTCGTACCAGGCGTACACCTTGAGCTGGGTGCCGTTCACCACCATCGTTGAGGCGGCGTCGACGATGGCGCTGCGATCGTCGTTGACGTAATCGACTGACACCAGCGGTCTGGTTTCATAGCCGAGGATGCCACGTAGGGCGCCGCTGGCAGCGGCTTCGAAGGCGCCATTCACCTCTTCCACAGTCACGCTGCGCTCCAGCTCAAACACCGCATCGGTCAGCGACGCATTCAGCAGTGGCACCCGCACGGCGTGGCCGTTGAGCTTGCCCTGCAGCTCTGGGAAGATCAGTCCGATCGCCTTGGCTGACCCCGTAGTGGTGGGGATCAGGCTCTGCATGCAGGAGCGGGCTCGGCGCAGGTCGCTTTTGAAGCCATCCACCACTACTTGGGTGTTGGTGACGTCGTGGAGGGTTGTGATGGAGCCGTGCTTGATGCCAAAGCCCTCGTGCACAACCTTCACCACGGGCGCCAGGCAGTTTGTAGTGCAGGAGGCGGCCGTGAGCAGACGGTGCTGCTCGGGGTCGTAAAGCTGGTGGTTGATGCCGAATACAACGTTGAGGGCCTCGGCTCCGGCGATCTCACCCTTCACTGGGCAGGCCACCACCACGCGTTTGAGCCCCACCTGGTCGAAATAGGGCTGGAGCGTTGCTGGGGTCTTGAATTTGCCGCTGCACTCCAGCACCATCTCCACGCCGGCTTCGCTCCATGGCACGGCGGTCGGATCGCTCTCCCGGGTGTAGCTCACCGCCTGGCTACCTACGAAGAAGCCGCGCGAATTTCCTTGCACCGCCTGTTGCCAGCGGCCATGTACGGAGTCGAAGGCGAGCAGGTGGGCGGCGGTGTGGGCATCGCCGGCGCAGTCGTTGACGTGTACGAGCTCAACTCCAGGGCGACCCCACAGGGCCCTAAAAACCAGGCGGCCGATGCGGCCGAAACCGTTGATGCCGATTTTCATGGGGCAGGCCTGGCCGGGAGCAGAGTGGATGGCGCGACCTTAAATCAACGCGAGTTGATCGATCAATTAAAGTTTGTATATGAGTGTTCTCCTTCACCCTGCGGCGCTTGAGCCCAGCCAAGCTCGGGCCCTGTTGAAAGCCATGGCAGATCCCCTGCGGCTCCAGGTGATTGACGCCCTGGGCGGCGGCGAACGCTGCGTCTGTGAACTCACCAGCGAGCTTGGCCTGGCCCAATCGAAGCTCTCCTTCCATCTCAAGGTGATGAGGGAGGCTGGTTTGATTGAGGCCCGAGAGGAGGGGCGCTGGGTTTACTACAGCCTGCGCGCCGAGGCGATTGAGCGGTTGCGCGTTTGGTTGGGAACGCTGAGCGCCCAGTGCCGCAAGCCTGCATCCTCATGTCAATGAGCACCCCCACATCTGCACGGCCCGTGTTGGCCCGGCTCTCGTTGCTGGATCGCCTGTTGCCGGTATAGATCCTTTTGGCAATGGCGAGCGGGCTGCTGCTCGGTCGCTTGATTCCTGGTCTTCAGGCGCTGCTTGGCACCGTGCAGGTAGGCCACACCTCCCTGCCAATTGCGCTGGGTCTATTTATGATGTTGTACCCGGTGCTGGCCAAGGTTCGCTACGGGGAGCTCGCTCGAGTGGCCCGCGACCGCCGCTTGCTGGGATTGGCTCTTGGCTTGGTTTGGGGCTTGGGCCCCTTGTTGATGTTCTGCCTGGCTTGGTTGTTTTTGCCGGATCAGCCCGAATTCCGCACCGGTTTGATCCTGATTGGTATTGCCCCGTGCATTGCGATGGTGTTGATCTGGATTGATCTAGCGGAGGGGGATCGGGAGGCTGCTGCCTTGTTGGTGGCCATTAATTCGGTAATTCAGGTGCTCGCTTATGCCCTGCTTGGCAGCTTTTACCTGCAGATCCTGCCTGGCTGGCTTGGTCTTAATAGTCAGGTGGTGAATTTTTCACTTTGGGAGATCGCCAAGGCGGTGATTGTATTTTTGGGGGTTCCTTTGCTGGCTGGTTTCCTCACCCGACGCATCGGTGTGCGAACGAAAGGTGTGCGCTGGTATGAAAACAACTTTCTGCCACGACTTGCTCCTTGGGCCCTCTATGGCCTGCTGTTCACGATTGTGGTGATGTTCGCCTTGCAGGGGCAGGCCATCACATCTGATCCGATCCAAGTGCTGTGGATAGCCATTCCACTTTTCCTGTATTTTGTGGTGATGTGGAGCCTGGCCTTTGTTATAGGCCGCTGCAGTGGTCTCGACTACCGCCGCACCTCGGCGCTGGCCTTCACCGCTGCCGGCAACAACTTTGAGTTGGCCATTGCTGTAAGCATCAGTGTCTGGGGAGTCACCTCCCAGCAGGCCCTAGCCGGTGTCGTCGGCCCCCTGATCGAGGTGCCGGTTTTGGTAGCGCTGGTCTACGTCTCGCAGGCTTTGAGGCCATGGTTTCCTCTAGCTCCTGTCAAGTGAGGGGAATACCGGCAGGCCCAGCTGCCGTTGCATAACCTCCCCAGAGTTGGCATGAGCTATGGCTTCCTTCCTGATGTTGTGGAAGGCCTGCGGTCCTGTAGCACTACCCCTGCTGCTCCTGTCGGTGGCGGTCTTCACCGTGGGGTTTGATCGCTGCTCCTTTTGGTGGCGCTGGTGGGCTCGTGGTCGCCGTTCCGGGCGAGTACTGCGTGTCGCGTTAGCGGAGGCATCCTCGCTGGAGCTGCGTCGCCAGTTGCTTGACGACTGTGACAACCAGATGGCTTGGGGTGAGCCCTTACTGCAGGCTGCAGTGGTGTTGGCTCCACTCCTGGGCCTAATCGGCACGACGGCGGGTTTAATGGCGGTGCTGAAGCAACTGGGAGCCCAGCTGCTGCTGCCGCCCTCGGCTCCCTTAGCGGGCTATGGCGATGTGCTGCTTCCCACCCTGTTGGGTCTGCAGATCACTTTTGTGGCGATGGCGTTGCTGTTGCTCAACCAGGGGCTGCGCCGCTGGCAGCTGCGCCATTGCGCCAACCCCTCATGAACCAGCCAGCCGCGAGCGATCCAGCTCTATTGCTCGGCATGGTGCCCCTGGTGGCAACCACCATCACCGTATTGCTCGCGGTTGCTGCGCTGCCGAGCTTGTTGCTGCAACCCAAGCCGCGGCTACACCCCGAAGCCGCCACGGGGGTTGGCGATGTGTTGAATGTTGCCCGCTCGGCATCTGGACGCTGGATTCTCAACGGCGTCCCCCAGGCCAATGAGGGCCTAATCCGTCAACTCCAGGCTCGCCCGCGAGCTGTGGTGGCTGTGCGTTTTCAGCCCTCTGCTGGTCTCGCCAGTGCTGAGGTGGCCGCATCCTTTGCTTGGTTGCAACAGCACTCGCGCTTGCCGGTGCTGGTTGAGTGGCCCGGAGGTCGGCGGTGAACAGATATTGGCTGCTGCAACCTTTCTCCCATGCGGTGCTGGCAACCGCCCTATGTGGTTTGGCCATGGGCCTGCTGCTGTTGCCCCAGGTGAGGCTGCAGCGCCCCATGGCCCAGGGGGTGATCAGCATCCATCTCGCCGCCGATGGTGGCCTAAGGCTCTGGAACCAGCCCATCGCTGCCGCCGAACTGCGGCGCTTGCTTGCGGCTCCGGCGCTGCGCAGCCGGGCGAATCGCTTGCGGATCGTGCCCGACCCAGACACCCCCTGGGGAGACGTCCGCCGCCTGTTGAGCCAGCTCGATTCCTTGCCCCTGACCCTTGAAATCCAACTTCCTGCCCCCACACCTAAGGCTGGCTGAGCCGATGTTGCGGCGCTGGGGGCCGGCCCTGCTGGCTGCCCTGTTCTGCCAGTTGCTGCTGCTGTTGGCTCTACCCAATTCGGGTTTGGACGGCCGCCGCGGCCGCCGTGCCGTGTTCACCGATGATTCAGCCGCTTTGCTGAGCTGGAGCCGCACCCCATCTGGCGTGGGCCAAGCGACCTCCCTGGCCACGATTCCGCTGCAAGGCCTGGCCGGCCTGCCGCCACCGCCACCCTCGACCCTGCCCAATGGTGCTTTCCGCGGCGACTCCTTGCCCGAGAACCGCAGTCGCAGGCCCGTTGCCGCCGCTCCCCAACCGCCCCTTCCAGCCCAGCCTGGCGAGGCTTTCCGTTTGGCGCGTCAGGTGGCCATGGGGGGGAGGCCCAGGGAGGTTTCCCCTGCTTTGGTGGCCCTGCAGCGGCGCCAGTGGTGGTTGCTTCCCGGCCAGGGCCGGGCCCTTCAAAATCTCTGGGATGGTGGCCAGGAGCAGGAATCAGCTGCGGGCCTGGGCCCCCTGCCCGAAGACATCAGCCTGCGCGCCGTCAGCTCTAGCGGCGCTGCACCCCTCGCCCTCGCTGAATTACACGGTCGCTCCCTGCTAGACGGTGATCGCCTTTGGTTGTTCTGGCGGCAGGGCGAGAGTCTGTGGCTATTGCGCGGCTCGTTGGTAAGTGCGCCGCCACCCTTGACAGCAGCCCCAGCCCTAACCGGGTCTTAAACCCGGGACTACCAGGTCTTTGCTTTGCAGCGCAAGGGGTTCCATAGCGTTGCTCCAGATCACTGGCCTGCTCCGCGATGGTGTTTACGCCCTCCCTTCAACCGGGTCGTAGCGATAGCTTCCGCGACCTACTTGAGACCAGTTACGAGAAGCGCAGCCTGGTGCACCTGGCTGCGGGGAGCCAGGTTCCCCTGCTCAAGCGCAGCGTTTGGCTGGTTGTGCGGGGCATGGTCAAGTTGACCGCTATTTCCATTCACGGCGACGAACTGCTGCTTGGCTTGGCTGGCCCCAACGAACCTTTCGGCGATCCCCTCACCAACGTTGAGGCCTACGCGGCCAACACCCTGGTAGACAGCGACCTGCTTTGCGTCAGCTGCGACGAGATTCAGCGTTCTCCCCACCTGGCCATGGGCCTGCTCCAGGGCATGGCCTCTCGCTACCGCCAAAGTGAGGCCATGTTGGCCCTGCTCGGCCTGCGCCGCATCGAAGATCGCGTGCGTGGTTTCCTAGAGCTCCTTGCCAACGACTACGGCCAGCCCTGTGAGCAGGGTCTGCGCCTCCAGGTAAAACTCACCCACCAGGAGCTGGCCAGCACCCTCAGCACCACCCGGGTCACGGTGACCCGAATTCTTGGAGCACTGCGCGATGAGGGCTGGCTGCACATCGACAGCCAGCGGCGGCTGGTGGTGAGCCATCTCCCCCAGCAGCGCAACCAGCATCGATGAGTCAGCCGTCAATACGGCTGTTGCTGGTTTACTCCGACTGCCCTGCAGCCACCCGCCTGAGTCAGCACCTTGGTGCGGAAGGCTACAAAGTGACCTTATGCATTGATGTCGAGCAGGCGGCAACTCAGTTGACTCTCCCCGCTAGCTGGGAATTGCTGGTGCTCGATGGCAGCCTGGGCGAGTCCGCCCGTCAGCTATGCCGCCAGGTGCGTTCGGCTCGGATACAAATACCGGTATTGCTGCTTTGCCCAGGTGCCACCGAGTCCGACCGGGTGCGAGGACTTGAGGACGGTGCCGACGACGTGCTCCCCAGTCCATTTGGCTTAGCGGAATGTCTGGCCCGCTGCCGTGCCCTGGTGCGCCGCCACCAGCTCGGCTCGGCGAGTTCAACCGTCCTGCGCTGCGGCAGTGTGTCGATGCTGGTGGAGGAGCACCGGGTGTGCCGCGATGGTGCCGAGGTAACCCTCTCGCCGCGGGAATTTCGATTGCTTCACTTTTTTCTCGATCATCCACGCCGAATCTGGAGTCGCGATGAGCTGCTGGCTCGGGTGTGGGGAGAAAACGAGGCCCTAGAGCTCGACCCCAAGACTGTCGATGTGCACATCCGCTGGCTGCGCCTCAAGTTGGAGGACGACCCGGCCCAGCCCAGCTTGATCACTACGGTTCGCGGCCAGGGATATCGCTGTGGTTGAAGCCACGTTCTGGGGGGTTGAGGTGGCCGGCGAGAATGGCGAGATGCAGCCTTCCTTGCTCGTCGTCGAAGACGACGAAACGATCCGCGAGACGATCCGCGAAGCCCTGGAGCTGGAGGGTTTCAGTGTGCAGGCCTGTGGCAATGGCCGCGATGCCCTACAAATGCTGCAGCGGGCGCCCGCTGGCCAGGAATTTTCCCTGGTGGTGCTTGATTTGATGCTGCCCGGGTTGGGCGGGCTTGATGTTTGTCGCCAGCTGCGTCAACACAGCAACCAGACGCCGATTTTGGTGGTGAGTGCCCGCGATACCGAAACCGATCGGGTGTTGGGCCTGGAGGTTGGTGCCGACGACTACCTGGTTAAGCCCTTTGGTATGCGAGAGCTGGTGGCCCGGTGCCGGGCCCTGCTGCGGCGTTCCTCCAGCCAGGCCTCCCGGGCCAAGGTGCTTGAGCACGCCAACCTCTGCCTTTACCAGGAGGAGTGTCGGGTGACGCGGGACGGTTTAGAGGTGAACCTCTCCCCCAAGGAGTATCGGCTGCTGGAGTTGTTTATGCAAAATCCCCGTCGAGTCTGGAGCCGAGATCAGTTGTTGGAGCAGCTCTGGGGCATCGACTACTTCGGCGACAGTAAAACAGTTGATGTTCACATCCGCTGGCTGCGCGAAAAGTTGGAGGCGAACCCCTCGGCCCCGCTGCATCTGATCACGGTGCGTGGCTTCGGTTATCGCTTTGGCTAGGAATCTTGAGCTACTTCTTGCCCTGGCTCTGGGGATCTGCTTGGGGCTGGTTGCCTGCCTGGGGCTAGCTGCCTGGCGTCGCCGGGCTGGTCTGAACCGCCCCCTGCCCCGGGCCAGGCAGCTGCTTAGTTGGATGGACTCCGCCGCCATCGGCTGGATCCTGCTGGATCGCCAGGGCCAGATCGGCCATATCAATCCACGGGCGGAAAGAATCCTGCAGCTCGATGCCGGCAGGCTGTTGCTCGGCCAGCCCTTCAGCGAAATCTGCCCCGATCCGGGTTTGGCTAGCAGCATCCGCATTGCCCGCCGCCAGGATCGCCCTCAGCGGCTGGAATGGCACTCCGGCGGCCATGACCTGGACGTGATGGTGGTGCCTGGTCGGGATGGTTGGCTGGGGGTGCAATTACAGAGTCGCCGCTCCTTGGATGCCCAGCTGGAACAGCAGGAGCGTTGGGTTAGTGATGTGGCGCATGAGTTGAAAACCCCGCTCACCGCCTTGCTGTTGGTGGGCGACAGCCTGGCTGCCCAGGTCAACAGCCAGAACGCCCGTCTGGTGGAGCGGTTGCAGCGGGAATTGTTAAGGCTCCAGGAGCTGGTGGGAGACCTGCTTGAACTATCCCGCCTTGAAAACACCCTGCCAGGCACGGGCTCGCGGGCCATGGTGGTGGATCTACCCCAGCTGGTGGAGCAGGTGTGGTCCAGCGTGCGCCCTCTGGCAGATCCACGCCAGATCGGTATCGAACTTCATGCACCAGGCCAGCTGAGGCTTTGCGGCGACAATTCCCGTCTGCACCGGGCCCTGCTCAACCTGTTTGATAATGCCCTGCGATATAGCCCGGACGGTGGGGTAGTTCGAGTCAGCCTCGATCGCCGGGGTGAGTGGTGCCAGCTGAGCGTGGCTGATCAAGGGCCCGGGCTCAGCGAAGACGACCTGGCCCATCTGTTTGAACGTTTTTACCGAGGTGATCCCTCCCGGGCCCGCAGTCAGCGGATCGGTAGTGGGCTGGGCTTGTCGATCGTGCAGCAGATAGCCGTTACCCATGGTGGTCGGATTCAGGCCAGCAACCAGCCGGAGGGAGGCGCCTTGTTGGAGTTGATCCTGCCGGGTGTGGTTGATAGCGAGCGCTCTGGCTAGCTCTAATTAAAAAAGCATGAGGCCAAAGGCTCAACAGCAGTGGCCTCGCCCGCCCGCTTCGGGGGCTAGGCCGATCCGAGCAAATAGGTTGGCGCTGTCGCCGTTGAGATCTTGCACCTCCACGGAACTGCCTTTTAACTTCATTTTTCGGATCACTTGATCAAGGGCTGTCACACCGCTCTGGTCCCATATGTGGGCTTCAGCCATGTCAATGCTGATACGGGCTGGGTGGTCGTGAAGATCAAAACCCTGCCGGAAATAGATCGTGCTCACGAAGAAAAGCTGGCCTCGCACCCGGTACAGCCGATGGTCCGGGCTTAAAAGTTCGCTGCTTACCTCAATCACCTTGGCCACCTTGCGACTAAACAAGATTCCAGCCAGGGCCACGCCGGCCAGCAGACCCACCGCCAGGTTGTGGGTGAGGACGGTGATCACCACGGTGAGCAGCATCACGGCTGAGTCGCTCTTGGGAATGCGGCGGATGGCGCGGATCGAGTCCCAGTTGGCGGTATTGATGGCGATCATCACCATCACCCCCACCAGGGTGGCCATCGGGATCTGATTCACCCAGGAGCTGGCCAGCAAAATCATTGCCAGCAGGCTCACACCAGACGTCAACGTCGATAGCCGGGTGCGGCCGCCATAGCCAACGTTCATCACCGACTGGCCAACTAGGGCGCAACCGGCCATGCCACCAAACAGGGAGCTAACGATGTTGCCGATCCCCTGGCCGCGTGCCTCAACGTTTTTGTGGCTGGTGCTGTCGGTGAGGTCGTCGAGGATGTCCTGGGTGAGGAAGGTCTCCATCAGGCCCACCAGCGAAATCGCCAGGGCGGTGGGCAGGATCAGTCCAAGGGTGGTCAGGCTGAAAGGTACCTGGGGTAGTCCGAATTGAGGCAGGCCGCTGGGCAGGGTGCCAAGGGTTGCAACCGTAGGCACATCCAGCCCTAGGCGGATCGAGAGGCCTGTGCTGATCAGGATTGCCACCAACGCTGAGGGCACAACGGTGGTGAGCCGAGGCAGCAGGTAGATGATCGCCAGAGTGAGAGCGAGAAGTCCCCACACCGCGGGTAGCTGTACGGCGGTGATCGTCATCTTCTCTGGGTGGAAGAAATCAAGCCCCAGCTGCGGCACTTGGGCCAGAAAAATCAGGATCGCCAGGGCGTTCACGAAGCCTGCCATCACAGGCTGCGGCACGAAGCGCATCTGGTGGGCCAGGCGTAGGTAGCCCCAGACGATTTGCAGTATGCCGGTGAGTAACCCCGCTGCCAGGAGGTATTGCAGGCCCAAGCCCTCTCCGAGCCCGTCTCCCTGTTGCACAAGACCCGTCATCAGTAGGGCGGTGGAGCCGGTGGCGGAGGTGATCATCGCGGTGCGCCCGCCCACGATCGCCAGCGACATGGAGAGCACAAAGGCGCCAAAGAGACCCACGCGTGGA
>Ga0105105_10000636_pt1 | contig 15615 bp, 5 predicted proteins | sample PPLLaktember2015_4_FD_79108 | JGI IMG/M metagenome (GOLD analysis project Ga0105105, IMG submission 79108) | Freshwater sediment microbial communities from Prairie Pothole Lake near Jamestown, North Dakota, USA - PPLs Lake P8 Core (1) Depth... | ecosystem: Environmental > Aquatic > Freshwater >... | reverse complement strand
TGCGGCTGCAACACTACGGTAGGTTGTCACACCGATGATGTCGGCCGTTACCTGGCGGCACTGCAAAAAGAAATCGCAATGATCGCCGAAAACCTGGGGCAACGGAAAAGGGTTTCGCAACTTCACTGGGGTGGCGGCACCCCGACCTATTTGTCCGAAGAACAAACGGCCGGCATTTTTAAGGCGATGGCGGGCCGGTTCGACATACTCCCGGGGGCGGAAATTTCCATGGAACTCGATCCCCGGTTAACCGATGAAAAGAGAATCGCCTTCTTGAAGAAACTCGGATTTAACAGGCTGTCGTTCGGCGTTCAGGATTTCAACCCCAAGGTGCAGGCGGCGATCGGACGGAACCAGGATGAGGCCCGAACGGTGGCGTTGTATCAATCATGCCGCCGCGAAGGATTCAGCCGCATTAATTTCGATCTGATTTACGGATTGCCCTGGCAAACCGTGGAGAGTTTCCGGGAAACAATCGATAAAGTAACGGCCCTTCATCCCGACCGGGTGGCGCTGTACAGTTACGCCCATCTCCCCCAGGCGATGCCGCACCAGAAAAATATCGATCCCCAGGCTCTTCCCGACGTCGAAACCAAGTTCGCGCTTTTTTATACGGCCCGGAAGATGTTCGGCGAAGCCGGCTATGTGCAGATCGGCATGGATCATTTTGTCCTACCCGAGGACGAACTGGCGGTAGCGGCCGGAGCGGGAAAACTCCGCCGGAATTTCATGGGGTACACCATCGACGCCGCCATAGACTGGGTCGGTTTCGGGATGTCGGCGATCGGTTATGTGCAGGGGGGGTTCGCTCAGAATATTAGCCGCATAGAGGCATATATCGCCCGGATTGAAAGCGGGGAACCGGCGACATTTCGGGGAATAAAATTGACCGCGGATGATTTGATTCGTCAGAAGGCTATTTCGGACCTGATGTGCAATTTCCGGTTGGATATGAAGGAGATGAAGGCGCTTTTCGGAATTGACGGAGGTGATTATTTTCAGGGGGAACGGTCCGCCTTAAGGGGTTTTATTGAGGACAAACTGGTGGAGTTTCAGGAGGACCGGATAGTAATATCGCCGTCAGGGAAGATTTTCGTCAGGAATATCGCCATGCTGTTCGATAAATATCTTTCTGAAAAAAATCCCGGCAAATCCAAGGCCCAATTTTCCCGGACAATATAGCCGTGGCCGACACCAGAAAAATCGCCGTCGTCTTGATCAACATGGGCGGGCCATCGGATTTGTCGCGGGTGCGAAGATTCCTTTTTCGCCTGTTTAATGACCGGCATATTATAGATATTCCCCAGCCATGGCGCGGGCTTTTGGCCTTCATAATATCGACCGCCCGAACCGGCAAAGCCTCGGAGCATTACCGGATTATCGGGGGGGGATCGCCGCTCATCAGGTGGACCGGGCTTCAGGCGGCCAAATTAAAGGAACATCTTACAGCCAGAAATATCCACGCCGGCGTCGTGACGGCTTTCAGTTATTCCCCTCCCCTGATCGGAAAAACCATGGCGGAATTAGCCCCGGGAAATTACGATTTAATAGTCGGGTTGCCGCTTTATCCCCAGTATTCGAGAGCTACCTTCGGCTCGGTCGAAGAGGCACTGCGCCGGGAGGCGAAACGTCACGGATGGGAACAGAAGTTAAAAATCGTGGCGCCGTTTTATAATCACGGGCTATATATTAAACTTTCGGCGGCGTCGGCGCGGAAGGCTATAATGCGAATTGATGGCGAAAAGCCGTATCGGGTTATTTTTACGGCCCATTCTCTGCCGCAGAAATTGATAGACGCCGGGGATCCCTATCAACAACAGGTCGAGGAAACGGTGCGCCTGACAGCTGAAGCGGCCGGTATCGGAGAGTATATACTCTCCTACCAGAGCCGGGTCGGGCCGGTGAAATGGCTTAGACCTTCGACTATTGAAGTTATCCGGAAAACAGCCTCGAGCGGGGTGAAGCAGGTGGTCGTGGTGCCGGTCGGTTTTGTCTGCGACCACATTGAGACATTATATGAACTGGATATGGAACTGGCGCAACTGGCCCGGGAGGGCGGGGTTGAAAATTTTATCAGGGCGGAGGTCCCCAACGATCATGATGATTTCGTGGAGTTATTATCGGACCTGGTGATTCGCGATGGCAGATAACAGGAAGAAGATAGTCATCATAGGGGGGGGAATTTCAGGGCTTTCGGCGGCCTGGTTTATAAAAGAAAAGTTCGGTTCGGGGGCGGATTTCAGGTTGTATGAAAAAGACAGCCGCCTGGGAGGAACGATCGGGACTACTCGCGAAGAGGGGTACACGGTTGATTGGGGCTCCAATGGATTTCTGGATCGCGAACCTTTGACCCTGGAAATGATCGATAAAATCGGCCTGAAAGACAGGTTGTATCCGGCCAATGATAAATCAACCAGGCGGTTCATTTGTCGCGGCGGAAGGCTGTGGGAGATTTCGCCTCATCCGGTAAAATTCATGAAGAGCGGACTGCTCTCGTTAAAGGGGAGGTTGCGTATCCCTCTGGAGTTATTCATTCCGGCCAAAAGGGATAATAGCGACGAGTCAATTTATGATTTCGCCGCCCGTCGTATCGGCCGGGAAGCGGCCGAAATACTGATTGATCCCATGGTATCGGGGATATTCGGCGGCGACGCCCGCCAATTATCTCTGGGGGCTTGTTTTCCAGTCATGGAAAAAATGGAAAGGGAGTACGGTGGCTTATTCAAGGCCATGATAAAAAAGAAACGGGAGAGGAAAGACAAAAAGGGAGGCGGCCCGGCCGGGCCGACGGGTCATCTGACCAGTTTTCGGGGCGGGTTATATACGCTGATTGAAAAGTTCCAGGAACTCCTTGAAAAGCACATCACCCTTAATACCGGGGTGGAACATCTTACTCGTGCGGAAAACGGCCGGTATCTTTTGACGTTTTCCGACCGGGTTGAGGAAGCCGACATTATTATTCTGGCGGTACCGGCCTATCATGCGGCACGTATTTTGAAAACGATAGATAATGAGGCGGCCGATGACCTTTTAAAGATCCCCTACAGCAATCTGGCCGTGGTTTGTCAGGGGTTCCGTCATGAAGATGTAATGCGTCCCCTGGACGGGTTCGGATTTTTGGTGCCTCATTCGGAGAAGATGAGAATATTGGGTTCGATTTGGACTTCGGTCATATTTCCCGAACAGGCCCCACCGGGGACGGCTTTATTCCGGACCATGCTGGGCGGAGCCCTGGATAATGAAATAATTCGCCAGGAGCCGGAGAAACTGGCCGAGATGACTATTTCGGAAATGTCACCCTTGATGCAATTCAAATGCCGCCCGGTATTTCAGCGGGTATTTATCTGGGACAGGGCCATTCCTCAATATACTCTGGGGCACCGGGAGAGGCTGGAAAAACTGGAAAAGCGCCTGGAGGCGGCGGGGAATATATTCCTGGCCGGTAACGCTTATAGTGGGATCGGACTGAACGATTGTATCAAGAGATCCTATAATATTGTCTCACAATTAAAGATGGATTAAGAGATATTCAATAGGACATGAACGGTTAGGCAGGTTTCAATTCGTGATTAGTTAGGACTTTAGGAATTTTAGGAATACCGGGCGGAATGGTGACGATTCCGCCTTTATTTTTGCCCTAAAATCGACTCTTGAACTTGCCCGCTTATAATAAAGAAAAATCAGGATTGGCCGATTTTAAATATAATCCGGGGAGCTATCATATCTCTCTGGCGAATATCGGGTTCGCACCGGTTGAATATCCGGGGCGAGCGTGACTCTTAAATAGCGAGGCCTTGGGGCCGGTTCGGGAGAATAAAATGAAATTCAACCCCCTGAATAAAATTATGCGATTGCCCCATATAGTGTTAGCAGGGATCGGGGCCGGTCTTTTTTATTGGATTATCGATGCCGCCATCATGACCTTTCTTTTCCGGGAAGGGAATATATTGGAAAGCATTTTTATTCCCACGGCGGAGCAGGTCTGGACTCGCTTTTTTATAATGTTTTTGCTGGTGGGCTTTTCCCAGGTACTTCAGGCCATCATAAATAATCGCCGTCGAGTGGAAAAGGCCCTGGAGGAAAGTGAAGAGCGCTTTAAAAAGCTGATGAATGCGACCTTTGAGGGAATAATCGTTCATGATGAAGAAACGATTCTCGATGCCAATCCGGCGGCGGCCAGAATATTCAATTACGAATTGAGTGAGATTACGGGGCAGTCCCTTTTGAAGTTAATCGCCGAAGAATCCCGGCTCATGGTTTCGGAAACTATCAGGTCCGGTCTGGAAAAACCGTATGAGGCTTTGGCCGTCAATCGCGAGGGAAAGCAATTCCGAGTCGCGGTTTCCTCCCGCCGGATATTGTGGCGCGGTAAGGTGGTCCGGGTCACAGCGGTCCGCCCGACGGTAATAGACTCCAAGACAACCGGCCCGGTGACGGCGCAGGATTCGGATTATTTCCTTCTTTTCAATAATAATAATGATCCTCTTTTTGTTTACGGCCTGGGCGAGGACAATCGTCCGGGGCGATTTATTGAGGCTAATGACATCGCCTGCCGTATGTTCGGGTTCACGATCGAGGAACTAACCGAAAAATCGCTTCTGGATTTTATCGTTCCCGAAGAAGCCGATTCTTTTTTGCAAATCTGCCAAACGCTTCCCGATTTCCGCTATACCCTGTTTGAAACCGAGATTGTCAATCGCAAGGGTCGGCGAATTCCGCTGGAAATAAGTACTCATTTATTCGAAAAAGACGGCGGGGCCTTGATTATTTCTTCGACCCGTGATCTGACGGAACGGCGCAAAGCGGAGGATTCCCTGAAACAAAGGGAAAAGCGCTATCGGACCCTGTTCGAAAACAGCCCCATGCCGTACTGCTCTCTGGATGAAACGGCGTCGATAGTCGATGTCAACGGCAAATGGCTGGAGGTTTTCGGATATTCCCGGAGTGAGGTTACGGGCAAGCCCCTGGGGCAGTTTGCGGGTGAAGATAGCGCCCGGTTTTTCAACGCTCTGTTCGGCAAAATTCGGACGGCCCAGGCGATCCATAAGATTGAACTCGATATCAGGCGCAAGGACGGAACGTTTTTAATTTTCGCCGTTGAAGGCAATGTCGAGCGCGACGACATGGATGGGTTTGTTCTGGCTCATTGCGTCTTTTACGATATCACCACGTACCGCAGGATCGAAAACGCTCTGACGCATTATGAAGAAGGCTTGAGACATCTTCTGGATAATGTCCGGGAAATAGTTTTTACACTCACATCTGAGAGGAAGTTTCTGGCCATCAACAGGGAATTCGTGTCCGTCACCGGCTGGACCAAAGAGGAATGCCAGGGCCAGAAACTGGACAATTTCGTGCATCCCGACGACGAGGAGATGGTCAAGAGGGCTTTTGGCAAGTGTGCCGAGGGTGAGGCAATCCCGTCGATGGAGATACGCCTCAAAAGCAAAACGGGAGAGTATCTTGACCTGGAACTGAATTCTCATGCCATTAAAATCAGCGCTCAAACATATGCCATCCAGGTAATTTCGACGTTACCGCCGCGCCAGGAAACGCCAGGGAAATCACCCCAAAAATCCGAAGGCGGCTATCAAAATATCCTGGACGCCATGCCCGATTTCATGGTCGTGGTCGATACGAATCTTAGAATTTTATTCGTCAATCAAGCCTGTCAGGCCTGGCTGACAGGAATCGGCCAGGGACATCTTCAAGCCGGCGATAATCTCCTGGAGAAGATTTCGACCCTGAAAGGAGAAATCGAGGAATTGCTTCCCCGTGTTTTTGAAGATAGGGAAACGCAGATTACGGAAGTGGTCTTATCGCTGGGCGAAAACCGATTAACGGCGGAAATTCGCCTGATCCCGGTGATGGAACAGGGTCAGCCGGCCCGGATGGCCGTGGCGATTCGGGACATCGGGGAGCGAAAACTGGTGGAAGAGACCTTGAAGCAGTCGGAAGAAAAGTATCGCTGCCTGTTTGAAAACATGGAAGACGGGGTTGTGGCGGCGGACACCCAGGGCAAGGTCATTTGGTTCAATCCGGCCGCCCTCAAGATTCTTCAGACTTCTGCTGAAAAATTCACCGGTCAGCCCTTTGCGGGAAAGGCCTGGCCGTTTATTTCCCCGGAGGGAAAAAATCTTGACCCGAAAACCCACCCGGTCAACCAGGCACTGCATGAAGGCCGATCCGTAAAAGGAATGGTTCTGGGCTATCCTGTTCCCGGCGGTCAAGGTACAAGGTGGCTTAGTACAAATGCCATGCCGTATTATCGTGAAGGCGGCGAGCACCCGGAGAGGGTTTATATTACCTTTACGGACATCACGGAACTGAAGATTTCGCAACGACTGTCTTCGATTCAGCGCGACCTGGGTATCGCTCTGACAGGGGCCAAGACTTTCGAGGAGACATTGAGACTTTGTGTCGAAGCCGCAGTTCGGGCGTCGGAGATGGACTGCGCCGGCGTCTATATGCTGGATGAAGCCACCGGAATATTAAACCTGGCATACGCCGAAGGGGTATCAAAAGATTATCAGCGGGCCGCGGCGGTGTTTACCGGCGATTCGGAGCAATCGCGCACTGTCCGCATGGGCAAACCTTTCTTCTCGCACATTAAGGAATTTTCCCGGAGCAGCGACGATCCGGCCCATAAGGAAGGGTTACGTGCCCTGGCGGTACTCCCGATCTATAATGAAAATTCCGTGATCGGAAGCCTGAATGTGGCATCCCATGATCGGGATACTATCCCCGAGGAAACGCGTCAAGCGTTGGAGGCCATTGCGATTCAAATTTCCGCGGCGCTGGCCAAGGCGAAGTCGGAAGCCGCCATGAAAGAGAGCGAAAAACGATTCCGCCAGATCGCGGAGAATATCAAAGAATGTTTCTGGATAGCCACGGTCGATGGCGGCCAGGTGATTTATGCCAGTCCGTCTTATGAGACCATTTGGGGCCGGTCGTGCGAACAATTGTACCAGAATCCGCGGTCCTGGCAACTGGCTGTCGCAGACGAAGACCGGCAAATGGTCACGGACGCCATGAGCCGCCGAGTCAGCGGCGACTATGATATAGAGTATCGGATACGCCGCCCTGACGGACAGGTACGCTGGATTCGCGATCGGGCATTTCCCGTGCGCGACGATTACGGGGAAATATACCGGATAGCCGGGATCGCCGAAGACATCACCAATCGCAAACAGGCCGATGAGGCTCTGGTCGCAGAAAAGGAATTATCCGACGGCATCGTCAAAACCGCCCAGGCCATAATCCTGGTTACGGATAATGAAGGAAAAATCATCAGCATTAATCCGTACATGGAAGAAATTGGCGGGTATGAACTGAAGGACGTCATCGGACAGGATTGGCTTAAAGTATATGTTCCGGACGATCAGCGTGAGGTCATGCAAAAATTACTTCGTCTCACCCTGGAGGAAATGCGAATAACGCGCGAAAACGGAAGTCTTCGAACCCGCCCGGGGAAGATTTTGGAGATCGAGTGGCATTGCAAGGCCATGAAAAATTCCCGCGGGGAAACTCTGGGAGTCCTGGCTATCGGGCAGGACGTCACGGAAAGACGAACGGCCGAGAGCGCACTTCGGGAAAGCGAAATGAGATTCCGCAGCCTGTTTGACAATATGTCAAGTGGCGTCACGATTTTTGAAGCCGTCGATGAAGGCAGCGAATTCAGGATTAAGGATATCAATAAGGTCGGAGAACGGGTACATCATTCCGGTCGGGCTGATTTAGTGGGGCGCAATATCCGTGAGATTATCCCTCGGATTGAGGAATTCGGCTTGCTTGAAGTCCTTCGCCGCGTCTGGCAGACGGGCCAAATGGAGTTTCGGGCGGCATCGCCTCATCGCGAAGGCCAGAGCAGTCGCTGGTATGAAGATTATATCTTCAAATTGCCCACCGGCGAACTGGTGACGATTTATGACGATATCACGGAGCGTAAACTGGCCGAAATCAAACTTCGCTATCAGGCCGATCTTCTGGAAAATGTATCCGACGCCATAATATCGACCGACACGGAATTTGTCATCCGGAGTTGGAATAAGGCCTCGGAGATGATCTTCGGGTGGAAGCGCACGGAGGCGGCCGGAAAAAATCTGGCGGATTTGTTGCGAATGGAATTTCCGGGAAATGATCCGGCCGGAGTCAAAGAGCGAATTTTCCAGTCCGGCGGCTGGAGCGGCGAATGTCATCAGCAGGATGCTTCGGGCGAAAGGCGCCAGACTCTGGGATCGATGACGCCACTGCACGATTCTTCGGGCAAGGCCAGAGGGATCGTGGCGGTCTTCCGGGATATAACGGATTTCAAGCAGACCGAGGATAGTCTTCACAGTAGCAAGGAATCTTTGAAAGCGGTATTCAGCAACGCCGCGGTGGGGATCGGCATCTTTAATACTGACGGCCGATGGACCGAGGTTAATCGGTGTCTTTGCGATATTACCGGCTATTCTGCGGAGGAGTTGTGCCATCTGACCGTGGTCGATATCACGCATCCCGACGATCGCGAAATATCGCAGCGGAATATTGATGATCTGGTCCAGGGTCGACGGGAGACATACAGTTCCGAAAAGAGGTATTTACGCAAGGACGGGCAGGTATATTGGGTTTCGGTATCGGCCAGTTCCATACGGGATAAAGACGGCAAGACGGAGGCGCTCCTGGGGGTAATTTCGAATATCAACGAACAGAAGCGCCAGGAAGCGGAATTGCGTCAAAGCGAGGAGCGACTTCGACTGGCGGTACAAAATGTGCCGGTCATGGTCGCGGCTATCGATGAAAACGGCAATTTCATCGTCTGGAATCATGAATGCGAGAAAGTGACCGGTTACCCGGCCGACAAAATTATCGATAATCCCCGGGCGTTGAATAAATTATATCCCGATAGGTCGGAATTGGAGAAATTCAAAGAAACTTTTGGGAGCCAGGGCAATGTCAGGAATCGGGAGCATATCATCACCTGTCAGGACGGCTCCAAAAAAGTCATTTCCATAACCAATGTCTCGGGCAGTCATTCTGTTCCGGGCTGGCATACCTGGGGAATCGGCATAGATATAACCGACCGCAAGGCTGTCGAAGAGGCGCTTCTCGAAAGCGAGGCTCGTTTCAGGAGCATTGTCGAGTCTTCGGTCGACGGGATCATCCTGATTGATGAATCGGGCCAGGTGGTGGAATGGAACTCGGGGCAGGAGCAGATAACGGGATTGCGCCGGGAAGATGTCCTGGGGATGCCGATTTGGGATGTCCAGATGTTAACGACCCCGGAGGAGAAGAAAACGGCGGAAGCCAGAAACGAAGTGGAGCAGGCAATTATTGCCATAGCCCGGACTGGGGATTCGGAATATTTGGGGAAATTTATCGACAATGAAATAGTCACTCCCCAGGGAAATCGGAAATTAACGCAAAACCTGTTTTTTACCATCAAGTCCGATCTGGGCCACAAAATATGCGTCATCAGCCGCGATATAACGGAAAGCCGGCTACTGGAAAAGGAATACTACCGGGCACAAAAACTGGAGTCGGTGGGGTTGCTGGCGGGGGGTATCGCGCACGATTTCAATAATATACTGACGGCCATACTGGGGAATATCAGTCTGGCGCGGATGAGCGCGCGGCCCGAGGATGAAATATATCGCCGTTTGATAGAGGCCGAAAAAGCCTCGGAACGGGCGCAGGACCTGACGCGCCAGTTGTTAACCTTTTCGAAGGGCGGGGCGCCCCTTAAAAAAGCCATTTCCATAACGCACTTGATAAAAGAGACCTGCGATTTTGCACTGCGCGGTTCACGCACCAAAGCCGTCTACAATTTCCCGGCTGACATTTCGGCGGTCACGGTCGACGAAGGTCAAATCAGTCAGGTGATTAATAATCTTATAATCAACGCCGACCAGGCCATGCCCGAGGGGGGGACAATAGAAGTAGCCGCCCAGAATGCGGTCGTGCAAAACGGCGACCCGATACCGCTGGCCCCGGGGAATTATGTCAAGTTAACGGTGAAGGATGAGGGGATCGGTATAAGCCCGGAGAATATTAGAAAAATATTCGATCCTTATTTTACGACCAAGAAAAGAGGGAATGGCCTGGGATTGGCCACGTCCTATTCCATTATCAAGAAACACGACGGTCATATCGCCGTGGAATCCCGACCGGGAGAAGGGGCAACCTTTTCCATATATTTGCCGGCCACCGAAATCTCACCGGAAGACAAGATAAACAAGGATGATATCGCCGTTCACGGCGGCGGCCGCATCCTGGTCATGGACGATGAAGAATCAATAAGAAATGTGACCGGTATTACACTGGAGAAACTGGGGTACGAGGTCGAATGCGCCTCCGACGGAGGCGAGGCCCTGATCAAGTACCAGGCGGCCCTGGCGGCGGGGCGCAGATATGACGCTATTATCATGGATTTAACGATCCCGGGCGGCATGGGCGGCCAGGAAGCGATGGAGAAATTGCGGGAAATCGATCCCGAGGTACGGGCGATTGTCTCCAGCGGCTATTCCAACGACCCGATCGTGGCGGAACATATCCACTACGGATTCAGCGGCGTAATTCTCAAACCGTTCAAGGCTTCGGAACTGGGCCGGGTGGTCAAGGGGGTAATTGAGGGATCGCGATGCAAGGCGCCTTCGGTTTAGAGGGAATTTAAGGTTTCGTCAGTTCACATCCTGCTTTCAGCAGGACAGGAACTGACGGAACATCAGTACATAAACTCCGGGGACTATAATCCCGGGTAATCAGCATATAATAGAATAGGGGCATATGGTAATGTGCCCCGTTTTTATTATCACATATAATTTATCTGTGGTGGCGGCTGATAAATTCATCGACCTCGGGGATACCACCCTGTAGTACCAGGTAGCCGTCAAAAGGTTCGCGCTCCGTGATATCATAGGTAACCGGGGTAAGCATCAGGCGGCGGACTTCTTTGGGGTCGGTGGTCTGCGCCAAAACCCAGCCCAGTTTGACATAAGCGACTTCGGGAAGCATATTCTCGGTGGGAATGACCCCCAATTCCATCATATCGCGACCGGTGTCGTAGACGTACATCTGCACATATCCCCAGAGAGTTTGCACCGTCATGAAGACGGCAATCCCCTTTTCCTGAGCGCGTTTCAAGGCGGGGTACAGCGGTTTATTGACATGACCCAAACCGGTCCCGGCGATGACTATCCCCTTGTAGCCGTTATCTATCAGGGAATCGATTATATCCGGACGCATATTGGGGTAGTAATAGACAATCGCCACCATTTCCTCGAAGACCGCCTTAATATCGACATTGCGGTCATCCCGACGACGGCGGTACTGGGAGCGGATGGGTATCATCTGTCCCGGTTTGACCATGGCGACGGGAATATCGCCGATGGTGCGGAAAGTCGAGCGGTACGAGGAATGCATCTTGCGCACCCGCGTGCCGACATGAAGCAGATTGTATTCGTCGGAGGTCGGCCCAAACATGCAGACCATGACTTCGGCGATATCGGAGTGCCCGGCGGTCCAGGCAGCGCAACGAAGATTGTAGGCGGCGTCGGAGGAGGGCCGGTCGGAAGAGCGTTGCGAGCCGACCATGACGATCGGCACGGGGCTGTTCTGGACCATGAAGGACAAAATAGCCGAGGTATGATGCATGGTATCCGTGCCGTGGCCGATGATAATGCCGGCGACGCCGTTGCGGATCTGGGTGCCGATTTCCTCGGCCAGGGTTATCCACTGCAACGGACCCATATTTTCGGAGAAAACGCCGAAGAGTTTTTTGGTTTCGAGATTGCAGATGTCAGCCAGTTCCGGGACAGCGCCATAGAGTTCGCCAGGAGTGAAAGCCGGAATAACGGCCCCGGTGCGGTAATCCAGACGGGAGGCAATGGTTCCGCCTGTCCCCAAAAGCACGACGGCGGGTTTGTTGGGCGAAACAGGAAAGGCTTTTTCGGGAATTTTGTAGATGGCTTCCTTGTAACTGCCTTCCTTGATTTCCTGAATGCGGTCGGCGCGGATGCCGATATTGTAGCCGGTTTTGAGTTTCAAGACAATATGGTCGCCGTCGGCGGTCTCGGAACGGGGCAGGATTACCCCCTCGAAATCGCCTTCGTCGGTGCGAAGAGTCACATTGGCCCAGACGCGGCCTCCCAGGGATTGGAGGACTTCTTTGGCCCGGCCTTTATAGCCTTTTAAGGCGGCATCGTTCATGGTCATAATTCCTTTGCAAAAACCGCCGCAAGTAAGGGGAAAAAGGGCATTCTGTCAAGGGGGGAAAGATGGGGGGATATAAAACCTATCAATTACAAGCGGAGTTAAAATTTTGCCTGGAAGCCAAGGATTTGGGATCTTCCCACGTCAATCACCCTGTGGGTGGGCTGCCAGACTTTGGGAATGATTGAAGAGCGTCAAAACCGAAGCGGTATTGACCTACAATAACTGAAGGGTGGGCAACCCGGGCCCAGTTTTGAGTAGTACCAAACCAAGAGTCAAAACCGCAGTGGTTTTGACCCACAAAAACCTACTTATGAATGGGGCACGTGATGACCTTCCGCCCACGGAACGAAAATCTCACGGCAATGTAAAATTTCTTCGATTATTTCTTTAAAATCACCGGTATATTAATAAAAAAGAGGAACTATGCCCTTTTGCCCCAAGTGCCGATATGAGTATCGCCCGGAGATCATCAAGTGCCCGGAATGTGAGGAATACCTGGTGGCCGCATTGCCGGAAGGGACAGACGAGGATACAATCGATGAAGAAGAATTTGCCGATTGGGTACCGATCTGCCGGCTGACATCGGAATCGTACGCCGAGTTGCTGGTCGAGGCGCTGGAATCGAAAAATGTCACGGCTATCGTATATTCAGGGACGGGATATTTCGGGAAAACGGGACAGATGGGAGCGTCATCGTTTCTAACCGCCGGCGGAGGCTATACGGTTCTGGTCCCGGTGGAAATGAAAGAGGACGCCGCCATCGAAGCCAGTATTATCCTGGGGGAAAATTGGGATAAGGTAAAAATAGAGTAATTGGAGGAAATATCGGGGCGGGCCACGACATTTTCTTGACGCCAAGCCCTGAATTTATTAATTTCCCGGTCGACATAAAATAAAAAGTGACACCCCCCTCGGTTTCCGAGTGGGGCTTTTGTGCTTTGGTATATTAAGGGAGTCGATAAATGAATAAACCGGCCACGATTGTTTCTTCGCGCCTGGAATCGATACGGGAAAAATTCGGGCAAAGCCGGGCGTTTATAAATCTGATACAGGAAATCGAAAGCGGCACCAAAGAGTTACTTGTCTCCGGGTTGGCCGGGTCCTCGGTGGCAGTGCTTCTGGCCGAGTTGGCGGAAACAACCGGCAAACCCATAGCGGCGATTGCCTCCGAACCGGAGCGGGCCGAAGATTTGTACGATGACCTGGCCTTTCTTATGGGCGAGGATGCGGTGGGACTTTTCCCCGATTTGGGGATACCGCCGTTCGAGTTCCGGTCGCCATCGGCGGAGACAGTGGCCAAACGAATCTCGACTTTATCGCGACTAAAGACGGGGTCACTGAAAATCGCGGTGAGTTCTATCGAGGCCATAATGGAACCGACCATGTCGTTGGCGGCTTTCGAGGCCTCTTCCCTGCATCTGAAGGTCGGCCAGGAGATTTCCTTAATCGATGTGGCAGAAATGCTGACCCTGTTGGGTTTCCGACGGGTGCCTTTGGTGGAGGAAATCGGCGATTATGCCCAGCGGGGAGGGTTGATTGATTTTTTCTCGCCCGGTTTCGAAAATCCGATAAGAGTGGAATTTTTCGGCGATCAGGTCGAAACCATACGCCAATTCGAAGTTCCCACCCAGCGTACTGCCGCCTTCTTGAAAGAGGTAAAATTACTGCCTCGGCGGGAAATATCAGTTACCCCGGATACGGTCGAGAGATTTCTGGAAAGACTTCCCGCCGATGACGCCGATTTGATTCGGGCGCGGTATCTCAACGACCCGGAACTTCCCGGCCTGGAATGGCTGGCCGGATTGTTCGAAATCGAACAAGGTTGTTTTCTGGATTATGTCCCGGACGATGCGATTCTTTATGTTCAGGATAAAAGGGGTATTGACGGTACTTGCGATAAAATAGCGCGCGAGGCGGAACGTCACCGGGAAAGACTTCAGGAGCGATTGACCAATATTCCGGAGGTATCATCATATTATCGCAATCAGGCGGGATTATTAGCGCTCGACGGCAACCGGGTGAGTCTTAATCATCTCTCCTTCCGTGATCATAATCAGGCCGGGATAGATTTCGATTGCCGGGAGCATCCGGCGTTCGGGTCGCGCCTGGATTTGCTGGGCGGGACAATTCAGGAATTTTATACCGGGGGTGTGGATTACCTGATTGCCGCCGATGGGGTCGGGCAGGCCGAACGCCTGAAGCAACTGCTGTCCGAAAAAATCACGGGGATGTCTCCCCTGCCGGTAGAAGTGGCGCTACTGAAAGGGGGGTTCGTTTCCCGGGAGAATAGAATCGCGATACTGACCGATCATGAGATATTCGGGCGGTATTTCCGAAGAACCCGGCGGAAAAAATTCAAAGAAGGGGTGGCGATACAGAGTTACACCAGTCTGGTGGAAGGCGATTATGTGGTGCATACCGACTACGGTATCGCCCAGTTCATCGGGCTTAAAACGCTGAATGTCGACGGCCGCCAGCGGGATTGTCTTCTGCTGAAATATGCCGAGGGGGATAAATTGTATGTCCCCATCGAGGAATTCAATCGGGTTTCGCGCTATGCCGGGAAGGACGGCGCCCCGCGTCTGACCCCTCTGGGCGGGCCGACTTGGGAAAAAACCAAGGCCAAAACCCGGCAGGCGATCGAGGCCATGGCGGCGGAACTTATTCGCCTTTATGCCGAAAGAAAAACGCGGCCCGGTTTTGCGTTCGGACCCGATACGGTTTGGATGCGCCAGTTGGAAACCTCGTTTATCTATGAGGAAACCCCCGATCAACAGAGGGCCATCGATGCCATCAAAGGCGACATGGAACGTGCGACCCCGATGGATAGATTGGTTTGCGGCGATGTCGGTTACGGTAAAACCGAGGTGGCAGTAAGGGCGGCTTTCAAAACGGTCGAAGCCGGCAAGCAAGTGGCGGTCCTGGTGCCGACCACCATTTTAGCCCAGCAACATTTGAATACCTTCGCGCAAAGACTGGCCGATTTCCCCGTCAAGGTGGAGATGCTGTCGCGATTCCGGACGCGCAAGGAACAGACGGCCATTATTGAGGAATTGAAAAAAGGGAATATCGATGTAATCATAGGGACGCATCGCTTACTTTCCAAAGATGTCGCTATCCCGAACCTGGGCCTTTTAGTTATCGATGAAGAACAAAGATTCGGAGTTCGTCACAAGGAAACTCTTCGCCAGTTAAAAACGCAGGTTGATACTATCGCCTTGACAGCCACCCCGATCCCGCGGACGCTTCAGATGTCGCTCATGGGTGTGCGGGATATGTCACTGATTAATACTTCGCCCCGGGACCGTCTTCCCATAACCACCCAAATAAGCGAGTTTGGCCCTGAAGTAATATATGAAGCAGTGATGAAAGAGATAGACCGCGGCGGCCAGGTATTTTTCGTGCATAACCGGGTGCAGA
>Ga0105105_10000635_pt1 | contig 15648 bp, 20 predicted proteins | sample PPLLaktember2015_4_FD_79108 | JGI IMG/M metagenome (GOLD analysis project Ga0105105, IMG submission 79108) | Freshwater sediment microbial communities from Prairie Pothole Lake near Jamestown, North Dakota, USA - PPLs Lake P8 Core (1) Depth... | ecosystem: Environmental > Aquatic > Freshwater >... | reverse complement strand
GACACTACCTGTATCTGGGATTGCAATCGATGGGATCGAGAATTTGACGTTTGGCAGTTCAACTTTAAGATAACGCTTAGTGTTGTCGCCAAGCTCTAACGTGAGATCCTGTCCATCAAAGTTTTGAACAGAATTGAAAATTGCTAGAAGATTCTCATCCATGTTGCTTTCAAAAGTCACTTCGGCAGTCATACGATTGCCAGCAACATAAAACGGAGCTTTGAGAGAATCCGATCCATAGCAATAATTGACAAGCTCATGATCGTTTGTCAAATTGATGCCAACAGATCGAGCGCAAAGCGTACCGAAACCTGTTATTGCAAATGAGCCTACTAAACCGGTTTGAGGATTGTCGATAGCCGTCGGTGTTGCTGGTTCATAATAGACAAGATAGATTGGCGCATTAAGGCCAGAACCATCAGCATCAGCCAAAACAGCACCATCAAGAGTCACAACATCGCCGACAACCGAAACGATTTTCCTCGGCGTACCGTCGGGAGTATCAGCGCTTCTTGTCGTTCCATCAGTTTCGATCAGCATTACCATGCCGCCGATTGCTTTTTCAAATAGCGCTCCCTCACCGGCTTGCAGCGTTACGGTGTTCGCGCCATCGTTATCCGTTGTGCTTTTACCCATGCCGATATAGAGCGCATCTTTACAAGCTCCAGACCATTCACAAGTCGCTTCGCCATCGCCTGGGAAAGTCATGTTACAACCCTGGATAAACGAGCCGCGAGCTTGCCTTGCCCATTTGTCTGAGCATTCAACGATGGTAAAAGTGAAATTTGGGACCGCTGCCGTATACTTTGGACCGCTAGAAATGTCTTCAGCGCCTAACATTGACTTCCACAAATTTCGTACCGCTGGATCGATCTCAGTAATACCAGGAGCAACAACAGTGTCATCAATGTTGAAATAGGTCGAGAAGCTAAACGATGCCTCTTTTTTCTTTTTGATGATGTTGTTGTGATGCCTACCACTGCGATGTGGTGAGCTTTCAATTGGCTGGGTATGCTCAATTGATCCGCCGCCAAGCGTAAAAAAGAAGTCCGTTCCAGCTGGAGCGATAAGCTCCCCTCTTGTCGTTTCTGGTTTTAGATACCATCGTTGTTCCAGGGCAATCGACACATTCCCAGATCCATAAATGTCTGCATAATTTTTAGCCATTTGACAATCTCCTACTTGTCAGATTAAAAAAATAACCCATTTTTCCTAAACGGTGTTGGTTTTATCTTAGCATGGTCTAACAAGAGATTGGTAGTAGTCAACCTGTAAGTCGATTCTTGCGGTGTAGAGTGGTTGCAGAACGTGAAGATCTGTTGTTGATCCCAAAAGCCTCATGTGAATCACTTCTTCGATGCCGAGCTTAGGATCCGCAAAAAGAGCTTGTTCGGTTTCTTCGATTAAATCCCAAAGATCTGTTTGTTTAGGAACATAATTTGTTTTTGGACCTATGACAATTTCAACGGTAAGATTCCAGGTTTTTTTTGCTCTTGTGCGCTCATGAAGTGAATCATCACCCAAGTCTATTATTTGAGCAGCTGGCAATTCAAACTCTTGAAAATCGCTAGCCAGAAGCTTAATAGTCTCATGACTTGCCCAATTGTAGTCGCCCATTGCTTTCAAGATTGTGATTAATTTTTCAGCAATTTGAGATCTAATCGAAGCCATCTATTTCCCCAAATATTCTCTAATAGTTTCAATGATATACTTCTGAGAATCCTTCAGCGCTGGCCTAAGATATGGCCTTGGCCGCCAATGCCATTCCGAACCGCTTTTGATAATCACCCTAGGACGGCTCATTCTCGGAGCCCTATTTTTCAAAGCAGCGAACATTGCCCTACGCTGCCTTTCCGTTACTTTGCCGCCGTATTCATTCATTGCAGCATATTTCACACCAAATGATCCGATGTAAACCCCCTGCGTATCGCCTTGGCGATAAAACTCCCACCGCAAAGAGTTGATCAATCTTCCAGTGTCAACCATTCTATGCCTACGCACATTGATTTTAGCTTTGGCAATGATCATCATCGCAATTCTTAGCATGGCATTTTTAATATTTGGAGAATCTCCAGATACTTTTTCGGCGATGACATTCATGCGAGCAATAACAAATGAGATATTGTTAGACATTTCTAACCGGCGCGTTTAGGTTTGGTATTTCCATTCTTTTATAGCGATTAATCGCATCTTTTACGACACCTGGAGCTTGCTGTAAAATCGTTACCGACTCATCACCTTTGCCTTTTGAGGTTCTTCCGATATCCTGGTTTTGCCTCATCATGTAGTAATATGTCGTTAACCATAGGCAAGCATTTTCAAGATCTGATGGGACAGAGGCATAACCAGCATTATAGATTATTTTGATATTGTTAAACCCATTTGGGAATGTGCGGTTAATCATCACTACTGAGTTGAGATCATCACTAATCCGATAATCATCAGCATCAATAAGAGTAGCAGGATCTGTAAATAGTGCTGATTGATCGATTGCTAATGATGTAATCGAATTGATCGGCCATTCTCTCAAAACGATAATATTTCCATTTCTTCCATGCTGGAATTCAGTTATCGATTGCGCTTTTAGTTTTCTGTTTGTATCGCTTTCGATTTCCTGCGATGCCGCATTGATGCAAAACTCGACAATAGAGTCCTGGGATGTCTCACCCACCGGAATTTTTAGATAAGTTTTAGCAAATGCTAAAGTCGTTAGCGCGTTAGCGTTTAATGCCATTATTTACCCCATCCTGAAACATCCCATTATCTATCTCTTTATTTGTTAGATAAAGAGCAAACCCTAGACCAATTGCTGATGAATAACATACCAAATCAATAAAAAAACTCAATGACCATATATCGTATTCACCGCCAATAAGCTTGAAAAAAATGAATAAAAAAAGACTTACAACAGCCATTGAGTTTAGAAACAAAATGCTATAGATAACAAAAGCCAAAAAGAAGAAAGTCATCATCTTGATCACTTTTGTCATTTTGATCGCATTGCCTTGTTTTCATAATCCTTCGAGCTTTTATCTTCTTGTGGTTTTTCAGCTTGTTTTTCTTCATAAAGTCGATCAAAAAAACCAGAATATCGTGACAAAATATCATATGCTAATTGATCATCAAACCGAACGATCTCACCAACGCGAATCTTTCTTGTTTCTTTTTTTCCCTCAACAACATATTGAATAATAAGTGGTTCTTGTGATTTGTGTGACGGCCCTTTTTTTAAAACTAGATCCATTTTCTTAGTCTCCATTGTTTTTTCAATCTTGCGACATAAAGTTTGAGAAAACCAATTTTAGAAATAATCTCGATTCTCTCAGAATGAACGCCGATCATACCAGATAAATTGCTTACAATACCATCATAAATTATCATTGGTTTTGCTGGACTATAGTATTTTTTCAGATTCTCATTGCTCGACTCATAGGCATAAATATAATGGGTAGCACAATCGAAAAGGACAACAAAAAGCCAAGCTGTGACGAGAAAAAAACCAAGCTTTCTATCCGTGATAAAATAGCCGTTCATTTCTGAAATCCATTTATACCGATCAACCATAGCGATTGCCGCAATTCCTTTTTGCGTTTTCGGTATCTGTCTTATTGATCGAGCGTTTTTTCTTTTTGCAATGATGAACCCACCAACAGCTTTTTTTCTGTTATAAATCAAAAATGACTTTCCGGCCAGTATATAATCTATTGGGAATTTAACACCAGATAATTTATAAAACGCCTCTTGATAGTCAAGAGCCTGTTTTAGTTTTCGCGCTCGCTTAATTGAGATTTCAAACATAAGTGTTGCATCTCCGGCGTTGTTGCATCGTCAAAATATGGGTAGATATTCAATCCATATTTTAACAAAATTTCAGCGATAGGATCTGCAATATTTGTACAAAGGAATGTTGTTTTTGAATAATAGGGGTTTTTCTTTGGCGGATAAAGACCAATGAATCTATAAATAATTCCTTTCCATATCAACCAAAACCATGCTGCAAAATTGTATTTAGAACCGCACATATCAAAGAGAATTTCGCAGCATGTTTTTTCGTCATCGTCAGACATATCAATATAGATCGAATAAACTTCTGTGTTGACTGTTTTGAATCTTTTGATTGTTTGGCATTTAAAGCCAGATGTTGAGCAATCAAAAGCGATATCTTTTTTTGGGAAAAGCAAACCAACGTGAGATATTTTTTCCTTGCCCAAATACTTTTGAAGCTTAGAAAGAAATTTATCATTTGTAGTGTATGAAAATTTCACTCTTTGTAATGCTCCAGAAAGATCTGAACACCAAAACGATTAGCATCTGTCACAACATCATGCCTTATCCTAAAGCAAATTGGGATATATGCAGGAAGCGGATCATCATTTGCCGTTCTTGAATCGATCAAAAAAACGTGGCCATTCGGGAAAAAGCGCAAATTAAGACCGCCTTGAACATACGGAACAAGCCCCATTCCAATCGCAGACAAATCAACAAAACACCAAAGGTATGCTGACCAACTTGGTGGATCCAATATCTGAACACTTGCGCCAATGCATTTGCGATCATATGTCGGTGTCCATATGCAATCAGTCATATAGCAATCAGTATCAAGTCTATCTTGAAAATCTTCATCACTTTCACTTTGACCTTGCGTAAGCTCATCACCATCAACGTCATAAAATTTTAGTGTCGCATCTCCATAATCATCCGCGCTCGCAACAGAACCAGCACCAGTTTCTTTTCGGTTATAAAGTGATTTATGCTTGCCCACAAAAAAATCAAAGCCCCTTGGCTCATAATGCCAAGCTTCTCCTACAATTTGATTTTTTGTTAGTGGTAGTCCGATAGAGTCCTTTGGCTGTAGTTTTTTGTTTGAATCTGATTTGTAGTTATCTTCGAAGTCGTCAAGATCCGTTGTATCTGATGGGTTTTTATCAAGATCACATTCAATAAGAAAATTTCCATCATAGGCTTTTAAGTAATAAAAATTATTAGATTCTATAAATTGAATGTTTAAATCTCTGTTATCTATAAACTGCTTAAATTCACTCCAAGCAATGCTCATTTACGTCTCCAAAATGCTTACAAGTCCAGCCCTAAAATTTCCATTTGATGTTGATTTTCTAGCATATATTTTAATCGATGAATCGAATTTCATAAATGATCCGTGAGGAGATTCCCATCTTAACCCGTTTGTCTCTGTGATTGAAAATCCAAGGTGGGGAGTCATTGAGTCGGCACCTACAACCTTGTAATCATAAATAGCCGAATCCCACAAATCATTGGTTAATATTCCTGTTGATCCCATAAAAATAGAAGCACCATCATTTTCCATCTTAATAAACCAATTTGTACTCATTGATTCAAGCATCAAAAAAAATCCCAACAAATACCCAGATCCCAGGTATTCAAAAAGCTTAACAAATGATGTTTGAATATTCGTTCCCCTAGCAACACCACCATTTGTAGCATTCATATCAAGATAGATTAAACGCTTATCAATAACTGGCCGATCATCAGAATTACCGCCTGATATATTTGCTTTGACGTGTAATCTTTCTATAGATCCATCTGTCTCGCTTGTGATCTTTGCGCCAATCGGCCAACCATTAGCCTCATCTCCCTTATATCCCTTGATAAAACTGTCATCTCGATCCCATCCCATCTCAGACCTCTGTGATTTTGCCGTCTTTGTCGATAACTTTTTTTAGCTCTAAAATATTTGCATCCATTTTCTTTATCACGCCTGTTATTTGCGTATAAAGCCTTGTATATGTGAAAGCTTCTTTTGTTGTCATGTTCGGAAGTGTTGCGTGAATATAGATAAAATTAACAAAATCAGAAACAGATTTAACATCTGACTCGGTAAACGTCATTGACATAAGACCCCCAAAATAAAAATCCCATGCCGATGATAGACCGACATGGGCATTTTCTCAAGAGCCAAAGAGTGATTAGCTTAGTTCCATCACGCGAAGATCTTCATTGCTTGCGCCTGTTCGGCCAATAACTTGTGGGGCAACGCTTGCGCCAACACGCGCAACATGCTGCATACCAGGATGCAATGGAAAACCGTTTACCGTTGTTACGCCGGTTTTTCCCCAATACAGAGATTTATTCCCTTCATTTGCAAGCCACAGCCATTTGCGATCTGCTAATGCAGATGTTACCAAGTTAACCGCCGTAGTCGAAACAGCCGTTGCGGTGTTTTCTATCGCTGTATCAGCAAGATCATCATCAATATCGATATCACTTGCATTGATGACATTAACATCCAAACCATGATCGCTACCAACCGTTGTGCCGGTATAAAGCGTTGTGCCATCGCCCAAGGAAACAGAATCAGAAACGTGCGTTAGATCCCTGATATCTAAATCATCAGCGCTTACTACAACATCGTTCTGAACACTGACCGCCAAGCTCTGCACTCCACTTTCATCCGTTGAATCGATTGCAACGCCATTGCCATCGAAAAGACCAGCAGCTACTTGCAACCACTCGCTAGAATCAATCGTTTTGGATCCGATCAAATCGCCATCAGTTCCAGCGCGAACAAACGCGCCTACGCTAGAGCTTGACGCTAATGTGTTTGCGTCTGTAGGATCGAAAACTAATCTTTGTGTTACGCTTGCCATGAGATCCCCCTATTTTTTATGACCATGACATTAGTTCTATTCTTTGATTTTCTTTGATCGCTTGGAAATAAATTCTTGTGTTTGCTCTTTCAATGTTCTTTTTTTCAAAGATTTGGCCAGGGTACAAACTCCAGTATTTAGTTCCGCTCTCATTAACATTATACGATACTTTTATCAAAACCGTACCTGTGTTTTGGATGATAAATTCTTTTGTATCAGTTGGAAAATCGTAAAAATATTCGGTGTTTGCTAATAAAATGGTGTAATTGTCAATGTTCGGCGTAACGCTTGGTGATAGCGTTCCACCTGAAACGATAACCTCTAGCTTTCCATTATCACCGCGCAAGAAATAATATTTGTTTTCAGCTTCATCATAGACAGCAATAGCGCTACCAGCGTCTGTTGTTAAAAGCGCTTCTTGGCCTTCTTTGAATGGAGCTTCTTGCGGAAAGGATGAAACGGCAGTGATGTAAACGCCAAACGTAGCATTGCCGCCTGTTATTGAAATCTCAAGAAATGCCTTATTGTGGATTCCAGAAACGAGCCTACGATCAGATGTATCTGATGTTGATATGAGTTTGTGCGCTGCTATGTAAATTTTTTCGCCAGGCAAAGATCCAGAACCAGGACCAATATCATACCATCTGCACAATATTTCAGCACCTGGGTCAATTTCTTTTACCCATAGCGTTGATAAAATGCTGTTAGAGTATGTTGCGCTCTTGATGAGATAATCACCCGCAGGAAAAGAAGAAACGGGAACAAGCGCAATTGTATCATAAATTCCAAGCCTGATTATTCCAGCTGCACTATTCATCTTTAACCCCAAATGTAAAAAAACGACTATCACTCATATAGCAATAGTCGCTCTTTTAAACTACCAATCCTTGCGCTTATTTTGCGATATTGTAGCCATATGCAACAGATTTCTCAACAGCGCCTTGCGCATGTCCGATGAAACCGCAACGGCGATAAGATGCCATCAGCCAACGATCGTGATAGGGAAGATCCTGCATAACTTTGATCTGAATTGGACGACGATTTCCCAAATACCAGCGCGTCATATTGACAAGAAGCATTGCGCCTTGAGTCATAGTCACGCCATCATAAACGCCGGAAGCGTTCAGATCTTCGCGCATGTACTCGCTGCAAACAATCGGGATACCCTGCCATGCCGCTAATGCACCCTGGAGAACAGTCGCCATAGGACCGAATTTGTCAATTGTTACAACGGTATCGAAGTTTAGCATTTGGGTGTAAACGCTTGTGCCAACGATCCAAACCAACTCCTTCTCATTTTTGCCAAACTTGCCCATTGCTGCACGAATCGAGGTAAGCTTAGTCTCATCAGCAACAGCGTTTGTGAAATCGACACAAACATCATTCGCACTATTTGCTAGAGCTTGCCGTCTCCAACCCTTCCAGATTTTTTCAGCAAGATCAGCAGCACCGGCTTGCGTATCGCTATCAATATGCGTTCCATCGTCGTCGCCATTGATCAGCGCCGTTTCAACAGCATTTTTTTGCGCTTTTACGACATGATCCCTACCAGCTGCAAGAAAATCAGGCGCGGAATCCTCATTAAGCTCCTCAGGAATTTCATAATACTCAGCCAATTTAACGGCGCTAACCGTTAATTTTTTGGTGGTGAATTGGCCGGCAGTCATGATTGTGCCTTCGGTGGCTTTACGCGCTGTTGAGCCAGCGGCAACGGCGGGAATATCAAACGGGTTTGTTGGCATGGCGATCACTTTTACGCGCTGCTCAAGAACGCGCTCAAGCTGATACTCATCGATATATGAGCTAGAAATTGCTGTAGGAACCCACTCGTCGCCGCCGCTAGATACCGTTGAGCCAAACGCCTTGATTGCAGGTGCAAGGACATGCTTACCAAAATAGGTATCAAGGATATTGTTAACACGCGCTAATTGAATATCCGATTTTGTGTTTCCATCAAGCGGAGCGCCGTGAAACATTTGAGCGGTAAAACGCGCAATATCAACCGATTTTTTGAAATTGATCGCAACGTGTTTAAGCTCCTCAGGAACACGCGCAAATTTCCTGTCGGCAACATTGATAGATAGCAATTCTTTTGGATGTGCAACGCCAAAATATCTAAGACAACGCGACTCATCGCTATCAGAGCGCGAGCCAACAACGCTTACTTGTGATTTTAGTTTTACGTTTTCTTCTTCGAGAGCTTTTGCTTTCGTCTCGATCTCACCAATTTTCTTTTTGGTTTCTTCTTGATCTTTTAAGATTCCTTCTAATTGTTCTTTCGTTAACATGATTTTTCTCCTAATAAATCAATGACTTTAATCGAAGGTTTAAATCTTCCTGATTTTCCCTAATTCTACGAATAGCCTTTTTCATTTCCTCGTCGTCTTCTTCTTCGTTTTCTTGTTGCCTATTTTCTTGCCTATTTTCTTCCCTTGTTTCTTCCCCTGTTTCCTCTTGCTGTTCATCAACTCTAATCGGTACTTCAACCATTTTTTCCATCGACATGTTGAGCTTTTGCAATTGATCGATCACAACACCCAAAAGCACATTGGTTTGTTTCGACAAATCGATCTGGGGATTGACTGTTTCTTGAACAGCTTCAGCGCCTGTTGCAATGACATTTTTTACCTCTGGATCATTTGCGCTTTTTGAATCTGAATTTTCATCAGATTTTTCTGGTTGCTTAACACTTCCACCGAACCGATTGAGATATAACCAAGTGACCACTGCCCAATATTTTTCTGGATCTTCCCTTGAATAACCTTGATCGGCAGCTTCTTTTGCCTTTGCCCATGCCGCCTCATTTCCTACCCAAGATGCCGGATTTCCCTCATCATTATTAGCGCAAGCCGAGGCTTCCGCTTGCATCTCTGCAATAGCAGATTCAACATCTTCTTTTTGCATCATTTGATCATCAGCCTTTTGCTTTTCTTCTTCTGATGATTCGGAATCGTTTTCACCAGGCTTTTCTTCTTCGTTTTCACCAGGCTTTTCTTCTTCTTCCATTTGCTTGCCCTTGATGATTGCCTTGATCGTCGGTGTTAGATCAATTTCAATTGTTTCAACATTATCGGCATGTTTTTGGATAAATTTCCAGCAATTATCACTCTCATCAATTTTTTCTACTGAATATTTCTTTTCTGCCAGAAATTTTTTTGCTTTTTCTAAACTTTCAAACCCATTCTTTTGCACGATCAGGCTCAATAGTTCTAGTGTACCACATGGGGAATTTTTTTTGACAGTGCTGACAATTTCCCTCTGCACATTTTTTTTGTAATTGTCCCACCAGCGGCGCGCTGTTTTTGTGCGCGAATCAGATAGCGATTTCGATAGCATTGAAAATGTTGAATCTTGGTTCATCGGTATCGGCACAAATGAAATTTCTAAAAGCTCTGCATCCGTAATCCTCTTTATGTTTTCTTCTTTTGCTGAATTTTTTGGATCAAATCCAACGGAAAAGGTTTTAAGAATACCTTCTTCAACAAGATCTCTTACAGCGGTTATTTTTTCGGTTTTGCTGTTAGATATCTCAACTTCGCAATAGAGCCCTTCCTCTCTTGGTTCTACTTTAATTGCTTTACCAACCGGCAAAGAACCAAAAGCTAGATCCATTCCATGATCAAAAAGAATAATTGGATTCTTTTTGTAGTTATCAAGTCGCCATGCCTTAGGATCTATAATTTCCTCGGCTCTATCAATTGTTGCGGCGTTTGCAAAACCAGCAACAACAATGCTTCCGTTCTTTTTTGATTTGACTTCAAAATTAAAATTCAATCTATTCATTTGGCTGTGCCTCGCTTTCTTGACTTTGAAATTGCGCCATCTCTTTCGCTGGTAAAATTATGAACGTGCATCGGCAATTTATCACATTTGCCGCGCTTCCGTTTGGATCCCTTGGAAATTCTAGCATCTCACCAGTTCTCGGTTCTCTGAATGATTTATCATGATCAACAACCTGACCATGAAGCCCCCAATGATCGCATTTACTATCTGCATATAAGCCGCCTGGATTTCCTCTTGTGCGGTTATCTTCTGTTGAAATCCATAGCTTCTTGAGATCTGGGATTGTCTTTGAAGCTTCTTTTGTGAGATTGTTCTGACCAATTGAGAGCGCGCCTAAAACTTCAGTCCTTGAAATCCTATCGGCTCGGTACATAATCTTATCGGCGTTAGAATAGACACCAGCAATTTGATTTGCTATTTGCTGAACAGTATCAGAATTATCGATCCCTCGACGAATAATGCGATAAACATCATTCGTTGTTTTTTCATTCATCAATTCAAATGTTCTTCTAGCTCTTTTCTCCAAATCTTTTTTCATTTCGTTTTTGACTTTCTCAGTCAACTCTGGGAGTTTTTCCTCTACCCTAAACGGCAAATCTTCGCCGAGAACATAACCAGCAATGCTTACTCCATTCGCTATTGTTTTATACTCATTAAGCCAATCGCTTCCATAGCCAGAAATTTCAGCAGCTATGATTTCTTTTATAAATTTTTCTTCTTTTGAATCTGTTTCTTTCGCTTTTTTTGGAGATGCTTTTTCGAGAATTTTATCAAGCTTTTTTATCACTGATACTGATTGATCAGCGAAAAGCTTAACAACATTTTGCGCTATTTTTTTTTGAGGATCATTTATAGCTTTTGCGATTTCTCTTTTATGTCTTTCAAACCAATCGCCGTTTTTTTTGATCAGAATATCAGCGGTGTTGTCTTTTGTTTCTTGAGATTCAATTGCTTGAACATCTTCAATTTTATTGATTGATTTGAGATTATCCGCAAATGTGTGAAGACCAAAAAAAGGCATTTGCTGATTTTGTGTTGCGCCTGGTAGCGCATCGCCGCCTTCAATTGGCGGAAGTTTATAAAGCTTTTCTCTTACTTCGTTTATCGTGTGTGTTTTGAGAAGTCCGGAAGCAATATTAGCTTTTTCGATCTCATTTTCCTTGAGAATATCAACATTTGAATTGTCAAACTGAACAAAATATTGATCACCCAAAAGCAGTTTGTATGATCTATTGAATTCTCCAGAAATAATATTTTGCATAGGAATGATTGTTGATGACCAGAAATTTTTCAGCGCTGTTCGATACTCCTCAGATCCTAAAGAACCAGCTGTTTGCAAACCTACCTCATGTTTTGGAACCTTGAGCAGCGAAAGGATATCTTCCCTATTAAGCGTTACATAGTCCTTCAATTGCTGATCTGCAAGCGTAGCAGCGATCTGTTTAGCCGTTACACCCTTTGGAAGCACCATTGTGCGCCTTTGGTTTTTCCTGCCAGTGTATGCAGCCTCAAACGATCTCAAAAGCCTTAGAGCGCTATGCTCGTTAGCTTCTCCTGTCATTTCGAGAGCCGTTCCAGATGTCGCGCCTTTGAGATAGAAATTGTTGAGATATTCGCTTGTGAATCTGCCAAAAAGAACAGATTTTCTGCCTGGAACAAATGGCGAAAGACCCCAAAACATTGAATCTGGGTTTGGTCTTCGCGCATGAATAATCTCTTTTACCGGATATGTTCCCTCAAGCTCTTTTAACTGTTCCAACCAATTAAAATTGTACCTGCGATATTGCGATAGATTTTTTTCTTTATCAAAGATCAAAAGAATTTGATTTGATGGGAGATGAAAAAGCGTTTGTCCAAATGGACCTTTCCATAAAATCCCATTACCCATAAGCACTAGGTCAACAGCGTAACAATACATTAGCTCATGATAATCTTGGAACGAATTCGGGTTATTTATCGTTTTTTGAAGCGGATGGTTTGGAGCTGGCTCAACCATCTCCTCGCCGTTTTCCTTTAAGATCTTTCGATAAACAACAAGCTTTTGTGTGCTTATTTTTAATGCAACAAGATCACAAATAACATAAACCCAATGCTCATCTGAGAAAAGGTTTTTCAAAGATTGCTGATCGATCAGCGCCCTTTCTTCTTCAGAAAAAACACCCGACAAATCAGAATAATCTGTTGCATATGAGAAAGATTTTATTTCTCTTTCTGCTTGCTGATTTGTTAGCGCCGAGTATTCGCGTAAAATCTTGTTTAGCGATTTCACTTCATTGTTTTCTATAGTGTCCATTTTCGTTCCTATAGATCATCATCAATTAACTCATTGTAATATTTCTCTAATTCTGTTTTATCCGCTTGGGATTCTTTTTGCAAATCATCAAGATATTTTATTTCCAGCGAGTGATCAGAGTACATGATAGATCCGTAATAGCCAAGCACCAAACTCATAACAATATCATCATGTTTGCCAGCTTGGGCATTGTAGCTAACAGTCCCGATTGAATTGGTTTTGCATTCATATGATTTCAGTTCGTCCAGCGCCAATGACCAATTAGGGATACTCAAATCGGATTGCTCAAACCCCGTTATGAGCTTTAGCACATACTCAGATTTTAACGCATTGTTCCAAGTTATGCCACGATATGGCTGGTTAATATATGCCATCATGTCATCTATCGCTTCCCCGACTCCGGTTTTATCGTGCAAGATCATTTCAACGCGCATAAATTTGCGACAAAAAAAAGAGAGCATTCTGACTTGTTCGGTGTATGGTCTTCGGTGAAAATGCATAAACCCAACAAGCTTTTTTGTTGCGATGTCGAAAGCAGTGAAGCATGAAAAATCTATCGTCTTCGCCCAATCGGCACCGACAGTAACAACGCAATGGATTGCATTTTCTGCATACCAACTTTTAACATCGCCGCTAATGTCAAGAGGATCACCAAAAACACAATCGGAATAACCGCTAAAAACCGTACCATCGCCGATAAATTCGGCTAAATAATATTGCTGGTAAAGTCTCCATGGCATTTCCTTTTTTGCGTTTTCAACGACTTGAGGATCAATGTATTTATTTTCTATTGTCCGCGCATGAATAAAAAGTTTTTCATATGGTTTGTTGTTTTTGAAACACCATTCCATTGACTCTTTTGCTTCCATGCATTTGTCATAAAACCAGTTCTTGCCGAATGGATATGATATAAAGATCATCGGTCCTTTTGTTTTTGTGACCGTTGTTCTTGCCGATGCATGTACTTGTGCGGTTTGTTTTGCAGCCTCATCGACGACATAGGAATGAATCCCATCGCCTTCTAAACTTGATGGATTCTGACCATGCCAAAATTCAAAGCGAATATTTTGTCCTGGAAGTGTAATCGAATTATCCGATTTGTTCTCTAATGTATCCGGTTTTCCTGGTAGGATTTTTCTGAAATACGCTTTTGGTTGCCTTGTTTGCGAATAGATCGGAGCAATCCATCGATGAACAGTATCTGGCTTTGACATTGCGTAAACAATTTGCGCAACACTTGACGAAATCGTCTTTCCAAACTTTGTTCCTGCACATATCCATATTTCTCTAATGCCAGGATAGGAAAGTGATTGGTAAATAAATTCCTGTTTTTTAGAATGAGATTCTGGCGGTTTTATTTCTATTTCATGCAGTTCATTCAATGCATTCACGCGCTAAATTGTGTATCCCTTTTGGGTTTTTTAACCAGTGTCCTTTTTCGTTAAACCAGTGATACTTTCCTAATAGTATCTCATGTCCGCTAATCGTTTCTACAATTCTGCCTTTGTATTCATATTCAGGTTTTCCCTGTGCTTGTTTTCTCTCTAAAATATGTACTTTGTTACCAGCTTTAGACCAATATTTTTTACCAACATTTATATATTCACCGATCACTATCGATTGTACTATCATCTTTTTTTCTCACTATTTTTGCTGCGCGAGTGATTTTTATTTCTTCTTTGGCTGTGATCGCTATACCAACTTTTCTACCCAATTTTTTAACATACTTGATTTCGATATCGCCGATCTTTACGCTATCGCCGATATCGATGGTAGTCATCAAAGCCATTATCACTCCTCAAGTTTCTGAGTATTCCGCTTTGATAATATGACCGGAAATTTCTTCTTTGACAATCTCTTGTAACAGTGTTCCATCGGGGGTAATCGAAGTCTTATATGCAATGATCCGATCTTTTATAGTGTCGGGTAGGCTATTAAGATGCCTTGTGAGCGCAATTTTCACCGCTGCTAAAGATATTGCCGGATTCTCATGATCGATCAACTCAATCAGTTTTCTTGCAGCTTTTTGCGCGGCTTCTTCAAGCAAAGAATCCGTTGTTGCTAAAATTTTTTGCAGTGCCAATCTGAACGCTGGCTTTTTACGCCTTAGCCTTATAAATGATTCTGTTGTATTAAAAATCTTAGCAAGCTTTGTCGATTTTATATCTGGATAAGATGCAATCATCTTTATCATTAGTCTGTCAAAATCATCTAACTCCAGATAATATTCAATAGAATTTTCATTACTCGCCGTCGGTTCAAAACGGCGTGACTGTTCTGAGGTTTTTTGCGGTAAGTTAGTCATTCGTCACGCCCTAGAGAGTTCTATTTTCATTTTGGCATGTCTTCGTCCCACTCAACAAGCTCATTTTCATTTTCATTTTCATCTGTAGTTTCAACTTGCTCTAATTCCCTTGGAGCATAAAACCGATCAACCAAAAACTTGACATTACTGCTAGCCTGTTCTTTGCCCATCTTTTCGATCTTATTCACGCAAAAACTAAGCGCTTTGATCTCTTGTTGATAGTTATCTTCTTCACCACAAACCATCTTCAAAAGAGCATTCAAAACTCTTTTTCTTTGATCTTCGGACAAAGACACTAGCTTTTTCGCCATTACTTGCAATACTGCAAATTCCATCTTAACTTGATCAACAGTCATATAGAAAACCCCCTTTTTTCTTTCACAAATAGAAAAATCAGTTTATTCCTATGCTATTCAATTCAAAAATGCAACAAAATTGAGGTGGGTTTTATGTTTACTTTTCCAGGCAATTCTCGGAATAATTTATCAAACACCAAAAAGCAAACAATCCAAAAAATATCCTACACGCCGAGCTACTTGATACCGATATCGATTAGGCGAGTTGGAGCCGATCAGCAAATTAAAAAAACAAAAATCACAATGACGTGCTGTTTCGAGGTTTTTTCTGAAAAATTCGATGAT
>Ga0105105_10000634_pt1 | contig 15668 bp, 15 predicted proteins | sample PPLLaktember2015_4_FD_79108 | JGI IMG/M metagenome (GOLD analysis project Ga0105105, IMG submission 79108) | Freshwater sediment microbial communities from Prairie Pothole Lake near Jamestown, North Dakota, USA - PPLs Lake P8 Core (1) Depth... | ecosystem: Environmental > Aquatic > Freshwater >... | reverse complement strand
GCTTTTAACCATGCCGGCTACGATAATCGCGTAGAGCACGCCGGCCACACCCACTAGTGTACACACCAACGGTAGATAGTTCATCCTCTCCTCCCTGCAATCCTTTGGTTAATCGGTCCGCGTAACAGGTTTCATGTTGAACTGGTTCATCCCGATCTTCGTTCCCTTACAAAGGATCGTGATCACGGCATCCCGCGCCCGGTCGATAATACGCGGCAGTTCGACGGCCTCATCCCGCGTGAACTGATCCAGCACGTAATCCGCCACCTGCGCACCAGCGTCGGAACGACCGATGCCCACCCGCAGACGCGTAAAGTCGCCTCCGCCGAAGGCATTGATCACCGATCGTATGCCGTTGTGTCCGCCATGCCCTCCTTTCTCTTTTATTTTTAAGCGACCATAGTCCAGGTCGATGTCGTCATGAACGATCACCACCGCCTGGAGTGAAATTCGAAAAAACTCAGCAAGGCTGCGTATGGGCGACCCGCTGAGATTCATATAGGCCATGGGTTTGGCTAAAACGATCTCGACCCCCTCCATCCGGCCCCGGCCGTAAACCGCGTTGAACTTCTCGCGCTGGATGCCGATGCCGTATTCCGCAGCCAGCCGGTCCACCACTCGGAAACCGATGTTATGCCGCGTCGCGGCGTACTTCGTTCCCGGGTTGCCGAGACCGACGACCAAGCGCAAACGGCCTTCCGGCTCCCCCCGGCAATCATCCGTTCCCATGAACATTCCCGACGAAAGGCACCCCCCTGCTGGAGCGACCGTTGCCGCCCGCGGCTCTGGCCCTGGCATCCGGCGACGGGGAGGAAGCTCTATTCGGCGGCCTTTTCGGTTTCGGCCGCCTTCTCGCCCTCCGCTGCTTCGGCGGCTTCGGCTTCACCGGCGGTCGGGGCCGCTTCAGCCTTCGGGCTGACCACGGTGACCACCGTGTAGTTGACACCCGGGGGCAGCTCGACGCCGGCCGGCAGCGTAATATCTCTTACGTGCAGTGCGTCGCCGATCCCCAGATCGGCCACATCCAGCTCCAGGGCTTCGGGAATCTCGCTCGGCAGGCAAAGCACCTCGATCTCACGCTCGATGATCTGCATCATGCCCCCGAACTCCTCACCCTTGGCCTTGCCCTTCGGCAGGATCGGCACCATCACCCGCAGCTTGCGATTCATGTCGATCTCGTAGAAGTCCGCATGCAGAAACTGTCCGGAGACCGGATGCGTCTGAAGCTCTTTAATCACCGCCGGCCGGGTCAGCGTGGCGCCGTTCTGGATGCTGAGGGCGAATATCGTTCTCCGGATGTTGCCCTTCTGAACCGCGCGCTCGAATTCCCGGACATTTACCGCCAGCAGGACAGGCTGGGTGTTGGGGCCGTAAAGGACGGCCGGAAACATGCCGTCCCGGCGCAGGCTTCGGGCCGGACCATTGCCCGTGGTCTTTCGGATGGTTGCGTTTAACTCGGACTGTTTCAAAAGGTGTTCCTCCTTGACCCAAAATTACAGGCTTTTCCTCAAGCCGTATCAAACAAAGAGCGAGGTGACGGAATCCCCTCGGTAGCTGCGGATGATCGCTTCCCCGACCAATTCGGAAATGGACAGAACGCGAATCTTGCTGCAGGCCTGAGCATTCGGCTTGAGCGGGATGGTGTCGGTGACCACCACACTTTTTAGCGCCGAATCCTGGATGCGGTCCACCGCCGGGCCGGACAGCACGGGATGCGCGCAGCAGGCATGGATTTCACGGGCACCCTGATTTGAAAGCGCCTCGGCCGCTTCCACCAGCGTGCCGGCAGTGTCCACCATATCGTCCAGAATGACGACCACCTTGTCCCGCACGTTGCCGATGACGGCCATGGCCTTGGCCTGGTTGGGGGCAGAGCGACGTTTGTCGATAATAGCCAGGTCCGCGTCCAGGCGCTTGGCGAAGGCCCGCGCCCGCTCGACCCCTCCGGCATCCGGGGAGACGATGGCCAGGTTGTGGTCGAAATGCTTGCGGATGTGACGGATCAGAACCGGTGCCGCAAACAAGTTGTCCACGGGAATGTTGAAGAAGCCCTGAATCTGGCCGGCATGCAGGTCCATGGTAATGACTCGGTGCGCCCCGGCCACCGTGATCATGTCCGCCACCAGCTTGGCGCTGATCGGCACGCGCGGCGCCACTTTCTTATCCTGGCGGGAGTACCCGTAGTAGGGCACCACAACGGTGATCCGCCGCGCCGAGGAACGCTTGAACGCATCAATCATCAGGAGCAATTCGACCAAGCTGTCATTGACCGGTGCGCAGGTTGACTGGATGACAAAAACATCCTTCGAGCGCACATTCTCATGGATTTCGATCTGGATCTCGCCGTCGCTGAACGTGGTCACCTTGGCACCGCCCAAGGGCAGTTGGAGATAGCTGCAGATCTTTTCAGCTAACGACAGGTTCGAATTGCCCGAGAAAACGAAGATTCCGGTGCCTTCCATGGTTGCATTCACGTTGGCTTGATGTCTCCTGCCGCTGGCGAGCCAGCGGGCAACGACGGATACCCCCGCCGGTGATTGTCGATTGATTGCTGATAATACCCACCGGAGCGCCCGGCCCACCGTGTCGACCGGGATCACGGCCGTTGAAACGTCTGGCTGGGGCGGGAGGATTCGAACCTCCGAGTGCAGGAACCAAAGTCCTGTGTCTTACCACTTGACGACGCCCCATCAACATCATCGCCGCCTCCGGGCTTACCCGAAACGACCGGATGGCGGTTCAAATTCCCGAATCATGCTCACAGGGCCGGTCAGCAAATCGACTTCAAACAGCTGAAATGCGCTGTCCGGCGGCCATTCCGCCCGTGCGCGGCGAACAGCGCTCCGATCCTGAAATAGACCGAAAACACTGGGACCGCTCCCGGACATGAGCGCTCCGACGGCGCCCAGAGATTTCAGGCAGTCCTTGATTCGGATGAGTTCGGGGTGCAACGCGAGCGTAACCGCTTCGAGGTCGTTATATAAATGGAACGATGGGTTAAACGCCGCTTTATTTAAATGGGTCCTTGTAGGTCGTTTTTGATGGTTTGTCAATTGCAAATTCAAGTTTTGGTAAACCATTCGAGTGGATACGTGCAACGACGGGCAGACGATCAGAACCGGCCAGGGTGCCAATCCGGGATAGGTCTCCAGCTCGTCACCAATACCCGAAGCCAACGCCGGAGACTGAAACAGGAAAAAAGGCACATCGGCGCCCAGGCTGCGGCCCATGCGAATCAGGTTCTCCCGGGGCAGCGGGTAACCGTGAAGATGGTTGAGCCCCAGCAATACGCTGGCGGCGTTGCTGCTGCCTCCCCCAAGACCGGCCGCAATCGGTATGCGTTTGGTCAGGCGGATGTCACAGCCCTCGTTGCATCCGAGGGTCTCGAGAAAGCATTTGGCGGCCCGAAACGCCAGATTGGTTTCGTCGCCGGGAAGGGAGGGATCGGAGCACCTCAGGGAAATCGCACCGGAAGAGGGATTCAGGATGACCTCGTCGTAGAGGCTCACCCGGCACATGAGGGAGAAAAGGTCGTGATAACCGTCCGGCCGTTTTCCGGTGACCCGCAGAAACAGATTGATTTTGGCGGGAGACAATATGAGCAGGCTCATGGCCTTCGCAGCGGGGCCGCCGCCTTCACCCTTTTTCCTTCACGAACAAGATCCGCAGGTCGTAAAGAATGCTTTTCAGCATGCTGTCTTCGTCGGAGGTCAGGTTGCCGGCGGTCTTCTGCTGCAACATGCTCAGAATGTCGATGGTCTGTTTGGCCATGGGCAGGTTTTTCTCGGCCTTGCCGGAAACCGGGTCTTCAATAACCCCCAAATGCACGAGAGCCGATGCATTTAACGATGCAATAAACGTGGGAAAATTGATTTGGGGCAGGGGCGCCTGGGTCCGCTCCGAATCGGCGTCAACGGGGCGTTCGGTTTTCGGCGGCGAGGGTTCGGATGCCGCGGCCTTGTTTTCTTCCGTCACCGGTTCATCGGCGGAGAACAGTCGGCGGTCCTTGACGGTGAATCCTTTTTCTTGATCAGCCATAACGCCTCCTGATGGGAAGAAAATTAACGCATCGGTTTCAATACAATACGGGAAACCCGTCACTTGTCAAGTCATTCGCTCTTGTCTAGTTTTCCAAAGGCGTACTTCCGGATGAGGTCCTCAATGTTGAGGGCCGGTTCGGTCTCGATGATCCGGTCTCCCGGCTTCAGCATCTGATCGGATCCGCCCTGGGACAGCTGGATAAACTTATCCCCCAAGAGCCCAGCGGTCTGGACCGAAGCGATCGCATCCTCGCTGAGCTGAATACCTTCCCTGAGCTTCAAACGGACCAGGGCCACATGCTCCTTGTAGTCCAGGGAGATCGCATCCACTTGACCCACCTGGACGCCGGCGATTTCCACCTGGGCGCCCACTTTAAGGCCCGTAACGGATGTGAACCGGGCGTTCAAGAGATAATAGTCGTTGCGCAGGACCTCGACCTCCCCCAGACGCAGGGTGAGGTAGCCTATACAGAGGATCCCGAGGAGCACAAAGACCCCCACCCCCAGTTCGAGCGATGATTGCTTCATATGACCTCCTGACCGCTTTCTCCCGGAGCCTCGCACCGAGCCTCGTCATTTTGGGCATTCATATAAAATGGCTTGCCCCTTCTCGGCCGCCGCGATCAAATCCTCCAAACCGCTGTCCGGCTGCGCCTGAACGACGCCGGCGTTGACCGAATAACAGACATCCCGAACCCGATCAAGCGGGTCAAACAACGCGCTGTGCCGCATGGTCCGAGAAATTTTCAGGCAGAAGCTCCGGGCCTGCGCTTCGTTCGTGTCGGGGAGCACCACCATGATCTTGTTGATGGCATACCGGAAGCAGGTGTCGGCCACGTAGCTGTTCTGGATGACATGGTCGGCGAAAAGCTTGAACACGGTCTGACTGGCCATGTGGCCGGCAATGCGGTCGATATCTTCCAGGTTGTCCATGGACATCAGCACGATCGAAAAAGGAATCTGATGCCGCTGCAGGCGGCTCATCTCCTGGCGCAGGTGCTGCTGGCCGATGGACTGGGAGGCGATGCCCGTGAGGTCGTCGCGGGGGCTTTCGAGACCCTCGATGAAATTGCGAACCTCCCGATCGGAGGCGCGCTGGATGTCCTCCGGGGTCCCCTCGAACCGGATCCGGCCCTCGTCGATCATCGCCACGCGCTGAGCGATGAAGAAGATGTCCGGGATTTCATGACTCACCACCACCCCGGTGAAGCCGAACCGCCGCTGGTAGTCGGAAATCATGCTGTGAACGGCGTTTTTGCGGATCGGGTCGAGGCCGGTGGTCGGCTCGTCGAAGAGCACGATCTCCGGGTCGGTCACCAGCGCCCGTGCCAGCGCGACTCTTTTTTTCATGCCGCCGGAAAGCTGGGACGGATATTTGTTATCGACGTCGTGGAGGTCGAGCTGGTTCAGCTTTTCGCGCACCCGGCGCACAATCTCAGCCGGGACAGCCCCTCGGCGCTCCACCAGCGGCAGGGCGACATTGTCCAACACCGTGAGGAAGTCGAACAGTGCGGTATCCTGAAACACATAGCTGAATTTGCGCTTCAGCGCCCGCCGTTCCGGAGCGCTCATGGCGGAGGTGGTGCGGCCCTCGAAGAGAATCGATCCCCCGTCCGGCTCGAACAGGCCGATGATGTGCTTCAGCAGCACGCTCTTTCCGGAACCGCTCTTCCCGATAATGGCGGTGATCTCCCCCCGATGGATGCTCAGGTTGATCCCGTCGAGCACCCGGTTGACACCCAGGATCTTGACGACATCTTGCAGTTGAATCAGAGGGGAGCCGGCCATGGCACACGCGCTTTAGAGCAAAAAGGTGGTTAATACGTAGTCCGTTACCAGAACCAGCACGCACGAAATAACGACGGCCGAGGTCGTTGAAATACTCACCCCCTTGGCGCCGAACTCGGCTCGGGTGTGAGTGTAATAACCCTGGTAGCAGCAGATGGTCACCGTCACCACGGCAAACACGATGGCCTTGATGAAACCGCCGATGATGTCGCTGGTCTCGACGCTGGACTGCGCCCGCGAAAAGTAGAAAGCGGGATTGACGCCCAGCAGGGCCGACCCCGACAGGTAGCCTCCAAACAGGCCCACCACATCAAAGATCGCCGTCAAGAGCGGGAAACTCACCAAGGCGGCGGCGATGCGCGGGCTGATCAGATACCGCAGGGGATTGATGTCCATGGTCTTGAGGGCATCGATCTGCTCGGAAATACGCATGATGCCGATTTCCGCCGCCATCGCGGAGCCGGCTCGGGCGATGACCATGATGGCCGTGAGCACCGGCCCCATTTCACGCACCAGCGAAAGCGCCACCGCCGAGCCCAATGCGGCGGTCGATCCGTATTTCACCAGCGCGTAATAGCCCTGCAGCCCGAGCACCATGCCGGTGAAGCCGGCGGTCAAACAGATCACAAAGACCGACTTCATGCCGATGAAGAAAATATGCTGGCGGATCTTGTCGAACTGGAACGGAGGCTGGAAAATCAACAGAAACCCGCGTGCAAAAAAGAGGAACACCCGCCCCAGGTCTCGGGTAAAAACCAGCACCTCCCGGCCGAGGGCGGCTATCGGCGTTTTCAATGTGACAAGGCTGGGCATACGTGTTAAATTGCCTCTTTTTTTCAAGGATTCGTTACTATTCGACTCCAAACCTAAAGTCAAGCGCGTAAAACGGCCGAGATCGGCCGCGTTGGTTGACCATACCGAGAACGCACATGATTCGAGCAGAAAGCCTCAGCAAAAGTTACGGCGGCCGGCTCCTTTTCGACCGTGTTGATTTCACGTTGAATTCCCGGGAACGGCTGGGACTGGTCGGCCGCAACGGCCACGGCAAGACCACCCTCTTTCGCATCATTGCCGGCGAAGAACTGCCGGACGACGGAGCGTTGATCATCCCCAAGAATTATCGCGTCGGCTACGTTCGCCAGAGCCTCGAATTTACACGTCCGACGATTCTGCAGGAGGCCATGACGGCGCTCCCGCCCCAGGATCATGACCATCACTGGAAGGCGGAAAAGATCCTGGCCGGTTTGGGCTTTTCCAAAGCGGACATGGACCGCCCGCCGGCCGAGTTCTCGGGCGGCTACCAAGTGCGCCTCAACCTCGCCAAGGCCCTGGTCTCAGAGCCCGATCTGCTCCTGCTCGACGAGCCCACCAACTTCCTGGACATCACGTCCATCCGCTGGGTCGAACGGTTTCTGGTGGCCTGGCCCCGGGAGCTCATGGTCATCACCCACGACCGCAGCTTCATGGACAAAGTGGTCACGCACGTCATGGGCCTCCATCGCCAGAAGGTCCGCAAGATCGTTGGAACCACCGACGCCTACTACGGACAGATCGCGCAGGACGAGGAAGTGTATGAAAAAACGCGGATGAACGACGAGCGCCGGCGCAAAGAGGTCGAGCTTTTCATCACCCGCTTCCGTGCCAAGGCACGCCTGGCCGGTCTGGTGCAGTCGCGCATCAAGACCTTGCAGAAAATGGAGAAGCGGGATAAGCTCGAACAACTGAAAGACCTCGAGTTCTCCTTCCGCGAGAAGCCGCTGCCCGGCAAATCGGCTCTGCAGGCGCAACACCTCGGATTCAGCTACCAGTCGGACCAGCCCCTGTTCGCGGATCTTTCCATCACCATTACGGCCGGCGAACGCATCGGCATCGTAGGCCCCAACGGCAAGGGCAAGACCACCCTGCTCAAGATCCTGGCGGGGGCGCTGGCCCCGCAGACGGGCGAAGTCCTCTACCATCCCGCCATCCAGAGGGGATTTTTCGAACAGACCAACGTGAGCCAACTGATTCCCAACCGCACCGTCGAAGAGGAAATTCTCTACTCCGACGCCGGCGTGGACCGGCAGCTGGCCCGGAATATCTGCGGGGCCATGTTGTTTTCGGGCGACGACGCCCTCAAGAAGATCGCGGTCCTTTCCGGCGGCGAAAAAAGCCGGGTGTTATTAGGGAAAATCATCGCCACCTCGGTCAACCTGCTGCTGCTCGACGAGCCCACCAACCACCTCGACCTGGAGTCCTGCGACGCACTGCTGGAAGCGCTCGACGCTTTTGAGGGAGCCCTGGTTCTGGTCACCCACAACGAAATGTTCCTGCACGCCCTGGCCGAACGGCTGATTGTGTTCCGCGAGAACGGGGTGGAAGTGTTCGACGGCCGCTACCAGGAGTTTCTCGAAAAGGGCGGCTGGCAGGACGAACGGCCCTCCGCCGCGACCGAAATCGCGGATGACGGCCCCTCGGTCGAAAACCTGAAAGCAGCTCGCAAGGAGCTACGCCGCCGGCGCTCCGAGGTCGGCACCCGCCGCACCCGGGCGCTCAAACCGCTGGAGGACCAGATGAAGCGCCTGGAACGCGACATCGACCACCGGGATGCCGAAATGGTCCAGCTCACCCAGTCGATGCAGACCGCTTCCGAGAACGGCGATGGCGCTCAAATTGCCGAAATCTCGCAAGCCATGCACGTCTGCCAGAAGGAGACCGACCGGTTATTCGACGCTCTCGACCGCGCCACCCGCGAACACGAGGGACTGTGCGCCGGATTCGACAGGGAGCTGAAAGAGATCGAAGAGGCAGCTTCCGAAATGGAAGCGAAGGCGTGAACACATTTGACATACGCCCATACAATGTATTAACATAATGTATATATTGGAGGTGTCGCATGGTACGAACTCAAATCTATCTGACCCAAAGAGAAGCCGTTGCATTGAAATCCCTGGCGTCTCAAACGGGCAAAAGCCAGAGCGAACTGATTCGTACCGCCGTGGATGACCTGATCGATCGTCTCGGCAGCCGCAGCCGCCGCGACGTGCTGGATCGGACCGCCGGCATTTGGAAAAATCGAAACGATCTGCCCGATTTCGGCGAACTCCGCGAGAGCTGGGACAGGAACAACGCCTGATGGGAACAAAATTGCTCGTCGATACGGATGTCTTAGTCGACTTTCTTCGCGGTCACGACGGAGCGGTTCGGTTTGTCGGTTCCCATGCAACCGAAATTGTGCTTTCGGCGATTTCGGCGGCTGAACTATATGCCGGTTGCCGTGATGATCAGGAGCTCGAACAGCTGGACGAGTTTATCGGCATCTTCGAAGTTATACCGGCAACACAGGCCATTGCCAGGGAAGGCGGCCGCTATAAAAATCTTTACCACAAGTCGCACGGCGTCGGTCTAGCGGACGGAATCATCGCGGCAACCGCCGTATTGCACAATTTCGAACTCAAGACCCTAAATACGAAGCACTATCCCATGCTGAAGGGCATCAAGCCCCCGTATTTAAAGCGATAAACCGCTTAGCGGTTAATATCGATCCAGGCTCCTGAAGAGGGCCGTTTTTTAATGCCTTCGATGACCCCAAACTTGATGAAATCGTAAAAAGTCATCACAACCGATGGCTTCGTAAAAAGCCCAAGTTCAAGGCGCGCGAATCCCGTGGAGTGAGGCGTACTTGCAGTACGCCGCAGCGACAGCGGGATGAAGCGCAACGCGGAAATTGGGTTTTTTACGAAGCCATCAAGCTGGACAATCTCACCGACGACCTATCGAAATAGCGCCGCCCCCCAAAATCGACCTACACCTTTTTAATTTCCTGCCGATACTACATCTTGCCGAGCATTCCGGACGAAATGCATTGTGTGACGCCGTCCGTTTTGCATTGCGCCGGTCTTAAAAAAGTTAAAGGACTATAAAATTTTTTAAGGCTTCACGCCTGCTCAGCACAGGCTTGAAGTCCAGATCCGAATCTGTGGCTTATAAGCTCTTTTTATAACGATATTAAATTGTTGAGATCATTACCGCAGGACAAAAATATGTTGTCGGGCGGACGCCATCGCACGTGGCACGGTATTTGATCTAACGGCCTGACAGGGAGATCACTCGCATGAAAACAGATCGCGGATATACGCTGGTGGAAATCATGGTGGCGACAGCCATCATCGCTATTCTGGCTGCTATCGCCGTTCCCAACATCGCCGGGTGGCGGGCCAAGCAGCGCTTTGCGACGGCCGTGAGTGACGTGCACAACGCCATCAAAGTCGCGCGGTCATCGGCCATCAAAGACAACACGCCGGTTGTCATCCAATTTCAACTGCCGAACCGTTTTATTGTTTTTGCGGATGATGATGGCGACGGAACCCAGGATACGGGCGAGCGCACCATCCTTACCGGCATCTTCCAAAACGACATCAGCCTCACGACCAGCTTCACCGGCCACCAATTGAGCTTCAACGGACGCGGGCTCACGACTGCCAGCGGATCCGGGATCACCCTGTCGAACGCCGTCTTCGGGTCCCGGGTCATCCAGATCACAGTGACCGGCAACTCACGGATTCTGTGATTCAACTGCAAAATGCGGCGGGTGAGGCCGGGTTGTTGAACGACCCGATGCAGGGCGTGATTGGATGGATGGGAGATGGGCGACGCTTTCAGAAATGAACCGCAAACAGGCAAAACAGAAGGGAGCCTGCAGGTGAGATCGAACCAACGGGGATTCACGCTGATCGAGCTGATAATCGCAATGGCCCTTACATTGATCAGCATGGGGTTGATCTACAGCGGGTACAAGACTCAGCAAGAAGCCCACACGAATGAACGGCTGACCGTGGATATGCAGCAGAACGCCCGTTCGGCCCTGGCGTTCATGCGCCGTGAGATCCGGATGGCGAATTACAATCCATGGGCGTGGGACGGATTTGACAACGACGGCAACGGCAGCCCCGACGACGGGCCTGAATTGACCGGCGTCCGCGGTTTCCTGACGGTGCGCGCCGATCAGGTGAACTTCACGCTGGACATCAACAGCGACGGCGACGATCTGGACGACAACGAGAACATCACCTACGGCTTCGACAATGCGGAGGACGGCGACGGAGACGGCATCGCCGACACCGGAGCGGCCGCACTGGGGCGCGAACACCGATCGGGCACGGGGCTTCAGCCCCTGGCGTTCGATGTCCATGCGGTCGCGTTCGCCTATGCGTTCGACGAGGATGGCGACGGAGCGTTGGACACCTACCCTGGGGTTCCGGGCGGAATCGTCGTCTGGGCGTATGATTCCGACGGCGACGGCCGTTTGGACCGCCATTTGGACACCAACATGGACGGCTTGATCGACCAGGACGACGACGAGGACGGCGACACCCTGGCCTCCGCCGGAATCGCCGATATGGACCGCGACCTCGTCCGCGCCGTTCAGGTGTGGCTCCTGACACGCTCGCAGGCCCCCATGAAAGGCCGCAGCGCCCAGGCCCAGGCGTTCGTGGTCGGTCCGCACCGGATCGCCGCCAACGACGGCTTCAAGCGCAGCCTGTTCAATAGCATGATCACGGCGCGCAATCCGTCTTAATCTCTGCCGACGAAGGCATGACCCGGAGCAGTTTAATGAAAAGCATTGGCTCAACGATAAGGAGTGATTCCATGCGCACCGCGCCAACGCTGAAAAAACAAACCCTATCTGTGGCGACCGAAACAGCGGGCTTCACCATGGTCGAGGTCCTGATCGCTTTGGCGGTATTTTCGATCGGCATTCTGGCGGTTCTCGCCATGCAAATTTCCGCTATCAATCAAAATGCGGGAGCCCGCATACAAAGCGAGGCGACCGGGGTGGCCGTCCATACGATGGAACGCTTGATCGTCGCTCCCTATGACCACGACGACCTGAGCGAGGACGCGGCCGACAACCCCCACCAGCAGGTGATCGGCCCCTATCGCGTGCAGTGGAATGTAACGACTCCGGCCGTGGGCGACCCGGTCTATGACGGAATCCCGGTCAAAATGATCGCCCTCACGGTCGACTCTGACAACCGCAACGCGCGGCCGGTGACGATTTCGTTCATCAAAGGTCAGGGGCTGTAAACCGTTGGGTGTGGCTTCTGCCGGCATGGCGCGAAAGGACGCTACCATGAACAAAACGATGAAGACGCTTGCGGATCAGCGCGGATTTGCCATCTTCGGTGCGGTTCTGGTTCTGGCGCTGGTGACGATCATCGGCATCGCCGCGATCAGCACCAGCACCACAGAGCGACGCACGGCGACCAATTTCATGCTTTATGAGCGAGTCTTCTATTCAGCCGAAGCCGGCCTGGAGCATGTCAAAGAGGCCTTCAAAAACACCCTGCGGACGCCCGCCAATATCGCCGTGATGGCCGTGATGGGAAGGCCGGACTGGTCCTTCGCCTTGAACGGCGCCACGGTCGGCGCGCCTGAGGTAATCTGGACCTCGAACCAGCCCATCGACGGAAACACCTACACCATCACCGTATGGGATAACAATGACGACGCGGATCCGGCCACGGACTCCGACGGGATGATCTTCATCCGATCGGACGCGGTCGGCCCGCAGAATTCGAGCTGCAGCATCATAACCCTGGTGACCGCCATGGCCACGAGCGACCCGATTCACGGGTATAACGCCCAGGAAGGCGGCGGATCCGGGAAAAACTACACGTCCAACGACGCCAATGCCATCAGCTTCAGCGCGCCGGGGTTCGGAGCGCAGTCGCTGCACGTGGGCGGATAAGAAATAGCAGCGTGGTTTCTTGGGTGCAGGAACGGCAGGATCCTAACAAACTAAAAAACGGCTCGTCGCCGCAGCCGAAACCATCTGACAGCTGGTCGGCGGGGCCGCTTAGAGGATGAATCTTCAGGAGGTAGCGTATGAACGCTGTCGATTTCAATAAGCGAAACGCACAGCCGGGTTGGGCATCGCAAATGATTTGTCTTCTGGGCGTGATGCTCGCACTCATTCTCACCGGGCGGACGGCGGATGCGGCCTACAGCTACCGCAAGGCCATCACCATCCAGGCGGCCAGGGTCGCCGGCAGCGTCGCCGATTTCCCGGTGCTGGTATCGATCGCCTCCGACAATCAACTGCGCACGGTCGCGAACGGCGGGCATGTCCAGAACAGCAACGGCTACGACATCGTCTTCCGCGGCGCCGACGGCACTACTCCGCTGCCCCACGAAATCGAGAGCTATTATCCCCTCACCGGCCAGCTGACCGCCTGGGTGAAAGTTCCGGCCCTCTCGTCGTCCGCCGATACGGTCATCTACATGTACTACGGCGACAGCAGTGTCACCACACTGCAGGAGAACCCGGCCTCGGTCTGGGATTCCAACTATAAAGGGGTCTGGCACCTCAACAACTCGGTCCTGGACAGCACCGGCAGCGCCAACAACGGAACCGACAATGGTACGACCGACGTGGCCGGCAAGTTTGCCAAAGGCCGGGAGTTCAACGGCACATCGGGCTATGTGTCCACTGCGAGTACGGACCTCAAGACGGCCAATAATTTCACCATCAGCCTTTGGTTCAAGGCCGACGCCACCAATTTCGCCCATCACCTGATCTGGCAGGGAGAGAACGACGGCAACGGCTGGGGCAGCCAGCAGGAGATGCACCTGACGCTGGGCAACCTGAACAGCAACACCAACTATGATAATCGCCTCGCCTTCTTTTTGGGCTACCGCCAGGCCAGTGCCGGCAATCCCTTGAATATCAGCTATGGCTTTTCCGAAACCGGCAGTTGGCACCATGCAGCCGTGGTTGTCAGCAGCATGAGCGGTACGCCGACGGCCAGGCTTTACGTCGACGGCGTCGAACGGGGCAACGACACGAGCACCACGTCCGAGACCGGACGCGGAGACTGGAATACGGGGTTCCGACTCGGGAGGCCTTATCCCGCCGAGCGCCGTTTCGACGGCAAGATGGACGAGGTGCGGATCGCCACCACCAATCGTTCCGTCGGCTGGATTCAGACCGAGTACAACAACCAGAACTCCCCGTCCACGTTTTATACGCTCGGCGCGGAAGAAACCATTTCCGCGCCGGTGTACTATCAGATCACGGCCGTGGCCGGTACCGGCGGCGCCATCACTCCGAACGGAATCGCCATGGTGGAAAGCGGCACCAGCAAGACTTACACCATGACCCCGGCCAGCGGCTACAAGGTGAGCGAGGTGCGGGTCGACGGCGCGGTGATCACCCTCACCGACAGCCAGTACACCTTCACCAGCATCAGCCAGGACCACGAAATCACGGTCGCATACGTGCCGCTGAACAGCGGAACCGTGACCCCTCCGCCGTCGGGTACGATCCCCGGCTGCGCCCAGAATATCAACGTCCACTACAGCAACACCGGCTTCGATGCCGCCGATTTCGACCTCATCAGCGTCGGGGTCTCGGCCCAGAAGACGCTGTATCTGGACACCGGTTATTACTCCATCGACCCCAATCACATCGTCATTCCGTTCACCCAGGAGGTCTCGGCCACCTTCTTCTACGAGGGCGCCGGCTATACGATGAACGACTTCGGCTGGATGCTGGCCAGCGAGGGCGTCACTGGGACCAGGCACGAAATCTACAGCAACGTTAACGACAACAACAACGACGGAATCCTCGACAACCGTGCCAGCTGGCCGGACGCGGCCACCCAGGGCGTGTTCATCAACCGCGTCAATCTCGGGACCTTTGCGGCCGGCACCGAGATCGTCTTTTATCTGCATATCAACTCCGACAACCCGAACGACAACAACTACGTCTACACCAAGAAAGACTGGAACACGGATGTCTACTCCGGTGGGTGCACCGACGCCACTTTCACCAAGCTCTATAACCTGGGGCTGCCCAACACCACGGAGGGCACCTGCTATGTCACCAGCAACTGGATGAACGCCACCGCCCTGACCCGGGTGAACTCGGTTTTCGGGCTGGACTTCACGGGCGCCCAGGCGAGCATGCCGATCACCCGGAACCAGAAATTCCCGCATGCATTGGTCGGCGTGCCGCTGAACAAGTCCAAAGAGTGGATCCTCGGGTGGGAGGACCTCATGGGCGGCGGCGACACGGACCACAACGACATGATTTTTCATATCGAGCGGCGCACGGGCGGCCAGTCGGTCCTGAAACAGGCGATCACGCCCGTCAACGCCGGCGACTATTACACCGGCGTCACGCTGACGGTCTACGACAACATGGCCTGCGCCGGCAAGACCGACATCGTCTATTACGTCTCGGTCGACAACGGCGCCAACTGGGTGGAGGTCACCACCTGGGACGAGATCTGGGAGATCGACAGCAGCAAGAACCCCCTGCAGGAATTGACGACCTGGACCCCGGGCACCCCCGCCCTGACCCGACGCAACGTGCGCATCGATTTTGCGGCGCTCGGCATCATCGGCCGGGAGCTGCTCTGGAAGGCGGAGTTCCGCAGCGAGCAGCAGGGCTGCGAGCCGCAAATCCTGGATGTGATTCTCAATGCGGATGTCGCCAGCCACGGCAGCTTTTCGCGCAGCTCGCCCGTGACCAAGGCCAACGTGCTCTATTCGGGCTATTACGAGACGCCGGCCATGGACTGGCGGGACAAGGTTTTGCGCGGCCATTTGTCGGCGACCCGGCTCTACGACCCGCAGGACCCGAATGTCACGGCCGAGCTGGCCCTGTGGGATGCCGGGCAGGTGCTCAGCCTCCGCAATCCGGGCACCCGCAGCATTTATTTCCCACAAATCTCGGTCGGCCAGATCACCGACCAGGAAATCACCGTCGGCGACGGCACCATCAAAACCTTCAGCGGAACGATCAGCCCGACGCCGATTTCAGCCACGACGCTGACGATCTCCGACGGCCGCGAG
>Ga0105105_10000632_pt1 | contig 15714 bp, 17 predicted proteins | sample PPLLaktember2015_4_FD_79108 | JGI IMG/M metagenome (GOLD analysis project Ga0105105, IMG submission 79108) | Freshwater sediment microbial communities from Prairie Pothole Lake near Jamestown, North Dakota, USA - PPLs Lake P8 Core (1) Depth... | ecosystem: Environmental > Aquatic > Freshwater >... | reverse complement strand
CTTCTACACCTCTGCTTCTAGTTGAGCGGAGCTGCGGGTCTGCGCGCCATCATCGGCCCATCGGCTATTCCCAGTTGCTGCCGCTGCCCATGGTGATCCCAGCTCCTGTTATCGATTCCGCCAGCGGCGCCAGCATCAGGGATGAGCACTGGTTGCAGCGCTGGTATCCGGTGGCCTATCTGCAGGATCTCGACCTTCGCCGCCCCACGGCCTTCACCCTGCTGGAGATGGATCTGGTGCTTTGGTGGGATGGGGCAGGCCAGCAGTGGTGCGCCTTTGCAGACGTCTGCCCCCACCGGCTCGTGCCCTTGAGCGAAGGCCGCCTCAACGAGCGGGGTGAGCTGGAATGCCCTTATCACGGTTGGAGTTTCAACGCCCAGGGCAGCTGCACCGCGATCCCCCAGGCCGAAGCCGCAATCGGCGTCAACCCCCGCAGCTCCTGCCGCCGCTACGCCACAGCCAGCGCCCAGGGGCTGCTGTTTGTGTTTGCCGGCGACCCGGCGGCGGCAGCGGCGGTGCCCCTGCCGCTGGTGCCCGTGCTCGAGGAACCCGGCTGGCTGGTGCAGGACACCTTCCGCGACCTGCCGATGGATGCCCTCACCCTGCTGGAGAACGTGCTGGATGTGAGCCATGTGCCCTTCACCCACCACCGCACCGTGGGTAAGCGCCAGAACGCCGCTCCGGTGGTGGCCGAGCTGACAAGCTTCGGGCCGGAGGGGTTCACCGCTACTTGGCCGGAGGGCCCGCGCCGGGGGCGCCTGGGCAGCCAGTTCACCACCTTTCAGGCGCCGGGCCTGATGTGGCACGACCTCACGGCGAAGGGATTTGCCCGCTTTCTCACGGTTGTGTATGCCACGCCGATCCGGGCTGGGGAATGCCGCTTGTTTGCCCGCTTCCCGTTTCAGTTCCGCTCGCTGTTGCCCCGGCTGCTGCTGCGGGCTCGGCCGGTGTGGTTGCAGCACATCGGTAACCACACCGTGCTCGAAGACGACCAGGTGTTTCTGCACTGGCAGGAACGGGTTCAAAGCCAGACGAGCTTCCTGCCCACCGGCGCCGACATCTACGTGCGGGCGTTGCACAACTGGGTCAATGATTTTGCCGGCCAGCCATGCCCAGGCTCCGCCCTGCCGCCCCGGCTGGGTCGGGCAGCCCTGATGGATCGCTACGACAGCCACACCCGCCACTGCCGTGCCTGCTCCGGTGCCCTGCGGCAGATACGCCGCTGGCGGCCGCTAGTGCTGGTGGCCCTGGCGGTGGAGCTGCTACTGGCGGCCTGGCTGCCTGGGCTGGCGGCGCGGCTGACCTTACTTGTGCTGCTTGGCTGCACCGCCCTGCTGCTGCGGCAGCTGAACCGTTGGGAGCGCCAGCTGCTGCGCGGCGACGGCCACCCACCCCGCAATTCCCTCTAGGCGCAGCTGGCGAGCGCGCTGCGGATGGTTGCCTCGCTGACGTCGCTGCGGATCTCCACGCTGCCGATGCCGGTGGGCAGCACGAAGCGCACCTGACCCTCCCTCACCTTTTTATCCCCTTGCAGGCAGGCCAGCACGGCGTCGGGGTCTAGGGATGGCCAGGCCAGCGGCAGGCCAGCGGCGGCGATCACGCCTCGCTGGCGCGCCTGATCGCTAGCGCTCCAAAGGCCCATGGCCAGGGAGATTTCGCCTGCCGCCAGCATGCCCAAGCCAACGGCTTCGCCATGGAGGTAGGTGCCATAGCCGCAGAGGGTCTCCACCACGTGGCCCAGGGTGTGGCCGTAATTGAGGATCGCCCGCAGGCCCCCTTCGTGTTCGTCGGCGGCTACCACCTTCGCCTTGGCGGCGGCGGAGCGTTCCAGGATTCGTTGCAGCAGCTCGGCTGACAATGTGTCCAAGCTGGCCAGCCGAGCGCCGCTTGCTTCCAGCTCCGCCAGCAGCTCGGGGTCGCCGATTACGCCGTATTTGATCACCTCTGCCATACCAGCCCGGAACTCCCGTTCCGGCAGGGTGGCAAGGCTGGTGGGGTCGATCAGCACCAGGCGCGGCTGGTGAAAAGCACCGATCAGGTTTTTGCCGCCGGGGTGGTTTACCCCGGTCTTGCCGCCGATTGCCGCATCCACCATGGCCAGCAGGGTGGTGGGCACCTGCACTACGGCAATGCCCCGCAGCCAGGTGGCTGCCGCAAATCCCGCCATGTCGCCCACCACGCCACCGCCAAGGGCAACGATCAATGAGCCCCGCTCCAGCCGAAGGCCAAAGGCTGCGTCGTGGATCAGGCCCACCGTGGCTGGGGTTTTCTGATCTTCTCCCGCCTCGATCACCAGGGTGCTGGCCTCGAGGCCAGCTTCGCTGAGGCTTTGTAGGGCAGTTGCGCCGTAATGGGCCTCCACTACGGCGTTGGTCACCAGCAGCACTTTGGTGCCTGCCTTGAACCCCAGGGACCGGATCTGGCCGCCCAGGCTTTGCAAGGCAGCCGAGCCGATCACCACCGGGTAGGGGGAAGCCTGCAGCTCCACCCTGATCGTTTGCAGATCCATGGGGCGATCATCGCCCAGCCCAGGTACTTTGCCTTGCATGAGCGAGGCCAATCTCCGCAAGCGCACTGCCACGGCCTGGGGCTTTTTGGCCCCGGCACTGGTGCTTATCGGTCTGTCGGTGCTGATTCCAGCAGCGATGGCGTTGGTAATGAGCTTCAGCCAGGCCGGTCTCGATGTCAGTGAGCCGCTGCGCTTCGTTGGCCTGGCCAATATTCGGCGCCTGCTGGCCGATCCGATGTTTTTCCGGGTCACCGGCACCACCTTTTTGTATCTGCTGGGAGTGGTGCCTCCGATCGTGGTCGGCGCCCTAGCCCTGGCAGTGCTGGTAAACCGCCAGCTCCCGGGGATCCATTGGTTTCGTGGTGCCCTGTACACCCCGGTGCTGGTGTCGATCGTGGTGGCGGCCATTGCCTTTCGCTGGATCTATGCCGAAAACGGCCTGATTAATGGTTGGCTCACCGCCCTTTCTGGTGGCAGTTTCGAGCCCATCGGCTTTCTCACCTCGCCGCTGCTGGCCCTGCCCTCAGTGATGCTCGTGACCCTCTGGAAGGGCCTCGGCTACTACATGGTGATCTTTCTGGCCGGGCTCCAGGGCATCTCCCCCGATCTCTACGAGGCGGCGGCCCTCGATGGCAGTGAGGGCTTGCGCAAGCACCTAGACATCACCCTGCCGCTGCTGCGGCCCTACATCACCCTGGTGGCGGTTATCTCCGCGATTGCGGCCACCAAGGTGTTCGAAGAGGTGTATCTGATGACTCAAGGTGGGCCTGCCGATTCGACCCGCACCCTTGTTTACTACGTCTACGATCAGGCTTTTGCTGAGCTGGAGATCAGTTACGCCTGCACGATTGGTTTGGCGTTATTTTTGATCGTGCTGCTGCTGAGCCTGGTGCGCTATCTATTTGCTGGTGATCGCGGCCTCACTTGAACTTCTATTACTGGACCATTCCCGGATGCCTGATTAGGGTTGAGTCTCCTCAGGCCAAGGCAATTTTGAGCTCGCCAGCTTGCAGAACTTGTTTGGAACCCTGCGCCGTAAGGTGATGTATTGGCATTGCCAACAGTGGGGCGACTTCAGCCTTTGGGTCCGCCGCAACGTGGCTTATCAGCTGCCTTTGGCTTGGTGCGCACCCCGTGACTGATCCTGTTTCTATCGGTGTGGTCGGTGGTGGCCAATTGGCCTGGATGCTTGCCGCCGCTGCCCGGGAGCTCAATGTGCCCTTGCACGTTCTGACCCCAGGGGCCCACGATCCCGCCACCTCCCTGGCCAGCAGTGTCGTGCTGGCTCAACTCGACGATGTGGTGGCCACCCGGGAGCTGGCGCGCCGCTGCGGCGCGATCACCTTTGAAAACGAATGGGTAGACCTATCCGCCTTGGCGCCGCTCAGTTTTGAAGGTGTGGCCTTTTTGCCCAGCCTGGAGGCGCTAGCCCGTTTAGTCAGCAAGCGCGGCCAGCGGCAGTTGTTGCAGGATCTGGGGCTGCCCTGTCCTCGCTGGTGTGATCTACCCACCAGCGGTCTGCTGCCTGACGGTTTCAACTATCCGCTGATGGCCAAGGCCTCCACCGGGGGCTACGACGGTAAGGGCACTGCCGTGCTGCGCAGCCCTGAAGATTTGACGGCACTGCTGGCAAGGGTGCCCCTCGGTGACTGGATTCTCGAGGAGTTTGTGGACTTTGAGCTGGAGCTCTCCCAGCTTGCCTGCCGTGACAGGGCCGGCAACGTGCAGTGCTATCCGCTGGTGCAAACCCACCAGCATCAGCAGGTCTGCGACTGGGTTTTGGCCCCGGCCTCCGTGCCCCATGCGGTGCAGGCTTATGCCCGCAACATCGTCGCTTCCCTGCTCACGGCGATCAATTACGTCGGCGTGCTCTCCATCGAGCTTTTTTATGGGCCGGGCGGCCTCCAGGTTAATGAGATCGCCCCACGCACCCACAATTCGGGCCATTTCACGATCGAGGCGGCCAATACCAGCCAGTTCGAGCAGCAGGTGCGGATCGTTGCCGGCCTGCCGATGGGGCCTGTCGAGCTGCGGGTGCCTGGGGCGCTGATGGTGAACCTGCTGGGCTTTGAAAATTCGGACGCTGACTACCAGCGCCAGCGGGACGAACTGGCAGCCCTACCCCAGGCCACGGTGCATTGGTACGGCAAGCAGGGCTCCAGCCCGGGACGCAAGCTCGGCCACGTCACCCTGCTGCTGCCTGGGGTCACCGCTGGCGAACGGGCTGGGCAGGCTGAGCAGCTGCTGGAGCGGGTCCGAACCATCTGGCCCCTGCCGCCCGATCTTCCGAAATCGTCGTAGTATTTGATCGGACTGCCTTGTTGGTGACTGCCTTTTACAGTTTTCTGATCTGACTCCCTTTTCGACATGGGGGTCTGCAGCGGAAGCAACGTAAACCGGCCTTGCAGCCGGAAACGGCGCCCCGTCCTTGACCCCCTTCTGGTTCCACCAGGTCGAACACTGGGGCAAAACGGCACGGCGGTCCACCCCTTTAAATCAGCGTCCTTCGATGAGTTCGGCGGGGCTATAGCGAACCTTCGCCAACGAGGCGTATTTGTCGCTGCTGTCGCGGTAGCCCGCCGCACACACCACGCAGCTGCGGTATGGCGAGTCTTCCAACCTGAGAATGCGGTCGTAGGCAAGCGGGTCGAAGCCTTCGATGGCGCAGGTGTCCACCTCCAGCAGGGCAGCAGCTGTCATGAAGGTGCCCAGGGCGATGTACACCTGGTTGCTTGCCCAGCGGTCGATCTGCTGGCTGCGTGGACCATTGATCAGGTCCACGTCGATCATCTGGCGATAGGTAGCTAGTGCGGCGGAATCGAGGCCGCGAACGCTTGCCATCTTCTCGATCAGGCGATCGGCTTCGGCGGGTCCGATTCGGCGTTGCACCAGAAACACCACCAAATGGGAGCAGTCGGTGATCTGGCTCTGGTTCCACGACTCAGGGCGCAGCTGCTGGCGCAGAGCGGGGTCGTTGATCTCTAGAAATTTCCAGGGCTGCAGGCCGTAGCTCGACGGGCTTTGCACCAGTGCATTCTCCAGGGCAGCCCAGGTGGTGTCGTCGATGCGGCGACTGGGGTCGAACACCTTGGTGGCGTAGCGCCAGGCCATGGCCCCATCGAGCTGCTGCGGGGAGATCGGCATGGTGGGGTGGCGACAGTGGTGGGGGTCAGGCGTCATTCTGGACGCAGCAACTGCCGTGTTCGGGTTCAGCCCGCCAGCCTCGATGCAGTCCTTTCAGCAGGCCTTTGAAGCCCTTCTAGCCCTCGCTCCAGGGCCAGTCTTTCCCCGCGCCCGCGAGCTCTACTTGCGCAAGTACTCCCTCGAGGGTCGCGACGCCCAGGACCGCTTCCGCACCTTCCTTCTGGAAGAGGAGATTCAGGAGACAGAGGGAGGCATCGTGCGGGTGCGAGCCCTGAGCTTTGCGGTGGTGCATTGGCAATCCCCCCAGAGCAGTTCGGAGGAATATGCCGCCTACCTCCAGCAGCGCTGGCAACTCCAGCCTGATGGGCTCAGCCTTGAGCCGGAGCCCTGGTTTCGTGAGGGAGGCGCCTTTGCCCGGTTTCGGGCTGCGGCGGTCTACGAGCGCTCTCCCTCCGGTGAGTTGCTGCTCGGTGGGGCCTGACCTAGCAACTGGTTCAGGCGTGCCTGCAGTTGCTCGCGGCTCCAGCTGGTGACGACAAACACCTCTTGCACGCTGTTGCCTCGTCGAGCTACCAGCTTGTGCCCTCCGGTGATTGGGGCGGATACCCGCAGCCGCAGTTGGGCGCTGCGGCCCCGCACCCTGCTGATCACCGCTGGGGTGACAGTGTCGATGCCGGGGCAGAGGGCCAGTTGTTTGAGCAGGGGAATCAGCCCCTCCAAATAGGTGCTGTGGGTGATGACCACCCGGCCCATCAGGCCCTCTCCAGAGGAGCCATCGTCAGGCCGGCTGCTCCCAGCTGCTGGTGGTAGAGCTCAGCCTGTTCCTGGGGGCCGCACCACACCACCGCTGAACCCTCCCCGTCTATGCGATGGGCCAGTTCCCAGGCCTGGTCGGCAAGCATGCCGGGGATGATGCGCACCAGAGACTCCACTACGTGCTGAAAGGTGTTGAAGTCATCGTCAAGCACTACCACCTTGAAATTGGGGTATGGCTGGCGGATGAGCTGGCGCTCCTGTACGGGGCTGGGGGAGGAAAGGACCACAACCACGGACTGCAACAACGGACGCCTTAAGGGCTCCACCTTAGGTAAAGTGCGCCCAACGATTGCAAGCTTCTCCATGTTGATCTCCGCGGGTTGGGCCTCCCTGGCTGCCCTGTTCAGCTTTTCGATCGCCATGGTGGTCTGGGGCCGTCACGGCGACAACAGCATCAAGTTCTGATCGAGCTTTGGCAATCATCAGTGCCTGAGCTGCCCCTTTCCGCCTCCCAGGTGCTGTCCGCTATCGCGGTGTTGCTGCTGGTTTTTGTTAGCGGTGGAGTGATCTATCTTTCTATAATCGAGTGGAGCGATCGTCGCCGTCGCAACACTCTTGAAGTCAAGCGTCGCAAGTGAGCCCAGCAGGCTCTTCTCGCCCATCCAGCTGTCCACCGGGATTGGCAAGTTGGGCTTGGCAGACGGCGGCTGAGCTGCTGGTGTCTCCCCCGGTTGAGCCTTTTGGCTCTGCCCCTGCTCTGGACTTGGGCACCCTGGTTGTGGCTATTGAATCGGCCCAGCCCCAGCTGCCGCAATCCACGGATCCGGATAAGCACGATCAGACCGCCTGGGATCCTGCCTTGCTGGCCTCCCTTGGCCTCAGTTTGCTCGACCTCAAACCCGACGCCGAGCAGGATGAGTTGCTGCGCAGCGCTGCCGATGGCCTGCGTCAGCAGCTTGCGGGTAACACTGTCACCTACGTGGTGAACCGCAACCTCAATGTCTCCAACCACTGCATCAAGCACTGCAGCTTCTGTGCCTTCCGCCGTGATGCCGGCGACCCTGGTGCCTACTGGCTAAGTGAAGCTGACCTTCAGCAAAAGGCCGCCGAGGCGCTCGATGCTGGAGCCACCGAGCTCTGCATCCAGGGCGGGCTCAACCCAGCCGCCACGGTGGCAGGCAGCCAGCTGGCCTATGCCGAACGGTTGCTTGGCCTGTTGCAGCAGGCAGCACCGGGCCTGCACCTGCATGCCTTTTCGCCCCAGGAGCTCCTTTATTTCGCTCAGCACGACGGGCTGCCCCTTGATCAGGTGCTGGAGCGGCTGCAGGCGGCGGGGTTGGGATCGGTGCCGGGTACGGCGGCCGAGGTGCTCAGTGAGCCGGTGCGGCAGGTGCTCTGCCCTGAAAAACTCACTGCCAGGGAGTGGGTGGCGGTGATGCTTCAGGTGCACCAGCACGGCTTACCAGCCACCAGCACCCTGATGGCTGGTCACATCGAGGCTCCGGCAGATGTGGTGGCCCACCTGCTCACCCTGGTGGCGGTGCAGCGCTATGCCTGGCAGCATCAACACCTGGGTTTCACTGAGTTTGTGCTGTTGCCGTTTGTGGGCGCCTCGGCGCCAGCTGCCCTGCGCTCCCGGGTGCGACGCGACCAGCCCGACCCAGCGGCGATGTTGCGGCTCACGGCCCAGTCCCGGTTGCTGCTGGGGCCCTGGTTTCGCTTTCATCAGCCCAGCTGGGTGAAGCTCACCCTGGCCGGCGCGACCGAGGCCTTGCGGTGGGGCTGTAACGACCTAGGCGGCACCCTGATGGAGGAGCACATCACCACGATGGCCGGTGCCAGCGGCGGCACTTGCCAGTCGCCCCAGTCGCTCGAAGCGGCTGCCCACCGCCTTGGCCGGCCGGTGCGGCGCCGCACCACCCTCTATGAAGCTGTGGCATGACCCGTCTGCGCTGGACCCTCGCCTTGACGGCCCTGCTGCTGCTGGTGCCGTCAGTGTTGCTGCTGCGCTCCCCCCGGCCCCGGGCCGAGGGCCTGGAGCGGCTGCTCGGCCAGGCCGCCCTGCTGCAGAGCTTTCCCGCTGCCCCGGAGCGACCGGTGCCGGCCCTTTGGAGCCAGCGCCTCGGCGCTAGCCAAGCCCGCCTGATTTGGCGTCAGCAGCGCCGCTTCTGGTGGCAGTTCTGGGGTCGCGATGGCGATGGTGGCGCCTTTCTCGCCTATCAGTTCCAGCCAGCCAACCCCATTCCTGCCCAGGGCTTTCGGGTCGACGACCTGGTGGTCGTTGCCGCCGATCCCCTTTCCAAGCGGCTGCTGCAAGACCAGCTCAAGCTGGCCCAGCGCCAGCGCCGCGGCCTCGAGCAGCGCTGTTTGCAGCGCTTGCAGCAGGAGCAGGCAGTTTTCTGGGCACCCCTTGGCCTTGGTGTGATGGCGGGCCCGGCAGCACCCTTGCTGCAACGTTTCCAGGAGGGTTGCTTAAGCCTGCGGCTGGAAAGGGCCAGTCTGGGCCTGGCTGGAGAAGCGGCGGCTGCCAGTGGCCTGCTTGCCGCTCCAGGCCGTGTGGCACCGGCCTCCGTGCCCCCGCCCGCAGTGCCCCCGCCCCTGCCTGCGGATCTGTTGCTGGAGTGGCGCGGGCCCGCCCTTGAGGGCTTGCTGCAGGGGATGCTTAGCCGCCAGTTGATCCGCGAACCGCTGGCGGCTCGCTATGGCATCGGCGATGGACAACTGGCCCTGTTGCGGCGGGTGCCTTTTGCCTTACGCCTGCGGCCTGTGGCCAAGGGACCTTTCCAGGCGGGCTTGGAGCTGGAGCTGGCGGTCTCAGGTGATAGGCGCCCTTGGAACCAGTTGCTAGCCGGATTGGTGGAGCCGCTGGAGACCCAGGAACTCCAAGCAACGGCATCTGGCTCTAAAGCCCTACCCGCGACGCTTTGGCGCCGGCAGGATGGCCAAGTGGTGGGTGGCTGGCGCTGGGTACTGGCTGCTTCCGGCCGCCCCCAGCTACTGCTTTTCCTTGGCCCCGAACCACCTGCTGCTGCCCCCGCGACTGTTACGCCGGTGCTTGGCCAGCCCGGCCTAGGTCGTTCGATGCAGCTGCGCGCCAGGCCTGCAGCATTAGCGGAGCGGGGCCTGCTGCCGCCTGACCTGCCCCAGCCTGTGCAGCAGGCGAGCCAGCTGAGCCTGGTGGCTGTGCCGGCTGCCCCTGGTTCAGCCCTTAGCCAGCTGTCGGGGCGGCTTCAGCTGCGGCTTCGGTAGTGGCTGAGCTTGCCGCGGTGGTGGCTTCCTGTTGTTGCCGCTCCCGCTTACGGCGTTCGGCAGCAACGGTTTCCTCCATTAATTCCACCGCTTGGGCCATCTTCTCCAGGTTGGTGGCGTAGAGGCTCAGGTCTTTGTCGAGACGTTCGCGCAGCAATCCCATGGCGCTGCCCAGGTCGTGGGCATAGCTGCGCAATGCGGAGGCATCCATGGCGTCGGCGCCTTGGGCCTGCTCCAGCAGGCTCAGCAGGCCTACGGCCATTAGCCGGGAGTAGTGGAAATCGGGACGGCGGATGCCGGCCAGAGCTGCAGCAACCGGTTCGGGTGCCCCCTCACCTGCCTGCTCGATCCACTGCTTCACCTGCTCCACGCTGTGGCTGCCCATGGCAGCCATGGCCCCGTCGCGCTGTTGACGCAAATTGTTGGCATCGAAGCCGGAAGCGGAGCAAAGGGCCTGAAGCAGGGGGTCGCGCTGGGCTTCGGGGCGATAGCCCTTGGCAAAACTGTCGAACACCTGGATTAGGCCGCAAGCAAACAGTGCATCACTGCGGAAGCCGGCCTGGCGGCTGAGCAGGTGAAGCTCAACCAGCAGCTCATCCACCATGCGGCGGTAGAGCGGCGCGATCACGTAGGGAAAGGCGCGGTGAAACTCCCGCTTGCTGTCGGCAACGGTGAGGGCTGCACTCACGCTCAAGTAGTCCAAGGTTGGTCGACCCTAGCCGCCCAGGCTCAGTAGGATCGGGCCCAGATGCAACTACAGCCTCATGATCCCGATCGTGATTGAAGAGTCGGGCCGGGGTGAGCGCGCGTTTGACATTTATTCCCGTCTGCTGCGGGAGCGCATCATCTTCCTTGGGGAACCGGTCACTGCTGAGTCGCGCAACCGGGTTGTGGCCCAGCTGCTTTTTCTAGAGGCAGAGGATCCCGACAAGGACATTTTCATGTACATCAATTCACCAGGTGGATCGGTGTACGACGGTTTGGGAATTTTTGACACCATGCAGCACATCAAGCCCGATGTGCAAACCGTCTGCGTGGGCCTGGCCGCTTCGATGGGCGCCTTTCTGCTTTGTGCTGGCACCAAGGGCAAGCGCAGCAGCCTTACCCACTCGCGGATCATGATCCACCAGCCCTTAGGCGGCGCCCGCGGTCAGGCCAGCGACATTCGCATCCAGGCCAATGAAATTCTCTACTTAAAGCAGAAGCTCAACCAGGAGCTCAGCGACCGCACTGGCCAGTCCCTACCTCGCATCGAGGAAGACACCGACCGCGACTTTTTCATGTCCCCAGCGGAGGCCGTTGAGTATGGCTTGATCGACAAGGTGATCGAAAAGCGCCCCGTGCGCCCCGTCTGAGCAACTAGGGGGCGCCGGCAAAGGCTGATTAAAAGGAGTAGCGCAAACTCAACTGCACTCCATGGGCTTGAAGAGCCGCCTTGGTTCCACCGATGGGGATGCCTGTGCCTGCTGCCAGCGTTGGTCGTAACAGAGCAGCCTGGCCGCTGTTGGTTCGTACATCGCCAAGGTCGGTAAAGCGATAGGCCAGATCGAGATCTAGCCGCTTATTTAGGGGAATGCTGATGCCTGCGGTCAGCAGGTAGGCCAAGTCGCTGGAGCTGCCATCGGGCGTGACCGTGGCAGCGTTTGCGGCGATGCCGGGGAAGCGATAGGTAACGGAGCTAAGCCTGTTGCGGGCGACACCCAGTCCGGCGCCAAGGAAGGGGCGAACCCGGCCCAATTTGGGCAGATCCACATAGGCCACCCCAAATCCAGCTACTGAGGACGCCGAGCCAGTTACGGGCTGGTTGGCTCCAGCACGGCCCAGGAAGTTGCTCTGGCCGCTGAATTCAAGGTCTGGCCGCCAGCTGAGCAGAGCTTCGGCTCGTAACCAGCTGTTAAAGCGATAGCCGGCAGCTGCATCGATCACGGCTGCTGGCTCGAAGCTGCCTGAGGCGCCTAGTGCCTCGCCGTTGTTGCCACGGCCGCAACCAAACAGGGCCTGTGGCTGCTGGCTGGAGCAGTTGTTATCGCTGAAACCGTTTGTCTTTGGCCAGTCGCTCCCGGCCCCCAGGCGCACATAGGGGCCGGGAGCCAGCGGTGGGTTGGCGAGGTTCACATCAATGTCGGGCATTCCAGGCACTCGGATCGGGCAGAGCTTGCCAGGCCTCAATCTCCATGGCGTAGGCCGCATGACGCTGGATCGCGTCATCCATGAACAAAGCTGCCCGGATGGGAATGTCTGGGCCCGTGAAGGAATGCATGGCTATGCCTGCAGTGATTGTCCTTAGAGCTGCTAATTGCAGGTCGTATCGCGCCTCTTCAAGCGAGTAATCGCAAACTCCAAGCTTGAGCAGCTCTTGGTGCCAAGCCAGCAGCAGGTCTTCATGACGTCCAAGCCGCTGTGACTGCGGCGTGCTGCCGCCAATTAAAAAGGCGATATCAATAGCAGCTGAACTACGGCTAGCCCAGGACCAATCAATTATCACTGAATCTGGATCTTCCAGCGTATTGGCGAACAGCAAATTGTCGGCGCGAAGATCGCCATGCACGAGTGTCCAAGGCCTGTCATCGAGAGCCTGATCAATGTCACAGCTTTGCTCCAATACCGCGCGATATAACCGGCAAACATCCGTGCCGAAACGCACGCCGTAGGTGGCGAAGAAATCATCAACTATTTCGGCTTTGGGATCTGAAAACCAGAAGCCATGATTTGGCAACCAGTTGTGCTGCTTCAAGGAAGGATCAAGCCAGAATTCGGCGTGGATAGCTGCCATGCGTTGGATTGTGGCCAACGTTTCCTGATAGCTGAGGCCGATAACTTGATCGCCTGAACGTAAGTGGGTCAGATCCTCGATCAGCAGCCAAAAAGGTTCAGAGGAGTTGGTTGCAAAGACTGAGGGTTTGTGATTTTCAAGTCGGGGAGTGCAGTGAGTGTAAACACCCACCTCACGACCAAATGCATTATTTAGCCGGCTAAATTCATTAAAATCCTTATTTGAGGTTTCACTTTTGAGAATTACGCTTGCTGGCCCTTCTTCTGGCGGATCACAGCTCAGCTTCAGGTGCCAAGTGGTCGATTGAAACCCCCTGCCCTCTCCCAGCAGCTTCGCCTCCAGGCTTTTGACAGTGGTGCCGAGAGCCTCACCGATCCACTGCGGTTCGGGCTGCTTTACCAGCATTTCTGTGGGATCGATGGCCGGCATACCAAGAAGTCCAATTGCGTGCGTGGCTCTGAACCTTAGTTGGGTTAGTGCCGTTTTCTGCCAGTGCCTGCCAGGCAGCGGCGGAGAAGGAAGCTGCGAATCATGGCTGGCATATCGGTCAATCTTTAGGCGCTTGGAACACTGGTTGGTTGACGGATGGGACCAGCATTGCCAGGTTTGGGGTGCACTTTAGATCTGCCGTAATGCACGCCACCCTGCGCGAATACGAGGGAATCAAGGATCCGGCTGAGGCGACCCAGCCCTTGCTTGATGGGCTGCTAGCTGAAATGCAAGCTCTGCCAGGTTTTATTGCTTACTACTTCGTGGACGTGGGTGAGGCAGGCGACCGGATGATCTCCCTCAGCGTTTTTGAGACCAGTGAGGCTGCAGAAGAGTCGAACCGCGTGGCAGCCCGCTGGGTGGCTCGCTGGCTAGCCGACCACCCAAAAACGGCACCCACAGCGAGTCGCGTGGATGCCGGTCCAGTGGTAGCTAGTGCTACTGCTTGATCAGCCGGCCAGCAGGGGCGAGAAACGCTCCTTCTCTGGAATTGTCGTGAATTCGGCCACGATGGCGCGGAACTCGTCGCCATCGAGGCTCTCTTTCTCGATCAGCAGCTCAACCACCCGATCCATGCAGGCACGATGCTCTGCTACGAGTTTGACGGTATCGGTGTAGCAGCTATGCACCATCTGACGTACGGCGTCGTCGATCTTGCTGGCAAGGCGGTCGGAACCATCGCTGCGCGTCATCAGGTCGCGGCCTAGGAACACTTCCTGGTTGCCAGCCTCAAAGGACACCTGGCCCAGATCGCTCATGCCGAAACGGGTGACCATCTGGCGGGCAATTGAAGCCACTTGCTGAATGTCCCCACCTGCGCCAGTGGTGACCTCCGCATGACCGAAGACGACATCCTCAGCAGCTCTACCTCCGAGGGCACCCATGATGCGTGCACGCAACTGGGCCCGGCTCACCAGCATCTGCTCCTCGTCTGGAGAGAACCAAGTAAGGCCTTGGGCCTGACCGCGTGGGATCAGGGTGACCTTCTGAACGGGATCGTGAGCCTGCACCAGGGTGCCCACCAGGGCGTGGCCAACTTCGTGGTAAGCAATTAGACGCTTGCTGCGGCCATCGGTGAGTGGCTTGCCCTCCATACCGGCGATGATGCGATCGACGGCATCATCAATTTCAGCCAGGGTTGTTGCCTCTTTACGGCGTCGGGCCGTGAGGATTGCCGCTTCATTGAGCAGGTTGGCCAGATCGGCACCGGAGAAGCCTGGGGTACGGCGAGCAATTACCTCGAGGCTCACGTCATCGGCGAGCTTTTTACCGCGGCTGTGCACCTTGAGCACAGACAGCCTGCCTTTGATATCTGGCACATCAACCTGAACCTGGCGATCGAAACGACCCGGGCGCAGCAGAGCTGAATCGAGCACATCGGCTCGGTTGGTAGCGGCAATGATGATGATGCCGCTATTGCCTTCAAAGCCGTCCATCTCGGTGAGCAGCTGGTTGAGGGTTTGCTCCCGCTCGTCGTTGCCACCGCCAACACCGGCACCGCGCTGGCGGCCAACCGCATCGATTTCGTCGATGAAGATCAAACAAGGGCTATTTTCCTTAGCCCGCTTAAACAGGTCGCGAACGCGGCTGGCACCAACGCCAACAAACATTTCAACGAACTCAGATCCGGAAAGGGAGAAGAATGGAACTCCAGCTTCGCCGGCGATCGCCTTGGCCAGCAGGGTTTTGCCGGTACCGGGAGGTCCCACCAGCAGTACACCTTTGGGAATTTTGGCACCAACGGAGGTAAAGCGTTCCGGAGTCTTGAGGAAGGTCACCACCTCTTGGAGATCTTGCTTGGCCTCTTCAACTCCGGCCACGTCATCGAATTTGACGCCGGTTTCAGCTTCCATGGCGAAGCGTGCCTTGGTTTTGCCGAATTGCATCGCCTGACCGGGCCCCCCGGGCATGCCGTTGCCGCGGCGTGAAAGGAAGATCAGCGAGCCGATTAGCAGCAGGGGGAAGAGCAGATTGCCCAGCAGTCCCAGGGCTGGCGGAGCCGTCTTGGGCGGATGAATATCAAAGCTGATTCCCTGCTCCTTGAGCTTGTTCACCAGCTCGGGCGCCACACCAGGCAGATCGACGCGCAGACGCTGCACTCGGTTGTCGAGGTCGGGATCAACCGCCTCAATAACCGCACTGCGGCCGCCGTCGAAGATGTCAACTGCCGTAACCCGACCAGCATCCACGTAATCAAGGAAGCGGCCATAGCTCATCCGGGCTACAGCGGCATTGCGAGGGGCGACTGTGGCGACTGCGGCGCCATCGGGCTTAAAGCGGGCTGTACCGCCATTACCAAGCAGCTGCCATCCGAGAAATGCGACCACTGCTAGGGGCAGTAGCCAGAGGGCAATCAGACGCCAGCGCTGGTTCATAGCTGAGAAACTTTGTTGACAAGTGTAACGGCGCCTGTGCCCCTGCCCGAGTGCCGCTTCAGCTAGCTGCGGCCCAGGGCAGATCTCCTCCCAGCAGACTGGACGCGTAGCAGCCTGAACCGTGTAGGGCCTCGAGTTGAGGTGGTTCGGCCGGTGCTTCGTTCAGCAGATCCATCGCCTGAGCAGTGTCCACCAATTCCGGCCCGCCGATGCCGTGAGTCCAGATCTTGACCTCGCTGCTCGGCGGGCATTGGAAGCTGAGTAGCTCGAATGGAAACACCACCCTTTCAAGAAAAAATTCCTCAGGACCGATGCAGCGCAGGATCACCATCCGATCGCTGGTATTGCGGTAGCTGCACGCCATGTATGCCAAAACTGCAACCCGGTTTCACCCTGCTATCAAGCCATTGGTTTGAGTG
>Ga0105105_10000631_pt1 | contig 15716 bp, 11 predicted proteins | sample PPLLaktember2015_4_FD_79108 | JGI IMG/M metagenome (GOLD analysis project Ga0105105, IMG submission 79108) | Freshwater sediment microbial communities from Prairie Pothole Lake near Jamestown, North Dakota, USA - PPLs Lake P8 Core (1) Depth... | ecosystem: Environmental > Aquatic > Freshwater >... | reverse complement strand
GTATTTATAACTTCCCCGTCAAGGAGGCCGCCCGCGAGGCACAACGGGCTTTTGGCCTGGGCATTCCGGGAGTGATACTCTTCGGGACGCCGTCGCACAAGGATTCCACCGGCTCGGCTTCATTGAAAGATGACGGCATCATCCAAAAAGGAGTTCGGGAAATAAAAGAGACGGTTCCGGAACTGGTGGTGATCACCGATGTCTGCCTGTGCGAATACACCGACCACGGTCATTGCGGGATTATCAAGGGTGAGACGGTGGAAAATGACGCCACCCTGGAAATCCTGGCGGCCCAGGCAGTCAGCCACGCCCGGGCCGGAGCCGATATGGTGGCACCGTCAGACATGATGGACGGCCGTGTCGGAGCCATCCGCCGCGCACTGGATAAAGATAACTTTACCGACATCGCCATAATGGCGTATGCCGCCAAGTACTGCTCGGCCTTCTACGGCCCCTTCCGTGAGGCGGTCGACTCGGCCCCCCGTTTCGGGGACCGCAAGTCATATCAGATGGATCCCCCCAATGCCCGCGAGGCCTTAAAGGAAATTGCCCTGGATATTGAAGAAGGCGCGGATATTATCATGGTCAAACCGGCCCTGGCTTACCTGGATATTATCTTTCGCGCCCGAGAAAGATTTGATGTCCCACTGGCGGCCTATAATGTCAGCGGGGAGTACGCCATGGTGAAATCGGCGGCGGTCAATAATCTGGCTGATGAAAAACGGCTTACCCTGGAAATCCTGACCTCCATCAAAAGGGCCGGCGCGGATCTTATAATATCATATCACGCCCCGCAGGCAGCGGAATGGCTGGCCCGGGAATAAGCAAACCGGCAGGGCTTCGGAAAACAATTTCGTCTCGTCTTACCCGTTGATTATCATAGGCTTGACTCGTCCATGAAGTCGTCTCCTGATTAACATGGAGAAATAACTCAATTTCCCCTGTCTTCCCGCCGATACATAATTACCAGAGCACGGCGCATAACCCCGCGTCTGATTTGCCATACGGGCAAAAGGGGAAAAATCCGAGAAACCAGTAGCCGGAAAGGATTCCTATGGAGGAAACCACCAAGACCGCTGAAAGGCGCCGCTCTAAAAGAAGAAGGGCCCGTGGATATTTCGAAATTGTCGACTATAAGACCGACCAGTTTTTAGGCTGTCTGGCCGATATCACTTCCTCGGGCATCATGGTCGTCAGTGAGAACCGCCTGGATACCGGGCGGCATTATCGCCTGAAATTGAAACTCAACAAGGAAATCGACTGCCGCACGCATATTTGTTTCGAGGCGGTCGGTCTCTGGTGTAAGGAAAGTATCGATCCCGGCTTTTATAACACCGGTTTCGAGATTATTAATCTCTCTGATGTGGATAGAATCTTAATCGAAAAACTTACGAAAAGTTCGATGTTCGATAAATAGAACCAGCCCCCTGAAAGCCCTCGAAGCCGTCTCGATCAAGGGCTTTTAATTATTTGCCGTTCCGAACGTCAAACCTCAAAAAAGGTGTGGCTGATCCAGCAAAGAATGACAATAAGGACCAGGCCCAGGAAAATACTCCAGGCGATTAATTTTTTCTCGATGGGCAGGAGCGGCTCGTACTCCATCTTTTGAAGTTCTTCCTGCAATTTGGGATTTTCTTCCATAAATGTTCCCCTCTAACCCACTACCGGGGGTTTAACCCCGTGGAAAAATAACCACGAGATTATTAAACCGATCCAGATTATAAAGCCGAATAGACAGATTATATAAACCAGGGCGAGTTTTCCGATACCTTCTTCCCATAGTTTACGGAAATTGGAGACAACGCCAATTGTAAAAAAGGTCATAACGAAGAAGATTCCGCGAAAGACATTGGCCTGCCCCATCGCTTTTTTGGCGGTGGCCGTGGCCTCCGGGATGAAAATGGCCATCAATATGACGACCACAAAAGTGAACATATACCCCAGGATAAATTTGGGGAATCTTTGCCAGATCTGAATTGCTTTCACTTTTTCGCCGGGAGTCTCCTGAATTTTCGCCGACCAGATCCAGGCCAGAATAAAGGCCCAGACCGCGATAAAAATATCGATAAAGACCTTTACGGTCGTGGTCGTGGCCATAATCCACCCGGTTTGGTAATGAACATTATGCTCGGCGACATTTTTGGCCAGAATCAATGATTCCGTGATGGCGCCACTGGCGACGGCCGCGCCGTCGGTCTTTACCGCCAGACCCATCCAGGCCCCGGCCACCATCGGCTCGTTATAAAGAAACTTCTGGGCCAGAAAGGGCAGGAGAACTAATTCCACGACGGCAAAAATAACGACCAGCGAGGAGACCATAATGGGAACCACGGGCCGGGCTTTAATGGCCGAACCGGTGGCGATGGCGGCGGAGACGCCGCAGATAGAAATACCGCTAGCCAGGGGCACCGACCACTCCCGGCTGAACTTGAAGTATTTGCGGGCGATAAAATAAACCAGGGCCCAATAGATGAGATAGGCTTCCACAATGGCGCATAACCCGCGAAACATGACCGACGTGGCCAGGCCCAATTGCTCGGCGGCGGTTATGCCCAGGTAGCCGCCCAGGAGAACGATCGCGGCTTTAATATATAATTCCGGTCGAATGGCTTCTTCGATACTCCGGGCCAGACCCGGGAAAAAATTGCCGATCGCCAGTCCGACCAATAAGGCAATTATATAACCGGCCTCGGAAGTAAGATTCAGGGACCAGGAAATTCCGAAGGTCTCCAGTTGATTGGGGGTGGCGGCAATGTACGCCCAGGCGCCAAAAATCCAGCAAATGTAACTCAAGAAAAAGACGACCGCAAAACCCAGCACAAAGCGTTTCACGTTGGCCCCCAAAAGCCCGGCCCCGAAGGCCAGGACCGCCAGAAGAAAGACAAAGGTGGCGATCAGGGAGACAATACCGGAGAGACCGGCAAAATCATTGGTGACCGGTTTTAAGGCCGTGGCCAGATTGGTCCAGATCCCGGTGGTTATGACCCAGCCGAAAATATCCACTCCGATAAAATGTAAAAAGGCCAGGCAAAAGATAAACAGCCCCAGAATAAGAGCCAGCCAGTCTTCACTTAAACGCGGAGATTTAATTGCCCGGACCGGAGCTTCGCCTGTCAAAAGCACCTCCCCTGATTGAATGTCCATCCGATTTTCACGAAAGATATCCGAAAAATGTCGTCCGATATTTAATCAAAAAAAACCGCCCGGCGGGGTCAAGAAAAAAATGAATAAGCAAAAAAAACCCCGCCATTTTCAGGGCGGGGCGATAATTTAATCTCAAGCACCGTTTACTATATGCGGGCCTGCCGCCCCACCGAACGGGCATAAACCAGGGCCAGAGTACGATAAATCATATGAGCGAATTTGGAGTACGGCATATACCAGAGCAGGAAAAAGACCGTCAGCAAATGCAGGAAATAATTGGCGTAGGCCAGCCAGGGAACGCCGATAAGCCGCGTCACCCAGGAAAGCATCCCCGTCAGGCCGACCAGGAACATCATATAAAGAAACAGGTAGTCGGCATACCCGTTGGCGCCGACATTATCTTTATTTTGCCAGCGTCGGATGATAAGCAGTCCGCCGCCGATCACCAGGGCCAGGCCGCTTAAAGCGCCTATTATTTTGATGGGGTTGGGAAGATTAATGGGCAAGGCGAACATGGCTTCAAACCGCTCCAGACCAAGCAGGTGCAGATAATGGGGGGCAAAGATGAGAACAAATACCGCTCCCGTGGTTATCATAGCTCCGATAAACCCGAAGAACAGCAACAGGTGGCCTATAGCCCGGGAACGATTCGTCTCACACTTGAAAAATACGGTATGGGTCAGTATTTCCCGCATAACCTGAATCAGCGAGGAAATGAAGGATACTTTCGCACTCGGCCCGCCCGCTTTAAGCGCTTTCCAGAAGCGCAGGAACCCCACGGCGGCGAAAATAAAGATTAAAATGTTGCCGGCCACGAAGAGAGCGTCGACAAAACTATGGCGCAGGAAGTAATCGAAATCAATGGCATTGCTGGTCAAATAAAGGATTTCCCCGTCCGGCCCTGTCTTGGGGAAAAGGAAAATCGCCGCCAGAAAAATCAAAAGCGGCGCTATCAGTAATATCGGAAGCGCCGCCGGCGAGGCCAGCGCCCGGCCCATGAAAGACGGGAAAGCGTAACTTTTGTAGATATAGGTCCGCACGGCGGCCAGAACGTCGCCCGGCCGGGCATTGCGGGGACAATACTTGGTGCAATCATTGCACTGGAAACAGAGCCACAGGTCGGGGTCGGCCATCAAAGCTTCTTTTCTTCCCCATTTGGCCCAAAGCATTTCCTTGCGGGGAAATGGTTTTTCCTGGGGAGAGAGATTACAAACCACGGAGCAGGTAGCGCACTGATAGCATTTATTCAGCGAATCCCCCCCGGCTTTCTTTATTTCGCGTATCAGATTTAAATCGGGATTTACCAGAATACCACCGCCCATGCCACGACTCCTTCCCTGATAAAAGCGACTTAAGGCATCACCTGTCGAATCAAGTCTGACGTTTAATATAATATTTCAGAGGTCCGGCGATGTCAAGGAATTTGTTATTTTTTTCACAAAGTCCGGTATTTCTTCGGGACGCTTGTAAGGCCCCGCAAAGGGTTAAAAATGGCTTTGGGGAGGGTAAGAATCCCGGGGATGGGGCCCGTTTTACTTCGAAGGATCAAAATCCCCGACAAAATGAGGACTTTATTAGGTATACGCACAAGGCCGGCATCTCTCGAAGACATTGAACTCCTTGGGAGACTGTGAATTCGACAATCGGAGATACGGCAGCCCCTTACCCCTGAAATCTCTTTTAGTAATTTTGCCGAATTATCAAGATAAAAAGCCCAAAACCTGGAACTTGTCAGTTTTGGGAGCAGGAAGCGGTGGATATCTTCTAACCCCCCATATACAAAGAAGTTCTAATACGACCTCTGCCCTCTAATTAGAAATTATGCAATAATATATTGCTTTTCCTCTTGACATCGCTTGTGAAAAAAATTACATTCTCTATAGTTTTTCGGCAGGACAAAATAACGCCCAATGACCTCGGAAGGCGGGATGTAGCAAATTCGATTGTGAAAAAAGTCACATTCGTCAGGTGGATAATTAAGATCTCATTCAATTAAATTTATATTCACAGGAAGGTACTATGAGCAAATCCAATCTGATTCGTCCTCACGGCAGCGACGAATTGAAGATCCTCCTTCTGGAAGGAAAGGCTCGGGAAGAGGAACTTAAGAAAGCCAAGACATTGTCCAAGCTGGTCATGAGTTCTCGCGAAACCGGCGACCTTATCATGCTCGGTATCGGCGGCTTTACTCCCCTAACAGGATTCATGGGACAGGCTGACTGGAAAGGTGTTTGCGAGCACATGAAGATGACCAACGGCATCTTCTGGCCTATTCCGATCACACTTTCCCACGATTCCAAGATTAATCCCGGCACCGAACTTTGCCTGGTGTCCGGCGAGACCGATGAAATCATGGGGACCATGAAAGTCACCGAGTCGTATCAGATCGACAAGGCGTTCGAGTGCAAGCATGTTTTCGGCACCAACGACCCGGAACATCCCGGCGTCAAAATGGTCATGGAGCAAAAGGCCTGGAATATTGCCGGCCCGGTTAAGGTCCTGTCCGAAAGTTATTTTCCCGAAGAATTCAAGGGCATATACCAGCGTCCGGCGGAAAGCCGCAAGATTTTCGAAGATAAGGGTTGGAAGACTATCGCGGCCCTGCAACTTCGCAATCCCATGCACCGTTCCCACGAATACCTGGCCAAGATTGCGGCCGAGGTTTCCGACGGCATCTTTATTCATCAACTGGTGGGTAAACTAAAACCGGGCGATATCCCGGCCGATGTCCGCGTCAAATGCATCGATACGCTGGTCGAATTGTACTTCGTAAAGGATCGCGTGGTTTGCGGCGGGTACCCTCTGGATATGCGCTATGCCGGTCCCCGCGAGGCACTCCTGCATGCCCTCTTTCGTCAGAACTTCGGTTGCACCCACATGATTATCGGGCGCGACCATGCCGGTGTGGGCAATTACTATGGCCCATTCGACGCCCAGGATATCTTCTTCAAACTCTGGGACGGCGCCCTGGAATGCAAGATGCTTCCCATCGACTGGACTTTCTGGTGCTATAAGTGCGGCGGAATGGCTTCCATGAAGACCTGCCCCCACAAGAAAGAAGATCGTCTCTTCTTAAGCGGCACGGCCCTGCGCAAGGCTCTTTCCGAGGCCGGCGACGTTCCCGTGGAATTCAGCCGTCCGGAAGTTCTTCAGATTTTGCGCGAATATTATAAAACACTGGATGCAACGGACAAGGTGGAAGTGAAATTACACGGTCACGCCACCGGCGACGCTCCGGTCAAGAAAGACAAGTAATTAAGATAAAGACAAACCTGTAAGGCAAACTATTCAGGAGGATTGAATGCCCAGTTTTGTGAACCCTGACAAATGCGACGGGTGCAAAGCTCTTGACAAAACAGCCTGTCAGTTTATTTGTCCCAACGATTTGATGGTTCTTAATAAGGCTACAATGAAAGCCTTCAATCAGGAACCGGAGATGTGCTGGGAATGCTACAGCTGTGTCAAGATCTGCCCGGTGCAGGCAGTTGAAATTCGCGGCTACGCCGATTTTGTTCCCATGGGCGCGGCCGTAACCCCGATGCGGAGTTCCGATTCCATCATGTGGACCGTGAAATTCCGCAACGGCATGCTGAAGCGTTTTAAATTCCCTATTCGGACCACTCCGGAAGGGCAAGCCAAGCCCGCGGGCGGATATGCCACCGCTCACGGAAATCTCAACGACAATATTCTGGCCCAGGAGCCGGAAGCGTTGAGAATACCCGAAGTTTATACCATCAAGTAACGCGCAGGAGGAAGGATACTGATGTCACAGAATTTCCAAACGGTGAAAGTCACCACCGACCTTCTCATACTTGGTGGTGGAATGGCCGCCTGCGGCGCCGCCGTGGAAGCGTCGTATTGGGCCAAGAAAAACGGCCTGAAAGTCACCCTGGTCGATAAGGCCGCCATGGATCGTTCCGGCGCCGTGGCCATGGGACTTTCCGCTCTTAACCAGTATGTCGGGCTGCATGAAGGCAAAAATACCGTCAAGGATTATGTCGACTACGTCCGCATGGACCTGATGGGTATTATCCGCGAAGATCTCGTGGCCAACATCGCCCGCCACGTTGACTCCACCGTTCACCTTTTCGAAAAATGGGGTCTGCCGATCTGGAAAGATGAAAAAGGCGGTTATGTACACGAGGGTCGCTGGCAGCTGATGATCAACGGCGAATCGTACAAAGTCATCATTGCCGAAGCCGCCAAAAACGCCCTGGCCGAGGCCGGCGGCGAATATTTCGAACGCATTTTCATCACCGAGCCGTTGCTTGACGGCGATCGTGTTTCCGGCGCTATCGGTTTCAGCGTTCGGGAAAATAAATTCTACGTCTTTAACGCCAAGGCCGTGGTTGTCGCCATGGGCGGTGCCGTTCACGTCTTCAAGCCGCGGAGCACCGGTGAAGGTCTCGGCCGCGCCTGGTATCCGCCGTGGAATTCCGGCTCCAGCGCCTATTTCACCATCCGTGCCGGCGCCGAAATGACTTCGCAGGAAGTCCGTTTCATCCCGGTTCGTTTTAAAGACGCTTACGGTCCGGTCGGCGCCTGGTTCCTTCTGTTCAAGGCGGCGGCCACCAATGCCATGGGCGGCAATTACATGGTCGAGCGTGTCGATGAGCTCGAAAGATGGCGTCCTTATGGTACCGTGAAGCCGATTCCGGCCAACCTTCGCAACTGGCTGGGTATGCTGGACGTTATGGAAGGCAAGGGCCCCATCTTCATGCGTACCGCCGAAGCTATCCAGAAGATAGCCAGTGAAGCCGGCGACGAAAAAGAAGCCAAGAAGAAACTCAAAGAACTGGAATCGGAAGCCTGGGAAGACTTCCTTGATATGACCATTTCACAGGCCATTCTCTGGGCCGCCTCCAATGTCGAGCCCGAGAAGCGGTCTTCCGAAATTGCCGCCGCCGAGCCGTATTTCATCGGCTCCCACTCCGGCGCCTCCGGTGCCTGGGTCAGCGGTCCCGACGATCTCCAAAGCGCCGAAACCAAGAAGGATTACTTCTGGGGCTACAGCCACATGGCCACCATTAAAGGCATGTTCTGTGCCGGCGACGCTTCGGGCGCGTCTTCTCACAAGTTCTCCACCGGCTCTCACGCCGAAGGTCGTATTGTCGGTAAGGCCGCGATCAAGTACATCGTGGATAATAACTCCCTGCCGAAAGTTAACGACGCCAAGGTGGAAGAGTACAAGAAACTGATGTTCAAACCGCTGGAGACGTTCGAGCAGTTCAAGAACGCCACCACCGACCCGGATATCAACCCCAATTATATTCGTCCCAAAATGTTCATGTTTCGTCTGCAGAAACTTATGGACGAGTATGTCGGCGGCGTCACCGCCCAGTTCACCACCAATAAAGCCTGCCTGGATCGCGGTTTGGAACTTTTGGGCATGCTTAAGGAAGATTCCGACAAACTGGCGGCCAAGGATCTGCATGAACTCATGCGTTGCTGGGAAAATGTCCAGCGCATGTGGCAGGCCGAGGCTCACGCCCGCACCATTCTCTTCCGTGAAGAGACCCGGTGGCCGGGATATTATCGCCGCGCGGACTTCCCCAAGATGGACGAGAAGAACTGGCATGCTTTCGCCAATCTCCGCTGGGATCCCGCCAAAAATGAGTGGCAGATGATCAAGCGGCCGATGCTCCATGTCTATCCGCAAGCCAAAGAACACGAACTCCTGGGCGGCTGATTGATGTGAGTGTCGACACACGCGAAGGCTTAAGGCTCTTCCGTGAAATATCCTCCGGGCAAGGGACCAGGCCCGGAGGATTTTTTATCGCGGATGGTTGACAGAAGCGCCGGGCTGTGCGTAATTGTCGTATAAATAATAAGTGAAGGAAGCCGCTATGGAAAATAACGATAAATCGATTTGCCCGCATTGCGGCGCAAAAATGCTGAAATGGATTCCGCCGCCGGAATCGTCCTGGGGATTCGCCCCACAATACGTCTGTTTTAATGACGATTGCCCCTATTATGTGCGCGGGTGGGAGTGGATGAAAACGCAATACCTGCAAAAAGCTTCCTACCGACATCGTTATAACCCGGAGAACGGCGAAGAAGGCCCCTTGCCGGTTTGGTCGGCCGATGCCCTTCGCAGCGGCATAATTGAATAATGGTCAGGTTGAAAGGCCCGGTGTTTTATGGATACCCCTCTTAGAGAAATCGAAAAGCTAAAAAAAACAATTTTGGATGAATATCCCCGGTTGTCCGAAACCAGCCGGTTCAAGTTCAAATGCCACCCCGGAGTGGCCTGTTTCAATGATTGTTGCGGCGACGTCAATATTTTCCTGACGCCCTATGATATTATCCGGCTCAAGAAAAACCTGGGCATCAGTTCCGAAGATTTCTTGAGCAAATACACCCTCTCCCCTTTCGATGAAAAACTGAAATATCCCATCGTCCTTCTGAAAATGGAAGACGACGAAAAGAAGAGTTGCCCGTTTGTCGGCCCGGAAGGTTGCCGCGTTTATCCCGACCGTCCCTGGTCCTGCCGCATGTACCCCCTGGGACTGGCTTCGCCCAAAGGCGACGACGAGACCGGCAATAAAGAATTTTATTTTCTCCTTCAGGAAACGACCTGCCGGGGATTCGGCGAAAATCATGAGCAAAGTATCGCCGATTGGATTAAGAACCAGGGTATCGAAGAATACAATAAACAGGGGGATTTTTTCAAAGAATTAACCCTTCACGAAAAACTCCAGCGCCAACCCCTGCCTCCGGAAAAAATAGAGATGTTTTTCACGGCCTGTTATAATCTGGACACGTTCCGCCGCTTCATTTTCGGCAGCAGTTTCCTGCAAAAATTCGAAGTCGAACCGCAGATACAGCAGAAGATAAAAGACGACGATGTGGACCTGATGAAATTCGCCTTTAACTGGCTGCGTTTTTCGCTTTTCGGAGAAAAAACCATGCAGGTTAAAGGTGAGGTCCTAAGTCAGAAAAAGGCCGAACTGAAATCACAGGGGAAATTGAAGGAAGATAAATAATCTTTCGCGGGCTGTTATACCAAACGCAAAATCAATGTACGAACGGCAGAAATTATTTCTGCCGTTTTTTTATTAACTCGGCTATGGATGTAATCACCAATTCCCCCGATTTAAAGTCGTAATCGGCGAATTCAGATAAGTCGTTTTCCAATTTAGCGATCGATGCCGGCGGCATCGTCCAGGCCAATTGATAGACCATAAGGATGGTCGTTCCCCGGTTATCCGGATTGGGATGGGTTAAAGTAGCCAGGATTTCTTCCCTGTGTCCTTCAAGAATTTTCCGCAGTTTGGAGGTATCGCGTATCTCTGAGAGAATTCGGGTTAAGGCCCGTCGCACACCGGCTTCAAATGGGCTTTCTTCCAGAAACGAAGGCAACATTTTGCCGTAATCATCCAATAGCGATGGGGCATTAACAAGTATCTCCCCGATCGCCTCCGGGGCATGCCAGCAGAGGGCGCCCGATTCATCGTTCATCATCCAGAGGAAATCCTGGATTTGACGCCGAACCCGCGTTTCATCTGTATTTCTTATTAAACCGACGGCCAAACCTATGGCAGCAATCGCCCGTCTTTTGACCAGCGCATCGACATCAAACAATAGCGAGGTCAAAACTCGCATTGGATCGCGTTCTTCCCTGATCCAGGCAAGAATCGCTTCGGTTCTATTATTAAGAAGGAATTCGCGGATTTTTTCTTTGCGCTTTTTTATGCCCGCACCGACGATTCCGGGGTTTTGGTCCATATTTTGCCGAATTATTGGTTGATAAAATCCGTATTTATTGTATCTTGTTAATAATTACTGCCCAATATATCACTTTTCCTCCTGTGGAGTGAAGAAAAACCGCCGAAAAACATCATATAGAATAAGGGTTTTTCAGATGAAAAAATACTCGCCGGTGATGATATCGGTTCTGTTAACGGCCGCCGTCCTCTTCTGGTCGGTCGTCAAGCCTATCAATCCCCCTGTTCTGGGGTCCTATTCGGAACAAACCTATCATATTTTAAAGAAGGGCAAAGTACCCAAGGCCCAGGAGCGGCCCAGCGATTGGTTCACGATGCAGCGGGCCTGGCCCCAGGGGACGATCTCGGCGGAAAAACCCCGTGAAGCGATTAACGCCGCCAAGAGCATGCGGGCTGTTGCCGCTGCCGATAAGAACACCAAACAGGTCACCTGGACACAGGCCGGCCCCACTAACATTCCCGGCCGGATAACCGACCTGGCCATTCACCCCTCTGATCCCAATACCATTTACGCCGGTTCGGCGGCCGGCGGAGTATTCAAATCGACCGATTTGGGACTAACCTGGTCGGCCATTTTTGACCAGGAAGGGACACCTTCGGTCGGCGCCCTGGCCATCCACCCGGTAAATCCCAATATCCTCTATGTCGGCACCGGAGAAGCCAATGCCGCCAGCGATACATACGAAGGCACCGGTATTTATAAATCCACCGACGGCGGCGCCACATGGGAATACAAAGGTCTTCCCGAAAGTTATCACATCGGGCGGGTAGTTATTGACCCCTTAAGACCGGAATCGGTCTATGTGGCGGTCGCGGGCAAGCATTTTGGCGGTATAAACAACGAACGCGGGTTGTATCGTTCCCAGAATGGCGGCGATACCTGGGAAAGACTACTTTATGTTTCCGACTCAACCAGTTGTGTCGATTTTGCCATGCATCCATCGACGGGGACGATGTTCGCGGCGATGTGGGAAAAGGTGCGGTTTCAGGGTGACCATACCCGTCTGGCCGGTCCGACATCGGCCCTGTATCGTTCCATTGATTTCGGCGCCACCTGGCAGAGACTCGGCTCCAGCCAGGGACTGCCCGGAATACCTGAAATTTTATGTCGGATAGGGGTCACGGTTGACCCGGAATCGAATACGGTTTACGCTTCATTCGTTGATTACCCTAATTATGGACTACGAGGCGTCTTTAAAAGCACCAATCTGGGGCAATCCTGGACGCGAACCAATGACGGCTCAATGAGCAGCGTATTCAGCAGTTTCGGCTGGTATTTCGGACAGATTCGCGTGGCCCCGGGCAACCCCAACATTTGCTTTGTCCTGGGGGTCCCGCTCTATCGCACTACCGACGGAGGCAACAACTGGTATCAGATCGGCAATGAAGCCCATGTCGATCACCACGCTCTATATATACTTCCTGCAAATCATAATATCGTTTATAACGGCAACGACGGCGGGGTCACTTATTCGACCAATATGGCCTCCAATTTAACCACCCTGGCGAATATGCCCAATACCCAATTTTATGCCATAGCCCTCGATTACAATAATCCGGATCGTCTTTATGGCGGGACGCAGGACAATGGCTCCCTGCGGACATATTACGGCTCCCCCGATGATTGGGATAGGTTTTTGGGCGGCGACGGATTTTACTGCCTGGTCGATTACACCAACCCCGATATTATCTACGCCGAATACCAGTGGGGAAATCTCTACCGCATTGAATACGGCAGTTTCGTCTGGGGGCTGAATGGCATGGATTATGAAAGCGAAAGGCATAATTGGTGTACGCCCGTGGTGATGGATCCCAATAACCCGAATGTCCTTTACTACGGTTCAAACAAGTTATACAAAACCACCGACGGCGCCTATAACTGGTATCTTATAAGTAACGACTTAACCGGCGGTCCTTATCCCAATTATTCTTCGTTCGGGACCATTACGACCATGGCCGTCTCCAAGACGAACGGCAATGTGATCTATGTCGGCACCGATGACGCCTATGTCTGGGTCACCACCAACGGCGGCACCAACTGGACCCGTATCGACGATGAATTGCCCGAACGCTGGGTGACGCGCGTGGCTGTCGACCCGACCGATGCGGCTACGGCCTACGTGACCTTGTCGGGATATCGCTGGAATGAATATACACCGCATATATTCAAGACGACCAACTATGGGACCGATTGGATTGATATTCAAGGTAATCTCCCCGACGTCCCGGTGAACGATATAAGGATCGATGCCTATAACGGCAACACCCTCTATATTGCCACCGACGTGGGCGTGTTTTTCACGGTTGACGCCGGGACAACCTGGGAGCCGTTGGGCACGGGCATGCCGATAACAGCCGTGCATGACCTGGCTTATCATCCGCCGACCCGGACCCTGGCGGCGGGAACACATGGCCGGTCGATTTATAAAACGACGGTGGAGTGCTCCGATCCCAATGATGCCGACAGTGATGGCATCGGCGACGCCTGCGACAATTGCCCGGGTATCTCCAATCCCGGCCAGGAAGACGCCGACTCGGACCTCCTTGGCGACGCCTGCGATAACTGCACCGACACCGACAATGACGGATTCGGCAATCCCGGCTTCGCCGCCAATACCTGCCCTGAAGACAACTGCCCCAGCCATTTCAATCCCGGTCAGAATGATTACGACGATGACGGGGTTGGCGATATCTGCGATAACTGCCCGGCCATAAAGAACGGCAATCAGGCGGACGTCGATACCGATGGGCTGGGCGATGCCTGTGATAATTGCCCGACAGTAGCCAATCCGGAACAGGAAGATTTCGATTTGGATAATTGGGGAGATGTTTGTGACAATTGTCCGGAAGTTAACAACCCCAGTCAAAGTGATAGCGACGGCGACAATATTGGCGATGCCTGCGATTTCATATGTGGCGATGTCAACGATGACGGGCTGGTGAATATCCTCGATATTATTTTCCTGATTGATTTTAAGTTCAAGAACGGACCGGCCCCACAGGAATTGAATGCCGCCGATGTTAATAATGACGGATTGGTCAATATTCTGGATATAATTTATCTCATAGATTACAAATTCAAGAGTGGTCCGGCGCCGGATTGTCCATAATTGGAAAATTTGGCATTTGATTGGGGGCGGCAGAGGTCGATTCTGCCGCCTTTTTATTGGCCATAAACGAATTGAGGGTCGAATTCCTTATGATTCCTTAAGTTATTATATACCAACGCAATAGAAAATTCGATACACTTTCCTCATTGACGTATATTAGAATTCCATTATATTATCTATGTCTTTGCAAATAAAGTACATACCACAAGAGAGGAAAGACTAGTTCATGAAGAAATCCCCCCTCCTGATCGCTTTGGCGCTGGTCATAGCCTTCATCGGCAATGCCAATGCCGTAACCATCCGGGCGGAAATCTCACCGCTTTATGCCCCGGATACCGTTCTGGCCGGAACGGATGTTACTATCGGACTATATATGAATCACGCAAGCGGTTCGGATATTTCCGGTTGCAGTATGACTTTTGCTCTGCGCAGTCCTAACGGCACGGTGGCCAATGTCGTGCATCGCAATGTCGGCGGTGACGGCCCGGCCGGGTCGATTCTTTATCACAATGGATATGATCTAAACGGCTTCTGGAACCTGTATAACGACATTACCGCCTGGAGTTGGGACGGGGCTCTTCCGGATACATTCAATCATACCGGCATCGGCACCAATGCCTGGCCTTCGGGTCTCGGCGAACAACTTTATATGTCGGCGGCCCTGCATGTCGGCGACGGCGGACTTCTTTGTATAGATTCGGTGGGTCATCCCAATAACGATTTTATCTGGCTATTTCCGACCTCCGATGTTCATTTCGATGGTCCGTATTGCTGGACGGTTCATGAGATTTGTTTTGATTCCGACAACGACGGATTCGGCGACCCGGGACACCCCGAAAATACCTGCCCGACCGATAACTGCCCGGCCATTGCCAATCCGGATCAAACCGATACCGATAGCGATGGTCTCGGTGATGCCTGCGATAACTGCCCGGGCGTTGCCAACCCGGGGCAGGAAGATGCTGACAGCGACGGTAAGGGCGATGTTTGCGACAACTGCCCGACTATCGCCAATCCCGACCAGGCCGATGCGGACAGTGATGGAAAAGGCGATTTATGCGATAATTGCCCGTCGGTAGCCAACCCCAATCAGGAAGATACCGATACCGATGGTTTTGGTGATGCCTGCGATAATTGCCCGACGGTCGGCAACCAGGATCAACTGGATGGCGATAGTGACGGCAAAGGCGACTTGTGCGATAATTGCCCGACCGTGGCCAATCCCGATCAACTGGATACGGATACCGACGGCTTGGGCAATGCCTGCGACAATTGCCCGACGGTGTCAAATCTGGATCAACTGGACATGGATACTGATGGAGTCGGTGACGCCTGCGATAATTGCCCGGATATCGGCAACATGGATCAAGCCGACGCGGATACGGATGGCCGAGGCGATCTTTGTGACAATTGTCCCACGGTGGGAAATCAAAACCAGGAGGATATCGATACTGACGGTTTGGGCGATGCCTGCGATAACTGCCCGACGGTGGCCAATCCGCTTCAGGAGGACGGTGACAGTGACGGGGTGGGTGATGTTTGCGATAACTGCCCGGCTGTGGCCAACAATAATCAAATTGACACGGATACTGATGGTATCGGCGATGCCTGCGACAATTGCCCGACGGTCGGCAACCAGGATCAACTGGATGGCGACAGCGACGGCAAAGGCGATCTGTGCGACAATTGCCCCGCCATTGCCAATGCCGATCAGGCTGACGGCGACAGCGATGGG